>JAANMX010000180.1_pt1 | contig 82311 bp, 59 predicted proteins | sample 7279681 | NCBI WGS metagenome assembly JAANMX01 (sample SAMN14094542, study PRJNA606508) | bioreactor metagenome | isolation source: A lab-scale SPAN reactor treating ammonium-rich wastewater day 351 | place: Ireland: Galway | collected 2018-01-01
CGTTCCGATGATACTTGGTCTTGAACTGGTTGTAATTATGCGCCCAGAGGGGGAAGCCCTAGATCGGCTGGCCGACGAAGTAGGTATGGTAATCCTCGACGGTGAAGTTGTAAACGGTCTCGAGTTCGCCGGTGTCGAAGACCTATTCGACGAGCAGTTCGCTCTCATCGAGCGTCCGCAAGCGATCGCCAGGCTGCAAATCCTTGGCCGCCGTCCAGCCTTTGCCGTGCACCCAGAAGGGATGCTCGGCGGTCGTGCGGATAAGCCGGGTCGGCTCACCGGAGCGGTCAGCCAAATGTAAATGCAGGATGAGAGCGTGTCGCTGGAAAATCTCCACGACCCGCTTGGCGATGGGCAGCATGGCCGGGTCGTGTTCATCAGAGCTGAGCACCCAGTCATCGGCTCGAATCGCCTCGATGAACTTGTACCCATACGGCGTGCGGATCGGCGTCCCCGCGGCGAAACAGGAGCGCACGTTCTTGATCGTGATCGCCGCGGCGGCCATGAGCTTCAGGGCCGTCTGGTAGTCGCCGCGATCGTAAGCCGCTTTGGCGTCCGCGAGCATCTGCGCCGCGGCCAGACCGTGCAACCCCTTGCCGAGCACATCGCCGTAGGGGAGCGCCCAGTAGCGCGATGCGCGTGGAACAGTTTGTTGAGGAGAAGCTGGGTGGAACTTGGCCTGTTAGAAGCGATCAACGGGTTCCGGTTGGATCAAATAGCTCGAGAATCCTCACAGGAATCTGCGGGTTTGCGAAAGGTGAGTACCCGCCGCCGTATCTAGCGCGCGTTCCGATCTCAAACGCGGCCCAGAGAACTTCTCTTATGAATAAGCCCACTGCAGACTCGTCAACACTCCACCTGACCGTCACATCGACGTCTCGAAATTCCGGTGGACCCTCGTGGATTGGAATTCCGCCAAGCACTCTTTCGCCATCCTTACCATTAAGACCATACAAATAGAAGTAGCCACATTCGTCATCAGCTTCAAAGACGCCGCCGTAGTCTCCTGAGGAGCGAACAGAACTTTCAAAGATCTCTTTTCCATTCATGAAGTCGGCTTTCTACGGATGGTTTCGCTTGTAGTTGTCTCCAAGGCGGTGATCAGTGCGTGTCATTGGCTGCAGTCCCCCCGTGGGTGTTCGATTCTTGTGATGCAGTTCCATTGGGTATCCGTCGTGGCTGATCGGCGGTTTGCCTTCGCGCATTCTCGCCAACTCTTCAGGTCTGTATTGTGCTGAGTTTTCCTCGGCCTCGCTCTTCCAATACGCTTCGCGCTCTTTCTTGAATTTCGCCCGATCGATTTGTGAATTCGCCTTCTCCTTACCTTTGTCCTGCGAGTAATCCGCATTATGCGCCCAGAGGGCGAAGCCCCAGCTCGGCTGGCCGACGTAATCGGTATGGTAATCCTCGACGGTGAAGTTGTAAACGAACTCGAGTTCGCCGGTGTCCGGCCGGTCGCTGAGCATCACCCAGCGGCCATCCTCGGACTTGCACCAATCGCCCGCCTCCATCTCGCCCGCTTCGACCCAGCCGCGTCCCCAAACGTAAAACGGATGCTCGCTGGTCGTGCGGATGACCTGATCGCCGAAGTGGAGATGCAGGATGAGGGCCTGCCGCTGGAAAATCTCCACAACCCGCTTGGCGATGGGCAGCATGGCCGGGTCGTGTTCATCAGAGCTGAGCACCCAGTCATCGGCTCGAATCGCCTCGATGAACTTGTACCCATACATCGTGCGGATCGGCGTCACCGCGGCGAAACAAAGGCCGGCATTCTTCTGTGTCGCACGTGCTTAGCAGAGAGGGACACCAATCGACGATTACTGTCGTGGATCACGCATTAGGCGCTTTCCGGAATCACGTATTCGAATCGCTTCATGCCACCCAGGCTTGAGCTTGAGAGCCTTCTCGGCATTGGCAACGGCCGAAGCGGGATCAAAAGTAAGCTCTACGTTTGCCAGCAGCGTGTAGACGTTAAAGTCCGGGCGGATTTCCAATGATCGGCGAAAGCAAAACGCGGCCTTTTGGAACAGTTCACGGTCTCGGAACAGCAGGCCTAGTTCGGTCCATGCATAGTGGTCAGCACATTTGATTCCGAGTGCCTTGCGAAGCACCGCTTCGGATTCATCAAACCTCTTAGCCTCCCGCAGGAAGTGACCTTTTACCACCCATGGTTTAGACCAAGTTGGACGAAGTTTCAGTGCCCTGTCCACAAGCCTAACGGCACGGGCATAATCACCTTGCTCCGCAAGATTCCATGCGTCAAGGATGTATCGCTTTGCAATTCGATTAGTGGTAGCATCGTCCATTGTTCTTACTCATCGTTGTAACCGCGGGCCATATCTCTTAAGTGCTTCTTGGCGTTGGTCTCTGACCTTCTGTCGCCTTCAATCAACTTTCCGCGATTTCTCGCTTCTCTGAGTTGATCCAGTTGATCCAGCGGATCCTTGGGTGTGCCGTCGGGATTAAACCGCGTGCCGGGCTTCTTTAACTCCGGCTTCTCTTCCGGTGGATTCGTGAATTTTCCCGTCTTGGGATCGCGCCACCGGTTTGCCTTTGGGTCCCACACGCAATCCGCATTATGCGCCCAGAGGGCGAAGCCCCAGCTCGGCTGGCCGACGTAATCGGTATGGTAATCCTCGACGGTGAAGTTGTAAACGGTCTCGAGCTCGCCGGTGTCCAGCCGGTCGCTGAGCATCACCCAGCCGCCATCCTCGGACTTGCACCAGTCGGGCCGGGTGGAAACCTGCGGTCGGCTGAATGGCGTGGTCGGGAGACCATTTCACAACAAGATGACGAGGAGACCTGCGGACAGCGATCATGCCGGGTCGGCAGACAGATCGACCTGACTCTCCCGCGGGGGATTCATATCATGTCTCCATGACCCTTCGGCATTGATGAGCCTCGGCTTCATCCCGATCACCATGGACACCGACCTAAACCCTCGAACCAAAGGTAGTCAGCCAATGAGTGTTGCCACCCAGGCGAAGAAGTACGACGTGAAGGATTTCAAACTGGCCAGCGAAGGCAAACGCCGCATTCTCTGGGCCGACCGGGACATGCCGGTGCTCGCGAAAATCCGCGAGCGGTTCGCGCGGGAGAAACCCCTGGCCGGCGTGCGCATGTCGGCTTGCCTGCACGTGACGGCGGAGACGGCCAACTTGATGCGGACGCTGGCCGCGGGCGGCGCGGACATGGTGCTGTGCGCGTCCAACCCGTTGAGCACGCAGGATGACGTAGCCGCCAGTTTGGCCCAGGATTTCGGGATCGCCGTCTTCGCCATCCGCGGCGAGGACAACGCCACGTACTATCAGCACATCGTCGACGCCCTGGATCATCGCCCCCACGTCACGATGGACGACGGCGCGGACCTGGTGTCGGCCTTGGTGTTCGTCTCCCTGGGCCGGCTCGACGACGTCCATGCCAAGGTGCGGGAATGGGCCGCGAAGCTGCCCGCCCCGGAACGCTTGGAGATCGTCAAAAACATCGCCGGCAGCATGGAGGAGACGACGACGGGTGTGAATCGGCTCCGCGCCATGGAGCGGGACAAGGTGCTGCCCTTCCCGGTCATCGCCGTCAATGACGCCCAGACCAAGCATCTGTTCGACAACCGCTACGGCACGGGTCAAAGCACCATCGACGGCATCATCCGCGCCACGGACCTGCTGCTGGCGGGGAAGGTCGTGGTCGTGGCGGGCTATGGCTGGTGCGGCAAGGGCGTGGCCCTGCGTGCGCGCGGCCTGGGGGCCAACGTGGTCGTCTGCGAGGTGGACCCGATCCGCGCCCTGGAAGCCGCGATGGATGGGTTTGCCGTGCAGCCGATGGCCGAGGCCGCCAAGCGGGGCGACCTGTTCATCACGGTCACGGGGAATGCCCACATCCTGCGGCAGGAGCATTTCAGCGTCATGAAGGACGGCGCGATGCTGTGCAACAGCGGCCACTTCGACGTGGAAATCGACCTGCCCGCCCTGGCGAAAATGGCGAAGTCAACGACCAAGAACGTCAATCAGCACGTGGATGAATACATCCTCACCGATGGCCGGCGGCTCTATGTGCTCGGCGAAGGCCGGCTGGTCAATCTCGCCGCCGCCCATGGCCATCCCGCCAGCGTGATGGACATGAGCTTCGCTACGCAGGCCCTGGCCACGGAATTCTGCATGCAGAACAAGGGCCAGCTCAGCTCCATCGTTCATACCCTGCCCAGCTCCATCGAAAACCTGGTCTCGCAACTCAAGCTCGAAGCCATGGGCATCAAGATTGACGTGCTCAGCCAGGAGCAGATGAAGTACATGTCCGGCTGGGAACAGGGAACGTAGTCCCCAGCAGGCGTCGATGACTGAGCCGCAGCAACGAAAGAACCGATGGTGTTGACCATCGGTTCTTTTTTGTTGCATCTCGTCAAGCGGGGCGAGCTTAGCCGGGCGTCTTGAATTGAATCTTTTCGTTCTTGGTCGTCATTTTCCGCCAGGAGAAGGCGACGTACTCGCCTCGGGGATCGACGTAGACGACCTTGAGCAGAACGAAAAAGCGATTGTCCATGCTATCCCGGATGCGAATGACATAGGTATGCCCTTGAACGGCCTTGGCGGACAGCAGCCAGGTCAGGTCGCCGTCGATGCGGATCGAGCTGACGTCGCAGTCCTTGGCGAAATCCCAGGAAGCCCCCAGGTCGGCGATGAGGTTGTTTGAGCCGTTGTTGGCGTTGACCTCGAGGCTCATCGGATTGGCCAGGTGATGGTAAACGAGATGAACGTTGCCCTTGTGCACGGACTCATCGGCGGTGGAGTAGACGAAGTTGTAGGCGCAATGGTGGAAGTTCGTGGTTTCAAACTTGGTCTTGGAGTGGATGAAAAAATAGCCGTGCTTGTCCGTGATCGCCTTGAGGGCGGGATTCGCCGCCAAATGCTGGTCGATGCGCGCCTTCCACACCGCGCTGGCTTTCCTGGCGGACTCCTCTTGTTCCGCGTCCTGGGCGAAGACCGCGGGCGGGGCCGCGATGCATCCCCAGCCCACCAAAACCCAAAGCAGACCGCGCGTCCAACTCTTCCGCCCTTGTTCAATCATAATGTTTCCTCGTCGCTGGAACCACGCTTGGATGCGATGCCAAGACGCTTGATGCGAGTTATTCCATTCTTCTATGGAGTGAAGGCGCCGCCGAGGCCACAGCATCAGAACCGGCCGCACGCCTTCACTTCATTGAAACAGGTCGCGCTGCTTTTGCCAAGGACTATCTTGCCGGACGGCCAACGAGGACGCAGGCCATAGGCGGCATAAACGGCGGGGAGGTTACTTGATGTTGCTGGCAGGGTCCATGTCGCGATCCTTGAACGGATCGGAACCGAGGAAGAAGATCTTCTCATCGTCCATGCCGCAGTCGGCGAAATCGAGGGTGGACGGATCGGCGCTAAGGACCCGCAAGGCTCGCGGTCCGACGTTTTCGAAGTGGGCCCGCCCCTCCAATTGGCCGACGAACCGCAGGGCGCGGGCATACTGAGCATCCCGTTCATCGCGGCCCCACAGCTCCCCCCAGCGCGGGGCATCGTAATATTCCGGCCGATCCATGCGATCCAGCGGCTCCCAGCTCAGCAGCGAGCCGGTGGTTGCGTAGATATTGCGGCGTCCCCGCCATTCAAAGCGGCGGCGCAGCTCCGCTTCGTTGCGCAATCCTTCCACCCGAATCAGGCTCCCTTGCTCCGGCATGGCCAGCAGGCATTGAACGATCGGATTGACTCGGACCGGATAATGAGCGGAACGCTGCATCGAGGAACGGAGCCAAATCAGCCCCTGCGTCAAATAGGCGGAGACGCGCTCCATCCGCACCTCCACCGCATCGGAACCGGGGTCGACGTCGAAGCGCGAGCCTTCCACCGTCACCAGGGTGCCTTGCAGGGCGATGGCCATGTTGCGCAGCGCCAGGGACAACGGCCGACTTTGCCGGACGCGGAGGAGGTCGCCGCGCCCGCGGACCAGGGTGTCTTGCAGTTCGAAGCTGGGCACGGGGTAGCGTCCGCCGCCGCCTGGGGAACCGCCCAGGGGGCCGCTGGCTTCCGTGGTCGACAGCAGACTGACGCGCCAATCATCCTGGCTGAGCAAGGTGGCCTGGCAGGATTTGATGCGGCAGCGCCCCGAGCCGCCGATTTGCACCAGCGCCTGCGGGGATAAGGCATCCTTCTCGCCTCCGCCCATGCGGAACGCCAACTGTTCGAGGGTCAAGCTGCCGTCTTGAACGCGGAAGAGCGCCTGCTCGCCGTCGCTAGCCAGGCCTGCATCAAAACTGCACAGCAGTTCGGGGGCATGTTGCTCATCCGCCCGGATCGTGATGCGGCGGCGGCCGATGTCCTCCGGCCGCACCCGCACGGGTCCGCTGAGCCGCAAGGTAATGACGGTATCCTCGTCCGCGGCGACCGCCGCGAGGGCGCTGTTGAGGGTGGCAAAATGAAGCGGCTTCAACCCCATGCCATCGACGATCAATTCCCGGAAGCCCATCGGGTTCATCGGCTCGCTGGGGCCGGGCAGAGGTTGGTCGATGCGTTCCAGACTGGCATAGAGGCTGATTCCCAGCAATTGCCTGGCGCCTTTCATGGACGTGGGCGTGGCGCGGAGGCTGGCCAAGTTGGTTTTTAATCGGCACGCTTCGCTGACGGCCAATTGGTCGGCCTTGGTCCATTTGGCTTTGATGTCCAACTCAGCAAAGGGCCAACGTTTTTCCATGATGGATTGCTCCTCGGCGAACCGGCCCCCCAGCATCGCCCAATCGCTGGGCTGGCTTGCGAGAAAACGGAGCGTTCCGCCCGTGTCCAGCAGCGTGGCCAAGGCGGTCATTTGATGAAACACGTTGCCGCTGCCGCGATATTCGGTCACGGCCAAGGATTCCTTGCTCATCTGCAGCAGATAGACGTCCTTGGTTTGCTCATCGACGGCCGAGACGACGGAATCACGCAGCACAAAGCGAAACAGATAGCGCGGCTCCGCCCGAATGGCTGGCCCGCTGCCCAGGAGCCAGGTGCATTGCGTCATCTCCAGTTCATGCGTGCCGAGGATATTGGGGTCCTGCTGCACGAGCCGAACGGGCTGCCGCATCGGCCCAAGGACGCAGTCCTTGAGGACCACCCGCGCCCCCTCTTCCAGGCGAAAGCCCTCTTGCCCCGAGTGGAACAGGCACTGGCGAAACTCGATGACCGACAGCAAAGGGAGAACGGGGTCTCGACCGGCGCGCAGATAGCTCATGCTGCTGCCGAAGCCCAGGTTGGCCCCCTCCTCGCGCTGCACGAACTCGCAGTCTTCGCACAGGACCTGGCCGCCTTGCAGGTTGAGCGCGGCCAGGGCGGAGGTCTCGCCGCCGATGAGTTCGATCCGCAGCCCTTGCAGCTTCAGCCGGCCGCGACGAACCGCGATCAAGTCCCGCGGGGAGGCATCCATGGCCGATGGAGCGGCTCGAAGGCGCAGGATGGGGCGCTGGCCGGGCGCCGCCACGAGCGTGAGATCAGGCTGATGCAAAATCAAGCCCGTCCCGCCGTCGCGGCTCAGATCGAACAGCGAGCCATTGAGCACGATCGTGCCTTGCTGGCTTTCCTTGAGGGCCTGGTGCAAACTTTGAGGGCTTGCAACCTCGCGGCTCAGCGACTCTTGGGTTTCCGTGGAGCGCGGCGCGGGCCGGGCGCCCGGGGAGAGCGGCTCCATCGACCAAGGAGCGGTCGCCATGGGAGCACGCCCCGCCAGGCTGACGGCTTGCGTGGGTTGCGCCTCGGGCGATTGCAGAAAATGGAGCCAGCCGAGCACGACAAAGAGAAGCAATAAGGCGAGGAAGATCGTTGCAATGCGGTGGGGTTCCTGCGGCGCCGCCGGGCTGATCCCCCGCGTCTTCGCGCTGGACCGGTCGGGGACGAGGTAGGATTGCAGCATCAGCCGCAAATGCTCGGCCAACTCCCGCGGGTGTTGAAACCGTTCCTCGGGCCGCTTAGCCAGCATCCGCCCCAAAAGTTGCATCGTGGCGTCATCGATCTCGGGATTCAGCAGCCTGGGGTCGGCGGGCAGATCGTGTTGATGCGCTTGCAGCTTGCGCACGGCCGTCCCCGGCGGCACGGGCGGCATGCCCGTCACGGCGTGATACAGGGTGCAACCCAGCGAGTAAATGTCGCTGCGGCAGTCCGCCGACCGTGGGTCCAAGGCCTGTTCAGGCGAGATGTAATCGAAAGTGCCCAGCGTCACGCCCGATTGCGTGAGGGCTTGATCGGCATGAGCATCCAAGGCGCGTGCCAACCCCATGTCCACCAGTTTGGCCTGGTTTTGCGGCGTGAGGATGATGTTCGAGGGCTTGATGTCGCGATGAATCACCCCGCGCTCCGCGGCGTGCTCCAAGCCGAGGGCGATTTGGTAAGTGATGTTCAGCGCGTCCAGGATCGGGAGCCGGCCAATCCGCTCGATCCGGGCCCGCAGCGTCTCCCCTTCGACGAATTCATAGGCGATGTAATGCAGGGACTGATCGATGCCAAACGCATACACCCGGGCCACGTTGGGATGATCCAGCTTGGCGGCGGAGCGGGCTTCGTTGTGAAAGCGTTGGACGTTTTCCTGATCGCGGGCCATGTCCGGCGGCAGAATTTTCAAGGCGACCGGTCGATCCAGCGTCAAATCCTTGGCCCGGAGGACCGCCGCCATCCCGCCGACGCCCAGCGTCTCTTCCAATTCGTAATGTGCCAACCGCTGACCGCGGACGGCAGGCGGCGCATCGGGCTTGGGCTTGCTCGATGCCGTGGGAGCATCATCCACGGCCGGAGCCTTGTTCCCCTTGACGACCGTCGGTTCATCAGTGGGTTTAGCCGCGGCAAGCACCTGCTGCAAAACCTCGGCGACTGGCACTTCGGTCGACGTCGGTTCCGATGCCTGCACGTCGTTGGGCTGCGGCGTTTCCGCCATCATCGGGTTCTCCATCCCCACCTGATCATGTCTGGCCTGACCGCGAATCCATGATCTCCTGCGCGAACCGCCCGCTTACATTCAGGCTAACCAGCAAAGATGGACCGCTCCAGTTGATCGCACAAGCGATCCCGAGGGCTTTCAAGCTGGCTGACCTGTTCTTTATTCGGACAACCTGTGTTGTCCTTAAGCGGGTGTCGGCAAGCTCTTTGGTTCTCCGTGATGCCAGACGGTGTGGATAGGCAGAAATCCCGTCTGGCGAAGAGCTTGCGTCGGTTTTTCCCCGGCCTCTGCGTTCGGTTCCGACGAGTGCTTCCATCGAACGCTAATGAGATTCGTCTTCACTATCATGACAACCGTCAGCCGACATGTCAATTCAATAACCGGCTGATCAGACTGATCAGCTTTTGAGCGGGGGGCGTGGTCCAGGGCGAGCGGGGGGCGTCAGCCCCCTGCGTTACCCCTCGCTCGCGCTCGGGGCTTGTTCTCCGAATCTGCTTCCCCCGTCAACTCCCACCCATTATCATCGTGCTATGAATTTTTTCTCACCGTCACAGGTGCGGCCATGACCCACGATCCCTCTCTCGGCGAAACCAAAGACTACACCGGCATTCCGCCCTCCGGCTCAGAGACGCCGAAGGAAACCTCCACCCCGCGGGCAGAAACGCCCATCCAGGGCGACACCGTGGAAGGCAACGATACCCAACACAGCGGCAGCGATCCGCTTCGTACCATCGACTTCGCCGGCGAGAGTGACATGCCCATGTCATTCCCCGACATCCCTGGCTACGAGATCGAGAAGGAACTGGGCCGGGGCGGCATGGGGGTCGTCTACAAAGCGAAGCAAAAAGGCCTCGACCGCACCGTCGCCCTGAAGATGATCCTCAAGGCCGACTTCGCCACGTCTGAGCAGAAGCTCCGTTTCCAGATCGAAGCCGAGAACGCGGCCCGGGTGCAGCATCCGAACATCGTCCAGGTGTTTGAGATCGGCGAACATCACGGCCAGCCCTACTTCGCTCAGGAGTTCATCGATGGCGGCTCGCTAGCTGATTGGCTGAAGAAAGGCCGCATGTCGACAGCTGAGGCGGCAGCGTTAATCGAAACGTTGGCCCGAGCCGTGCATGCGGCCCATGTCCAAGGCATCATCCACCGCGATTTGAAACCGGCGAACGTGCTCCTGACAAGCCCCGGACGTGAGTCCGGGGAGTTCACGCCCAAGATCACCGACTTCGGCTTGGCCAAGCGGCTCGATCAGACTGAGCATCTCACTGGCTCCCACGCCGTCATGGGCACGCCGACGTATATGTCCCCCGAGCAGGCCCAGGGTAAGACCAAGTTCGTTGGCCCCGCCGCGGATCAATACGCCCTCGGTGTGATCTTCTATCAACTGCTCACAGGCAAGGTGCCGTTCGAGGCCGACACGATTCCCAATTTGCTGATCAAAATCACGACGGATGAGCCAGCTTCACCGCGCAACATCAACCCGAGCATCCCGCACGACTTGCAAGTGATCTGCTTGAAGTGTCTGGAGAAGGACGCGACGAAACGATATCTAACCGCAGAAGCCTTGGCCGAGGATTTGAGGAACTGGCGCGAACATCGGCCGATCACGGCCCGTCCCGCGACGCGGCTGGAGCGAGTGACGAAATGGTGCCGGCGCTATCCTGCCATCGCGGCGTTGATCGTCGTTTCGACCCTGGCGGCAGTCATCGCCAGCGGCCTGGCCTGGTGGGCGGTGGCGGCGGAACGGCAAGCCGAAGCCAATGAACGGCAAGCGCTCCGGGAGCGTGATTTGAAGGAGAAGCAAAGGCTCCGAGCAGAGAACAACGAAAAGCTGGCGGAAGGTCGTCTAGCTCAGGTCAAAGCCGAGAAAAAGAAAGTCGAAGAAGAAAAACTGATCGCCCAGGGTGTCCGCAGCTTCTTACAGGACAGCTTGATTCGCCGTGCCAGCAAATGGGAGGAGGCGAGCGCACGACGTAAACTAAAGGCTCCAGGAGCGCCAGCCCAGTCTGAGGTCACCATCAATTCACTACTTGACCTGGCCGCGAACGAGTTTGATCCAACTCGGATCGAGTCACGTTTTCCCAATCAACCATTGGTCCAGGCAGAAATTCTCGAAACCATTGGTGAAACCTACATCGCGTTAGAGAACTTTCCCCGAGGTATTGAGTTCGTTAAAGCCGCTATGGCGTTGCGAGAGCGGGCACTAGGTCCCGAGCACCCCGCGAGCCTCGCCGGCCAGGTCCATGCCGCCTTTGCGCTATTGCAGGCCAACCGCTCCACGGAGGGGATTGGACTTTTGATCAAGACAATCCAGCGCGTGGAAGCAATGCTGGAGGAGGCATTCGATCGATTCAGCCAGAAGACTACAATTACCCCACTGGATGTGAATGCCGATCCTGCCTTCATCGCCATCGAAGCCGTCATGCGCGCAGTCGAAAGGCCAATGGATCCACGGCACCCCGGCTTGCCCGCAAGCACGTATGGCCTGGCAGAAGGCCCATTGCTCTATCTTCAAGCGATGCAGATGCTGCCCCGCTTGCAACGCATGGCCGATCGCCTCGAAAAACTGTTAGGAGCTGACGATCGCCGGACCATCCTCGCGCGGATCTTCATCGGCTTTGCGCTCCATGCGACGGGCCAGTACGACAAAGCACTCAAAGCCTATCTATCCTGTCTGGCGACGGCGGAGCGAGCGTTAGATCAGGATGACTTGTTGCTGCTGGCGCTGCGCCAAGTCACCGCAATTTGCTATGAAGCCTACGATGGACAGCTTAACGAAGCCTGTCGGCTCACGGCCAGTGTGGTGGATTCGCTTGAGCGGTTGGTCGGACCTGAACATCCAAAAACCCTAGGAGCGCGGCACGACCTCGGACTCCTCTATTTGGGTCAAAGCAATCCCAGCAAAGCTCAAAGTGTTCTGCAATCGACATATGAAACCGCGCAGAGATCTCTTGGGGACAAGCATCTAACCACCCTTCGAATTCGCGCCTCTCTCGGCAAAGCACTCGTCGTTTCGGGAAACAAGGGGGAGGGCTTCAACCATTTGCGACAGGTGTGCGACATCGCTGAAAAGTCCTTTGGCAGCAGCGATCCTGCAATTATCGAACTCTTAGAGTATTTGGTGCAATCACTCAGTCACATAGGCCACTTCGATGAAGCAATCCAAGTCCAGAAACACATCCATGCTTGGTACAATCAACATCACGGTTCAGACCATGCAGATACTCTTGCAACGCTGAACGATCTTGCCATGATGTATCGCACAACAGGTCGGTTGGATCTGGCATTACCGTTGTTAGAGAAAACATTAGAGTTAAAGCGTGCCAAGCTAGGAGTCGAGCACCCTGATACGCTTAAAAGTTTGAACAATTTGGCTTTATGCTACCAGGACGCCGGCAATCTGGACCTGGCCCTCCCGCTGCTAGAAGAAACCTTAAGGCTCACAAAAGCGAAGTTGGGGGCGGACCACCCCGACACACTCCTGAGTATGAACAACCTGGCAGTGGGTTACCAATACGCCGGCAAACTGAACCAGGCCCTACCATTGTTGGAAGAAACCTTGAGACTCAGGAAGATAAAATTGATAGCCGACCACCCTCAAACACTTGTGAGCATGGCCAACCTTGCAGAGGGCTACCGTGTCGCCGGGCAGTTGCACTTAGCCATACCGCTCTTAGAAGAAACCACGAGGCTCACAAAAGCGAAGCTGGGGGCGGATCACCCCAACACACTCCTGAGCATGAATAACCTAGCATTAGGCTATCAGGACGCCGGGAAGCTGAACCAGGCCCTGCCACTGCTGGAGGAAACCCTGAGGCAAATGAAAGCCAATTTGGGGGCTGACCATCCTGGCACAATCACCAGCATGGCCAACCTCGCCATGTGCTATCAGGACGCCGGCAAGCTGAACTTGGCCCTGCCATTACTCGAAGAAACCTTTAAACTTAGGAAAGCTAAACTAGGAATTGAGCATCCTGACACTCTCTCTAGCATGAGTAACTTGGGCTTGGCGTACAGGTCCGCCATGAAGTTCGAATTGGCCCTGCCTTTGCTGGAGGAAGCTCTAACGCTAACAAGGGCCAAGATGGGTTTCGACCACCCTCAAACGCTCTCTTGCATGAACAACCTGGCAGTAGGTTACAAAGCCGCAGGTCGATTGTCGGAGGCGATCCGCCTTTTCGAGCAGGTCTGCGACCAGGATGTGCCGAAGAGGGGGGAGGACCACCCTCACACACTCATAAGCATGAACAACTTAGCGTTGAGCTACCTAGCCGCCGGTAAACTGGATCTGGCCCTACCGCTGCTGGAGAAAATTTTGAAATTAAGAAAAATTAAACTCGGTTCAGATCATGCCGACACCTTATCAACGATGACCGCGCTGGCCCAATCATATCGAGAAGCAAACCGCGTGGCCGAGGCGTTGCCTTTGGTGGCCTCTGCCGCGGACAAGTTGGAAAAGAGGCAATTTTTGCACGAACACGCCAGTTACATCATGTCTCAAACATTTTTGACCTACGAGGCGGCACAGCAGTTCGAAAAGGCAGAAGAGTGGCGGCGCAAATGGCTGGCCCATGTCAAGGCCTCCGCCGGGGTCGAATCCCCCGCCTACGCCGGGGAATTGGCCGCGCTGGGTCTGCTCTTGATGAAGCAAGAGAAGTGGGGCGAAGCACAATCGACTTTAAGCGAATGCCTGGCCATTCGCGAAAAAATCCAACCCGACGCCTGGACGACATTCAACACCCAATCCATGCTCGGCGGGGCGCTGTTAGGATCAGCCCGGAGCGCAAGCGATGGGGCTGAGAAAGCGAAACAGTTAACCGAGGCTGAGTCGCTGCTGCTCAAGGGTTGCGAAGGCATCAAAGCCCGGCTCGTTTCCGAAAGCCAAGACGCCAAGCTGTTGAAGACCCAAAAGCAACGCCTGGCCGAAGCCCTCGACCGCTTGATCGAACTCTACACCGCGCTGGAGAAGTCCGATGGGGTGAAGAAATGGCAGGCGGAAAAGGAGAAGTGGAAGTGACGCGAGCGGGGAGCGTGAGTGCCCCAAGTGAAATACACCCGGCGCTGACGCAACCGGGCTCAGACTCCCGGCGCTGACTTGACCAGGCTCGAAGTCCAGGCCGCTTCAGTGCACCTGAAAGATGTTTTTGAGCAGCGCGCGGGCTTCTTCACCCCGTTCCACGTTCACCACGACGCTCATGCGGGTTTCGCTGGTGGCGATCATGTCGATGTTGATGCCGCGTTGGGCCAAAGCGCCGAACATGCGGGTGGCCACGCCGGTGTGCGTCCGCATGCCCACGCCGGCGACGGTCACCTTGGCCATGCGTTCCACGATTTGCACCGGGGCGCTGGGGTTGATGCGTTGTAGGGCGAGCCGCGTTTGTTCAACGGCCCGGCCCAGGTCGGCGTGAGGAACGGAAAAGGAGAGTTCAGCGCGGCCCCGGTCGTTGAAGTTGTAGACGATCATGTCGACGACGATGCCGTTAAGCGCGATCGCCGCGAAAATCTTGGAACAGACGCCAGGCACGTCGGGCAGGTCATACACCGAGATGCGCCCCTGGCTCGCATCCAGTTCCACGTCGCTGATGATGACTTCCTCGAGGGACGAGAGCAGGGGCGTCAAATCCTTGCCGGGGTCGACGACGGCTCGCCGGGCGTGGCCATTGAGCGGCCGGGGATGGAAACCGTCCGGCGGCGCGGGCAAGGCGTGCAGACCAAAGGCCTGATGCACCACTTGCAAGGCGCGCGGGCCATTGTCCTTGTCCACGAGGACGGAGATTTTGATCTCGCTGGTGCTGACCATGCGGATGGGGATGCTCTCCGCGGCCAGGGCCGTGAAAAAATTCTCGGCCACGCCGGCATGCGTTCGCATGCCCACGCCCACGGCGGAGATTTTGCTCAGTCCCTCGCTGAACGAGCAGACTCCCTGCAGGTGCTCGACCACGGGCTGCAGGGTTCGCAGCGCCTGGTTGATTTCATTTTTCAGCACGGTGAAGCCGATCTCGGCATGGCCGGACGCATCGACGTTGGCCGCAATCATGTCGACGACGATGTTCTGGGACGCCAGGGCCGAGAAGATTTCGTGGACGAGGCCGGGATGATCCGGCAGCCGAGAGAGACGAATTCGGGCTTCATCCCGCACGATGGCCGCACCGCAGACCGGGACCTGCTCCATCCAGGGCGTTTCGGGCACGATCCAGGTGCCCTCAACGTCGCTCATCGAGCTGCGCACCTGCAAGGGGACGCGGAATTTCTTGGCAAATTCGATGCTGCGCGAGTGCATGACGCCCGCCCCCAGGCTCGCCAATTCGAGCATTTCCTCGTAGCTGATGGCGTGAATTTTTTGGGCCTCGGGGACGATGCGGGGGTCCGTTGTGTACACTCCCTCCACGTCGGTGTAGATTTCACAATCGACGTCGGGATAGAGGCCCAAGGAATCGTGCTTCATCACGGCGGCCAGGGCGACGGCCGTGGTGTCGGAGCCGCCGCGGCCCAGCGTGGTGATGTTCTCTTGCTCATCGACGCCCTGAAAGCCGGCGACAATGGCGATGCTGCCCTTGCTGAGCACGCGGAGGATGCGTTCGGTGGAGATGCTTTTGATGCGCGCCTTCGTGTGCACGCTGTCGGTGACGATGCCGACCTGCGCGCCGGTCATGCTGACGGCCTTGGCGCCGAGGGTGGAAATCGCCATGGCCATGAGGGCGATGGAGATTTGCTCGCCCGTGGCCAGCAAGGCGTCCATTTCTCTGGAGGGGGGATTGTCCGTGATTTCCTGGGCCAGGGCGATCAGTTCATCGGTGGTGTCGCCCCGAGCCGACACGACGACGATGACCTGATGCCCTAGCCGGCTGGCCTGGACGGCGCGGTTCGCCGCCGCCATGATGCGCTCCGCCGTCGCCACGCTGGAACCGCCAAACTTTTGCACAATCAGAGCCAAGGACCGATCTCCGTTCAATAATCAACCAGCTCGACGGGACGACATCTGCCTTTCGGCCCAGATCGCCCGCGTCCAGCGGACTGATGTTGTTGTATCAGTGCGATTCCATCGTGGCGGGGACATTTTTGAGGAAGGAGGGCGAAGGATGGGGTAAAGGTTCACTTTATGCGCACAGCACCAGGCGGCTTCAGCGCGCTCGCTCCAAGGGCAGCGGCTTGACGAGCCAAGATTCCCGATACTCCTTATTGGAAAAATCGCCCGTGCCCGCCGCCCAATATTGGATCCCCTGCATGGAAAGGATGGTTTTCGTGCCGAAATGGATGGAATCAACTTGCAGATCATAATCCACGTGAAAAACCAGAAAATCACCTGGGTCGTTGCCAAAAAACCACTTGGGATCCTGGGGCGGTTCGGCATTCACCGCGGCGGACAGATCCACCGGGACCCAGCCCAGCCCCTGGACGAAGAACTCGGCCTTGACGTGGGTTTGATAGTAAGCGACGCCGCCAAGCTTGGCCCCGCTCTCGGCCGATTGGGCCCATCGGCCGACCAACACCCGCGCCGGCATGCCGTTGGCCCGCAGAATGCCGACAAAGAGGCACGACATGCCGCCGCAATCCGATTGCAGCGACTGGCAAACGTGCGACACGCGCCGGTCCATCTCCTCCTTGTATTCATACTGCAATTTGGAACGCAGATAAGTGAAGACGCGATAGGCAAAATCCACCTCCCCTTCCTGTTCGCCGCGCCGCAGCCCTTCGCTCTTGAGCCAGGCGCGGAAGGACGGGGCCTCATGATCGACCAGTGAATTGGCGGATAAATAGGCTTTGGTCAAAGCAGCCGACAGCGGCGCCGCCGCGGGCCGCCGATCTTTGGCTTCCATGGACGCCAAGCGGCGGGCATGGAGCGTGGCCGTGCAGGTGAAGTCGACTTCCAGCTCCTGTTGCTGGCGCGCCGAACGCACGGGGATTCGCACGCTCAAGATCGGCCGGCGCAGGGGACTGCTGTCCCACTTCTCCGTCCGCTGTTTCTCCAAGCTGGCCCGGATTTTCGATTGACCTGGCAGCTCGGGGCACTTCGGCGCGATCAGCACCCATTCGGTGGCCGTCAAGGAAGGGACGTTCAGTTTCATCGTGAGCTTGGCTTCGATGCGGCGGACAGGCTCGCTGTGCAAACGGAGCGGCTGGCGCAGGGGAAACGGATCCGATCCCAGCCATGACGTTGCCGCGAGCAAACCCGCCATCCACAAACTCATGCCGATCGCCTCCAGCCAAGTTCATGACCAGGGAACCGCCTTCGCCCCATGCTTAGCCTTCTTGCGGGCGAGGCGGCAGCGCCGGCGTCATCCCCGGGGTGCGCCGATAAGCCCAAAGAAACAGCAAGAAGAACAGACCATCCATCCAGGTCATCGAGAACACCGACAGCGAGATCCGCCCCAGGACATACAGGACCAGCCCCACGCCGAAGAAGCCGATCTTCTCCACCATGGCCGGCACCATCATGGGACGAAATCGAACCGGGTCGCTGGCGATGATCAGAAACGCCAACTGCCAGGCCAAGGCGACGCTATTGAACCCGTAAAAATACTCAGGGTGCGTGATCGGCGGCGGCTGCTCGATGCCAATCCATTCTTCCATGAAAAGGAAAAGGCCCAGCACGATCAACCCATAGATACCCGCCGTCAGAAAGACCCGTCTGGCCGCGATCACAAAGGGCTCCCCTCCATTATGCGCGTCATCCTCGCTCATTCGCTCAGTCTAGCTTTAGCTTATCCAACACCTTCTTGACGTCCGTTTCATTGGTCGAGCGAAAGGCCAGGCTGTGCTTGGCCTGGTCCCCCTTGGCGATGACCACCGTCAAATGGGCGTCGGCATTGATCGACCAATCCAGAGGCCCTTGCTTTTCTCCAGGGAACACCGTGAAGGTCGTTTGTTTCAGCTTGAGGGATTCCTGCACCCGCGGCAAATACTCCTTACCCTGGTCCACCTGATCGGTGAGCCAGATGAAGTAGACCTGAACCTGCTTATGGTCCTTTTGCAATTCGACGTCTAGCTCACGCACGAAGCGGGCAATGGGACGGTCCCAGGTGTCCTTGTTCACCCAGAGATAAAGGGTGAATTGATCCTTGGTTCCTTGGCCGATCTCTTGTTCTTCCCCCGCTTTTTCCCCGGTCAAGATCGCGGCCTTGAAGGGTTCCAGTTTCGTCCCCGCCGCGGGGCCAGACTCAATTTGCGCCCAAGCCGCGAGCGGCACCGCCAACCACCAACCCGCTATCAAGAACATGTGCTTCATGCCAATCCCTCCTCACGTGAACCCGCTTCGCTTTTGAAATGAGCATGACCGATGTGCTTTAACTGCTGTTCAACTTTAATCCATTTCACGACGTTCATCCAGTGACTACTTGACTTGAACCGTCCCATGTTGGCAACGGCTGCCTTGTCCCATCCATCGCGACGGGCAGTTTGGGGCGCCATGGCTGCTCGGTCATCGCCCGGATTTCATAAATTAAGCCAAGAGCCTGATGGCTCCAGCTTCCCTGGCCGCATGTGCTCCCGAACCTGGCAAAGAGAGAGGATGGCTTCCATGACATGGGCGGTCGTTCAACCCGGACAAACCCGCGTCGGCTGGATCGGAACCGGCGTGATGGGTCGCTGGATGTGTCAGCACATCTTGCAAAAAGGCTACCCGGTCGCGGTCTATAACCGCACTCCCGCCAAGACGCAGCCGCTGCTGGAACTCGGCGCCGCCCCAGCCAACTCACCCCAAGAGGTGGCGGAGCGATCCGACGTGGTCTTCACCCTGGTGGGCTTCCCCAGCGACGTCAGGGAAGTCATCCTCGGCGAACGCGGCGTGCTGGCGGGCTGCCGACCGGGCATGATGCTCATCGACATGACGACCAGCGAGCCGCGCCTGGCCCGTGAGATTGAACAAGCCGCTTTGGCTCGGGGCGTCGCCAGTCTCGATGCCCCCGTCTCCGGCGGCGACGTCGGGGCCAAGGAAGCCCGCCTGTCCATCATGGTCGGCGGCGCCGTTGACGCCTTCCGCGCCGTCATGCCGCTCTTCGAATGCATGGGCAAAACCATCGTCCATCAAGGTTCCGCCGGCTCAGGCCAGCACACCAAGATGGTCAATCAAATCCTCATTGCCGCCAACATGGTGGGCGTCTGCGAGGCCCTGATCTATGGCTTCAAGGCGGGATTGAATCTCGAATCCGTCATGCAATCCGTCAGCAGCGGCGCGGCGGGGAGCGTCGCCCTCAACGTGCTCGGTCAGCGGATGATGAAGCGGGATTTCGAGCCTGGCTTTTTCGTCGAACATTTCATCAAGGATATGGGGATCGCCTTGGCCGAAGCGGAACGCATGCACTTGTCCCTGCCGGGACTGGCCCTGGCCAAGCAACTCTACCAGGCGGTTCAGGCTCAAGGGTATGGCCGCAAGGGAACCCAGGCCTTGCTGCTCGCCCTAGAGCGGCTGTCGAACATCACGCGTTAAACGACTCATGCATACCGCCTGGCCGCTAGGCAGACGCTGTTGCTGGATGCGATACGGACGGCGTTTACCGTAAAACATATCCGTTTGCCGCAACAGTGACTCGACTTCCATGGTCCCCAGCCACGGCTGTAGAATCCGCTCCAGAACCCGTCGGCGATCCGCCGCCGTCGCCAGTTCATACGCTCGGTCCGGCTCCAATCGCAAGCAGCGCGAATAAGTCGGATCGTCCAAGAGAAGCATCCCATAGCGGCTCAAGAAGCGCATCGCTTCCGCCTCTGTCGGTTCGCTCCAGTCGCTGCCGCGCGGCCATTGCCCCGCGACGTGCGGCGTGAACGCGATCCATCGGTCCGCCATCCGCGCCTGGGCCGCCAACCACGCCGCGAACCAGCCGGGCGAATCCTCCTCTTTGAACCGCGGATAAACGTCGAGGAAAAAAGAACTGCGCAGGAAGCACCAGCGATCATCGACGGCGCCGACCCGATGCTGATTGATGAGCGCGCCATACCCGCCGAAATCGCCGCGAGGTTTGCCTTGATGGGACGCCCCCAGCACGCCGCCCAACCCCCACGTCATGCCCGCCGAGAGGATGCGGCCGTCATCATCCACCAAGGTCGGCGCCACCGCCGCGATCCGGGGGTCAAAAGCCAGCAGCGCCGCCACCTCTTCCTGATATGCCTGGGTCATCGGCCTCACCCCAGCGGCCCGCCATTCGATCCATTCCGATTGAGCCGCCTGGCGATACGTCCGTTCGAGACTTTCCCAGCTCCTGTCCCACGGAATGATCACGGCATCGTGACGTTTCGACGGTCGGTGAGCGATGCGCCACATGCCCGCATCGCCATAGAGCGGATTAGGCTCGATGGTCAACGTGGACGCCAACCCCTGATCCCGCAAGAAACGCTGGAGCAAGTGCCTTTGCCCCTGCACGGTGTACGGCTTGGCGTTCTGACCCGGGGTCGCCGTCGAGGCGGGATGCATCCTCCAGGAATAGACAATTTCAGGACAATGGACTGGCTCATCCCCCTCCGCGACAAACCGGCTGAAGGCATCCCAATCGGGACAGCCTTGAGCCTCCTCATCGGTGTAACAAGCCAATTCACCCGCCCGCAATCGATCCATCACGCCCAGATGAGCGGTGTAGCAGCAATTGCAAAAGAGCAGCGGGTCCCAATCGGGTTTGCAGAAGGGGTGGTCCACCGAGCCATCCGGGAGCAGCTTGTCTTCATCGGTGTAGAGCAGCGGCGGGTAGCCATTTTCCTGCAAGACCGCGGCCGCGACCCGCAAAGCATCGGGATAAAGGCGGTCGTCATGATCCACGGGAACAATGTAGCGATGGGTCGCTTTGTTCAAGGCTAACCGCAGCCCGCCGAGGATGCCTCGATTGTAACCTGAATGATACACCCGCACGCGCCGATCCTGGGCCAGCCGATCCAGTTCATCCAGCACGACCGGGTCTCGTGACGCATTGTCCACCAGGATCCATTCGAATGACGAAAAATCTTGCTGCAATACACTCCGGCCAAGCTCTCTCAGGAATGACACCGGGGGATCGAACACGGCCGTGAGGATGGAGAACAGTTTAGGATCAGGATAAGGTCGATACTCCAACTGGCGTTCTTCGAGCCGCCGCTGCATCCATTGGGCGTAAGCATTGGGGCCGTTCGTCGGCCGCCTCAGCCAGCGACGACCGCGATGCCACAACGCTTTCATGATGGTCCAGGTTTTCATGGCGTCTCGCGGAGTCGATAATCGCCTGCACGGCGGCAGAGGTTCGGATTGTAGTACGGATCGATCGGATACCGTTTCGCCCAGCGTTCCTGAAATTGCTGCAACTCCCAGGCGGACAGATTTTCATGACTGTCGCGTCGGACCCGTTCGAAGTGATACAACTCCACGTCGGGGGTGTACACGATCCGCCAACCTGCTTGATGCACCTTCAGGCAGTAATCCACGTCATTGTAGTTCAGCGGAAAACTTTCATCCAAGCCGCCCACGGCTTCAAAGACAGCTCTGGGCGTCATGAGACAGGCCCCGGTGACGGCCAGGAGATTCCGCGGCGTCTGGAGACAATCGAGATAGCCGCGCGTCTGTCCCGGCGAAGCATAGTAAGGGTGGCCCGGACCAGGATCGAACAGATGCACCCCGGCATGCTGAATGCGGCCATCGGGGAAAAGCAGTTTCGCACCCACGGCTCCAATGCCGGGCTGCGTGGCGTAACGAAGCAATCCTTCCAGCCAGCCGTCGTGAAGGATTTCCATGTCGTCGTTGAGGAACAGGAGTTGATCCCCCTTTGCCTGCCGCGCGGCCAGGTTGAGATTAGCGGAAAAATTGAACGGCGCCGGCCGCCGCACCCGCTGCAGGGCAAACCGCGCCAGATCCGTTTCCGTCTGCGCCGGCAGAGGACCATTGTCCACGAGCAAGACGTCGATGGGTTGATACCGCGTATGTCGAGCCACGCTTTCCAATAGATGGACGACGTGGGCCTTGACCGCGCCGCGGATGCGCGCCAGACGCCCTGCCGTGGGGATGATGATGCTGACTCGCGGCTTTCCCCGGATGGCAAGGTGGACCCGATAACCTTCACGGGTCCGTTCGACCTCGCCGGCCACGCCGCCCGTTTCCTGGGCCAGATGGTGTTGGATGACCTCGGCGGCGCGGGAGGGAGAAACCAAGGGCGCCTCAGCATTGGTCGAGCGATGATAGAGCACCTTGGGCCAGTGCACGAGCTGCGCCCCCGGCTGATGGGCCAACCGCAGGATCGCATCGACTTCGTGGGCGCCTTCCCATCTGGAATGAAAGCCCTCGATGGCTTGCAGGGCTGACCGGCGATAGACCGCCAATCGCCCAATATAAGGACATGCTCGATAATAATCGGGCGACCAGGCCGGCTTCATGCGCGGCGCATGGAATCCCGCGGCTGCGCTCCAATGCCCCTCATCCGTGTAAATCATGGCGGCTTCGGGATGCTCGGTCAGCGCTTCCAGCACATGCACCAAAGCATCAGGCTCCACCTGATCGCCCACGGAGAGCGGCGCCAGATGCGTCCCCTCCATTTGCGCGAGCACGTGATTGAGATGATCCGCCTCGCCTTCCACGCTTGGCGGCATCGGCAGAAGGCGATACCGGCTGCTCTCCCACTTTTGACTGTCCAGCATCACCTGCACTTCTTGTAGCAGCGCGGCGTTGACCGTGATGGCCAAGGTACAAGGCAAGCTTTGTGGCTGCCGGGCCAGGGATTGCAGCGTGCGCTGCAAGTCCATCATGCGGACGCGCCACGGCACGCACAAGGCGAACACGACGCGGGGCAAGTTCGCCTGTCCTTGCAGTTGGCTGACTTTGGCTTCCCTCTCCGCACTTGACCAGCGCTGCCTTTCCAGCCATTCGGCATACTCGGGCGGAAGGGTCAAGCCTGCCCCCTGGCCGCTCTCCAGCGGCTGGCTTGCCCTGGCCAACCAGGCTTGAGCGCATTCCTGTCTACCACGCGCTGACCATAGCGAACTCCACGGAACGGCTTGCCCTTTGCCCCGAAGGCGGTCCTTCAGCCCGCGCCATCCCCCCGCCAGGACGGCTCGCAGCGCCGACACAGGTTTCACGGCAATTGCATCCACGCGACATAAACCCGGCTGGGTCATCGGGTCCAAGCGCGCCCGTTTGACGGGATGATGAAAGTAGGCGTACGTTTCAAGATACTGCGTTTGATCCCATGTCCCCAAAAGCACCATATGCTGCTCTGAGTAGCCGTTTCCATAATCGAGATAGAGTTTCACCTGGTCATGAAGCGGGCCTCGCCCCCAAAGCCGGATGCGATGCCATCCCCGCGCCAAGGGAATGTCCCAAATCCATTGCGGATCGTCGTTGAGCGCCTCCCAGACGCCGGCCCCCGCGTGCCGGGCTGGAACCAGGTTCAATGGCTGTGCCATCGTCAAGGGCCACCCGGTTCGACGCCCCCAACGCCGCAACCGGTTCCCCCAGCGGCGCAAGAAACCCGGTGCTCCCGCTTGCCATTGTGCCCAGGCCAGGTCGCGGGATAACTCCTCGACTTTCGCTTCAAGCTCTTGTTGTCGGCGCTGAGCTTGCTGCTGGGCTTCAAGCCATGGGCGAATCGATTCCCGACCCGTTAAGAGTTCACGGAACAGCTTCGTCAAATGCAAGAGGGGATCGAAGTCGGCGACCTCCTGACCAGCGGCGTGATGAGCCGCGACGCCCTGCTGATGCCATTTGGCGGCGGCTTGCCGGGCCTGATCCTCGCTGCGAAAGGCACAATAGATTAGTCGATACGGACGCTCCTTGGCGAAGGCGCGGAAAGGCCGCATGTTCAAGAGTTGGTTAAAGGTGGCCACCCATTCAGGAGATCCCTGGGCGTGCAGTTCCTCCAAGATCAACTGCAATGGCAGCCATTCCGCCAGAGGTGCATTGCCAAAGACGTGGGCGGTCAGACCCAGCTTGTGAAAGATCGATCTCACCTCGGCTTTCGAGGGAATGCCGAACTGCTGATGCTCGCGCAGCCAGGGATGGGGCCGGCCATGGCGCCGGCGATGGGCCTGGTCCAGTCGATACTCCGCCTGGCGCACCGAGCGGCGATTCTGGGGACACGACAGGATCAAACCCTTGCGCGCCACCCGCGCCCATTCCCCCACATGGAAGAGGCGATCCTCTTGCGGAATGTGCTCCAAGACCTCCAGGGCGACGACAAAGTCAAAGGACTGATCGGCGCAGGGCAGCGGACCGTCCTTGGGAATATGTAGGAACGGCGCCGCGGCATCGGCGTGATCCTCAACGTCGGCTCGCGTCACCATAACCGGATAAGGCTCCAAGAAAGCCTCGAGCCAGTTCAGTTCGTTGCTGCCGATCTCTAAAATCTGAGCGGGCCGGCCCACAGGGTTCAAGAGCGGCTTGAGGAGCATCGCCGCGGCCCCATAGCGATGGTATTGGTCGAATTCGATGCGAAGCAATTGCTCTTGCCGCGTCAAGGCCATGACGGTTTCCCCTGAATCGGAGCTTGCCGGCGTCCCCGGCGCATCCCTTCAAACCGCGCGCCGGATCGTGATCGCCACGTCTTCATCCACCAGGCCATGCACGCGGCGTCCCGCGCGGGGATCGACGACTTCGATCATCAAGGCGTGATCGATCCAGTGATGGTACGAAGGCGTCTGCGCATCCTTGGCCAGGGCCGCGCTCACGCTGTATTTCCCCGGGCGCAGCCGCATCGGCCAGGCAAATTCCACCCACCAGCGATCGCCGGGCCTCAGGGACGGAAAGAGGGCCGAGGCATCGGCCGTGTTGCTGCCCATGATCTCGCAGCCAAAGCGATCCCGCAGATAAAACCCGGCGACCAAATGCGAACAGGCCCCTTGAAGGCGAATCTGCACACGCAGACGATAGCGCTGGCCCATCCGCAACACGGTGGTCGGTCGGTCAGCCTCATCCAGGCATTCCACGCCGGTGATCCGTGCCGCGGCTTCGGGGAAAGCTCCTTCCCCTTGGCCAACCGCAGCGCCCTGGCGCCCATGCTCCATGGTCTTTCTTGAGCAGAGATGAGCGAAATACCAATCGGCCACGTCCTCGGCGGGGCCGGCCTGGATCAGCCTGCCATGTTCCAGCACATACATCACGTCGCAGAAACGCTTGCAGGTTTCCAGGTCATGGGAGACGAGGACCAAGGTCGTCCCCTGCTCGCGCAGCCGCCGCAATCGTTCGAAGCAGCGTTGTTGAAAGGCGAGATCGCCCACGGCCAAGGCTTCATCGACGAGCAAAATTTCCGGTTGGACCGAAGCCGCCACGGCAAAGGCCAGCCGCACGATCATGCCGCTCGAATAGGTCCGGAGCGGCCGCTGCAGATAATCGCCCAGTTCGGCCATGGCCGCGATCGCCGGCAAACAGCGGTTCATCTCGTCGGGGCTTAGCCCCAGGATGCTCCCCGCCAGACGCACATTTTCTTCCCCGGTGAAGTCGGGATGAAAGCCGCTGCCCAGTTCCAACAGGGCCGTCACGCGCCCTTGCAATTCGGCCGTGCCTTCGGTGGGGGTGAGCGTCCCGGCTAGGATTTGCAGCAAGGTCGATTTGCCCGAGCCATTCGCTCCCATCAAGGCAACGGACTGGCCCTTGGCGATTTCCAGGCTCACGCCGCGCAGTGCCCAGACGTCCTGATAAAAACAGCGTCTCCAGCCGAAAAGCCATTGTTTGATCCGGTCGCGTGAATGGCGAAACAAGCGATAACGCTTACCCATATGGCGCACGCGAATCGCCCAATCCTCCCGGGTCGAAGGTTCGAACGAGGGAGCATGCACAGCAGCTCCCAGCGGCGCGCCGACCCGATCAGGAACGGGTTCGATGAGTTTCATGATGCTCGCTTTCGCCTTTACACCACGTCGGCCATGCGGGGCCGAAGAAACATGAACCACCCATATCCCAATTGCATCACGATCCACGACAACCCCAGGAAACAGAGCAGTCCGAGCAGCGGCGGCGCCGTCCCCATGAGCGCGGCTCGCCCCAACTCCACCGACCATGCCAGGGGATTCAACAGCATCCAGGCGCGATACGGTTCAGGCACGGACGCGAGGGGATAAAACACCGGCGTGAGAAATATCAGCAGTTGACACAGGGCCGTCATCGTCGGGACCAGATCGCGGAAGAAGACCGCCGTCGCCGCCAAAAACCAGCCCACTCCCAAGAGGAACAGCGCATGGGGCAAAAGGATGAGGGGCAGCCACAGCCAGCTCCAGGTGATCGTCCCTTGAAGCCACCATCCCAGCAGCAGGACGACGCTGAGGCTGATCATCAAATGCAAGAGCATGCCGAGCAGCATGGCCAGCGGCAGGATTTCCAGGGGAAAGACGACCTTCTTGACAAACTGCGGTTGGCCCAGGATCAGATGCGACGCCCGTCCCACCATTTCGCTGAAGCTGTTGAAGATGAGCAAACCGCTCAGCAGCATCAGGGCCAGGTGCCAGGAGGTCAATTCCCCCCAACCCGCGCCGCGGGGTTTCAACACCGATCCAAAGACGAATGTGTAAATCACGAGCGCCAGCAACGGCATGACCCAGGACCAGAGCGGTCCCAACATGGAGCCATGATAGCGGGCCTTCACCTCCCGGACGGCCATTTGCCAGATGAGCTGGCGATGCTGCCATAGTTGGCCGATCGGCGCGAGCGGCAGGACGTGCTGACGCCAAGTTGAGGTGTGTGCACTCCGGACGACGATCATCCATGATCTCCAAAGGCGGAATCATGCTGCAACCCAAGGGCGGACCGTGGACCGTCCTGGCCACGCGCCAAGTCTGTTTATAGCCCCGATTTTGCCTATCTGTCAATGCAGACTCGGCTTAAGCGGGAATGAGATTAGCCTCAACCGATGGCCAAGGGATGCACGCGCCAGTCATGGACCAGACTCGTTAGGAAGATCCACGTCATGATGCCGGAGCTAACGGTTGCATTTCGTCGGCTGGGCAGGAAGCGTTGCGGCGTTAATCGCTGCTGGGCTTGGGAGCCTGGGGCGTGGCGGGGGATGGGAGGAGCATGACGGTGCCGTCCGAAAGCGGCGCAAAGGCCCAGTCCGATTGGCCCAGGGGAATGGCCCCCGTGGCGGGGATCAAGCTGACCATCAGTTGGTGCATTTTCCCCACGGGTCCATTGCGTTTGAGATCCAGCCAGATGAAGCGGCCCGACAACTCCGGGATGAGGATCAGCGACCCGATGGCGTGCGGAATGCCCACGATGCCCAGTCCGACTTCATCAGCGGTCTGTGGGGGATACTGCTTGAGTGCCGAATCATGATCGGCGGCGTCGAACCAGACCAGGCGCCGGCCGTTGACGATGCAACCGACCACGGACAGGTTCAAGCGAAAGGGGCCGCGGGTGATCGTCCCGCGCGTCTCCCATTCTCGCTGACTGGGGATGCCGCCGGTGGCCACCAGGTGCAATCGGCCATTTTCATCGCCCACGACCACGGCGGGTTGGTTGTTGGCGTCTTGCATGGGCAGCAAGGGCGTGACGACGCGCGCGGGCAGCGTGATGTCCGCAACGGCGACGCGCTGCCAGCCCCGCCGTTCATCGCGTTCCCACCGCAGCAGCTTGCGGGCGCCATCGGTGGCGATGATCTCATGATTGGAGAGGAAGAGGACGTGCCCCGGCGTGGCCGGACCGACGGAGAAATCCCGCCAGGTCAACGTGACGGGCGCCCGGGCCGAGGCGGTCAGGTTGAATTCCCGCAGATTGCCATCCCGGCAGGGAATGAAAATCGTCCCTTCATCGTTCACGGCAGGCGTGCCATGCGGGGGGCTGGAGAGGCGAAAAATTTTCTCCACGGTCACGCCCCGCCCCGGTTCGAACCGGCGCACATACAACTGATCCGTGTCGGGATTATGGGCCAGGCCAATGGCCGCCGCCCCGCTGGGCGTGGGGATGAGCCGGGCGAAATTGATGCCCTGAATGCTCAAGCCAGGCCAGTCGCCCACGGTCAACCAGGGCTCTTCCACCTTGGCCGGAATTTTGCGGGCATCCACCTGAAACACCGCGCCGCTGCGGTCGATGGTCAACACGTGGTCGCCCATGGAGATGGCTTCCTGAGCCGGCGTGACGCCGAGCTGACGCTGCCAGAATATCCTATTCGTTGAACGGTGAATGGCCGTGGCCAGCACGCGGTTGGAGGCTTGCGTCACCAGGATGACCAGGCGATTGTCCTGCGACACCGATGCGTGGTGCAAGGGCGAGCCCAAATCCTGAGTCGCATCGGGGACCGGAACCATTTGCTTGCGATAAACATCGAACCGCTGAATATAGAGCTTGTCGTTGACCAGCATCCACCATTCATTGAGATTGACATAGGCGATGAGGGTGGCCTTATTCGGTTCCACGGTCGTCGGCTCCGCGCCGGGCGGGGCGCCAATGGGCAGCGGCGCTTCGGTCAAGGCTACTAGGGCATCGTCCTTGGTCGGTCCGCGATTGGTGCCGAAAATCATCAAGTAACCTTTGTCGGAGAGGAACCCAATCACGTCGCCATCGTAGTAGGGCTTGAACCAGGCATGGCCAGGGATGGTTCTCTCCGCCTTGGGCTTGATGTCGATGCCGGCGTCCTGCAGCGCGAAGGCCCTGATTTTCATGGCCCCCACGCCGGCCTGCTCGGCCAGGACGATCATGCTGTCCGTGACTACGGGTTCGCCGCGCAGGCCGCGCGACGGATGATTGGTGTAAAGAATGTCCACGCATTGGTTCTTGCCCAGGTCGAGCACGAAGATGCGCTTCGACTCCGCGGGGACATAGAGCCGATTATGCTTCGGGTCATGCAGCGGCTTGTACGGCAAAGGATAGCCCAGCTCGAAATAGCCCAAGAGCCGGCCGTTCGCCAGATCGACAATGCTCAAGCGGCCATCCATGGTGGGCAGGTAGGCGCGGGAGCCGATCAGCAAGGCCCCGGAGACGCTGGCCCCGGACAGATTCCTTTGCCAAAGATACTTGCCCGAATTCACATCCACGGCATTGAGCATGTACTGTTTGCGTTCATCGACGGAGATGACCAAGGCGATATCGGGCTGTCCCTTGCGCGTGGGCAATCGAGCGGGCAACCCTTGCGTGTCCAGACCGACGCGAATCGCCCAGCGCGGCTCGCCAGTCATGGTCGATAGGCCATAGAGCGTCCCCTTAGCCAGGGCCAAGACACAGGTGCCATCGTCGGCGGCGCCGGCAGGCGCCGGTTTGATGGGCGGACAAAGCAGCAAGCTGGTTCCCTGAGCGTTTTGGATTTGGGCGTTGGGAGCTTGATTCACGGAACGATAGGTGATCCAACCCGGCTCGGCCTTCAGAATCTCCTGCAATTTGCCATTCAACACTTCCTGCTTGGCCAACAGGGGCATGGCCTTGATTTTTTCGTCATACAGGTTGATGGCGATGTCCGCGCCTCGCGGCTCGCGGCGATCGAGGATTTGATCAAATTGTTTGACCAGCATTTTGCGGGTGTCGGCGGCGTTCACGACCTCCTTGGCCTGAGTCAATTTGCCTTCGGCCGCTTGTTGCTTCTTTTCCGCCTCCTTGGGGTCCTTTTCGACGCCCCAAGTATCTTTCGCCAAGGCGAGCATGGCTTCCGATGCGGCGACCAAATCCGCATCCTCGCTTTTCGACGCCTGCTCGGCCGCGCGCTCCGCGATCATGACGGCCAGGTTCCAAATGAGGCTGCGGAAATTGCGATCACGATAAACGGCGTCGCCCTTGTGGTTGGAATGGAAATCCATCAGGGCCGTGCGCGCGGTCTTCAGTTTTTCCGACTGGCCGCTCGCGGCATCCAAATTGATGTCGGTCCATTTGAGCCAGAATTGGTAGCGGGTCTGATCCTTCGGATCGGGATATTGCTTGGACAGTTCATCGAAGGCGCGCTTGCCCATGCTGAAGTTGCCGCTGATGACGAATTCCTCGGCTTGCCGTTCGAGCTTGGCTTTATTGCCTTCCATGCGGCCGATGATGAACCAGGCGCCGACGGCCGTGCCGATGATGAAGAGCAGGATGATGGAAAGGACAATCACCTTGCCCTTGCTCGAGCGCTTCGGATAGCCATAGGGGTCGTAAGTCGAGCCGCCTTCTGAATAGGCGTCTTCCGCGTACCCTTCGGCAGGCTCATCGCCATAGGCTGGCACGGCCATGGCGGGGGCATATTCGACGACTTCGCCCATCGGCGATGCGGGGCCGCCGCCCATGGGTGGAGGCGCGGACAGCCAATCCGCCTCGGCGGGTCCGCCGCGCATGGCGGGGGGTTGAGACAGCCAATCCGCTTGCATCGGGCCATCGCCGCGCTCGCCGCCGATGGGAAACGTTTGCCCATCCGGGGCCACGCGGAACGTTTTGCGGCACTCCGGCGAGGCGCATCTGAGTTTCTTGCCTAACAGAGTTGAATCAATTTCCGCTTCCGATCCACAAATCGGACAGGTAATGGTGATCGACACTATTGCACTCCGTGGTCATGTACTGAAAAAACGATCCACACGCTCCGAAGAGGCCTCTCATCCGGACGTGTGGCCGTTCCTGACTGCTGCTATGGACATGCGCCTGCCTGCCTTCCGCAGGAAGCCATCCAGGAACCCCCATTTGGCCTTCCTTCAGTTTAACGAAGCCCCCTACCGGACTCAACCTACTTGTTCTTGATTTCCTTGGTGTCGGGGCAGCTTCCGCCATCTAAATTAGACCCTGGCAAGGCAAGCCTATGGCTCTTTTCCCTTGCGGCTCAGACCGCCAGCTAACTTTTCAAGGCAAAGCGACATGCCCCTTCTGACCTGGACGGAGCGCGGGTTGTACTGTCCTCGGGGCGATTTTTACATCGACCCCATCAAAAAAGTGGCTCAGGCCGTGATCACTCATGCCCATAGCGATCATGCCCGACGCGGTTCGAAGTCCTACCTATGCAGCCGCGCGGGAGCCGGCTTGCTCCGCCATCGCTTGGGTCAAGAAATCTCCTTGCAAACGCTGCCCTACGGTGAATCGCTGAAGGTGGGCGAGGTCGCCCTTTCCCTTTACCCAGCGGGGCACGTGCTCGGTTCCAGCCAGGTCCGCATCGAACATCGCGGCGAAGTCTGGGTGGTCAGCAGCGATTACAAGCGGCAGACCGATCCCACGTGTGCTGCTTTTGAACCGCTTCGATGCCACACCTTCATCACCGAATCGACTTTTGGTCTGCCGGTGTATCGCTGGCCCGACCCGTCACACGTCCTTGAGGAAATCCATCGCTGGTGGTCGGCCAATCGCAACCAGGGTTTGACCTCCGTTTTGCAGGTCTACTCCCTGGGCAAGGCACAAAGGCTGCTCGCTCAATTGAATCCCAGCCACGGCCCCATCGCCGTCCATCCCAACATCATGGCCTTGCTTCCCGCCTATCGGGCCGAGGGAGTGGCTTTTCCGCCGCTCATCTCCCTGGCGGATGCCGATGTGATCAGGGTTCGAGGCCAAGGCATGGTCCTGGCGCCGCCGGGCATCAAGAGCGGCATCTTGGATTCCCTCAAACCCCTGGCGCTCGGTTCGGCTTCAGGCTGGATGCATGGCGCGGCGGATCAGCGCGGCCAACCGATGGGATTTGTGCTTTCGGATCATGCCGATTGGCCGGGCCTTTTGCGAACCGTGCATGAAACCGGGGCTGAAGCCATCGGGGTGATGCATGGCTTCGTGGCGCCCTTGGTTCGCTATCTGACCGAGCAGGGCGTGAATGCCTGGCCCGTCGATGCACGTGCAGGATAACTTGAACACCTTGACTTGAAAAACGGTGGTCGTTCGTTCAACATGCAGCGGTTTACCGAACTGATGCGAAACCTGTCTTCCGCAAACCGAGCCGAGTCGGCTCGCGCCAGCATCATCGCTTATCTCGATGTTGCCCCAGAGGAAGACGCGACTTGGGCCGTGTATCTGCTGACCCAGTTCCATGGGCCGCGTTGGCTGTCGATGGCACAGCTCCGTGCATGGGTTGCCGCCGAGACGGGGCTTCCCGATTGGCTGATCGCTGCCTGTCACCGCTCCATCCGCGACGAATGCGCGGCCTTATCCCTGATGCTCCCCGAGCCGGCTGCATCCCAGTGCCTGGGGCTTCGCCAGATCATGGAAGAGCGCGTGCTGCCCCTGTCCGACTTGCCCTTGGAGGACCAGCAATCCCTGATCCGACAGACATGGCGCGAGCTTCCCGCCGAGCAGCGCCATTGGTTTAACCGCTGGCTCACCCGAAGGTGGCGCAAGCCGCGCCACCAATCGACCTTGATTGCTTGTCTCGCCGAACGGTGGGACGTTTCCGAGGCTGCTCTGGCAAGCCGCTTGCTTCAGCCCTGGACGCCCCAGCAACGGTCTCTCACCTCCCTGATGCAGGAATGCCAAGGCGATCAGGCCATGCCAGGTCTGATGCGGCCTATGCCGTTTCAAGAGGTCTTGCCCTGGCCCGAAGCCGAACCCCTGGAACTCTTGGGTGACTGCGCCGATTGGTTATGCCTCGAACATTGGCACGGTCCGCGCATGCAATTGATCCGGCTGCGGGACCACGTTGTTGGCTGGACCGAACAGGGCGCGTGGCTCATCGATTTACCCGATGAGATTCAGCGTCCCGCTAAGAAATTTCCTGAAGGGTCGATCCTGCTCGGCACCATGACTGCCTGGAACCGGGACCAATCCCTGCCCGTTGATCCTGCCCGGATGCGCGTTGAACCAGCCTTTGACGTGCAGGCTGATATGAAACCCAAACCGCGCTCGCGGCAGGCACGCACTTCATCCTGGGTCTACATGGTGCACGACCTGCTCGCCCTGGAGCAGCAAGACCTGTGCGATCAACCGCTGGCGACTCGCCGAGCGCTGCTGGATCAATGCCTGGGTTCCATCGGGGAAACGGCCGGCCTGCGACACAGTCGAATCGTTCCCCTCCGCGAGTGGCGGGAAGCAGAGGCCTATCTCGAACAGGCGCGCGGCAGCGGCTTGGCTGCCCTCCGCCTCCTGAGCCTGCCAGCGGCCAGTTTGCCTACTCCCGCCGGGACTCGCGACTGGCTTCTCCGCCTGCCAGCCCTGCGGTTTCGCGGCGTGCTGATGCAGGCCCATGCCGTCAACGGATCGAACCGTGGCAAGATCGAACGGCTATCGTTGGGCGTGTGGCAGAACGCTCAATTGGTGCCCGCGGCTCATGTCGCGCCGGATTTGCCCGCCGAAGATCTCTCCATGATCGCGCAGTTCGTCCGGGAGAACACCGTGAAGCGGTTCGGTCCGGTGTGCGTTCTCAAGCCGCAACTCGTTTTCGAATTCGCCTGCGACGCCGTGGTGCCCTCGCGCCGTCACAAAGCGGGTTTTCAGCTTCTTCGACCCAGATTGGTGCGTTATTGCGTCGATGCCGAGCCGAACTCCGCCCATCACGTGGCGCAGATGACCGAGCGGATGATCCCTGTGAATGCCGCGAAGGAAACGCCGTTGCGTCCACGGGTTGAACGCGGTTTATTCGATGAGATGTGAGGCGAACCCCATCCCCAAGGTCGACCTGCCGAAGCGAAAGCCAGCATGAATCATTTAACCTTTCGTTCGGAAATGCCCGTCGCTGCCGAGGAACTATTTCGTTGGCATGCCCGGACCGGCGCTTTTTCCCGCTTGTCGCCCCCTTGGCAGCGCGTGGACATGCGCGCTCGCCGCGGGTCGATCCGCGATGGCGACCGCACCTTGCTGCGCCTCCACGTGGCACCCTGTCTCACCGTGAACTGGCTCGCGGAGCACCAAGGGTTCATCGACCAGGTGCAATTTCAAGATCGACAGGTGCATGGCCCGTTTGCCTCCTTTGAACATACGCATCGGATGATCCCCGAGGGTCCCCAGCGTTCCTGGCTCGAGGATGACATTCACTATCAACTCAAGGGAGGTTGGCTCGGCGAACGGCTCGGGCAAGGACTCGCTCGGCAAGAATTGGAACGACTGTTCGCCTACCGTCATCGCGTGACCCAAGCCGACCTCCGCCGGCATGCCGCCTATCGCCATCGACCCAGGCTGCGCATCCTGGTGAGCGGCGCGTCAGGGATGATCGGCAAGCCCCTGTGTGCCTTTCTCTCAACGGGCGGGCACACGGTCGTGCGGCTCGTCCGCGAGGGAACCTCACAGGCCCGACCGCTGGATCTGCCGTCAGAAACCGTCTGCTGGAATCCCGAACGATCCCACGTACCCATGCAAGCGATGGAGCGCTTCGATGCGGTGATCCATTTGGCCGCTGAGCCGATTACCGAGGGCCGGTGGTCGGGTGCGAAGAGACGCCGCATATGGGAAAGCCGACAGCATGACACGAGGTTATTGGCCGAGAGTTTGACTCGACTCCACCAGCCGCCGTCCACGTTCCTGGCCGCCTCGGCCATCGGCTACTATGGCGACGAAGCCGAACACGACATCACTGAGGACACTCCGCCTGGTCCTGGCTTTTTGAGCCGCGTGTGCATGGCCTGGGAAGAGGCGGCACTTCCGGCCCAGCATGCGGGGCTGCGAACCGCCAACCTCCGCATCGGCATGGTCCTGAGTCCCGACGGCGGAGCTTTGCAAAAGATGCTCCCGTTCTTCAAGCTCGGCATGGGAGGCCGGCTCGGAGAGGGCCAGGTGTGGCACTCCTGGATCAGTCTGGATGACACGATCTATGCCATCCATCACGTGCTGATGGAACCTTCCTTGTCGGGTCCCGTCAACGTCGCCGCGCCGCAACCATCCAGGCAAAAGGACTTCGCCGCGGCCTTGGCACACACCCTGGGCCGCCCCTGCTGGGGACGCATGCCCGCCTGGCTGGCGGAGTGGCTTTGGGACGGCCTTGCCAAGGAAATTCTGCTGGCCAGCCGAAGGGTCATCCCCCGGCGGTTGCTCGATGCTGGATTCCGCTTTGAGCATCCTTCTTTGCCCATCGCCTTGGCACACATGCTGGGGAAAACGGTTCGAGTGAACCCATGAACAAGGACCGACAAGCCTTGGCCTGCCGGTCCTTCGTCGTTGGCTCATGGATTTCTTGCGTCCTGCGCTAGCGCGCAGTGCCTTGCACCTGCAGTTTCAGGTTGGGGTTGTTGGGCAGCGTCGTTTGAATCGTCAACTCTTGGCTCATGTCGCCCTGATGCACGGGGGTCCATTGCAAGATGACCACCTGGACGTTGCCTGGAGCGGAAGCAAACGTAGGCACGATGTCGCCGCCGGGTGCGAGGATATGACTCACTTGAAACGGCCGATCGCTGCGGATGGTGAAGCGGCGTTGCACGGGCTTGCCCACGTGGGCGGTGCCGAACTGCACCGGATTCGGCGCGATCGAAACCAAGGAGCGAATCGTCGCCTCGACGACCACGGGAATCGTCGGTTCCGCGGGATCGTTCGTTTTGAGCACGAGCGTCCGCTTGTAATCCCCCGCCGGCGCCGACTCCTTCAGTTGCACCGTGAGGCGATAGCCGACTTGCCCCGGCCGCCGATAGGCTTCCGCGAAATGCGCTTCCACGTGATCGGGCAATTCGGCGATGCCGGTGATTTTCCAATCCAACGTGCCGGCGTATTCGATGTCCATACTGAGGGAGGGCTTGCTGCCTTCGGGGATCACGTCGAAGCGAATCTGTCCGGGATTGTAGACCAGATCCTGGCGGCTGTTCGCCTTGACCTCCAAGGTCACGGCCTTGGGTCCGGGGTTGACCAAAAGCTGCACGTGAATCGTCTTCGCGCCGCTGAAGCGGCGGCCGTCCAGGGCCACGTCCAGAAAACCCGACTGGCCCGGTTCGAGCACGCGCGGCGCGGGCGTGACTGTGCCGCAACTGCAGGAGACGCGGACGTCGGCAATCTCGATGCGCTGCGGCGTGGTGTTGGTCCATTTGAAGCGGTGAAGCAGTTGGGCGCCCCGGGGAACGGTCCCAAAATCGTGGCTGGTTTCCGGCCACATCGCGTCGGCGGGCGAGGATTGGGCTTGGGCCAGTGTCGTTAACGTCAGCAAGAACCACAGAGTCAACCCGGTTGAACAGCGCATGTTTGCATCCTCCTGACGACGGCTCCCCAGGCTTCCTCTTTCCTTCCCGGGGAAGAAGGTATAGCTCAACCCATCTGGCCGGTGAAGACCAGATGGGTGAGCCATGGTTTTCTCCTAGCTGTCACGCTTGTTGTCCGTACCAAGATCGGACGAAATCGGGAGCGAGCATCAACCAAGCGGGCAAGATACGCAGCTCAGTCAAAGTCTCCGTCCTTCTTTCAGTTAACCCCGTCACGATCGATTCAGGCTGAGTCATCCGCCCTTGCCATCGCGGCAAGGGTTGCCTAAAAAGACGGTTCGCCCTATTTGGAGGAAACAGACATGGGGATTCGTCCACGCACTCGGCGTGCCATTCGCTTGCGAGCTTTCCGTTGTCCGCGCTGCTCCGCTGTGATTGGCAGGGTTCGTCCGCGCTGCAGCAAATGCGGCATGAAGCTGCCGAAGTTCCGCTAAACGGCGGTCGATCTGGCTCCGTCCGCCGACCCGCCGATGCAATGGCGAACTCGCACTTCCCGTCCGCTCACGACGTCTTGAGCCAACTCTCTACTTGTCCGCGAATCGCGTCGCTCATCCAATAGACGGGCCTTTGGACCTGTTGCGGCTTGGCGTAGAAAAAGCCCGGCGAAATCGGAATCGGCGCCACGTTAAAATGGGAGAGTTCCCCCCTTTGCGGTTCGACCGGGAACAGGGGCAGCAAATAGGTTCCCGGCCCCTGCCAACCTTGCGACTCCACCAGATGCTTGACGATGATCTTTCTTCCCCCCGGCGCGGGGATGGCGGGGTTGGCTTGGAGCAACTCATTACCCTTGATCACGCTCTTGACGGTGACCACGGTCGCGTCTCCCTTGGCCTCGGGCACCTCGGCCTCGACCACTAAGGGCGCCAGGTGCAATTGCGGCAGCGAGATCACGCGCGGGTGGGCGTGCCGCCAAGCTTCCGCTCCCAGCCAAACGGACCACGCGGCGAACACGCCAAGAACAATCCACCAAAGGATGATGTGACCGCGCCTGGTCATCCCTTCACTCCACGGATCAAAACGGGTTCCTACGGCGCATCCTCCGCAAACGGCTGGACGGGCACGGAAGAGCCGCCGAGAAGACGCCGGTTAAAAATCATCGTCGATGGTGATCGCCACGGGCCGGGCTAACCGGCCGTAGAGATCGAACACGTCGTTAAAATCCTCGCGGCGATCATGAGGCGATTGCGTCAATTTCTTCACCGCGATGAGATTGTAGACGATCTCGCCGAAATCGTCGGTCTTGCGAATGTTCCATTGCCGAAACACGGTGGGCGCGAGCATGCCAAATTCCTCGACGGCATAATCGCACATGCCCTCGAGCAGTTCCCGAGCCGAGACATGGTCGGCCAAGGCTTCGCCCCGCGCCGCTCCCTCGGCTTCCCGTTTTTCCCGGCGCAATTGCGTGAAGCGCAAGGCGTCCGACACAAAGAAATAGGCTTCCGGCGGATAGCGGCGATCTTTTTGAAAGATCTCTTCGATGACGTTGTGATGCATGGCGAACACCCTAGAAGCATCTTCAACCTTTCCTCGCCGGCTCGGCGCAAGCCTCAAGCAAAGGTCGATCGAGTCAGTCTCTGCCTTTTTCGATTCTTCGAACGACTGGCGGCCATGGCCATGGGTTATTCGACCTCATCCGGTGCTGGCGTCGAGGGTGCGTGGGCCGCTCGGCCCCCCATCACGGTCAACACCTCGTCGGCGCCGATCAAAACCCTTCGGCCATCCTCGAATTCGACGAGCAGCTTCTGTGCCAAGATTTCCTGGGCCAGGACGCGCCCTTGCCCCTTGCGCGTCAGCACCCGCGCGCCGACGTGGGGCAATTGGCCGTGCAGCTCATCGTACACGTCATATTCATACCGCAAACAGCACTTCAGCCGGCCGCAGCGGCCCGAGATTTTGGACGGATCCAGCGTTGACTTCTGCAGCTTGGCCATCCGCATCGACACGGGCGGCATCACGGCCAGATGCGTATTGCAGCAAACGGGCTTGCCGCAGTCGCCATAGTCGGCGAGGATTTTCGCTTCATCGCGCACGCCGATTTGCCGCATTTCGATGCGGGTTTGAAATTCGCGCGCCAGGTCGCGGACCAATTCGCGGAAATCGACGCGCTTTTCGGGCGGCCGCACCAGGAAATAAAAGACCAGCCGCTCGCCGCCCCACAAATGCTCGACGTCCACCAGGTCCATTTGCAATTGCCGCTGATCGATGTACCGCTGGCAAACCTCGTGAGCCTGGTCCTGTTTTTCGCGCAGGGAGTTTTGGAAACGCAGATCATCGCTCGTGGCCAGGCGGAGGATCTGTCCTTCCGTCGGCTCGGCCAGGAATTGCTTGGTGCGCTCGGTGGCTGGCGACAGGATGGTGCCGATCTCCGTCCCGCGCGGCGAACGCACAACGACCGCATCGCCCCGTTTCCAGGGCCGGTCGACGAGGGATTCATATTCCCCCAAGTGCCGCAACACGCCATGACGAACGATGTATTTTTCACTCATAAGGTCTGAGTTTCAGATGTTCGAATAGGCTAAAGTGGCTCGCCATTCTCTTGCCAGAAATCAAGCTCAGTCTCGCTTTTTCCTTTCCTGCTGTCAATGGACAAGTCCCGAACGTTGGGTTACAGTGCTCTAGATTCCTTATTTCGATAAAGGGGATGAGACGAGCGGCATCCGGAGCGATCATGCAGTTTCATTTTTTTGGACCGGTTTTATTTTACGACATGGTGCGGACGGCGCGCCGGGGCAGTTATGTGCTGATGCGGTTTATCTATGCCATTATTACCTTCACGCTGCTCTTCCTGATTTACACGAGCTATTTTGCCTACCGCGACCTGGAAAGCCTCAAGCCCAGCGAGACGACGGCCTTTGCGGAGGCCTTCTTCAATTGGTTCATGATCCTGCAATACGTGCTGGTGCTTTTGCTCACTCCGGCTTACGTCGCCAGTGCGATCGCCGAGGAAAAAGACCGCCGCACCCTCGAGTTTATTTTCGCCACCGACTTGCGGAATCAAGAGATCGTGCTCAGCAAACTGGTCTCCCGGATGGCCAATTTGGTCCTGTTCCTGCTCGCCGGCTTGCCGATCTTGAGCATGATCCAACTCTTTGGCGGCGTCAATCCCCGCATGCTCTATGGCGGCTTCATCTCCACGGCGTGCACGCTCTTCTCGGTCGCCGCAGTCACCATGCTCCTTTCGGTTTACGCCAAACGCACCCGGGACGCCATCAGCCTGTCCTATTTGCTCATCATCGGCTACTACCTCTCCAATTTCCTGTTCGCCTGGTACATGGGCGCGACCGAACAGTTGGTCTTCATGCGCCGCAACTTTGCCGAAGCGGGAATGGTGGAGTTAGCCACGGCTTGGGTTTTCGAACTCTATTCCGCGGGCAATCTCGTCATCAGCTTGATTCGACTTTCAAATGTTCGCATCAACACGATCGTCGACCTTGGCTCGAGTTTCGCCGATATTCTGCGCAACTATACCCTCTTTCATGTCATTGTGGGCACGCTCTGCACGCTGTGGGCGATCGTGCGCCTGCGCGCCGTTTATCGCAAACAGAACTTCGGCGCCGCGGTGAAGCAAGACGGTCGATCCAAGGGCAAACGCCGGCGGCCCATCGGCGATAAACCGATCCTGTGGAAGGAATTGTTTCTCAGCGCCAGCATGACGCGACTGGGGAAGCTGCTTTACGCTCTGTTCGTCCTGGGCTCCCTAGCGCCGCTCGGCATCATATGCTATATCCTGCTAAATCAGAGTCATATCTATGAGGAGCGTTTCTGGGAGAACTTCCGCGAGGCGGTCAATTACTACGTTCGCATCGTGGGGACGCTCGTGGCCTGCCTCTTGATCTTGGCGGTCATGCTTCGCGCCGCGGGCATGATCACTCATGAAAGGGACAAGCAGACGCTGGACTGCCTGCTGACCTCGCGCCTGAGGCTGCGCGAGATTCTCATCCAGAAGTGGTGGGGAAGCGTCTTGGGGGTGCGTCCCTTGTCTTACTTGCTGTTCATGATCTGGTTCATCGGCTGGGTGACGGGCGGCCTGCACTGGTCCACGATCCTGTTCCTGCCCTGCTGCACGCTGCTCTACATGATGTTCTTTGCCGCCCTGGGGCTGGCCTTCAGCGCCAAGGCAACCACCAGCCTTCGAGCCATGATGGCCTCCCTGGGATGGACGATCTTCCTCGGCGGCGGCCATTGGTTCGTCTGCGCGCTGCCCGTGCTCTTCATGGCCCGATGGGCGAGCGAGACCCAGTACATCGCCATGTTCTTCGCCGGATTCACGCCTCCCGCCGTCATCGCCTGGATGAGCTTCAGCTACGAAGACGTGGAGCGTTGGCTGAGCGACTATCGCTATGGCGAATTTGAATTCTTCGGTTTTTGTGCGCTCGGTCTTTTCGTCACCTTGTTGTTCATCTTCATTTTGCTCGCCTGGGCCGAACGGCGCTTTGGCCAGAGCGTGGAACGCCCCAAACGTCCCGGCGGCATGGCGATGACCCCTCAATCTCATAGAATCGAACCTGAGTAAGGACGTCGCGGCCTCGCCTTGGGGGAGGTTTCGTCTGGTCCCAATTGGATGGCTCCTCTCGATGGGCCGGTCGTCGGCAGGGTACCTGGATCGATGCTTGGACCGATTTTTAATCGCGAATGGCTGACCGTCCCGCGTCATTTCCGACATTATCGCTTGCGGATTTTCTATCTGGGCACGCTGTGGGTCCTCGGGCTGACGGCGTGGCAATCCCTGCTGGGGTGGGGGCGTGCCGTTTCGCAAGGAGACCTGGCCGCCTTCGGCTCGCTGTTGTTTCAGCTTTTCACCTTTTCCCAACTCTCCCTGGTGCTGTTCTTCGCCGCCCTGATCGCGGCGGGCGCCGTCGCCCAGGAAAAAGATCGGCGGACGTTCATTCTGCTGCTGATCACGGATATGCGCCACCGGGAAATCGTACTCGGCAAACTGCTCGGCAGCCTGCTGCAAACGAGCGTGCTGCTCTTCGCCTCAGCTCCCTTGCTGGCGTTTACCGTGCTGCTCGGCGGGGTGGCCTTTCATCAGGTGTGGGAGGCCCTGGCGATCCTGGCCGGCACAGCCCTGGCCGCGGGCGCCCTGGGATGCTTGATCGCCCTGTGGCGGGATAAGACCTATCAAACGCTGGCTCTGACCCTTTTAGGCATGGTCCTCTACTTTCTGGTCGTGGAAAGCTTGGGTCTGCTGCCCCTGTTGACTGGGGTGGACAGTTCCACGATTGAACAATGGCAAGGCTGGTTCAATCCCTATCGTGCTTTGTCGAGCGTGTTGCTGCCGCCCGTCCATCAAGATTTCAACATGCAGCCCATCTTTTTCACGGCCATGATGTTTGGCCTCTTCGTCCTGCTTAGCGGCGTGGGCATCCTCAAGCTGCGCGATTGGAATCCCAGCGGCGAACCGATCCAGAAGCCCGACACGGAAGAGACCGAGGGCGAGGGCAAGGCCAAGCGCGACATCCATGCGGCTCCAGGCAAGGTCCGCGACGTCTGGCCCAACCCCATCCTGTGGCGGGAAATCGCGACCCGGGCCTACGGCCGAAGAACGCTGCTCATCAAGCTCATCTTCTTGTTGATCGTCGTCGCCCTCAGCTACTCCGCCCTGGTCGGACTGTCCAGCCCGGAGCGCACGGACCGCCTGGCCCCCGCCTTTGGCATGGTCCCCGTCCTCATCTTGAGCCTCTTAATGATCAACGCCCAAGCCGTCACCTCCATCACCAACGAGCGCGACCTCAACGCCCTGGAACTGCTCCTCGTCACCGATCTGACCCCCAAAGAGTTCCTCTTCGGCAAACTCGGCGGCATCCTTTTCAACACCAAGGAAATCATCCTGGCCCCCGTCGTGCTCGCCCTGATCTACGCCTGGAAAGGTTATTGCGGCGTTGAAAACACCTTCTATCTCGTCATCACCATGCTCGTCCTCATGGCCTTCACCATCATGCTCGGCATCCACGTGGCCCTGCGGACGGTGAAGGCTCGGCTCGCCATCCTTTACAGCATCGGCACCGTCTTCTTCCTCACCGTCGGCACGATGCTGACCATCTACCTCATCATCATTGGGGGACAGTTCGAGTATCAGTGGACCAGCTTCATCCTGTTCCTGGGCATCGGCATCGGCGGCCTGTGGCTCGTGCTGGGCGGGCGCGAACCGTCGGTGGCGATCAGCGTGGCCTCCTGGGCGTGCCCCTTGGGGATGTTTTACGGCATCACCAGCGTCATCATCGGCAATCCGCGCACGGGCGCCTCGGGCGACGTGCTGTGGCCATTCCTGGTCGTCATCGGGAGCTTTGGCTTCGGCATCGCGGCCATGATGGTCCCCATGCTGAGCGAGTTCAACGTCGCCCTGGCCCACAACGCCCCCGCCGAGGAATAAGAGCGTTCCGTGCTTTCCTCGCGGCCCTGACCATTGAACTCCTTGTGCAACCGCCTGCCGCAGTACAATAGCAGCATGAACCTCGATGACCTGGTTTGTTACTGCTTTCATGTGCCCTATCGCAAGCTGGTCAATTACTGTCGGCGGGAAAAACCCCGCGTCGCCAGCCAGCTTTCGGACTGTGGCGGCGCGGGCACGGGCTGTGGATGGTGCATTCCCTTTCTCAAGAAATTGTTTGAGCAAGAATCGGGCAGGTCAGGTTCAAAGCCCCTGGACCAGGTGAACCCGCAAGATTATGCCGCTCAACGAGCGGAGTATATCCGGGCCGGTCATGGCACGCCTCCCCCCTCAGCCCAACCGCCCCCGGCCAAGGAACCCTAAACGTTCGGCACGTCGACAGGCCAAGAGATGTGGATGAGCCTTTGCCCTGGGGCTAACTCCAAGACAACGGGCTTGGCCGCGGCAGGCAGGAAGAGTAACTCATGCAGGGAACATGTCGTCTCGGCGAGGTCCAAGGACGGCCCCTCAAGATGAAACAGACAGGATGGCCCTTGCCAATCATGTTTTCCCTCGGCCCACCGCTCCATGCGGAAGAAGGGCGTATCGACCAGCAGTTCCCGCTCCGGTGAAATGCGTTTCGGCGTTTGCCGCCCCGCCCCCGGCAAATGAGGCTGCAGCGAAGCCAGGCCGGCTTCCAAATGCAACGGCCTGGGCTGACCCTTGGCATCCACACGACCCCAATCATAGAGCCGAAAGGTGGCGTTGCTGGTCTGCTGCACTTCGAGGACGATGACCCCCGCCCCCAGGGCATGTAGCGTCCCCGCGGGGACGTTGTAGCATTCGCCGGGGTGCGGGTGGTAAACCTCCATGCAGAGAGGCAGCGTCCCTTGAGCCAGCTCGCGGAGCAGCGTTGAGGGATCGATCCCCCGCTTGACGTCCAGATAAATCCGCCCCTCGGGCTGGCTCTCGAGGACATACCAGGCTTCGGACTTCCCCCCTTCCTGAGGCGCCCAACGTTTGGCCCGCTCATCATCGGGATGAACTTGGATGGAGAGATTCTCCCGCGCATCCAGGAGCTTGATCAGCAGCGGCCATCGGGATTGGCTGCCCAGCATGGCCTGGCTGTGATGGGCCCATAACTGGTCCAGCGTCTGTCCTTGCCAGGGGCCGTCCGCGGCGACGCTGCGATGCAGGGGATGATCGCTGAGCAGCCAGGCTTCGCCGATTTTGCCTTCCGGGAAAGGGCCGGGAAGCCAATCCGCCAGGCGGCGTCCCCCCCACGGCATCGGCATGAGATGCGGCTTGAACTTGATGGGTCGGTCAGGAGCCAGCGGCATAGCCACCCCTGGGCGTTACCATTTCGCTTCATCGGCGAAGGGATGGTAACTCGTGGTTTTGGGTTTGGGTCGGGACTTCAAAATGGCTTCGGCCAGGTACAGGTCGCTCGGAACGGTGATCTTGATGTTGGATGCATGGCCTTCCACGACGTGCACGGGATGGCCCAGTGCCTCAACCAATTGAGCATCATCCGTGATATTGGCATTTTGGGGATCGCGCTGTTCATAGGCGGCTTTGATCCAATCCTTGCGAAAGACCTGGGGGGTTTGGGCCATCCATAATCCTTCGCGCGGCAGGGTCGCTTCGATGCGCTTGCCTCCCGCGACTTTTTTGATCGTGTCGTGGATGGGGCAGGCCACGATGGCGGCGCCGTGCTTGGCCGCGGCCTGGCAGACGGCTTCGACCTGTTCCATCGTGACGCACGGGCGTGCCGCGTCGTGGATGGCCACGAGGTCCGCTTCCTCGGACAGTTCCGCCAAGGCGTTGGCGACCGAATCGTGCCGCGCGGCGCCGCCAAACACGATGCGCACGTTCATGAAGGCCAGGTTCGCTCCGAAGCGGCGGCGAAAGTTTTCCTCGTCCTCCCGGGCGATGACCACGAGCGTTTGCACCACGTCGGCGCGCGTGACAAACAATTCCGCGGAGCGCAGCCACACCGCCCGCCCATCGAGCGTGGCAAACGGCTTTTTCTCCCGGTCCTTGAAGCGGGTCGATTGACCCGCGGCCAAAATGATGGCGGCTATCTTGGGCATCGCTAACCCACCTTTCCTCGAAACGTCGACGCACTCCCTATTTTTACCATCTTAGCATGGCCGCCGTCTCGGCAAGACGCTTCCTCTTCTTCACTTTTGCATTTGATTTATCTCCTCTAACCCCCCAGGGCGATATTCTTTTTACGGACCGCTTGGTTTCTCGCCATTTCCTCGGGGTTGCCGACGATGCGCCAGTTACGCCGATGCTTGCCATGGCTCTCGGCCCTAGGGGTGGCTTGTCTCTATTTGCTGGTGAGTCAAATGGCCCGCGCCAGCGACCCCGTTCGATCCAGCACCAAGCCCAGTCCACCCCGCTCCCGGGTCGTCGACCCCGCCGACGACTCGGAATCGTTGGTCGAGAGGGCGGCGGCGGCACTCGTGGATGGACGACAAGACTTGGCCGCCGCTCTCTTGGAACAGCACGTCGAAGAGCATCCCGAAGCCATTTTAGTTCGTGCCCAACTGGCGGAACTGCTCTTTCGCATGGAGCGTTTCCCCCAGGCCAGGCATTATTTCGAAACCTTCATCGCCCTGGCACAAATCAAAGGCGACTTGGCCTTTCGCTATCTGATTCACAGTCATAGCCGGCTGGTGGACATTGCCCTGGCGCAAAAGCAGGCCTTCGACGAACACCTTCACCGCGGCATCGGTTTAATCATGCTGGCCGAGCGCCGCGCCATGGAAACCGATCAAGCGGAGGGACCGAGCGCAGCGTCCTTGCTGGCCCGAGCCGTGGATGAATTGCAGTCGGCCCGGCAGCGCCGCCCTCGCGAAGCCCGCGTGCATTGGTATTTGCACCGCGCCTATGACCGCTTGGGGCTGACTTCCTCTGCGCGCAGCGCTCTGCAACTCGCCGATCAATGCGCGCTGCAGAGCCGGCTCACGCCACAGGAGCGGCTCGAACTGGCCCTGGCGCTGTTGCCCACGCGCTGCCTCGAGCCGCTCGCTCGCTGATCAGGCTTCGCCCGTTGCGGTTGGTTTCCTCGCGGACCAAGAAGCGATCACTTCGGGGAGCGGATACTGATCGATGGTCAGTCCCAATGTGGGCAGGCTTTGCAAGCGCCGCCAGCCGCGCGTGACGCGCTGCTCTTCCTGAAGCACGAAGGCGGCGTCCAACCCCTCCTTGGCGAAAGGCCCCTCGCATCTCACGGGGGGAAAGGCGGCGTCGACGATGAATTGGGCCACGGCGGGATTGCAGCGCAGATGCCGTTCCCGGGAACGCGGCAGCCGTTCCGGCGGGACTTCGCCTAACACATAGCGGAGATACAGGTCCGACTCGGTGATCGCTTCGACCTCCTGGCCGCATACGTCGCAGAGATAACCCTCTTCACAACGCGCCATCGCTCATGCGCCCCCCTTGCTCTTCCCGAATCGGGCATGGGTTTCAGTTTCATCACCCCTTCACGGATCGCTGCGTTCCATATTCTATGCTATGTCCTTGATCGAACCATGAAGGAAAGAGCCCCTGGCCGAGGAATGTCCGCCATGAAAGCAGAAGAACAAGCCTTCCTGGATGTGTTGGCCGTGGCGCCGCACCCGGATGATCTGGAAATCACCTGCGGCGGCACCCTGGCCAAGCTCGTCAAGCAGGGCTATCGCGTGGGGCTGTTTGATTTGACATCGGGCGAACCAACGCCGCGCGGCTCCCTCGATATCCGCCAGAAGGAAGCGGAGGCGGCCCGGCAGATTTTGGGCATCCCCCTGCGCGTGAACGTGGGGTTGCCCAACCGCGTGCTGATGGACGTCCCGGAAAATCGCTTCGTGCTCGCCACGCTGTTTCGCCGCTATCGGCCCAAGATCGTTATCACGATGGCCGGCCGCACCCCCGCCGCCTCCCCCGACCATCATCAGGGCCACATGCTCGTGGAAGCCGCCCGCTTTTACTCCCAGCTTACCAAGTGGGATGACCGCTTTGAGCACACCCTGCCCTACCGCGTCCCGCACTTGGTGTATGCCATCATCCCCTCCGACGCCGAACAGCGTCATTGGCATAGTACGTTCGTCGTGGATATTTCCGACACGTTCGAGCAGAAACTGGCTGCGATCCGAGCCTATGAATCGCAGTTCGACGTCGATCGCTTCGACCGGGTCGCCCATTTCGTCGGCAGTTACAACGGCTTCATCGGTTCGCGTTGCGGGTTCAAGTATGGCGAAATGTTCGCCCTGCCCCATCCCGTGGGCGGCGGCGACCTCTTCCAATTGGTCACCGGCGGACAAAGCAGCTATGCCCCGGTCGTTCTGCCCGGACAAGGACATCTGCCCTTGGCATGATGAATGATGAGCGGTTGAACAGGGCCATGGATAAGAAAAAAAGGATGGCCAGGGTCGACGCCAGCCGACCGTGCCATCCCCAAGTCGTTGAGCGATCCGCAAGCCGCGGCTCAGACAATCCGCAGCAGTTCCACTTCAAAAATCAACTCGGCGTCCGGCGGAATGACGCCGCCCGCCCCCCGGCTGCCATAGCCCAGATGCGGCGGAATGGTGAGCTTGCGTTTGCCGCCCACCTTCATGCCCGACACGCCTTGATCCCAACCCTTGATCACGCGCCCCTCGCCCAGAACGAAGCTGAAGGGTTGATTGCGCTTGTGGCTGCTGTCGAAGCTGGTGCCGTTCGTCAGCCAGCCCGTGTAGTGCACTTCCACCTTGTCGCCGGACTTCGCCTCGGCGCCGGAACCCACTTGCACATCTTCGATCATCAATTCCGTCGCGGCCATGCTGCAGCTCCTCATCGCAAGAGTGAATGGTTCCGAAAGACCATTGCGGACCGAATCCAGCCAAAGTAAATCAATAGGTCGTGATGCGGACGACCTCGACCTCGAAAATCAGATCCGCGTTGGGCGGAATTTGCGGCGGATAGCCGCGCTCGCCATAGGCCAGACTGGCGGGAACATAAAGCCTGCGGATGCTGCCCGCTTTCATGCCGGCGACGCCTTCATCCCAGCCCTTGATCACCTGGCCGCGGCCCAACGTGAATTTGAAGGGGACCTTGCGATCCAGGCTGGTATCGAACTTCTTCCCGTCCTTGGCGAGCCAGCCGGTGTAATGCACTTCGACCAGATTGCCGGCCTCGGCGGGTTTGAAGGCTCCCTCGCGGAGTTCGACGTACTCCAGGCCCGACGCTGTCTTGATGCGCTTCTCGTCCTTGCCTTCGACAAAGGGCTTGGTAGCCTGCGGCGCGGGAGGAGTGGGAGCGGGCGGCGCGGGCGGCGTCTGGTCTTGCCCCCACAGGGTCGAACCGCTCCAGCCGAGCGCCAAGCAGCACCCTGCCGCCAACCAACGAGACAACTTCCCCATCATGACTCCACCTCCACGGAATGCGTGCACTGTCTCCTTGATTCTAGGAAGATTCCCTGGGCTGTGTAGAGCGCTCCACCCGCTCCCGCACCTCACGAGCGATCGCCGCACGGCAACCACAAAAAATTGATCCAGGGGCCTTGACACCGGCGCACCACCATGCTAGTGTACTATCTACATAGTACAGTATGACGGAGGTGCCGCGATGCTCTTGCGAATCCGTCCCGAGTCGGACGAACCCATCTACGAACAAATCATCCACCAAATCGTGTTTCAGGTGGCGGCCCAGGTCATCGACAACGGCACGCTGCTGCCCAGCATCCGCGAGCTGGCCAAAGAGTTGCTCGTGAATCCCAACACGGTCGCCCGCGCCTATCAGGAACTGGAGCGGCAGGGCATCCTTGCGGCCCGCCGCGGCATGGGCATGGGGCTGACCGAGGAAGCCGTCAAACGCTGCCGCGAGCTGCGCGCCCAGCGGATCCGGGAGCGCATCGGCCAGGTCGTCAAGGAAGCCCTGCACAGCGGCCTGGAGCCAGACGTCCTCAAGGCGTGGATCGAGGACGAACTCAGCCGCCACTCGGCCCGGACGCGAAAGGAGAAACGCTAACATGTCAGCCGCCATCGTGCTCGATCAGGTCCGCAAAGGCTTTGGTGCGAAGGTCGTGATCCAGTCGCTGTCCCTGGCCATTCCCGCCGGGTCGGTCTTCGCCTTGCTGGGAGAAAACAGCGCCGGGAAATCGACGACGATCCGGATGTTGGCGGGCCTGTTGCCGCCGACGTCGGGCCGCTGCGAGGTGCTCGGCCTGGACGCGTGGCGCCACTCGGATCAGCTTCGCCCCCGGCTGGGCTACGTGCCGGAGAAGCCGAAGTTCTACGATTGGATGTCGGTCGGCGAATTGGGCTGGTTCACCGCGGGGTTCCATGCCGCCGGGTATTGGACGCGCTATCAGGACCTGGTGCGCCGCTTCGGCCTCGACCTCAACGTCAAACTGCGGCATCTCTCCAAGGGGCAATACGCCAAGGCGGCGTTGGCCGTGGCCCTGGCGCAGGACCCGGAGGTGCTGCTCCTCGATGAACCCACTTCGGGGCTGGACCTGTTCATCCGCCGCGAATTTCTGTCGAGCATGGTCGACCTGGCCGGCGAAGGCAAAACGATCCTCATCGCCAGCCATCAGATCGCCGAGGTGGAGCGCGTCGCCAGCCACGTCGGCTTCCTGGCGGGCGGTCAATTGGTCCTGACGTGCCCGATGGAGGAACTGAAGCAACGGCTCGTGCGATTGCGCTTGCGGTATGAGCAAGTGCCTCCCGACGTCGGCACGCTGGGCGAAATCCTCCGCGTCCAGGACCAGCCGCCGTTTTGGGAAGCGATCATCTTCAATCCCATTCAACCCGCGCTGGACGCCCTCCATGGCCGCGAGGACGTCCTGGGGGTGGAGACGGCCGCGCTCTCCCTGGAAGAAAGCTACACCGTGCTTCTGGATCGCAAGGAGAGACGATGATGTTGCTGACGTTGGTTTGGAAGGAATGCAGGGAACATGGCCCGGCTTGGGTGGTGCTTTTCGTTCTGGGCTTTATACTGATCTTTGGCATGGATCGCCCCTTTGTGCGCGACCAAATGCTGCCCGGGCTGTTGGGGGCCTATGGCTTGCTCGTTGGCGCGATGATGCTCGCCAGCGATCGCGAAGGGCAGACCCTGGAATGGCTCGAACGGCTGGCCCGAAGCAACGCCGACCTATGGCGAACGAAAATCATCGTCGGCGCCGGTCTGATCCTGGCGCAAGCGTTTGCACTGTGCCTGTTGTATGTCCTGCGGGATGCCTTCTTCCGCGAGGCCGCCGAGGTAATCCACTCCTATCCGCTGACGCTCTATGCGGCGACCATCCCGCTGGTCTATGCCTCTTTGGGGTTGGCCTCTGGCCTGGTCGTCTCGGCCCGCAGCCACTCCGTCATGCTCTCCTTGCTCAAGGCTGGTCTGTTGTTGTTTGCGGTGTGGTTCTCCATGACCCCTATCTATTTCTGCCTCGGCGAAGAGATGGGATTGCTTGGGCAAGTCGCTATGGCGAGCGGCTTGCTGCTCTGGTCCCGGCGCCGTTTCTGCTGGCCCGACCGCTTGCGACTACATCTTCCTTCGGATCAGCCCCGCGTTCGCCCCTGGCTCGCCATGAGTTGGTTGTGGTGGCGGCAGAACGCCCTCAGCGCGGGGTTCATTCTGGGTCTAGCGCTCAGCCTGGGATTCCTGTTGCTGCCTCAATCCTTCACTCTCGGATGGGTCCTTGCTTCGGCCCTCATAGGTCTGGCGTGCGGCTTTCTCGTCTGGCTGCCCGATCAACGGCTCGGCCGGATGTACCTGGCGGATCAACGCGCACCGCTGAAACCAGTCATCTCCTTGCGGTTCACTCTGACCTTGTCCTTGGCGCTGCTGGCCTTCCTCATCATGCTCCTTGGCACCTTGCTGCGCGCTGCCGTGCAAATCGAGACCAACAAAATCGATTCGCTGTGGAGCGGCGCCATGTTCAGCAAGGTCTTGCTGACGTCCTTGTGCGCCATGCTGCTGGCCTGGAGCCTGGCTCAGTGGGTCACGGTGCTGACGGATCAAGTTTTGACCACGCTGGCCGCCTCCCTGGGGCTGTTGATGGCGATCCTCTACTTTTGGATGCCGACGCTGGTGGTGGATAGCATTCAATTCATCTCGATCGATTGGCGTCCCCTTGCCGCCGTGGGCGGGCTGACCGCGCTCTTGTTAATCACGGCGATGCGCTGGGTCGCGCCTTGGCTGCAAGCCCGCCATCGCTCCTGGTGGCACGTCGCCAAGGCAGCTTTGGTGCTGTTGCTCGCGGCGGGTTACTCCGCTGGGTTCTTTGCCTATCGGGCCATTGAGCCGCCTGATGAACCTTGGGAGGAAGGTCTGGGCGCCGTCGCGCCTTCATCTGAAATCAAGAGACAAGATATCGGTCTATTCTATCGGCATGAAGATCAAGCCTATTTCTTCCCAATGAACGACAGATATGGGATACCCATCAATAATATTTTTGTGATGCTTCTTCACGATACTGAGAAATCCTTGAATGCCACACAGTCGGAGTATGGCAAGTCACCGATACATTACCGTGAGATAAGCGATCTCGCCGCAGAAGTCACCTTCAAGGAATATCCATCCACGCAGTTTTCTTACCAGATGCTGGAGTTGTACAAAAACCACTATTTAAACGACCCCCGGCTTTGCCCCTATTCGCTGCACGACTTGTCCTTTCAAGATCAAGAGGACAAACGGCGGGCCTGGCATTTCTGGGCGGGACAGGTCAGCCTGCGAGTGTTTCAATTGGCCTTGGAAGGGAACCCTAAAGAGGGCTGGGAGTGGATCCGCGTCGGGATGGAGTTCGCCCATCGTCTCCGGGAGCATGGCGGCGCGATAGACTACTTGGCTGGCTCTACCATTGAACGGCAGATGATGGTGGCCATTCATCAGTTTTGGCTGCTCAACCTTCAGACGGAGGAGCAACTTAAAACGGCCCTGGAGGAGCTGCGCCAATGGGAAGCGCGGGTCCCGGCGTATCGCCTTGCTTTGCAGCGGGACGCCTATCGCATGCTCAAACTCGGACCACTCAAGGAACCTTGGTTTGATGCGCAGCTCAAGGAGATGGTCCATCCTGGCGCGAACCTGCATTTCAAACTGCATTCTTGGGAAAACTTACTGACGCAAGAAGCCTTGAAGGCTCCCTGGGAGCAACAGCACCGGCAGCGCATCCTCCGCCTCTACCAAGCCGCCCATCTCCAAATCGACATGACTTCGGACCCCATCACGCGAACAAGCATCGATTTTTTTAGACCGGACCACCCGCGGAACGATGCACGCTGGACCGAGCCGCTACTTCGCGGCGCCGCCTCTTCCTATACCCCCAAGCAGATCGCGCGCTTCATCGTGGAGGGCATGTGTCGCGGGGCCAGTTTTCGGTCGCAGCACCACGTGGAGCCAAACGTTCACGCCTGGCATCGAGCGCTGCAACTGGTCATCGCCCTACGGATCCATGAACTGCAAACCGGCCGGCAAGCGGAAAAGCTGGATGAGTTGGTCCCTGGTGTGCTCGCCCAATTACCCGAAAATCCCTACTCCAAGGAGGGGTTTCATTACTGGTTAAAGCCCCTGACCTCGGAACAAGAAAAGGATTTATCCCCGCGCGTGATCAGTCAGATGCGCCGCGGCAATATCAGCTTTTCCACCTCGCCGAAACATGGGCCTGATCCGTTTGCCGCCGCGGCGCGGCAAAGTGGGATGCAAATCTTCTTTCATATCTTCACCGTGACGGAGGCGATGCTCCCCAAGAAATGAACTAAGAGAAGGGCGTGCCAGAGCGAGCAGATGACCGCCATGGCTCAGAGCACTTCGAGATGCTTGAGCAGCACGTGATCGGACTGCATCATGAGCCACCAGAGAATGGCAAAGCCGGTGGTGAAGACCAGCCACATGATGGAAAAAACGAAGATGAACGTAATCATGCGATGCATGCCGTAGGACAGGCATGAGACGGCGGGGTGCTCAGGATCGTAGCGCACCATGACCTGTTTGGCCCGTTTGAGTTTATCGTAAATCTCCCGGTGGGCGGCCTCGCCGCTGCTGCTGCCATAGCCAAAGGCCAGTTGATCGCCCTCATAGGTCGTATTGTCCACGGCATAGGTGTATTGGACCCGAACCTGGTAGCTTGTGCTCTCGCTATCGGAACTTTCTTCCATGTGAACTCTGGTGAGAGTCCCGGGCGTGGTGGGCCAATTGCCCGCCGACTGGGAGCGTTTAGCGCTCCAGAGGCCAAAGACGAGCATGCCCAATCCCGCCGCGTAAAAAATGCAGATCAGGACGAAGAAACACCCCATGGCGGCCCTCTTGACGATGCGATCAGGCCGGGAGGCTTGAGATGCGTTGCTCTCCCCGAATGGTTCCAAGGTACGTGGCCCCTAGCCGATGCCCAATGCCGACAGAATTAATCTAACTCCGGCCCTGCCGGCCGACGGTCCGTTCAGCGGGGTTACTTGCCGGAGGGTTTGTCGTTGCCGTGGAGGTGGTTCATGAAGTCCCGGCGATAGAGCGGCAAGTAGCGGTAATAGACTTCGAGCGTTAGCACGGCCAGCGACGTGGCGTACACGCGGCCGCCGCGATTGCCATGGTCGGCGATCATGGGATCCCAGCTCCCGGCCCGATGGCCTTCCATTTCCTGGGTTTTGACGAGCAAATCGCGCACCCGGGGATTCCACTTTTCGAAGTAGGGGCCGCACATGTGGTGCAGCACCTGCGTGGCATAGTACCAATAATAAAGCTGCAATCGATCCCCCGGCTGGAAATCCTCGACACGCGGCGGCAAGCGATGGATCAGATACTGGCAGCCGCTGATGAGGTCGGGGTTCTTGGCGCCCCAGCCCAGGTACTCGCGGCTTAAGAGGCCCGCGGCGGTCAAAGCGGGCGTCTCGTATTCGCCCGGCATGTAGCTGAACCCGACGAACTGCTGATTCGGGACGCCGGCCAGCGCGACCTTGATCTGACAGGCATCGAGAAACTGATTGGCCAGGTCGTAGGTCTTGGCGGGAACCTTGAGATCGGCCAGTTCGGCGCTCTTCAGGGCCATGATCTGCCAGCCCAGGACGGAGGTGTCGCCGTTGGTGCGCGGCCGATAGCGCCAGCCCCCGGTGCGGGGATTTTGGGCGTAGACGATGAAGTTCACGGCCCGCTGCGCCGAATCCCGCAACTTGGGATCGCGGGTCGCGGCATAAGCTTCGCACAAAGCCAAGGTGGCCAGGGCATGGCCGTACATCGTTCCCCCCAGGTCGCCCTGCTGATCGAAGCGCCGCATGAGGTATTGCAACGACGCCGCCACGGTGTCGCGGTAGGGGGTTGGCTTTAGATGCGTGTGGCCGGCTCCCAAGAAGGGCAATAAGCCCAGGGCCGTCGCGGCGGTGTCGTTTTCCTGCACTTCCTGTTCGATCGGCGTCCGGCAATCGCAGCCCGGGCTGTGCTTGTGGTAATTGTCCATCGACCAATGGCCATCGCTGGCCTGGTGTTTTTTCAGCCATTGCAGCCCCATGGCCACGGCCCGCTGTGAAGCGTCGGTGCCGCCCATGATGCCGGCGATCTTATTCAGGTCGCCGTTGCGCAGCGCGGTGCCGCCTGCTTTGACGCTGCCGCCGCCCAAGCCTTCGAGCAGGCCCACGCCGTCGCCCACCGGCCCAGCTCCAGTGGCGCCGCTAAAGCCATAATCATGACCGACCAGCGGCATGCCGCTCAGTCCCTTGAGGTCGTTGCCATCCGCGCCTTGAACGCCGCCTTCGTTTCCCGAACCGATGCCCGAAGCGCGGTTGGGGTCCTTGATCAAATCCAAGCCGACGTCCAACTCCGGGATGGCATGGTTTGCGGGGATTTTAATCTCGGAATCGATGGCCGTGTCGCCAACGTGCAGGTCGACTGCGCCGGGATCGATGAAGTCATCCTTGGGCTTGGGATCGAAAGAGGTTTTTTCCTCGGCCGCACGCACCCGAGCCGCCGCGGACGCCGGGTTCGTGGTCGCGGTTTTGGGATCGTGAAACCAAATCAAGCAGCCGATGAGGATGGCATTCAACAGCAGGCTGAGCAGCAAGGCCGGCACGATCATGTACAGGTCGTTTTTCGAGACGCGGTTCTGCAGCAGCTCGGTCAAGGGAATGAACGACCGCATGGGACGGCGCGAAGCCGACGTCGAGCGCCGCTTGTCCGGGGTGGGCGTTTCGATTGGGTTGGACATGTCCGATTCCCTTGATCCACGAATGGCGCGTTGGCTTGGCCTGGGCGATCCAAATCCTTGACTGCGATCTCATCTATTATAGACTCGATCCATCCGTCATGCTATCGGGCTTGGCCTGAGCTTCTGGCTCCGGGACCGAAGTTGGGTGGTCTTCCTGGGCATTTTTTTCCAGTTGTTCGATGGACTCCAGGTCCAGGGCATGGCGCCGCGACTCGACCAGGGCCAAGCGCTGCCGCAGGGAACGATCCTCCCGCACGTACCAACTCCAGGCCAGCAGCATCAGCAGCGCCACGGGCAGAGCCATCCAGAAAAACAGCCAGGGCAACTGGATGCCGCCCGCCGCGGCTTCCACGCCGGGCAGAAGGTGCAAACGCTTTCCCACCACTACGGGGACGATCACGGATTGGTTCGGCTGCTGAGGATGCTCGACCTTCAGTCCCTTAAGAAAATAACCCGCGATGGCCACGCCCAGTAATTCCTGACTGGGCACGGGCGTTTCCCGCCATCCTTCCGGCAGTTCGGAAAAAAGATAGCATATCCGCTGCTGCGGCTGTTCCAGAATGACCCAGGCTTGATAGGCATGGGATTGTCCAGGAATCTCGCTGCGCTTGAGGGGAATCTTGGACCAGGAAAGCAACTCGCCCTGAAAGCGAACCACTTCGCCGCGGTTCGCGGCGGGGTCCGCCAGGAGTTGTTCATAGGTGACGGACGGCCGCGCATCGTGCAACAGCGAGGCGCCGGGCGCCATGCTGGCCAGGAACAGCAAGTGATAGCGGGCGTCGGCGTCGATCCGATGCCGTTCGTTGACTTCGCTGGGCAACAGCAAACGATCGTTCTCGACGCCAAAGGGCGTGCCATCCTCCACTTTGCGCAGCAAGTCCAGGTCAGGGAACGGGGCTTGGCGCGGGCCGCTTGGCGCGGCGTCGATGGCGCCGGAAGGCGTCGTCAATTGCCCCCACCACCGCCAGGCCTTGGGCCGATCCAGCCGGTGCATGGCCCAATAGGCAAAGCCGAGCAGCATGAGCAGCGTCATCCAGCGGATGGCCAGCCGCGTGCCTGGCGACGCGGCGTGGACCTTCTGGCGGAAGCGAGACCGGATCATGGAGGTCTCCAGCGCGAAACCGAGCGACCATCGCCCCTTCCATTCTAACGGGGGGAAGTCGGAATGGAATCCAAACCCAGGGCGGCGCGATAGTCCGCCTCGGCTCGGTAGAAGTCCGCCAAGGCGTCGATGACCCTCAGGACGGCATTCGCCGCCTGCTGTTCGCGAATGTTGACGACGAAGAGGTCCAGGCCGCCCAGCTTCATCCGTTCCAGTTCGAGCTTGAGGACTTCCTCGGCCTCTTTCTGTTCATGCTGGGCTTGCAGCCACCGCTGCAGCGTTCGATCCAGATCGGCATGGGCGTTTTGCACGTCGGCGATGATCTGATCGCGGGCAAATTGTTCCTGAGCGGCCAATTGCAAGAGCAAGGCCCTGGCCGCCTGAGCGCGTCCTTGCGCCTCGCGGCGCTGCAGGGGCACGTCCAGAACCATGGTGATGTCCCAATTGGAGCGATCGAGACCCGACCCGGCCAAGCCAACGTCCTGTGAACCACTCATGCTCAAATGGAGCGCGGGATACAGCGCATTTTCCGCCAGGCGCAGCTCGACCGCGGCGCGCTCCCGCAGCAGCGGAAAGCGCTGCAGTTCCGGACGCCATTGCTGCGCGAGCGTGATATCCTTTTTCAACTGGCCGGGCGGGAGCGGCTTCGGCGTCATGACCCGAAAATGGCGCGGCAACCGATCCGCCCCGGGGACTTGGGGCAAGCCTTCCGCATCGCGCAAAAACAGCGACAGATCGAACGAGGCCTGCTGAAACAGCCGTTCCGCATTGGCCAAAATGCCTTGCCGTTCCGCCAGGATGCGGCGATTGTCTACGACGTTGACCTGATTGCCGGCCCCTTGCCTGAGTTGTTCCTCCAGAATTTTTTGACGCTCCACCGCCAAACGCAGAATGTCCTCCGCGACGAGATACTGCTCTCCCCTAGCGACCCAATTCCAATAAGCCCGGGCGGCGGCGCGGAGGAAATCGATCCTGGCCCGCTGAATCGTGGGGTTGGCCAGGTCCTCGGCGATTTGAGCCTGTCGCAACAACGCCCTTTGCCGGTCGATCGGCCCCCCGCGGAGCAAAGGCACCACCAATCCCGCCCTAAACTCCCCTCCCTGGGCGGTAACTTGCCCTCCGGAGTAACTGGGGAAATCGCCCCGCCCCAGGCGATAGCCGGCAAAATAGCTGATCCCGTAAAGGGGCGTGGATTGCTCGAACGCCAAGTCGACGCGCCGGTTAGGATACGTACCTTCGGGAATGGTCGTGCTGCGTGCGCGCAAATGAAGATCAAACGCCCCCTCGGCGGCGACGCGCTGACCCGAGGCGATTTCACGCTCCTGGGTGATGGCCAACAGCAAGGGAAACGAGCGCTCCACGCTCTGCAAGATTTCCCGCATTTCCAACGCTCCCGTTTGCGGCAGCGCGGGCAGCGGCTTGGGATGCGGGGACGGCATGGAGGGCAGTTCAGCGGCGATCGATTCACGCATTGGAGCCGAGACGACCGGCAGCGAGCGATGGATGCCCGCAGGCGGCGGAGTGAAGACGTCGCCCAAGGTCCAGGGATGAATCGGACGATTCAGCCAATGCGTTCGCGCCTCGGCGGGCAGCGGCGGCAAGTGCGGACCGAAAAATAAACTCGCTTCCGAAGCGGGAGCGAAGGGCAGCACGGCTTCGGGCGCAGCGGGTTCGCCTTTGGGTGCGGCAGGGGCGACGGACGGCTCATCCGCCCAAGTCCACAGGCCCAATCCCAGCAACCACAAGGCCGCGATGGCTTGGACATTGATTCCACCGAGCCTGATCATGAAGGACTCCTTCCCTTCTTCCTGCTCGTGCTCCATTCACTAAGCCATGCCGGCCCCGCACGCTACTTCCCCCGCGAGACCGGTCCAAGGATCGAGGGGTCTTTCGAACTCTGCTTATCCACCGAGACAGGGAAGCCATTCAAGCGCCGCCAGATTTCCCACCCCAAGCTCACGTCCTGTTCCATGAGGACCCAACCATTGGCGCGCACCCCTTGCCGGAGATAGCGTTGATCCGGCCAATCGTGGTCTTCGGGCTGGTGCTTATACTCCTCGACCAGGATGCGAAACTGTCCCTTTTCATTGGTGGTCGGGTCCACCAGGTAGACGCGGCCGCCGAACGTCCCGCGCGCCACCGAAGGCCACCCGACGAATTGCACGGCGGGCCAGCCCTCAAACTGCAAGCGGACCAGCATGCCCGGCTCGACCAGGGGCAGGTCGTTGCCGTCGATGTTGAGTTCGACGACCAGCCCCGGATAGGGCGACGTGGGCACGGGCCAGCGCCTCGTCGCCATGGCGAAGGCTTCCCACATGGTTGCTTCAGCCGGATTGCGATACGGCAGCAGCGTTGCCAATCCCCCCAGGATCGTGGGCAGAACATTCTCGATCTTCCTCGAGTCCTTGACGTCGGGCACGATCACGGCCATGCGTTCGCCTGGCCGCACAAGGGCGCCGCCTTGATCCGCGTTGACCAGCAGGCGAAACACGGTGCCATCCGTGGGTGCGTTGACGTACTGGGCGCGTTGCCGGGCGATCCGCGTTTCGATGGCGAGCTTTTCCCTTTGGACGTTTTGCAATTCCGCCTGGATCGACTTGAGCAAGGCCTGCTCCGTGGAGATGCGCTGCTTGGTATCCTCATCCGTTTGCTTGATCCGCTCCTTGGAGGCGGTCACCTGGGCCAAAGCGCGTTCCACGAGCCGCTCGGCCCGATCCAGTTTGGCCTTGGCGGAATCCCGCTCGCGCTTCGCTTGAATGAACTGAAGTTCCGAGACCAGCCGGCCGAGGGGATTGTTGAACTGCCGCTCCATGATGTCGAAGTTGTCCACGGCCGCTTCATAAATGGCCTTAAGTTCCTCTTCTTCCTTGAGGGATGCCAGGTAAGATTGTTCGTCGCGCACCAAGTCGGCCCGGGCCCGCTCCATCTGGGCGTTCCGGGAATTGGTCAGATAGATGATGCTGTATTCGATCTGCTCCATGCGGCCTTCCACGGCCCGCAATCGCGCCAAGATGGCCAGTTCCTCGTCCAGGAGCCGGCGTTCGAGGCTGGGATCGTTGTCCACTAATTCCACGATTCTTTGCCCCGCTTTAACGTGATCCCCCTCCACGACAAACCACTGCTTGATGCGGCCATCGATCGGCGAAATGATGTATTGGGCCCGCTCCACGGGATTGAAGGCCACGGCCCGCCCGGATCCCACCACCGATTGCCGCCAGGGAACGAACATTAGCCCCGCCGCCAGCAGGAACATGCCCAGGATGATCCACCAGGTGGAAGGACGCCAGCGCCGGGAGGAATGGACCATCTGCACGCTGCGCAGGATTAGCGTGCGATTAGTCCAAATGCTGTCTTCCACGGATGCCACGGTCTGGTGCAGGTTCATGAGGTCGCCTCCTCGCTCAGCTTCACGAGCCCACGGCGTCGGGCAGCTTGCTCGATGCGTTTTCCAGCCGCGCGATGCGGTCAAGCCGAACCGTACGATCGCAAAAGTCAGCCACTTCCTTGCTGTGCGTGATCACCAGCAGCGTCCACGGCGCCTGAGGGTGCATCAGCGTGGGCAAGACGCTGTTCTGCAATTCATGGTCCATGTCGTCGAGGACTTCATCGAGCACCAGCAAACGGGGCCGGCTCAGGATGGCGCGCGCCACCATCAAACGCTGCGCCTGCCCCAGGGACAAGGGCGAACCGCCGGTGCGGAGGATCGTTTGCAAGCCATCGGGCAAATCCAGAACATCCTCCAACAAGCCAACGTCGTCAAGGGCTTGCCGCACCTCGGCAATGCCGACGAGCCCTCGCCCCATGCGGACGTTGTCGATCAGGGTGCCTTCAAAAATTTCGATCCCCTTGACGATGGCCATTTGGCAGCGCAACGCCGGCAAGGACCAATCCCGCAGGTCGATGTCGTCGATCTCAATCACGCCCTTGACGGGGTCGCGCAGACCTAAGAGTAAATCGAGCAAGGTGCTTTTGCCCGCGCCATTCGGGCCGATGATGGCGACGCGCTCCCCGGGTTCCAGGGTCAAGTTGAATTTCTGGAAGATGGGACGGCGCTGATCGCCATAGTCGAAATCGACGTTGATGACGCGCACCCGGGCCGGCCCCATGATTTTCCTCGTGTTCTCGCCCGATTCCCGCTCCAGGGGCAGGTCGATCAGATGGCTCAGCTTATCCACGGCCGCAAGCAAGTCGTAATAGTATTCCAATTGTTTGCCGAACTTGATGAAGGAGCTCACGATCAAGGTCACGATCAGCTCCGCGGCCACCAACTGGCCGAGCGAGAGTTGTTCTTGAATCACCAGATAGCCGCCGATGCCCAACAAGACGGTGGAGGCCACGGCGTGGACGGCCAGCAAAAAGCCGTACTGGCGCATCAGGATGCGGAAATGCGCGCGGCGGGCTTGCAGGTAATTCTGGGTGATGTCGTCGACACGGTCCAGGGCCAAGGCTTCCCCTTCGAAGAGCTTGAACGCCAAGGGATGCCGGGCCAGTTCCTCTATCCACCCGGCCACGACGTATTTGGCGCGCGACTCTTGAATGCTGGTCTTAATGGCGCCGCGGCCCAGCACAAAAATCGTAAACGCCAGGCACAGGATCAGGGCAATGTCGAACGCCAGGAGGAACTCGTGATAAAAAGCTAAAAGGATCAGCCCCACCAGGGTCTGCAAGCTCAACGAAATGCCATCCAGCAGCAAGGCGGCTGAGGCTTTTTGCACAGTCAAGACGTCAAAGAAGCGATTGACCAATTCCGGGCCGTGCTGCAGGTCAAAAGCGCTCAACCGCACGCGCGGCAGCCGCTGCGCCAAATCGATGACCACTTTGACAAAAATGCGCTGCTGAATCCACTCGACGACAAACGCTTTCATCCACCGCAAGATGGACGCGGCCAACAAACAAACCAACAGCACCAGGCAGAGGATGATGAGGGGTTGGAGAAACGTGGCAAAGGCAATGCTATTGACCAGGGCCGCCGCCGCGATGGGCGTGGCCAGGCTCAAGATGCCCACTGCGACTGAATAGACCACGATTGTGAGGATTTCGCGGCGTTCGGACGCCAATAATTGCATCAGCCGAGAAAGCGGCGACAAATGCTTGACCTGCCCGCCAGAGTGTGTGTCGTGAGCAGGCGCCATATGCTTGAACACCATGGAACACCCAGGCCGACAAGGTTCCGAGAATCCGCTTATCTCATTATTAGGGTGTCGCGATGCACTCTGCAAGTCGATGAAGTCGACCTTCTCTGCGCATGGAAAACCCACGGGCAAGCACCGTGGGTAACCGCAATTCATCGACTTCCATTAACACCCATCCGACCAGGCCAACGGCCCGTCATGGGGTCCGCCTTATCTCGGCATGGCGCTGTTAACGGAACGCCCGGTCATCAAATCCACGCCCGCCGCGGAGGCTGCCGCCTGTTGCTGAGCCAGTTCCCTGGGCAGCGGAAATTGCGGCGAGGGCGTCACATACGTCGGTCGCTGCTGCAGATAGTAAGCGGATGGCAACGTCATCCCGCCCATGTTGGTCTGGCAGCCCACGCACCCCAACAGGGTCACGCCAAACAAACCCGCAACCATCTTCCATCCGTGACGGCGTTCCCGTTTCATCCGCGTCTCCCCCGACCGATTTGGATTCTTCGAGCGAAACGTCCCCCATTTCGCTCGACGATTCGCTGTGGCCACCCCTAATCCCCTGCGGTGGACTTCCTTGTTCCACCCCGCATCCGGAGCGCCCATGCTTCCTCCCCTTGGAACCAGCCCTGGGACTCCTCGTGAACATCATCGGCAGGCGGGTTGGATCGACTTCAACGATTTTACCGATCCGAGGGGAGAAGTCCGTTTGAACCGACCATGGGCTTTGGTATCATGAGACCCTGTCAATCGCCGGTCGATGGGCTGACCTCATGATGGATCAGGATGGATAGGCAAAGATGAGTGGCATCATTTCTCTGATTTCCCCCAAGCCGCGCACCGTTATCCCCTTGGAAATGCACTGGTCTCGTCATGGGAAGGGCCTCGCCTTGCCCGTGCGGCGGGTGCGCGGTCATCGCCCCTTGCCGCCGCCATCACCGCATGTCTGGTCGCCCCGGTTTACCAGCTCAGCCCATGGTTCCCCGGCTGCCCCGGGTCTAAATGACGAACATGGCGGCTTGGATTTCGGCCATGCCATTGGCGAACTGTGCAAGGACATCGTCGAACACGGCGCCGACTTCAAACACCTGCGGCTGCCGCAGATTCTCTTCACCATCACGCAAGCCCGTTCCGCTCATCGCCATGGCCTGCAGGCCAAGGTCACGCCACTGCGATTTCGCAAAGGGCAAACCCTCGAGAAACGGCGCGGCCGCTTGCTCCAGGTCCAGCGTTATTGGTTGGATCACGTCGAACTGCTCTATCTGGTCACGTTCTGCCTGCCCCGGTTCCTGAATCAAAGCTTTCCGGAAAAGTGCATCACGCTCTTCCACGAGTTGTACCACATTGCCCCCGAGTTCAATGGCGATCTGCGCCGCCACGAGGGCCGCTATGCGTTGCATACGTCCAGCAAGAAAGCATACGATCAATCCATGCTGCGGATGGCGGAGGACTACCTGAGTCGAACCCCGAACCGCGGCCTGCACAGTTTTCTGAAATTGAACTTCGAGCAGCTACAAGCTTGCCATGGGACGATCTACGGCCACGTCGTGCCGACGCCAAAGCTGATTCCCATCGAGGTATGACCGCAAAGTTCTAAACCCCCTGGTTCGACGGCAAGATCTGGACGCAGCGGCCGATCACCCGGAGCCGCCCCTCGGCAAACCAGCGAATCGCTTCCGGATAGGCTTCGCATTCTTGCTCGTACACCCGCGCCGCCAGCGTGTCGGGGGTATCCCCTTCCTGCACGGGCACGCATTTCTGCAAGATGATGGGGCCATGGTCGTATTCGTTGTCGGCGAAATGGACCGTGCAGCCCGTCACCTTCACGCCATGCCGCAACACGGCTTCGTGGACGTGGTGCCCATAAAAGCCGTGGCCGCAAAAAGAGGGGATGAGCGAGGGATGGATGTTCATGACGCGATGCTGGAAATCGTCGGGGATCAGGAGGAATTGCAGAAAACCGGCCATGCACACGAGGTCGGCCCCAACTTCACGGCAGCGCTCGAAGATGCGGTCGCTGAAGCGCTGCGTCGATCCCGATTCCTTGCGGGTGATGACCGACGCGGGCAGGTTGGCTCGGCGCGCCCGCTCCAGGCCAAACACGCCGGGGTGGCTTGATATGACCTCGACGATCCGCGCGGACAAGCGGCCCTGCTCGATCCGATCGATCAAGTTTTGCAGCGTCGTGCCGCCCGCGCTGATGAGAATGACCAATCTTGGCGTCATGGCCCTCATTATACACAACCCCCGGTCGATGACCGGGGGCGTTTGGGGGCTTGCTGATCGACCGCCGCGGGTAGGCCTTTAGCCGCATAAGGCGGCGATGGGTTTGCTTTCGCGGAAAAGCTGAATGGGCCGGCCCGTGCCGGTTTGCAGCTCCATGTGCGGGTCCAGACCCAGTTGCTGAAAGATCGTCGCGGAGACGTCGTCCGGTGAACAGGGATCCGTCTCCGGCGCCCGGCCATGCTCATCCGTGCTGCCATAAACGAAGCCGCGCTTGAAGCCGCCCCCCGCCAGGAGCACGCTCATCGACCGCGCCCAATGATCCCGGCCCGCGTTGCGGTTGATGTTGGGCGTGCGGCCGAACTCGCCGACGCAGTAGACGATTGTTTTGTCCAGCAGGCCGCGCTCGGCCAGATCGTGGATGAGTGCGGCCAGCACTTTGTCCAACTGCGGCAGGTTGCGATCCTTGAGCCGGGGGAAGTTCGTTTGATGGGTGTCCCATCCTCCCGTGCCGATAGACACGAAGCGCACGCCCGCCTCCACCAGCCGCCGCGCCGCCAACGCACTTTGCCCCAGCGGATCCTGACCATAGGCCGACCGGACTGACTCCGGCTCCGCGGCCAGATCGAAGGCTTTCTTCGTCCGGTCGGAGCGCAGAATGTCGAGGGCTTGCTGTTGAAACTGATCCAAACCCTGGACAATGTCGGAGCTTTGATCGATGCCCTTGAAATAGGCGTCGTATTCCGCCAGGAGTTGATTCCGATCCTCAAGGTCCTTGAGGGCGAACCCAGGAGGCAAGGCCACGCCGCGGACGCGCATCTGCCCGCCGCGGCCACTGGCGCCTTCGACTTCAAAAGGATTGAAGGCCGTTCCCAGGAAACCCGCGCCGCCGGCCGTTCCCGCGCGCAGGCTATTGAAGGTCACATACGGCGGCACGCCCACGGGCGTTTTGAGGAGCTTGGCCGCCAGGGAGCCGAGCGAGGGGTAATTGAGGGCGGGCGTGGGACGATTCCCCGTCGTCATGTAAAGCGTGCCCGGGCCATGCGCGGGGATCGAATGATGGATCGACCGCACCAGCGTGGCATGGCGCATTTCCCCCGCCATCTTGGGCAGATGCTCGCTGATCATCAGTCCGGGAACGGAGGTCGGGATAGGCTTGAACTCGCCGCGAATCGTGTCCGGAGCGTCGGGCTTCAGGTCCCACATGTCGATGGTGGACGGCCCCCCCGCCAGCCAGACCAGGATGACGCTGTGAGCCGCAGCCTTAGGCGCCGTCGGCTCTTGTTTCATCTTCGCTTCCGCCCGCAGCAGATCGGCCAGGCTCAAGCCCAGCACCGCGGCACCGCCCAGCCGAAGAAAATCGCGGCGGTGAAATTGCTCACAATCACGCAGCAGCGGCGAACTCATGATCGACTCCTTCAATGGGGACCATTGTTCCTTGGAACCACATCGGGTCAATGATTCAGGATGAATTCACGGGTATTGATTAACGCCCACATCACATCGGTCCAGGCCGCGGTCCGATCGCTTCGGGTTTTGACGTAGGCCAAGGTCCTCTCCTTCTCATCCGGCGTGGGCCAGCGGCTGAGCGTCGCCAGGAAGCATTCCTCGACCATCGCCTCGGGGCTGAGCCGCTTTCCCAACATCTGCCGCAAGCGGCCGGATTGAATCTTACCCAGCAAATAAGGATCGGACATCATGAACAGCGTTTGCGGCAAGGCCGGCTCCGGGGTCCGTTCGCAGTCGCAGGTCGTGCTGCGAGCAGGTCGGCCGAAGATTCTGAACAGGTAGTTCAGGTTGCCGTTGTTCGTGCGGCTGGGGGCGACCTCGATCACCTGGCTGCCCCGAGGCACGTCGTTGCCAAAGTTTTCCTGCGTCCCCAGGGCCGAGTTGAGCACGTCCACCACCACCTCGGCCATCATCCGCCGCGGATAGGAGCGGGCGAAGAGCCGGCGGTCGCTTTGGTTATTCGAACTGGGCCGGGCCGTTTGCTGATAGGTGCGCGATTGCAGAATGATGCGTTCGAGGTGCCGCAGGTCGAACCGATGGCTGGCAAAATCCTCTGCCAAGCGGTCCAACAATTCGGGATTGGACGGCGGATTAGCCACGGCGAACTGATCCACCGGGTCCACAATGCCGATGCCGAAATAGTGCGCCCAAACGCGGTTGACCATCGCCCGGCTGAAATAAGGGTTGTCGGGCTGAGTCAACCAATCGGCCAGGGCAATCCGCGGATCGGCCCCCTCCAGGACAGGACCGCCCAGGGCTTGCGGCGGCAGCGGCTGGTTGGTTTCCGGATGCGTGAGCCGGCGCGGCCGCGGGGACAGGTCCACGAACACTTCGCGGATTTGCAGCGCTTGCCGGCGCTTGCTTTGTGCTTCCTGAACGCGCTCCCGGTTGATCGGTTCGACCAGCGCCCGAGTCTCCGGCGACAGATTGAACCGCACATTCGCAAAAACATTCGCATAGCCGCGGTAATCGGCTTGAGTCCAACGGTCGAATGGATGTTTGTGGCATTGCGCGCACTCGACGCGAACGCCCATGAAGGCCGCCGCGGTTTGCTCCGTGGTCTGCTCCAGGGTCAGCCCCACCCGGCGATAGAACAGATCGAGGGTTTGCCGCTTGGCATACTCGGAATCGAACCCTGCCTCCATCTCCTTTTCGAGCGCAAGGACCTGTTGCAGCCATTCCTCGGGCGTCCGCCCCTCGCGGCTCGTCGCCGTCAGGACGCCGCGCACGATTTCGTCGTAGGGGCGATTTTCTTCGAGCCGGACGCGGAACCAATCATGCCACATCTTGCTCCACTTGGCTCGATAGTTCTGCGGGTTGCCGAGCATGTCGAAGTTGTTGCCCGTGATGTCGCACAGCTTTGTCGCCCAGAGGGCAGCATGCAGCGGATGGGCCAACAATTCATCGATCTTTTTGTCGCGCTTCTTCGGGTCCGTATCCTTGACAAAGGCGCGAATCTCATCGGGCGTGGGCAGCTTGCCGATGGTGTCGATGGTGACTCGGCGCAGGAATTCCAGGTCGTCGGCCAGGGCCGAGGGTTCGATATTCAGCTCGCGCAGCGGCTTTTGCACCAACTCATCGATGAAGGAATAGGTCTGCCAGGCGGCATCCGGCCAGGGAGCCGCAACCGGAGCGGGAATGGCAACGATGGCGGATTCGACCTGGCCGCGATAACTCACGACAATGGCCGTCAGCCCGGGTTGGACGGCTTTGACCTGGCCTTGCGGCGTCACGTCGGCAACCGCTTCGTCCTGCGCCCGAAAATCACACATGCCCGTGACATCGGCTTGTGAACCGTCAGCAAATGTAGCCACGACTTTAAGGGGCAGTGTTTCGCCTGGCTGTTGGAAGCGATGCCGCGGGGGAACGATGTCCATGCGTTCAATCTTGCCTGCCTCGGGCTTCCAGGCAGCTCCCGCCTTGATCCAACTCAAGAAAAGGCGATACGCTTCAGAATCCTTATCGAACCGCTTGCCGCCGCCATGCGGGATGGATCCCGTGGCCTTGAGCAAGACCAGGCTATTTTCCGGTTCGATGAGATTGATGCGCCGGCCCATGGCGTCCTGTGTCAAGGCGATGTGATCTTTCTCAGGCGAGTAGGCAAAGAGGCTGAGATACAGGCCGCCCTTCCCCTGGAAGGAGCCATGGCATGAACCCGAATTGCAGCCCAAGCGGCCGAGCATGCCCTGGATATGCCGCTCGAAATCCACCTGGACCGCTTCGCCCTTGGCGGCGACGGGCCGGGTTTCGACGTCGATGGCCTGGACGGACCAAACCAGGCCGATGCTGCACGCCGAGGCGATGAAAACGAGCAAACCGCGTGAAAACATGGAGACCGTCCCTCCCAAAGGGTCATGCCTCATTGAACACCAGCCCGGCGCGATCAGACCGCCCGAGTCGGCATTTTTGCAGAAAACCAAACTTTTTGATGCATCCCAAGGAGTGTTGAAAAGAGCCATCATTTGGCCAGAGCACAAGCCCCATTTCGTGGGCAAGCATGATCTACCAAGATACCATGCGACAACCAGGCTTGTCTGCAGGAATCCAATTCAGGGTATGGATGTTTGTGTTAGCATGATTTATGAAGACGAGAGACAGTCTCGATAGGCCAAGGCAACCGTTCATTGAGTCTGTTTGTAAATGCGATTGATAATTTGTGAAACCATGAACGGAATTATCCCGGATTACATCTCTTTATAGTTTTGCGACGCAGTTCGTTTTCAATGCCAAAGTCCATGGCGACTCCTCTGGTTTCAAACGGATTGCACTGACATTCTTCCGCTGATAAATGCTTGATAGTGTTGCATTCATGGGCATGTTCTAAATGAATCACATTCACAGCAGCTTTGCCCTACGCCGTCAGTCCCAAGGACGGGTTGTTGCTTGCCCTGGCGAGGGTGAGCGTTTATGCTCACGAGAAGTAGATTCTCGCCAAACCTGCTTCAATCCTCACCGGCCTTGATCGGCTCGGCGATGGATGTCTGTCTATCCAAGGGAATGCTCCATGATCTCACAGCACCAGCAAACGTTCTTGCGCTTGCGCCGGTTGACCCTGTTCCTGGCCTTTTGTGGCATGACCTGCTGGTTGAGCCAATTGTGGGCGGAACAGGCCCCGCGATTGCAAACTTCGGTCTATGCCCTGCAAGGGGCCACCTTGGTGCCAGGCGCGGGTCAACCGCCGATCCAGGCGACCTTGGTGATTCGCCAAGGCCTCATCGAAGCCATGGGACCTGACGTGCAGCCGCCCCCCGACGCGGAGATCATCCAGGCCAAGGACCTTTGGATTTACCCCGGCTTCATGGATGGGGCGAACAGTTGGGGGATCGATTTCAACTTGCGGCGGTCGGAAACCGGCCCGTCGGAGCCTTTCGATTACGGCAGCGAAGCCCTGGTGGCCACGAAATCGGACAATCGCAAGGGGATCACGCCCGAGTTCGACGTCGGCACGGCCTTGCAAGCGGATGATGAAGCTGCGAATCCATGGCGGAAGCAAGGATTGGTGCTTCGGGTGGCCAGCCCCGAAGGGGGACTGTTCGCGGGACAGAGCGTCGTGCAGGTGCTCAGCGGCAGAGCGCCGCGGCAAACGATCCTGCGCGGCCCCGCGGCGCAGCACATGGCCTTTCGCATGCCCCCGGGTGCGGGTTATCCGTCCACGCTCATGGGGATCATGGCTCACGCCAGACAGGTCCTGATCGACGCCAACCATCACACGCGCCGCAAGGCGGCTTTTGAGTCGGGCCAGTTCAGCGCTCGTCCGCCGCTGGACCCGGCACTGGATACCTTGCAACTGGTGCTGGCCGGGCAGATGGCCGTCGTCATCGAGGCCGACACGAAGGACGAGATTCATCGCGCCTTGGATTTCGCCAAGGAACACCACCTTCGCCCCATCTTGCTCGGCGGTGCGGAGGCCTGGCGCGCGGTGGATCGATTGAAAGCGGAACAGGTGCCGGTCATTTTGAAGTTAAACCTGCCCGAGCAACCCAGGCCGCCCCAGCGCCGCCGGTTTCAGCCGTTTGTCCCCACGTCCCCGGCGCCGCCTCCGGAAGAGCCCGCGAAGTTGACGGAGCTTCCCAAGCGGGCCCAAGCCGAGCTGCAACGCAAGCATGATGAGGAATGGCGCAACGCCGCCGTTCTGGCCGAACATGGCGTCCGCTTCGCCTTTTCCTGTCAGGGACTGGCCGCGGATAAATTCTGGCCGACGGTGCGCAAGCTCATCGACAAGGGATTGCCTGCCGACAAGGCCTTGCAAGCGCTGACGCAAGCGCCGAGCGAATTTTTCAACGTGGCCAACCAGGCGGGGCGGTTGGCTCCAGGCCGCCCGGCTCATCTGGTGGTCATGTCGGGCCCCTTTGAAAAAGCTTCCAGTGCCGTGCGCTTCGTGTTCGCGGACGGCGTCCGTTTTGATTACTCCACCCCCAGCTCAGGCCCCAGCACCGACAAGGATAAGGCCCCTGCCCCCAAGCCGACGGAAAAGAAAGAAGCCGCCGTTCCACCGACGACCACGGCATCGGACCAGCCTCCGGAAAAGGAATCGAGCACCGAGAAAAAGCAAGCGGCAGGGAAACCCGATGAAGGCCAAGCCGACGCACCGCCCGAACAGCCGACGGAAATCGAGGCGGACCGCGTTCCCAAGACGCGGACCGGCGGCAGCGTTTTGCTCCAAGGAGCGACGTTGATCACCTTGGCCGAGCCTGGCACGATCAAAGCGGACCTGCTCATCGAGAACGGCAAAATCACCGCGATCGGCCCCGACCTGCTCGCCCCCATTGGCGTGAAGGTCGTTCGCCTCGACGGCTTGTATATCATGCCCGGCATCATTGACACGCATAGCCACTTTTCCATGAGCGGCGGCGTCAATGAGGCGACGCTGTCCGTGGTGCCCGAGGTGCGCGTGCGGGACATTGTCAACAGCGACGATCCCCAAATCTACAAGGCTCTGGCCGGCGGCGTCACCACGGCCCGTCTGCTCCATGGCAGCGCAAATTGCATCGGCGGTCAAGACGCCGTCATCAAGATGAAGTGGGGTGCGACCGCCCACGAGATGGTGCTCCACGATGCACCCCGAGGGATCAAATTCGCCCTGGGGGAAAACGTCAAGCGCTCGGCGGGTCGCTTCCCCAATACGCGGCTCGGCGTCGAAGCCGTTTTGGTGCGCGCCTTCACCGAAGCTCAAGCCTATCGCCAAGAATGGCAAGATTATCACAAGGCCAAAGCCTCGAACCCGAATCTACTCGAGCCGCGCCGCGATCTGCGGCTCGAAGCCCTGGTCGACATCCTGGAAGGCCGGCTTTTCATTCACTGCCACTGCTATCGCGCGGATGAGATTCTCATGCTGCTGCGCGTCGCCGATCGCTTTGGCTTCAAGATCAAATCGCTTCAACATGGCCTGGAGGGCTACAAGGTCGCTCCGGAAATCGCGATCCATGGCGCATCGCTCAGTTCCTTCGCCGATTGGTGGGCCTACAAGATCGAAGCCTACGACGCGATCCCCTATAACGCCGCCCTGCTGACGGAAGCAGGCGTTTTGACCGTGCTTAAATCGGACAGCAATGAACTGATGCGGCATCTGTATCAGGAAGCCGCCAAGACGATGAAGTACGGCGGCTTAAGTGAAACGGATGCCCTCAAAATGATCACCCTTAACGCCGCCAAACAGCTTGGCCTGGACAAACGACTAGGCAGCCTCGAAATCGGCAAGGACGCGGATTTGGCTATTTTCAATGCCCACCCCCTCAATAGTTATGCCCGCTGCGAGATGACCTTGGTGGATGGGGAAGTCTATTTCGAACGCGCCGACCGCGGGCCAACCAAAAATTTACCACCCATGGAAATGCCCAAGGCGCGCGGACCGGAACTCAACTATCTCAAGATCGCCAAGAACCCCAAGGGTAAATATCTGATTCGCCATGCGACGATTCATCCGGTCATTGGCCCCGCGGTGCGGGGCGATGAGTTGCTGATTGAAAATGGCAAGATCAGCGCCCTGGGTCCGAAGTTGGACGTCCCCGAGGATGCCGTCATCATCGACGCCAAGGGCTTGCACCTTTACCCCGGCATGGTGGATGCAGGCACTATCTTGGGCCTCACGGAAATCGACTCCGCCAGGGAAACGAAGGATTATGCGGACAGCGGCGACTTTCAACCCGACCTCCGCGCCGCCATCGGCATCAATCCCGACTCCGAGCTGATCCCCGTGACGCGCTCGAATGGCGTGCTCGCGGTCGTCTCGCGGCCCACTGGCTCCATCCTCCCCGGGCAGAGCGTCCTGGTTCATTTGCATGGTTGGACCATCGAGGACATGGTCATCCGCGATCCCCTGGCTTTGCATCTGGACCTGCCCCCGCGCATTCCCGTCTTCTCTGGCTCGCCCAACGCTCCGCCGATGGCGCGTGCCATTGCGCGCAAGCAGCGCGATGAGAAGATTCGCAAGCTGAAGGACATGTTCAAGCAGGCCCTGCTTTATGAGCAAGCCAAGCTCAACAAGTCCCTGAACCGCCCCATCGACCCGAGACTCGAGGCACTGCTGCCCTACGCCAAGGGAGAGAAACCCGTCATGATCTTGGCGGAACGGGCGGAAGACATCCTTGAAGCCATCAAGTTGGCCGATGAATTGCACATCAAGATGGTCCTCAATGGCGGGCTGGAATCCTGGAAGGTGGCCAAGGAGTTGAAGCACCGTCAAATCCCGGTCATCCTTGGCCCCGTGATGACCATGCCTCAGGAGAATTACGATCCTTATGACGCCACGTTCGCCTGTGCCGCCAAGTTGCACGAGGCGGGAGTGAAGTTCTGCATTCGCTCCGAGGGCGGGCCCAACAGCCGCAATCTGCCCTATGAGGCGGCCATGGCGGTAAGTTACGGTTTGCCATGGGAAGAAGCCCTGAAGGCTGTGACGCTCTATCCCTCGGAAATCCTGGGGGTGGCAGACCATTTTGGTTCAATCGAAGTAGGCAAGCAAGCCAACCTGGTCTTCACGGATGGCGACTTGTTGCAAGCGACCACGCAGGTGCGCGGCTTGCTGATCAACGGCCAACCCATCGAACCTGTTGACAAACAAACGCGACTCTATGAGCGCTATCGCGAACGGCTCAAGGAACAACGGAATAGCCGATCCTTGAGTGATCCCCAACGATAAGCCAAAGCAACGAACCGTCGGCTCGACGGCATGAAAAGTAAACCCCCAATGGCCCGAGGCGTGAATCACGTCACGGGTTATTTTTTTCTTAAAAAGTAAGGGATTCACTCATCCATTCATCGCCAAGGCATGGCTGAAAACCACAAGTACACATGGGTTCATTTACAGCATCAGCAAATTTCATCATCTCTTAACAGTCATTCTTGTTTGGTCGGACCAAATTCGTGTGCTAGCATGAATGACGAGTGCTTTAGAAAGTCGAAGACCATGGGTGAATTTAAGAATGCATGATTCCAATCCTGCGCATTTGAATCCCGCCTCTGAGTCTTCTCAGTTGCCGTCATCATCGAGCCAAACGGGATCAAACCCTTTTCTATTCACGCAATTCGCCTCCCGCACCAATTCCTGGTCATTGGAGTCTGAAGAAGGATCACCACTGGGCACACCAGAACGGATCGGGCCTTATCAGGTTTTGAAAGTGTTAGGTCGCGGCGGTATGGGCGTGGTCTACCTGGCCCGCGATGAACGACTCCATCGCATGGTGGCCATCAAGATGATCGTGACCGGGCCACTCGCCAGCCCCGATCGCGTCGCCAGATTCAAAGCCGAGGCGCAAGCTATCGCCCAACTAAAGCACGAGAATATCGTGCAAATTCATGAGATTGGTGACTATCAAGGATATCCCTATTTCGTATTGGAATACCTCGAGGACGGATCGCTGGAGGAATGGTGTCGAGGCAAGCCGCAGCCATGCGAGTGGGCGGCCCGAATGATTCAGGCGCTGGCTCAGGCAATGGAATACGCTCATCGTCAAGGCATTGTCCATCGTGACTTGAAGCCCGCCAACATTCTCCTCTCGACGCGCCATTCAAGCAACCCATCCATGAAAGACGCCGGCCAAGGCCTGAGCCCGGCCGTGGAGGTTCACCCGAAGATCGCCGATTTCGGCCTGGCGAAACTCGATCCGAACAAGTCCGTGCAGAGTTCTCAAGAACGGAACAGCATCACTCGCACCGGCGAAACCATGGGGACGCCAAGCTACATGGCTCCCGAGCAGGCCCAAGGCCGAAAAAATCAAAGCGGCGCGGCCGTGGACGTTTACTCGCTTGGCGCGATTCTCTATGAATTGTTGACCGGCCACCCGCCGTTCCTGGGGCCGACCCCCATGGATACGCTGCTGAACGTGGTGTCGCAAGACGCCGTCCCAGTTCGGCGGCTTCGCCCCACGATCTCGCGCGATTTGGATACGATTTGCCAAAAATGCCTCGAGAAGGAACCGCATCGCCGCTACGCCTCGGCCGGCGCGTTGGCGGCGGACTTGGGTCGGTTCCTGTCCGGTGAACCGATCCTGGCGCGTCCCGCGGGACCCGGCGAACGGCTGGTCAAATGGGCGAAACGCCGGCCCGCCATTGCGACCTTGGCCGGCATCATCACCCTGCTGACGCTGGTCGCCTTAATCAGTCTTAGTTGGGCCGTCGTCGTCATGCGCGACTACGCCGAAGCGGAAAGGCATGGCAAACAACTCGCCGTGGCTTCGGAACAAACGCAAAGCCAATTGCGCACCACGGCCGAACAAGCGCTCGAAACCGCCCGGCGCAACTTGTATTTCAGCCGCATTTCCCAGGCCCAACTACTTTGGGAGCGGAGCGACATGGCCAAGGTGCGCCAACTGTTGCAGGAATGCCCGAAAGAGTTAAGGCATTGGGAGTGGCGCTACCTTTGGGCGCTCACGCAAAGCAGCCTGCGAACGGTCGATTCCACCATGTGGGTTTTCAGCATGGATCGCAGCCCAGATGGCCAATGGTTGGCATTGAATCAGGGCAACCCCTATGGCGCGGGCTTATCCTGGCGGGACCATCCCGGAGAAATCACCATCCTGGACGCCCAAACGGGGAAATGGCACCATCGCATCACCGATCCAGGGTTGAAGAATCTGCAATGGCTGCGTTTCAGCAGCGACGGCTCACTCCTTCTTGGCGCTGATTGGCACCAGCAGCTCCACGTATGGTCTTTGCCCGATTTCAAACACCACACAATGATATTATCCGAACCAGAGCTGCACTCATTGCGATTCAGCGCCGATGGCCGCAGGGTCGTAACAGCGACCGTTAATGGAGAAGTGAAGCTTTGGTCGGCAGCGGAAGGCAAGGTTGTCGACTGGCCCGCGGATGCGCCTCCGCCGCAGGGCACCGTCGCTGATTTTAATGAGGATGGGCGATTCCTAGCGACCGTCAGCGTTGACGGTCTGGCTCAACGATGGGAGGTCGACCACGGCCAGCTAGTCTCCTCCATCAAGAGCACGTTGCCCTTTCCCAGTCGCGTGAACCTGTGTTCCAGCGGCCGGTTCGCCATCATCGGCACGCACAATGGCAAAGCCTCATGCTTGGATTTCGAAGCCGGTAACATCCTCTTCACGATGGACGCCAGCACCGAACTTCAGGTCGCGTACAGCCCCTATGAATCGCATGCGGGCATTTTGAGTGAGAATCAATTGTTCTTGGTCCACTTGCAGAGTGGCGACTTGAAGCGCTTGCAACCCAACAATCCACACGCCATCAACACCTTTGCCTTTAGCCCTGACAATCAACATGTCGCCACCGGCGGCATCGATGGATCCGTGCGTTTGTTTAACCTGAAAAATGGACAGGAATTGCGGGTCTATCGCGGCCATGAACGGGGCATCACGGCGTTGGCTTTTACGGACGATGGCCGATCCCTGTGGTCGGCCGATCAAATTGGATTGCTGCAGCAATGGGATATCACGCGGCCTCAGGAATACCAGACCACGCATGACGGCGTTTCCTTGCATGCCACGTTTGGCGACCTGGCCTTCGCGGACCAGGGTCGTCAGGTGCGCACGGTGCGTAGCGGCGAACCAGATCGAGTGTTTACCTTTGATGCTGGGTCGGGAAAGCGTTTGCAGGCCATGGACGTGCCGCTGACAGATGAACCGATTTATCCCCGCAATGACTTTGCCCTGAGCAGAAACGGCGCTTGGGTGGCCGGGGTGATGGCGGGCAGTCAAGCCGTGGGCTTGTGGCATGCCGCCACGGGCGAGGAGAAAAGACGATGGTCCGACTTTCCCGGCCAAGTCCTGGCGCTGGCCCTTAACCACGATGGAACGCGGCTAGCCACGGTGCACTACCAGCGCGGCTTACCCCCCATGCCCAACCTGGCCGCCATCACGCTCTGGGATACCGCCACAGGTCAAACCATCCGGCAGACTTTCATTCAGATGCAGTGTCTGAGCTTGGCGTTCGCACCCGATGGCGAACGGCTCGCTCTTGGCATGCTCCACAACTTTCCACTCGCCAATCAACCGGATTCGGAACGTTTCGGTCCGGTGATTCTCTGGGAAGCCGATGGTCGCATGAGCCATTTAAAGAGCCTGAATGTCCCCTTGGACGCCCAGGCGGTGGCCTTCAGTCCGCAAGGCGATCGGGTGGCCTGCGTTGGGTTCCGACATGGCAAGCCAAACATTCTGGTCTGGGACTTGACCACTGGCCAATTACGCCATGCATTGCAAGGACCGCGGCATTTAACGGGATTGGCCTTCAGCCCGGATGGTCAACGGTTGGCCACAACCGGCTATGCCAGCGTCGTGACGCTATGGGATATGGTAAGCGGCCTGGACGTGCTGACGATGGAGTTGCCCGGGCAGCGGCCGCGCGATCATGGCTTCAAATCCAGCGTGGCCTTCAGCCCTGACGGCCGGCGCTTGGTTGCGAGCAACTTCTCTGGACAGTTGGCCATCTGGGACGGGCCTGCCGATGCGAGCGACCTCATCGGCGAATTGGTCCAAAGGAGGGATGCGGCTCGGCAATCGGCGCCCGATTGGCATTTGCGCATGATGAAAACCGAACGTCCCGACCGAATGCAGACGTTCCGCTTTCATCAGCAGCAACTAAAGCGTCTTGAACCGCTATCGGGACGCGATCGTTTGGTCTGGGCCGCTTGGAACTTGGAGATGGGAAACTGGGAGGATGCCCGCCAGCTTTACGTCCAAGTTGACGCTGACCGGCAGTGGCCCAAGAGAGACGATGATAAGTACCAATACGCTCTGCTTTTAAACTATTTGGAAGAGGACGAATCGTTTCACCGCTTCCGCCAATGGCTGCTGGAACAAGCCGCTGCGGGGCAGCCCCAGTGCCGCAGCGAATAGCTTTTCATGTTGGCCGCCATCCGCCCCGCCACGTTAACCCGGGCAGAACGAGAGCAAGTTGATCGGCTGCTGCACGACATCAGAGAACGTCCGCTCGGTCATCCATGGTTCAAGCAGCTACTGGCACTGGCCGAATTGCAATTTGGGGATGCATCCACCGCCCTTCGTTTGGCGCAAGAATACCAAAAACTCGAACCTTCCTTTTCAATGAGCTGGTTAGCGATGGGCACGCAAGTCTTGGCCTATCAGCGCCTCGGACAAAGCGCCGAAGCACAAGGTCTCTTGACTAAATTCTCTCGGCAACGCGCAGCGCTGATGCCTTATGCACCTGTCGCTTCAGGCATCCCCAGGATCGTCCCCATTCACTCATGGCTGCACATGCACATCTTGGAGCGCGAGGCCAGAAAGGCTCAAGAATCCCAGGAGCGCCAATAATCCTCTTGGCACAGATAGCCGCGTTGCTCACGTCCGTCCCCAGCGGCTGCAAACGTTCGAATTTCCGCTTGCTCCGCGTCTTTATCAGAGCGACGATTAGTTGGGTTGGCCCATGCCAATACCGCGGCAGGCGCGGCGTGGAGCAAGACCATGAACGTGTTTACCATTGGCTTTACGCAATCGACGGCGGAGCATTTCTTCACGCGGCTGCAAAAAGCCAAGGTGAAGCGCGTCATGGACGTTCGGCTCCACAATGTGTCGCAGTTGGCGGGTTTTGCCAAGAAGGACGATCTCCATTACTTCCTCCGAGTCATCGGCGGGATTGATTATGTGCACGTCCCCGAACTTGCCCCCACGCAGACCTTGCTGGATGCCGTCAAGAAGAAGCGCGGCGATTGGGGCCGTTTTGAATGGCAATTTCTCCAACTCATGGCCGACCGCCGGATCGAGAAGCTCCGCAAACGAAAAAACCTTGACCATGCCTGCCTGCTGTGAAGCGAGGATAAGCCCCCCCGCTGCCATCGCCGGCTGATACTCGAATATTTACAAAAGCACTGGGGCGATTTGGACGTTGTGCATTTGTGAAGGGAAAAGGGCCAGCACCATGAAATTGGAACTGGATCAAGCCATGGCCGTGCTCCAAAGGACCCCCATGGTCTTGCAGGCGCTGCTGGAAGGCCTTGGCGAGGAGTGGGTTGGCAGCAATTATGGCGAAGCCACCTTCAGCCCGTTTGATGTCGTGGGCCATCTGCTCCATGGCGAGCAAACGGACTGGATGCAGCGCGTCCGCCACATCCTCGAGCATGGCGAAGCGGTGCCCTTCCCTCCTTTTGATCGATATGCCATGTATTCATCGAGCAAAGGCAAAACCGCGGCCGATCTGCTGCATGCCTTCGCGAGCCAGCGGAGCCGGAATCTTGACGACCTGAAACGCATGCGGTTGACGTCCGCCCAATTGCAGCAGCGCGGCCTGCACCCCGCCTTGGGTCCCGTCACGCTCGGGCAATTGATCGCCACTTGGGTCGTGCACGACCTCAACCACCTCCATCAAATCGCCAAGGCCATGGCCTATCAGTATCGCACCGAAGTCGGCCCCTGGAAGGAATACCTATCCTTGTTGCCGCGGGATTGACGGTGTGCTCCGGGCCGATGCTCGCCGCCGGCGGCTTTTGGATGCATCGCTGTCCCCTGACATGGAGTGCTTGCCGCTTGTTGCGCTTCGACTATCTGGCCGACCACATGGAGCGGGCGCCGCTGCTCGCAGAGTGGCATTTCCGGGAATGGCAGGAGTTGCTGCCTCATTGGACCTACGCAGCAGCCCTGGCCGAACTGCAGGCCCAAACAGGACGCCGCCAGATCCCAACGACGATCCTGCTCTGGGAGGAAGGTCAACTATTGGGGTCGGCGAGCCTCATCGTCTCGGATCCGCCGGGTTGGGAACAACTGACGCCCTGGCTGGCCAGCGTGTATCTGATCCCCGAAGCGCGCGGCCGAAAGCTGGGGCAAAGGCTGGTGCAAAGGATGATTGAGGAGGCCGCGGCACTGACCGTGCCCGTGCTCTATTTATTCACGTCGGGACAGACCGGGTTTTATCAGAAGCTCGGCTGGCGGATTTGGCGCTCGATCGAACATCATGGGCGACAGGCAGACATCATGTTCCTGCACCCGGGCAAAGCCGTTTAGGAAAGCCACGGTCCTTTGCGGCACGGGATCCTATCTGCTCATGGCGGCGCAGCCGATCGAAGGAGCGGTCGGCCGCTCGCGGGTTATTCGTCCTTCCACCAAACCACCAGCTTGATGAAGGGATTTGGTTCCTTGATCAGTGGCTCACCCGTTTGCATCGACTTCTGGAATTCCGCTTGCCAAACGGCGGCATCGGCAGGCAGATCGCTTCGGCCCGTCGCTTTACAAAGCGCTAAATAACTGCGATGCTTCAGCGCCAATTCCCGCTCTTCCGCCAGACTGCCGACCAAGGCTTCGATGGCCTGAACGTGTTTGAATTGGCCAAGCGCCTCGGCGGCGGCGAGCCGAAGGTCGATGTCACTGGCGTCCTTCATGGCGGCCGTGAGCACGGGGATGGCGGCGTCGTCGCGCCGGCGTCCGAAGGCCTGCACCACGGCGATCCTGACCTGCAAGCCCATGTCTTGTTGATTGCGGGGGTCCTGCAAGCATTCCTGCAGCACCTGGGTCACCCTGGGATCCTGCAGCAGGGCCAGCTTTTCAATCGCCTTGATCCGGCAAATCGTGTCCGGCTCTTCCTTGGCAGAAGTTGCGAGGATGCGGAAGAGCACTTCCGCTTCTTCCGTCTTCTGCCACGGCTTCATCCAGTTCGTGTCGATCTGCAGATCCTCAAGCGCGCGGCGGCGCATGTCGCCATCGGTCGAACTGGCAAGCACTTGGAGCGGATCGGGCCGATTGAAAACGAGGTTCCAACGGTAGGAAACGTTGTCCCAAACGCCGGGTTCTGGACTGCGCGAAGTCACATCTTCCCAAAAATGGCCGCACCCGGTCAACCATGGAAGAAGCGTGACCAGCGTCAAGAGCTTCCACATGGCGATTGACGATCGTCGAGGATTCAGCATCACAGCTTCCATACCGGCACATCTCCCGGTCGATGTTCGTTCTCCCAAGCGAGCGGTTCAGATAGCAAGATCTGGTTGGCTGTCAAGGGAGGCTGAGTTGGATGCACGGCGATCCAAACCGCAGCTTTTGTCAATTTGCCCAACTTGCCTCGATTCGCCCGAGTTGGCAGCATTGCCCAAATTGCACATGGTTTGCATTCCATTGTCGTGGTCGGGCTTGTGGGGTTTCCCTAAATGGGGTATGGAAGGTGCGGGGTATCAGGCGAAAGGACGCGCCATGAAGCGAAGACGGGCATTGATCACAGGCATCAACGGTCAAGACGGTTCCTACTTGGCAGAATGGCTGTTGGAACAGGGGTATGAAGTCCACGGCCTGGTGCGCGATCCATCGCCGGCGCGGTGCCTGCGTCTATCGGGGATCCGTCACCGAATAACGCTCTGGAAAACAGAACATTACGGCGGCAAGACGCTGCTGACCGTGCTGCGAAACGTTCAGCCGAGCGAGATCTATCACCTGGCGGCGTTGACGTTCGTCCAGGAAAGCTGGCAAAAACCGATCCGCACGCATTCCGCCAACATGATTTCAACGCTCCGTCTCCTGGAAGCTCTGCGCCGGGTCTGTCCGGAAGGACGCTTTTTCCAAGCGAGCACGAGCGAAATGTTTGGTCAAGCTCCCGCGGCGCCGCAGTCGGAGACGACGCCCTTTCACCCGCGCAGTCCCTATGGCCTGGCCAAGCTGCATGCCCACTACACCACGACGTTCTACCGCGAACAGCATGGCGTCCACGCCTCCTCCGGCATCATGTTCAATCATGAAAGCCCGCGGCGCGGCGAAGAATTCGTTACCCGCAAGATCACGCGCTCCGTTGCCCGGATCAAACTGGGATTGGAGCGTGAATTGCGCTTGGGCAATTTGCAATCGTGCCGCGACTGGGGCCATGCCCGCGATTTCGTGCAGGCCATGTGGCTCATGCTGCAGCAAGACCAGCCCGATGATTACGTCATCGGCACAGGCAAACTCCATCAAGTCGAGGAATTCGTGGCCTCGGCGTTTGACCAGGTAGGGTTGAATTGGCGGTCATACGTCGTGGTCGATCCCGCCTTTTATCGCCCGACGGAAGCCGTGCCGCTGCAGGCGGATGCGAGCAAAGCACGAACCACACTTGGTTGGACGCCATCCTGCCGGTTCGAGGACATGGTCCGAGAGATGGTGGACGCGGATTTAGCGTTGGAGCGGCAACGCCTGGCAGCCTAAGCGGTTGTTCGCTACCTTCCCTTAAGCATTACGTCTCGCCATCCCATTCCATGGTTGGCACCCATTGCCGGCGCTGCCAATGCTGGTCATCGGGTTCGGGGAAATCCAAGCGATAATGCACGCCGCGTGATTCCTCGCGTTGTTGAGCGCTCTGCAGCATCAGCGAGGCCAGCGTGACCATGTTCTGCAATTCCCAGCCCGCGGGTTCGGCAAATTCGTGAGTCAATACATAACCTCGCCAGAAATCCAAATCTTGTCTGGCTTCCCCCATGTGGGCGGCGTCGCGGATGACGCTTAGGTGCCTGCCCATGAGACTTTGCAGGGCGTTGCGAAGGTCGGCCACGTCGAGAGGCGTCGTGGCGGCCTTAAACGAGGATTCCAAGGGCAAGGGTTTCAACTCGGGCAGCGTTTGCCCCTGGCAGGCCGCGACAGCACCTCGACCGCATAAAGCTCCATAGACCAGCCCCTCCAGCAGACTATTGGAAGCCAGTCGGTTGGCGCCGTGCAGACCGCTGCTGGTGACCTCGCCCGCGGCCCACAAGCCGGGCAAGTTGGTTCGGCCCTCGAGATCGACGGCGACCCCGCCGATCATGTAATGCGAAGCGGGGCGAACGGGAATGCGGTCCCTGGCCAGGTCCAGATCGAACCGCTTGCAGACGGCGCTGATCCCCGGAAAACGCTGCGCGACCAGATGGGGATCGAGGTGGGACAGATCGAGATAAACATTGGGATGCTGCGTGCGTTCCATCTGCCGCACGATGGCGCGAGCCACGACGTCGCGCGGGGCCAGTTCGGCTCGCGGATCGACGTCGGGCATGAAGCGGCAGCCATTCTTGTCCAACAGCCGGGCGCCTTCGCCGCGAACAGCTTCGCTGATCAAATGGCGCGCCGACCCCGCCACGTACAACACGGTGGGATGAAACTGCATGAATTCCATGTCCGCCAGGCAGGCGCCGGCCCGATAAGCGGCGGCCATGCCATCGCCCGTGGCCACGGCGGGATTAGTCGTTTCGCGATAAATCTGCCCCATGCCGCCGCTGGCGAGAATGACTTGCCGCGCCCACACCATGATCAAACCCTGGTGGGGGCGATGCACGAGCGCCCCGACGCATTGACCGTCATGGGTCAATAAATCGATCGTGAAGGCAAACTCCCACAGGTTCACGTTGCAGCGGGTTTGCGCCTGGGCGATCACGGCGCGCATGACTTCCTGCCCCGTCGCGTCGCCGAGGGCGTGCACGATGCGGCGATGGCTGTGGCCCCCTTCGAGCGTGAGAGCCAATTTACCCGCGGCATCGGCGTCGAAATGGCAACCCCATTCGATGAGTCGAGCGACCTCCTCGGGAGCGGTGCGCACCACCATCTCCACGACCTGGCGGTCGCAGATGCCCGCGCCCGCCCGCATCGTGTCCTCGACATGGTTTTCAAAACGGTCCTCGGGGTCCATCACGCCGGCGATCCCGCCTTGCGCATATTGACTGTTGCTCTCGGGAAGGCGATCCTTGGTGACGACCAGGACTTCCCATTCAGGAGGCACTTCCAAGGCGGCCCGCAGACCCGCCAGCCCACCCCCAATGATCAACAGATCGGTGAAGGCATGGACCAGCTTGCGGGATCGGAACTGACAAAGATAGCGATGAGGAAGACGCACGGCGGCTATTTAATCTCAATGGGCATCGAAAAAGGCAGGGGATGAGTTTGCCGGCTCATCCCCTTATCAAATCATGAAGGATGCGAACCCGCTTGGGTTACGGTTTGGGCGTAGACCCGCCGGAGCCGCGCGAGGCGCGATTTTCCGTAAACCTGCGGAAGGCTCGTTCCAATTCGGGAGGCGGATTGTGCCGCGCATCCAGGTTCAAGCTGGTGTTCAAGTCCGATTGTGTATCCACTTTACGCACGTCGGTCGTTCGACCCGTGGATTGTCTAGTCAAGCGGTCGCGTTTCTTGATCAAATCCAGCGCTTGTTGGGGCGTCAGGTTGGCGTCCTTGAGTGCTTTTTCGAGTTTGTTGTCGATCTCGCCGCGCTGCAACTTGTCGCGCAAGGAGTCCAGCATCAAGTCGGTTGCGCGCTTGGCGTGTTCCGGATCTGCCTTGTCGGGAATGGGTAAATGCTCTGGAAGGTTGCCACCGCCCGTATTGCCACCCTTGCTTGGATCTTGCTGATCCAAGGCTTTGACGATTTGATCAAGTTGGTCCATGTCAGGTTGATCGCCTTTGGCGGTTCCTTGATTTTTCTGATCAGCTTTTTCATCTGATTTCTGATCGTTCTTAGTGGTTTGTTGATCAGTTGGGCTTTGGCCCTTGTCGCCCTTCTGGGGCTGCGACTTGTCGGCTTGAGCCTTGTCGTCCTGCTCGCCCTTGTCGCCCTTCTGGGGCTGCGACTTGTCGGCTTGGGCCTTGTCGCCCTGCTCGCCTTTATCACCCTTCTGGGGCTGCGACTTGTCGGCTTG
>JAANMX010000181.1_pt1 | contig 82293 bp, 68 predicted proteins | sample 7279681 | NCBI WGS metagenome assembly JAANMX01 (sample SAMN14094542, study PRJNA606508) | bioreactor metagenome | isolation source: A lab-scale SPAN reactor treating ammonium-rich wastewater day 351 | place: Ireland: Galway | collected 2018-01-01
ACTGATCCGCTTGACCGAAAAGATGCTGCCCGGCCTGCTACCACTCCCCCGCCCCGGTCCAACCAAAAACGCACCCTGAAACTTGTGTAGATACGATTGCCCTACGCGATGGGCTGTGATTCCGCCGACTTCCGCCTTGCCTTCACCTGCCCGCACACCATAAAACGCGCGTCTACGAATACCTGACTGGAGCCTGCCTTGACCAACCAACTGATTGAATGGTGCACCTCTGAAATTGCCGGCCTGAAAGAACGCCACCTGTTCCATATGCCCAAGGTCCACCAGTCGGCCGTGGGCGCGCGCGTGATCATTGACGGCAAGAAGGTCATCCAGCTCTCCAACAACAGCTACCTGGGCCTCAGCACTCACCCCAAGGTGAAAGAGGCCGCCATCAAGGCGATCGAAAAGTACGGCGTGGGCTCCGGCGCGGTGCGGCCTATCAGCGGCACCATGGACCTGCACGTCGAGTGCGAGGAAAAGCTGGCGAAGTTCAAGAAGACCGAGTCCTGCCTGCTGTTCCAGAGCGGCTTCACGGCCAACGTGGGCGTGGTCAGCACGCTTGCGGTCGCCGGCGACCACATCATCAGCGACGAGCTGAACCACGCCAGCATCATCGACGGCGCGCGGCTCAGCAAGGCCACCCGCGCGGTCTATCGCCACAAGGATTACGGCCACCTCGAAGAACTGTTGAAGGAAGCACGCGGGCCCAAGAGCATCACCGGCAAGATCCTGGTGGTGACCGACGGCGTGTTCAGCATGGACGGCGACGTCGCCGACCTGAAGGCCTGCGCCGACGCCTGCGAAAAGTACGACGCCATCACCATGGTGGACGATGCCCACGCGACCGGCGTGCTGGGCGAAAAGGGCCGCGGCACCGTGGACGACCAGCACATGCACGAACGCTGGAGCCTCACCGTCGGCACGCTCAGCAAGGCGATCCCCGTGGTGGGCGGCTACTACGCCGGCCCGCAGATCGTGAAAGAGTACCTGATCGCCAAGGCGCGGCCGTTCCTGTTCAGTGCCTCGGCCCCGCCCGCGGTGGTGGCTGCAGTCAGCGCCTGCGTGGACGTGCTGGAGAACGAGCCGCAGCACCACGCGAAGCTGTGGGAGAACACCAAGTTCTTCAAGCAGGGCCTGAAGGACCTCGGCTTCAATACGGGCAACAGCGTGACGCCGGTGACGCCGGTGATCGTGGGCGACGGCGCCAAGGCGGCCAAGCTGAGCGAGATCCTGCTCGAGAACGGGGTGTACGCCCAGGGCATCTATTTCCCGATGGTGGCGGAAGCACTGAGCCGCGTGCGCACGATCGTGAGCGCCAGCCACAGCCGCGAGGACCTGCAGGAGGCGCTGGACGTGTTCAAGAAGTGCGGCAAGCAGCTGGGTCTGATCTAGGGGACTGTCCCCGCAGTTGGGGACTGTCCCCGTCGTCGAGGCGGCAAACCGGCCTTTGCGGGCCGGGCTGCGGTTTTATTCGGGGACGCTACAATCGGCGCATGAACTTCCTGCTGCAGGAATCGCCCACGCTGTTCGGCATACGCAACGAATTGATCGTTGCCTTCGTGCTGGGCGGCTTCGCCATTCTGGCGTGCATCAGCGCCTACGCCGCGCAGCGCTGGGCGCACAAGTGCTACCTTGAGCTCAAGCAGATGAACGAGACGCTAACGGCCATGAAGCAGGACGCGCCGTTCAAGCCCGCCGAGCGCCCGGCCAGCTACCTCGACCCGCACGATTCGGAACAGTCGTAGCTCAGGGCAAACAAAGCATCGCGTCGCCGTAGCTGAAGAAGCGGTACTCGCACGCGATCGCCTCCAGGTAGGCTTGACGTGTCAAGTCAACTCCCAGCCAGGCCGCCACCAGGAAAATCAGCGTGCTGCGCGGCAGGTGAAAGTTCGTCAGCAGCACGTCCGTGCAGCGGAAGCGGTACGGCGGGTAGATGAACAGCCCCGTCTCGCCATGACCGGCGCGGATCTGCCCCTGCTCGTCGCTCACGGTCTCCAGCGTGCGGCAGCTGGTTGTGCCCACCGCCACCACGCGCCCGCCCTCATGACGCGTTTCCGCCACGGCCTTCACCAGCGCATTCGGCACGTCGTACTCTTCCGAGTGCATCTGGTGTTCTTCCAGCGTCTCTGCTTTCAGCGGCCGAAACGTACCGGGGCCCACGTGCAGTGTCAGGTACTCGCGGTCAATGTCGCGCGCAGCCAGGGCCTGGAACACCTGGGGCGTGAAGTGCAGGCCGGCGGTGGGGGCGGCCACGGCGCCGTCCTTGTGGGCGTAGACGGTCTGGTAGCGGTCGCGGTCGAGGTCGATGTAGCGGTCCTCCAGCTTCTCGCGCTTGATGTAGGGCGGCAGGGGCATCTTGGCCGCGCGCTCGACGTATTCGTTGGCGGCTTCCGGCGTCAGCTGGAGGCGCACGCGCCAGTGGCCGAAGGTGTCCTTGCTCATCAGCGTGGCGAGGCCGCCGCCGCCCGGCAGCTCCACTTGCGCGCCGTCGGGCACGTTGCGCCATGAGCCGGTGAGGGCCTCATAGTCGGTGGTGTCGGCCGCGTCGCTTTGCAGGCGGCGCAGCAGGAACAGCTCGACATGGCCGCCGCTGCCCGCGCGCTTGCAGTGCAGGCGGCAGGGTTTCACGCGGGTGTTGTTCATTACCAGTAAATCACCGGGGTTCAGCAGCTCCGGCAGCTCGCGGAACACATGGTGGGTGATCTCGCCGGTGCCGCGCCGCACCACCAGCAGGCGGCTTTCGTCGCGGCGCCCGGCGGGCGTCTGCGCGATCAGCCCGGGCGGGATTTCAAAGTCAAAGGTGTCGCTGCGCATGTCGGTAGGCCTGCCCTGAACTCTTCGTGAATCTAACGTTGCGCGACGGCGGCGACAGTCCCATTCCGGCGTGGCGGTGAATCTCCCCCAGTGGCGCGGACATTCTTGTCCGCGCTTGGATCGGAACACGAAGGAGCGAAGGAACAAAGGACTTGCGCGATTCGAACGCTGCTTGTGTTCAGGGACGGTGTTCAAGCGCCATGGCGCAAGGAATCGCCACGGCCTTTTCCCTGGCTGAACTTCCATCGGCCAATCAGCGCGCCACTGCAATAGTGCCGTGGCGCACCTTGGCGCCCTGGCGTTGTCTTCCAACCCCGCAGGCCGGATGAGGGACGAACACCAATCAACCCTTTGCGCCTCCGCGTGGTGATGCTGTTGCTTTGTGTGGAGACAGCCGCTAGGCGATTCGCGTGACCAGCGCCGCTAGGCGATCCGCGTTACCAGGGCCGCATCGCGCTGCAGCAGGCCCTCTTGCTGCAGGTCGAGGCTGACCCACGCAACCTGCCAGCTCAGCGCTTCAATGCTCTCGCGCGTGAAGTCGTCCAGCGCTTCAGCCACGCGCTTGTGAAGCTCGAACAGTTCGGCGCACACGCCCGGCTCAGGCAGGATTTCCAGCAGCGCCGTGCGGATCGCCTCATAGTACCAGCGTTCCATGCGCATGGTTCGGCCGCGCGGCGTGCGGCATTCGACAATCTTCTCGGTGATCGCTTTCGGCATGATTCGCTTCGTTTGCTGGTCTGCAGATAGGTAGCCGCAGGGGCCTTTCCGTTACACCGATTCCGCCGGTTGATCAAGTCCTGCATCCCCAACGGCTTGCAAATGCGTTACTACAACGTTTTTCGTGCCGAATTTGCGCGCCCGGCTATTCGTCCAGGAACAGGGCGTACTGCTGCTCCATGATCTCGCTGCCGTTCTTGCGGTCTTCGCGCGGGTAGCGGTCTTTGCCGCCGCCGGTGTCCATGAAGATGCCGAAGTTCTTGGCCAGGCGGCCGCCGCCGTATTCGGCGTTGCCCGCGTTTCCGATGGTGGTTTTTGCCCCGCGGTAGTTGTCGGCCCCGCCGGCGTCCCAGAAGATGCCGAAGCCGTTCTGCGCGCAGGCGCCCAAACCAAGGCCGTCGCAGCGGTAGTTGTCGTCGCCGCCGCCGTCGTAGAAGTAGCCGGTTACGATGTCCCAGGTGCCGCCGATGCTGGCGGCCGTCTTGCCTTCGTAGACGTCATTGCCCTTGTCGTCCATGAACACGCCGACGGCCGCGTGGGCCGCGGCCGCGAGGCCATAGCGCGAACTGTGGTAGATGTCGTCGCCCTCCATGTCGCGCACGGCGCCGATGGCCATGAAGTAGCCGCAGCCGAGGCCGAACTCGCCGGCGTCGTAGATGTCGTTGCCCTTGACGTCCACGACCAGGCCGATGCCGCCGCAGGCCAGGGTGCGCCAGCCGAAGCCGCAGCCGATGCCACCGCCGAACCACTCGCCCTTGGTGCCGTAGGGGCTGGGCTCGCCGCCGGTGCAGCGGTAGCGGTCGTCGCCGGAGTGGTCCAGCACGAAGCCCACGCCGCCCGGCTGGCCGACGCCGATGGACAGCGTGTGCGAGTCGTAAAGGTCGTTGCCTTCGTAGTCCACAACGCCCCCATAACCGTACGCAGCGCATCCTATGCTGTTTGAACCACCGAGGTAGCGATCGTTGCCTGCAGAGTCGAGCACCATCCCGAAGCCACACAGGGCAACACCGATTCCCCAATCGGCGCACTCGTAGACATCGTTTCCCTCATTGTCCTGCACATACGCGAAGCCCAATACACCAGCTCCGACGCCCCAGGGTCCTGTTGACCGATAATGGTCGTTCCCGGCATCGTCCAAGGTGATGCTGATTACGTGGCCAAACCGCGTGGTTGCGCAGTCGATGTACTCATCGTCTCCGCCAAGATCGAGGATCACCGCCGGCGCATTCGGTCCGCCAGTCCATACGTTTCGACCCGTCCCGCCAACAGCGACTAATCCGAAGCTCGTCGCGAAGCACACTGCGTCTCCTTGAACAAAGTCTGCAAGCTTCACACCGTCGGGAACGGGGACGTCAGCCCAAGATTCTACGTCGTCCAACAAGAAACGGTTGATGGAGTTCCGAATCTCCACCCCTAAGTAGTCGAACTGGCTGAAGGGCTTCTCGTAGGCTGCGGGCACCTGGCGCATCTGGTCAACAAGCGTTGCGCATTCGGCGAATCCCTTTTCTCCCCGCCATGCGAATCGAAAAGTTCTTAGCTTCTGTCGGAGGTCATCGAGTCCGGCCAACGTCACGTCGTCCAAGAAGGGTACTGCTGTTTTGAGCATCGCCTCAAATCTGCTCTTGCGATAGGTTGCTCTTGTTTCGTCAGTCCATGTCTCTGGCGTTGCCGGCATATCTGGATTGACAAACGGCGCGAGTAGCCTGTCACGCAACTGGGGTAAAGTGGAATGCCAGTCTTTGCTTCCGCTGTGATTGCCACTTGTCTCTATCCACTGGTGGGCGGCAAGCGGGTCGCTGAGCAGCAGGTCGGTGCTGCTTAGATTCTCGTAGCTGTCCCACAGGTCGAGCTCGCGTTCGTGGGCGGCCAGCAGGTTGTCCCATTCGCCCTGCAGCTTGTGTTTTTCGATCAGCGGCCACAGCTTCTCGCGCAGAGGGCCGCCCTTGGTCACGGCCTCGTTCTTGCGCCAGTCGTAGCCGCGCTGGCGCTTGTCGAGCTGTGTGTAGAGTTCTTTGAAGGCCTGCTTGGGATCGCCCAGCTTGATCTTCACCGTGTGCACCAGGCGTTTCTCGCCATCACCCGGTGAAGCGATCTCCACTTCGACGATCTCGCCGGGCTTGGTGGCGTAGAGGTTGCGGCAGAAGTCATCGAGCGTCTTCAGCTCTTTCCCGTTCCACTTGAGCAGCTGGTCCTTCTCCTGGATCACGATGTTGCCGTCCGCGTCTTTCGCGCCGCCCTGGTACACGGTCAGGTCGTCGCGCATGGCGATACCGATGCTGCCGAAGGTCCACTTGCGCGGCGGCTTGTACTCCGCGTCCTGGGCCACGAACGACGACGCGAAAATCAGCATCAGCAACGCAACCCAAACAAAACGCAACCGCGAAGCACCGCAAAGGGCCGCGAAGGCCGGCGTTCTCTTCGTGGTCCTTCGTGGTCCTTCGTGGTTAACCGCAGTCGCCTTCGCCATGACAGCTCCTGAATTTTCGGGCAATCGTTGATCTCGGCCGTTAACCTGCTATCGATTCGACTCGACGCCAACGGAAATCTGAGAGATAGGCATGAGCCAGAGGACGCTTCTTCTCGCCCTCCCGGTGGTCGCGCTGTTGGTGTTGGCCGCCGTCGTTTTCCTGGTCAGTAGCGACACCTTCTCGCTGTTCGGCGGCGAGGCCGGGCCCGCCAACCGCGGCAACGTGCAGGTCGCCGGCCTTGAGGACCCCTTTGCCGAGCAGTCGGACCCCGCCGCGAACATCAAGTTCGACGGGCGCGACGAGCACGGCCGTTACATCCTGGGTCCCGAAGGCGAGCACATCTACATCGACAGCAACGGCCGCCGCTACGTGCTGGGCCCCGGTGGCAAGCGCATCTACGTGGACGAGCACGGCCGTCCGCTAGGCCCCGACGGCAAGCCGCTCAGGGGCGGCAGCACCGGCGGCAGTGAAAGCGGCAGCGGTGGGGGAAGCACCAGCGCCGGCGGCGAAGGTAAAGAGGCCGCCGAGCCGACCGAGAAAGAAGAAAAGAAGCCGGCCGATCTCAGCGGCCAGGTGGTGGACGACTTCGGCAACGCCTACGAGGGCGCGCAAGTAAAGCTCGCGATCGAGGGCGGCGAAGCGCGCAGCGCCGACACCGACGAAGAAGGCAACTTCGTGTTCGCGCAGTTGCCGTCCGAGCGCACACTGACACTCACGGCCGCCGACGCCTGGGGCAACAGCAGCAAACCCTACACCACGCGGCTGGCGCCCGGAGCGACAAAGTTGAAGTCTCCGCTGGTGCTGCCGCGCGACACCGCAATCCGCGGCGTGGTGCGCGACGCTGACAGCGGCCTTCCGATTGAAGGCGCGCAGGTGCTGCTGTTCGCGCCGGACAACCAGCGCAATCCGAAAGAAAGCCTGGCCACGGACGGCGGCGGCGCGTTCGCCTTCCTGCAGCTGACGCCTGCCGGCTACCGGCTGCAGATTACCCGCAACGGCTACGCCCCGCGCATCCTGAACAACGTGGAGCCTCCGGCCATCCTCACCGTGGAGATGTCGCCCGGCGCGGTCATCACCGGCACGATCAGCGACGATGAAGGCAACCCTGTACCCGGCGCACAAGTGAGCTGCGACTTTGACGCCGAGCCCGCCCAGCACTTCCACACGGAAGCCATCACGGACGAAACCGGCTACTACGTCGTGAAGTGCCAGCCGGAAAGCCAGCACAACGTGATCAGCGTGATCGCACCCGGCCACCAGTCCGCGCAGAAGACCCTGGTGAAAAGCGGCAGCGAGGGCGTGAACTTCAAGCTGAAGCCATCGGGCAACGTGGTGCTGCGCGGGCGGCTGCTGACCGGCTCGGGCACGCCGGTGCAGCAGGCCAGCTTCTTCAGTTACGACGACGCGGCCAAGTACATCAAGATCATCCAGAGCGTCGGCCCCAACGCCGAAGGCGTGTTCTGGTGCGAAACCAAGCCTGAGGCCGTCGAGCTGCTGGTGCGCAGCAACGGCCTGGCCGAAGTGCGCGCCAAGTACACCCCCGCGCCCGGCGGAGAAGTCGAGCTGGGCGACCTGTACATGGGCCAGGGCTACAACGTGTTCGGGCGCATCACCCGCAAGGGCGAGCCCGAGACGTACATCGAGGGCGCGGACGTCAGCAGCGGCGCGGCGAAAACCACCAGTGACAAGGAGGGCAAGTATCACCTCGAGGGCCTGGGCGCTGCCGAGTTCATCGTGCGCGTGCTGCACCCCGCCTACCTGGGCACGGCCGTGCGCGTCACTCCCAAGCCCGGCGAGCACGAGATCGAACTGAACCTGGAGCTTTCGACAGCCGACTTCGACGGCCGCCTGCGCATCACCGACGCGGAAACACAGCAGCCGCTCGCGGGCGCGACAGTAACGGTAGTTGCCTACAACATGGTGCTGGCCAGCGACGCCGAGGGCATGGTGCACGTAACCGGCCTGTCGAGCATGAAGGTGGACGTGCGGATCGAGAAGGCGGGCTACGCCACGGTCAACACCAAGCTGGATGCCGACGCGCCCGACAAGACCGCCGCCAAGCCGCCGCAGGAAGTCGTCATGCAGCGCGGCAACACCATCCACGGCGTGTGCACCAGCAACGGCGAGCCGCTGCCCGGCGCCACCAAGGTCGAGATCTGGGACACCGGCAAGCTGGCCGTCACGGTGTACACCGACACGGACGGCAAGTACGCGACGGACAGTCTGCCCGTCGGCCGGTACTTCGTGGGCCTGCCGGACTTCCACTATGCGGCGCGCGCCGTTGAACTCACCGAGGAAGGCGCCGAATTCGACATCGAGATCGGCACCATCTGCCACCTGAAAGGCCGCCTGCTGCGCAGCGACGGCCAGCCCCACGCCAACGCCGGCATCTACATCTACCGGCGCGAAAACGTGTACTGGTGCGCGACCATCCACACCGGCCCCGACGGCCGTTATGAAGTCAGCAACCTGTTTCCCGGCGAGTGGGTGTTCTGCGCGCTCAAGACCCAGGGCGACACGGCGGCGCAGTTCGCGGTCAACGTCAGCGTCGAGAACCCGGGCTGGAACACGATCGACGTGAACCTGCCCGCCATCACCGGCGTGATGACCGGCCGCGTGACCTACCCGGACGGCAAGCCGGTCAAGCGCGCGCGGGTGGCGGTGACGAACCTGAGCGCTAACTTTGCCCGCGCGCTGCTGGCCGCCTACGTGGTGACCGATGACAACGGCTACTACACCGCCGAGCGCTTGGAAAACGGTATGCAGATGCAGGCCCGCGTGGGCGGCTACCAGGACGAGGCCAAGACCGCGACGGCCTTCAGCGAAGTGGTCACCATCCCGGCCGACAACTCACCCGTTGAGGCCGACATTGTGGTAGCGCGCGAAGGCGTGACGGTGCGGGCCACCATGCGCCGCGCGGACGGCGGCCCGATCCAGAGCGGCGGGCCGTTGTGTTACCTGTACGATGCCGAGGGCCGGCTGAGCGGGCTGTACTTCGGCGGCAGCGGTTTCAGCGGCACCATCGACATCTACGACGTGCCGCCCGGCAGCTACACGCTGGTGGTGTCCAACCGCGGCATGAAGCAGGCGCAGGTACAGATCACCGCGGGTACCGGCAACATCACCAGCGGCATCGAGGTGATCATCGAGCCCGAGGACAGGAGCAGCGGCGGATGAGCGGCAGAAACGGATTGATCATCGGCCTGCTGGCCGGCCTGGTGTGCGGCTTGTTCGGCGTGATCCTCACCATGCACCTGATCAGCAACGACATCATCGAGAAGCAGTCGGCGGCGTATGCCCAGGGCCTGCAGGACGGGGTCAAGAAGGCTGCCGCCGACGGGCTCGATATCAGCTCGCAGCTCAATCAGGGCATGGCCGATGAAAACGCGCAACTGGTCGAGACGCTGCATACCACGCGCACGCAGCTGGAGGCCCTGCAAGGCCGCGACGACCTGACGCCGCAGGCCAAGGATCAGATCGCGGGGATCATCACCGGCCTGCAGGACTGATTGGTACTGCAACTGCGGTAAACCACCAAGAGCCACGAAGGGCCACGAAGAGCGGCGGGTCACGCTTTCCTTCGTGGTCCTTCGTGGGCAACCGCAGTTGCTTTCCCAGCTGAGCGCGGCGCATGAAAAGCCAACTGCAAAAGCGATTGCCCACGAAGCCGCACGAAGTTCACTAAGCACTGCAACTACAACTGCATCAGCCACGCGGGGGCGCGAAAGCGCTAAGGGTTCCGCGTGATTTGAACGCTGCTTCCGCTCAGGGAGCTTGACTCAACGCCAGGCCGCCAAGAACGCCACGGCTCTCTTGTGGTTTGTGATTCGAGCGGCCGACCGGCGTTCCTCAACGCTTGAGCCGTGGCGCAGCCTGGCGCCCTGGCGTTGATTGCTGCTCAGCACCACAAGTGACGTCCGGGCGACGGTAAACCCTTCGCGCCTTTGCGCCCCCGCGTGGCCTTGGCTCTTCTTCGTGGTCCTTCGTGCCCTTCGTGGGCAACCGCAGTTGCTTTCCCAGCTGAGCGCGGCGCATGAAACGCCAACTGCAAAAGCGATTGCCCACGAAGCCGCACGAAGTTCACTAAGCACCGCAACTGCAACTGCAACAGCCACGCGGGGGCGCGAAGGCGCTAAGTGCTTCTTCCAGCTCGAACGCTGCTTCTGTTCAGGGATCGTGATTGAACGCCAGAACTTGCCGGGTGATGGCCGGAGAACAGCCCCCCTTCGCGCCTCCGCGTGGCCTGAGCTTTTCTTCGTGAACTTCGTGGGCAACCGTAGTTCAGCCTTGGCAATGGCAGCCGGCTTCTGCTGCATACCGATTCCGTTCCGGGCTAGGCCGCGAAGTCGGCGAGGTGCACGGGCTGGCGTTTGGCGCCCCAGTTGCCGGGTTTGGGCTCGAACACGCCGGCGCAGGCGGTGCCGCACCTGGGGCACCTGCCGTCCTTGAGGTTCCATTTCTCGAGCACGTACCAGTCGCGCACGATCAGCTCTTCGCCGCAGTTGTGGCAGAGCGTCGTGCCGCCGTCGGTGTCGTGCACGTTGCCCGTGTACACGTAGTGCATGCCGGCCTGCCGCGCGATGCGGCGGGCGCGGGTCAGCGTGCTTTCGGGGGTGGGGGGCACGTCCAGCATCTTGAAGTCCGGGTGAAAGGCCGAGAAGTGCAGCGGCACCTCGGGGCCCAGCTCGCGCAGCATCCACTCGCTGAGGCGCTGCAGCTCTTCGTCGCTGTCATTCCTGCCGGGGATCAGCAGGGTGGTGACCTCCAGCCAGGTGTCGGTCTCGTGCCGGATGTACTTCAGTGTGTCCAGCACCGGCTGCAGTTTGCCGATGCAGATCTTCTCGTAGAAATCCTCGGTGAAACCCTTCAGGTCCACGTTGGCGGCGTCCATGTGCCGGTAGAATTCCTTGCGCGGCTCGGCGCACTGGTAGCCCGCGGTCACTGCCACGGTCTTGATGCCGCGCTCATGGCAGGCCTTGGCGACGTCGATGGCGTACTCATGGAAGATCACCGGGTCGTTGTAGGTGAAGGCCACGCTGCGGCACTTCAGCTTCTCGGCGGCCTTGGCGATCACCTCCGGCGTGGCCTGGTCCGTCAGCGTATGGATTTCGCGGCTCTTGCTGATGTCCCAGTTCTGGCAGAAGCGGCAGCCCAGGTTGCAGCCCGCGGTGCCGAAGCTGAGGATCGGCGTGCCGGGCAAAAAGTGGTTCAGCGGCTTCTTCTCGATGGGATCGATGCAGTAGCCGCTGCTGCGTCCCCAGGTGGTCAGCACGATTTCGCCGTCCTGGGCGGCGCGCACAAAGCAGAAGCCGCGCTGGCCGTCGCGCAGCTTGCACTCGCGCGGGCAGATATCGCACTGCACGCGGCCGTCAGGCAGCTTGTGCCAGTACTTGGTCTTGACGGTGAAGCGCGGATCGAATGTTTCTTCCGTCATAAAGGACAGAACGCGCCCCCGCGCGGAGCCATTCCACGGGCTAATTCTGGAAGATCGGCAGGTAGCCGCGCGGGATGCTGAGGATCAGGCAGGCCATGCCGGTGGCAAAGGCGTTCTTGGCCGGGTCAAAGCCGCCGATCTCGTCCGTCCAGGCGCCGTTGTTGTGCTGCAGCTTCACGAAGTGCTCGCGGTTCTGGCGGTTCCACTCGTCCCAGGTGCGCTTGCTCACGAACTGGTACTGGTACATGGCCTGGGCCGCGTAGTAGTGGCCATACCAGAAGCCGTAGTCGCACACCCGCGTGCCGGGCACCAGCCACGAGGCCGACTTGTCGGGGCGGTTCCCGGCGATGTAGCCGATGCTCTTGCTCAGGTCCAGCTTGGCGGTGTAGGTGCGTCCGCCCTCGGTGATGGTGTAGGTGTGGGTGTCGTACTCGCCCAGGCTCTGCAGGCCGACCACGCCGGCGGCGGTGAGCGCGAAGGTGCTGCGGTCGTCCCAGTCGGTCTGGTACTTGAAGCTGCCGGGGTTGGCGTAGTGGTTGTAGCTGCGGCGCACGTAGTCCTTGGCGTCTTCGATCGCGTTTTTGGGCACCAGCACCCCCACGTTGGCCGCGGCGCGCAGGGCCTGCAGCTGGCAGACGCAGATCGACATGTCGCTGTCGTGCTGGTTCGGCACGTAGCGCCATGAACCCTGGCGGTTCTGGCTGTCCACAATGAAGCGCACCGCGTTGCGCAGGTTGCTGAGCACCACGGGGTCGCGCGTCTGGCCGTAAACCTCGGCCAGGAACATGGCGCAGAAGGCGTGGCTGTACATGCGCGTGCCGAAACTGCTGATCCAGCCGGTATCGCGGTCGATGTTGGACAGCACGAAGGCCAGGCCGGCCGCCACGTTGCGGTGGTACTCGCCGCGGTCGGGGGTGTGTCCGGCAGCCATGAAGGCCATGCAGCAGATGGCGGTGACGCCCAGGTGGGGCTTGCCGATGCCGTCGATGTTGCGCTGGTAGGCGGTGCCGAGCTTGTTGCCGACGTCGTTGCTCCAGCTTCCGTCGTTGTTCTGGATCCTGGCCAGGTGGGCCAGGCCCTTCTCGACCACACGCTGGATTTCAAGGTCGGCGGGCGAGGGGCGGGGGTCGCGCACCTCGGCCTCGTCACCGGAACCGGCCATTCCCGGTACGTTCTGTGCGGTTGCGCCGGTCAACGACCAGGCTGCCAGCAGCAGCAGCGCGCCAACGATGCGTAAAGCCATCCGCTTGAACCTCCAGGGGCGGGGTGCGTCCCACAGTATACGAATGAGGTCGCCGTTTCGTTACCTCGGAATCGCCGGCTTTGCCTGCAAAATCCGCCCGCGACCGGTGACCTTCCACAAGTTAACCACCCGGCCTGCCCCGCTGTTCCAACCTCTGACCCGTGACGCCCGATAAGTTATGCTTGCGCCATGGACCTGCTGGCCGACCTCAACCCGGAACAACGCGACGCCGTCACCACCATCGACGGCCCGCTGCTGGTGCTGGCGGGCCCCGGCTCGGGCAAGACCCGCGTGATCACTACCCGCATCGCCTGGATGATGCAGCAGGGAGTGCCGGCCTTCCGCATCCTGGCCATGACCTTCACCAACAAGGCCGCCGCCGAGATGCGCCGCCGGGTGGAGCGTTTTCACCCGATCAGCGACCTGCAGATCAGCACCTTCCACAGCTTCGGCGCCTGGCTGATGCGCCGCGAGGCGGGTGCGCTCGGCTACAACCGCGACTTCAGCATCTACGACACCGACGACCGTGACAGCCTGGTGCGCCGCATCATGAAAGAGCTGAAGATCGACACCGCCTTCATCAGCGGCAGCGCGGCCGGCTACGCCATCAGCGACGCCAAGAATCGCGGCATCGACCCGGCCACCTACCGCGCCGGCGCTTACGACGTGCAGTCCAAGAGCGTAGCCGCGATCTATGAGCGTTACGAGCAGGCCCTGGTCGAGGCCCAGGCCATGGACTTCGACGACCTGCTGGTGAAGCCGCTGAAGCTGTTCACCGAGCACAAGGAAGTGCTGGAAAAGTACCGCGCGCGCTTCAGCCACCTGCTGATCGACGAGTACCAGGACACCAACAGCATCCAGTACCGCGTCTCGCGCCTGCTGGCCGGCGAGCACAAGAACATCTGCGTCACCGGCGACCCGGACCAGAGCATCTATTCCTGGCGCGGCGCCGACATCAAGAACATCCTGAACTTCGAGCGCGACTTCCCCGACGCCAAGGTCGTGGTGCTGGGCCAGAACTACCGCAGCACACGCAACATCGTGCGCGCGGCCGACGCCCTGGTGCGCCACAACGTGGCCCGCAAAGACAAGCACCTGACCACCGACAACGAAGAAGGCGCGCGCATCACCGTGTTGAAGTGCCAGACCGAGACCCAAGAGGCCCGGGCCGTGGCCGCGCGCATCGAGACGCTGCGGCTGGAAAGCAACGTCGGCTTCGGCGACGTGGCGATCTTCTACCGCACCAACGCGCAGAGCCGCGCCCTGGAACAGGCCCTGCGCGAGCGCACCGTGCCCTACCAGCTGGTGGGCGCCGTCAGCTTCTACCAGCGCCAGGAAATCAAGGACGTGCTGGCCTACCTGCGGCTGATATTGAACCCGCGCGACCCGGTGGCCTTCGCGCGCGCCCTGACCCGGCCTTCGCGCGGCGTGGGCGAGGGCACCATCAACAAGCTGCACGAGGCCGCACTCAAGCACGACGTCAGCCTGCTGCAGGTCGCCAAAGAGCCCAAGGCCTACGGCGTCTCGCGCGTGCCCGGCAAGGCGGGCACGGCCCTGGCCGATTTTGTGGCGATGTACGAGCGCATACTGGCCGGCAACCTGTACCCGATCGAGGCCGTGGTGCAGACGGTGCTGGAGGACTCGGGCTACAAGCGCATGCTGGAGACGGACGTGGACCCGCGCTCGGCCGACCGGCTCGAAAACGTGAACGAATTGCTTTCCGACGCGCGCACCAAGGAGGCGGAAAACCCCGAGCTCGACCTCAGCGCCTGGCTGGAGCAGATCGCGCTGGTGAGCGACACCGACAAGCTCGACATGCAGGGCGACGCCGTCAAGCTGATGACCCTGCACAGCGCCAAGGGGCTGGAGTTCCCGGCCGTGTTTCTGACCGGCCTGGAAGACGGCGTGCTGCCGCACGCGCGCAGCATCCAGGGCGACGGCGACCTGGAGGAAGAGCGGCGCCTCTGCTACGTGGGCATCACCCGCGCGCAGCAGCATTTGACCATCAGCCTGGCCCGCCACCGTGAGGCCTTCGGGCGCAGCCAGCGCAACCCGCCCAGCCGCTTCCTGACCGAGATCCCGCCTGAGCTGACCATGGTGGACGACCAGGCCGCCACGGCCAGCGGCTATGGCGGCGACGACTTCGCGGCCTGGTTCACCGGCCGCGGGGTCAAGCCCGTCACGCGCGAGGATGATGAGGACGATCCGTTCGACTTCAGCAACGAGCCGGAGATCGAGGACGGCCCGGCCGATCACCTGGCCAGGGGCGAGCGCCGCAGCGCGGGCCCCTTCGAGCCCACGGACCCGAGCCAGTTGAAGAGCGGCGACCGCGTAAAACACGCGGTGTTCGGCGTGGGCAAGGTGCTGGATTTGAGTGCCACCGGCCGCATCAAGGTGCACTTCCAGGGCTGGGGCGAAAAGAACCTCGCGCTGGAGTTCGCCAGGCTCGAGAAGCTGTAGCCAAGTAAGCAGCCATTAAAACAGTGGCGCGGACATTCCTGTCCGCGCGTGAACGGCAAGGGGACATCTAGGGTAGCCGGGGGCGTCAGCCCCCGGTCACGGATGGCGGGTCCCGGCGCGCCCGCAGGGCCGCCTGATCGACGCGCGCGCGTTCGGCGGCCCTGCGGGCGCCGGCGTCTCCGCTGCACAGAGTCCGGGCGCTTACGCGCCCCGGCTACCGCAGGCTGCCCCTGCGGGGCGCACTGACCGCGTGTACCAGTTCGAATGCTGTACTACCGCTTGGTTGTCTCCGCCTCAGCCGCACGCTTCGCCACCGCCAACTCCTCCTCCAGCATCCGGATGTGCTCTCGCTTGGCCTCGGTTTTCTGGCGAAGCTCGTCAAGCGCGCGCCGCAACTCGTCGGCTGTATCTTCTCGACCGTTCTGTTCGGCCTCCTCGGCCAGCCGCTCTTGCTGCATCAGTTTTTCGTCCAGCAACTCCAGATCCTCGCGGGCGGACGCCAGGTTGTCTTCAATCTCCGTCTGCTTGCGGGGTTTCTTGACCATCACCACATTGCCGTCGAAAACGCAGACCAGGTTTTGTCCCTTACAGATTGCGCGGATCACTTCGCGCGGATTCACTTCCTTGTACATCACGGTTACTCGTGTGCTGACGCCGCCTTCGATAATGATCTGCAGTCCCGAACGCAGCGCGATGTAGTGCAGTATCGTGTGTAGTTCCTCCTTCACGAAGTCCACGGTAATGGGTGCATCAGGATCCGGCTGGTCCTTGCGCTCGCCTCCCTTGCGCAGGTTGGCGACGGCTTCCTCCAGTGCCTTGATGCTGCGTTCGTGATCCTGGATCGCCTCGGCGTTGCGGTCCGGGTGTTCGCGCAGCTCTTCCAGCTCGCCTCGCAGGCGCTCGATCATGCGCTCCAGCTCACGGGCCGGGTCGCCTTCCTCGCGGCCTTCCGGGTGGCGCTTTTCGAACTCGCGGTGCAGGCCTTCCAGTTTTTTGCGTAACCCCTCGGCTTCTTCCTCGTGGGCTTTCAGCTTCTTGCGCAGTTCCTCGTTGTCGGGCTGCTCTTTCAGCTTGCGGTGCAGCTCCTCGATCGCGCCTTCTTCTTCGCCGACGCGCTTCTCCAGTTTCTGGATCTCGAACGTCTGCTTGATGTCCGCGATGTGCCGCTCGATGTTCTTGGCGTGGCCGCGCAGCTCGTCCAGTTCGCGCTGCACGTCGGCGACGCGTTCTTCGTTGCCCTCCTTGTCAGCTACCTTCAGTTCCTTTTCACGCTCGCCGATGGCCCCCTTCACCTCTTCGAACTCCTCCTTCAGGCGGCGCAGGTCTTTCTCAGCCTCTTCCGGGTTCCAGCGGTGCTCCTCGCCGCCCTCGCGTTCGCGTTCTTCGCGCTCGCGAGCTTCACGTTCCGCGCGCTCCAGGTCCTTGCGGGCCTTCTCCAGTTCGCGTTCCAGCTCTTCGACGCGCTTGCGCTCCGCTTCCTGGGCCTGCAGGGGCTGGCCGTCCACCACGGCGCTGCCGAACAGCAGGCACACCGCCAGGCCGCCGGCCTTGATCCAGTTTCCGTTCAACATCTCTCTCTCCACTCCGTTCTGATTCAGCCACTCTTCCCGGGCTGAAAGCTCGGGGGCTTCGGGGATTTCGCCAACCTTCACCAGCACTCGGCCGACCACCTGCTCAACGCGTGACTCACCGGCCTTCACCACAGGGGAACCGGTGTCCAGCAGGTACCAGCCGTCCGTCAGTTCGATTTCGTCGCCGCGCAGCACAAAGCCGCTGTCGCTGCTGGCTATGCTGTCCGGCAGCTTGTCGTCACGCGGCAGCAGCAGCAGCCCGATCGCCCCCAGCGCCAGCACCGCGCAGGCCGCCTGCAGCCAGGGCCAACGGCGGCGCGGCGTGGGCGCGGGCGGCACCAGTGTCAGCGCCGGCGGACGGCCGTCGCGCAGGATGCGCTCGGCCAGGTCGGGCTCGGGCCCGCCGTGGTAGAGCTCGTCGAGGGCGGCTTCCAGGTAGCACTCGTGATGCTCGCTCATTTCAGCCGCCTTTCCACGCACTCGCGCAGGTGCTGGCGCGCGCGCTGCAGCATGGTCTTCACGCCGTTGGGCTTCATCTCCAGGGCGTCGCCGATCTGCTCCAGGCTCAGCCTGTCGCGATACTGCAGCTGCACGGCCTCGCGCGCTTTGCCGGCCAGGGTCTTTTCGCACTCGCGCAGGGCTTCCAGGTAGTCGTCGCCTTCGCTGGGGCCTGCGTGCTGCGCGAAGGCCGCGTCGGCCGCGTCCAGCTCGGCCGTGGTGACCGTGTTGCGGCGCTCTTCCAGCCAGACGTAGCGGGCAATGCCGCGCAGGTAGCCGGCCGTGGATTCGTGGCCCATGAAGTTGAAAGGTTTGCGCAGAAAGACCAGGAAGGTCTCCTGCGTGAGGTCGTCGGCCAATGCTCGATCAGCGCCCAGGAAGCGCAGGTAGCGCCAGACACCAAGGTGGTGCCGGCGGACCAGCGTTTCGCGGTCAGGATCGGTGGCCATCGACAGGGCTTCCATGCCCCTTAACCGGGGTCAGCCAGCCCAGCGTATTCAGGAAAATCGAAAAATCGTGGTTGAATCCGATTGGTTAGTGGCGTGCGCAAAGCCGCGTGGCCCCGGCTTCCATCCATGGCAAGCGAGGCGACGACCTGCCTGCGCTAACACCGCAACGAAGTAACTTCTTCGGGTTGAGCGCTCTTTGACTGCATCACGCGAAGGCGCGAAGAATACGCGAAGCGCGCGAAGAACTGCTTGAAGCAGGTGGTTTCTTCGCGCTCCTTCGCGAACTTCGCGTCAGCTTTGTGAAGTCCCGCGGGTCTGGAGGCCGCAAACGACCTCCGCTGGATTCGAGAGCGGGGACAGTCCCCTAGTACAGCGTCATGCAAGTTTTCCGCCAGTTGCACCCTGTCCTGAAATGCAACCCGTGCCCAACTGCAGACAGGCCACGAAAACACCAAAGCACAAAATAACAGCACACGAAAACTGCAGGCAGTTTTTGTGGCAGTACCTTTTGTGTTTTCGTGCTTTTGTGGCCCATTGCCGCGAAGGTCGCAAAGAACTGCGGGGCGGTGCCAAGATACTCCGTGTTCTCTGCGCGCTTCAGCAGTTGCAGTGCTTCGCGGTCCTTGGCGGCTTTTTTTCGCGGTTACCGCGTCTTCGAGGCCTTCAACTGTCGCGAGACCTAGTTGACGGCGTACTAGAGCCGCAGGTCGAGCTGCTTGCCGTTGCGCAGGATGCGCACCGACAGCAGGCGCGGGTCGTGGCTCCAGCCCAGGGCCTGGCCGAAATCGTTCAGTGTGCGCACGTGGCTGCCGTTGACTTCGATGATCACGTCCCCGGCCCGCAAATCGAGCTGCGCCGCCAGGGTAGGCGCCGGCGCTGACTGCGGATCACGCAGCAGCGCCGGCAGGGTTTCATCGACGCGCAAGGCGGCGCCATCACTGATGCCCAGCATGCGGGCATCGGCGAGCGGCATGGCGCTCACCAGCGCGCCGAATTCAAGGAATGCCCCAGGGTCGCCGCCGAAATCGGCAAAGCCTGCGGCGCGCTGCTGGGCCTCGGTGGAGGCCCGGGCGCGCACCTCGGCGCCCCGGGAGAGTGGGCCGTCAGCCGAGATGCGCGCCTCGAAGATGCCGACCGCCGTCACGCGCGCCTTCACGCCGCCGGCCGCGGTCAGCTCGTCGCCGACGCGCAGGCCGTCCTTGGCGCCGGCGTCGATCAGCAGACCGTCGCCGCTGCTGCCGCGCACGGTTGCCACGATTTCCGGGTAGCCGCGATCGCGGCGAACGTCCGTGTGTGTCGGCGCCGGGGCGTCGTCGTGTTTCGCCACCGGGGCCGGGGTTTCCGGCTGCTCGGGCGGCGGCGTGAAGATCAGCAGGGCCATCGCCACCAGCGCGGCCGCGGCCGCCACCGGCGCCAGGCGAATCAGCAGGTGCAGCCTGGCACGCGGCCGCACGCCGCCCAGCCGCGCCATTACGGCCTGCGCGCCCTTGCGGCTGTCCACGGCCGGCGGTGCGTACTTCTGCAGCAGCGCCACCAGCTCGCGCCCCTCGGGCGTGTGGTCGTAGCCTTCTGTCTGTGTGTCGTCGCTCATGCCAGGGCGTCCTTGCGTTCAATCGTTTCGCGCAGGCGTTTCAGGCCGCGGCACACCCGCTGGTACAGGGCCGCCGCCGATACACCTGTGCGCTCCGCCATTTCCTCGTACTCGAGCTCTTCCCAGTAGCGCATCAGCACCGCTTCGCGCATTTCATCGGGCAGTTCGCCCAGCGCCGCAATCAACTGCTCTTTCTCTTCGGCCGCGACCAGCGGCTCGTGCGGCCGCTGCTCGTCCAGGTTCAGGTCCGGCGCGTCGCCCACGGGGCGGATGCGCTTGTGTTTCCGGATGTGCTTCAAGGCCGTGTCCCGTGCGATCCGCCAGATCCAGCCGGGCAGGGCGCCCGGGTCGCGCAGCCTGTCCAGCTTCTCGTACACCTGCACAAACGTTTCCTGCGCGATCTCCTCTGCGTCGCCGGCGTTGCCCAGCACGGCATAGGCGCTGGCGTATGCCGCGCGGTAGTAGCGCTCAACGAGGCTCGCGAAGGCCTGCTCGTCGCCCCGCCGCGCCAGCCGGATCAGTTCTTCGTCGGGTGCGCCAGTCACGTTTGTCCAGTGGAAGGTTCCCGGCAGTTCATGCCCCTGACGGGAAAAACAGGAATTTCAGCGCCGGGACGAATCACGCCCACCCCTACAGAAACGGGGCTTGGGGCCGGTTGTTCACCAGCCTCTGACATCCGGCCCCGCTCTCCACTATGCTGACGCCATGGCCGACGGGAAGAGCAAAGCCGAAGCCGCCAGGCTGCTGCGCGACAAACGCGCCGGGCGCTGGTATGAGGCCGGCCTGAACTTCCGCTGCCAGGCGCCCGGCTGCTCGGACTGCTGCTCCGGCAAGCGCGGCGAAGGCTACGTGTGGCTGACGGCCGACGAGATGCAGGCGATTGCCGACTTTTTGGGCCTTGAGTTCGACAAGTTCACCCGCAAGTACGTGCGCCAGGTGGACTACGCCTTCAGCCTGACCGAGAAGCCCAACAACGACTGCATTTTCCTGAAAGACGACGGCTGCAGCATCTACCCGGTGCGCCCCACCCAGTGCCGTACCTACCCGTTCTGGCCCAACATCATGCGCGCGCCGGAAACCTGGGCCAAAGAGGCGCAGCAGTGCCCGGGCATCGGGGCCGACACGCACGTTGACGCCGACGAGATCGAAAACCAACTTGAGCAGGACCTTGAAGGGCGCCGCCGCACGGGCATCCAGTAGACGCACACCATGGGACTCTTGACACGTAAAGTCGTGCTGGCTTCGGGCTCGCCTTACCGGGCGCAGATACTGCGTGAAGCGGGCGTCGAGTTCGCCGTGATCGTCAGCGACGTGGACGAGGACCTGCAGCCAATGTCGGAGCCCACCCACTACGTGCGCGCGCTCGCCACCCGCAAGGCGCAGGCCGTGGCGCAGAAGGTCGGGGCGGGCAAGCTGGTGATCGCGGCCGACACCATCTGCGCGATCGACGGCGAGATCATCAACAAGCCGCTGGATGAAGAAGATGCGCGGCGCATGATCGCGCATTCCTGCGCGGCCGGCCTGCAGCGCGTGATCACGGGCGTGTGCGTGGTGGACTCCAGCAGCCGCGAAAGCTGGACCTTCGCGGACACCAGCCTGGTGGAGATGGCGCCCGCCAGCGCCGAAAAGATCGCCGAGTACGTCGCCAGCGGTGAGCCCATGGGCAAGTGCGGGGCATTGTGCATCGAGAGCGGCAAGAGCTTCGTAAAAACCTGGCGCGGCAGCTACGCCAACATCATGGGCCTGCCGATCGAGCGCCTGCTGCCACTGCTGTTCAAGCTGGACGTGTAGTGCAGGCGCCTCGCCTGCACAGGTCGCGGGCGCCTCGCCCGCGACACTCCCGTGGGCAGGGTGCCCACGGGCGGAGCAGGCGAGGCGCCTGCGCTACGACTACCTGGGCGGTGGCACGTTGGGCGGGGCGATGCGCGTGCTGATGCGCTTGCGCTCCGCGGCCGCCAGCAGGTCCGCGGGCAGCAGGCGCTTGGCCTGCTGGATTTCTAGGCCGATCAACTCGCCGTCACGGCCGAAATCGAGGTTGATTTCGCCGTTCACTTCCATCGGGTCGCAGGCGTGTGTGCGCGTCTTTTCGCTGTCGTCGGATAGCTGCAGGTAGGCCGTGTCCGTTTGCTTGTCGTAGAGAATCCGCATTTCCGGCCTCCTCGAGTCAGGACGTGGCTTAAGCGTATCACATGGAATTGCGTGAGGCGAATTGAACCAGCCGTGGAAATAGGACGTCGAAGTCACATTAAGTCTGCACGTTCGCTCACCCTTCGGGTTCAGCGGCCGACACGCCGTGCCATTCGAGTTCGCGCTTGATGGCGGGTTCGAGGTCAGTCGTCGGTTCGTAGCCCAGCTCGGTCTGCGCCTTGCTGCTGCTGTACCACTGGCCGTATTCGAGATGGTAGTAGCTGGTCAGTGTCAGCGCGCCCAGGCGGCCTGTCAGCAGGCCCCACCACTCGGCCGCGTACGCGCCCAGCTTGGCCAGCGCGCACGGCACGATGATCGGACGATTGATGCCGGCCAGCGCGCACACCATTTCCGCGAACCTGTGCAGCTCGATGTTCACGCCGCCCAGTATGTAGCGCTCGCCGGGGCGGCCTTTCTGCAGGGCCAGCACGTGGCCGCGGGCGACGTCGCGGCAGTCCGTGAAGTTCAGGCGCGCGTCCACCATGAAAGGCGTCAGGCCCTGGAAGAACACGCAGGCGCCGGAAAGCGCGGCGTTGCGGCTGCCCTCGCCGACCAGGCCGGTGGGATTCATCAGCACCGTCGGCGGGCCGGGCGGGTTATCGCCTGTGGTAGCCTGCAGCACCGCCTGCTCAAGTGCGAACTTGATCGGGTAGTAGTTGCCGCCGCTTTGCCGCGCCGGGTCAAAGGGCAGCGTCTCGTCGGCAAGCTCACCGGCCTTGGCCAGGCCGATGGTGCTGAGGCTGCTGGTGAACACGGCGCGCTCGACGCCGGCCTGTTTGGCCAGCTCAAAGTGGCGCTTGAGCTGCGGCACCCACTTTTCGCGGTAGCCCTGCTGGCGCAGGTGCAGGCCGCTCCAGGGATAGGGCGCCGCCGAGTGCACGAAGTAGCGGCAGCCGTTCAGGGCGTCGCGCAGGGCCGCGTCGTCGTTCATGTCGCCGTGGCGGATTTCGCCGCCGGCGTCCTGCACCTGCATCAGGTTGCGGTGGCCCTTGCTGCGCGCCAGGCAGGTGACTTCATAACCGGCCTCCAGCAGCGCCAGCGCCACGCGGCTGCCCACCGTGCCCGCCGCCCCCAGTAGCAGCACACGATCAGCCATGGGCGCGCACGAACTTCAGGTGCTCGGGTTTGAGCGGGTGAAGGGCGAACTTGCGGCCGGAAGAGAGTTCCGTGAGGGTGCCGGCCAGCAGGTCGAGCTCGACATCGGCGTTTTCGGCCACGGCGTCCACGGGGTCGCGCGCGGCGGTGACGGCCACGCCCTGTTCATTCAGCAGGCGTTCGAGGTAGGCGTTGCAGCCGCGGCAGACAATTACTGCCGGCAGGTGCGGTAGCAGTTCCTTGGGCAGCTCATCCAGCTCGGCCACGGCGTTGAGCGTGCCGGGCAGCAGCAGGCAGGCGCCCTTCAGGCCGGCGTCGGCCGGCAGGTCGTGGATGTAGCTGATGTCCAGTTTGCGCAGCTTCATGGATCCGTATTTGTGCCGGCGCTCCGCGCCTCGGTTGATCGCCGGAACGACAACCCCCACCTTACGGTGGGGGCTAACGGTTGTCAGCCTGCTCCGCAGGCAAGACTTCTTTACGGTTCTTCAACTCTGGGTTGAAAAAGACGAGGCGGAGAAAGATGACGGCGAGTGCTCCAGTACAGATCGCAACCATCATTACGTTTTCGAGCGCGGAAGCTCTGTATCTGTGGGCAAACAATCCACCTGGGTGAAAACAAGCCTGTAGTATTCCCCAGACGGGCAACAGAGTCACGGCGGCGATCGCAGGTGTTGCTTTCGACTTTTTTCCGAATGCCGCCACGACTAGCCCCAGTGTGGCGAAGTACCAGATCATCGCCAGCAACGGTCCGATGTAGATCGGTTCTTCCGACCGCCAGAACCAGAAATACGCATGGTGACCGGCAACGACGATTTCGATCGTGCCGGCGATAGTCGTCATGCCGACGCCGGCCAAGACAGGCGAGAGAAAAGCATCGGGGCGCGATACGCTCAAGCTGACCGTCAGTGCAGCGACTGATAGCAGCAGCATGCGGAAGTCTTGAGCCGCCGGGTGTTGGGAATCGGGAATCCACTCCGGGCTCATGGTCCCCGGAATCGAAGCAAAGTCGCCAAGGTAATAGAACACGTCATCGAGGATGTGGAGCAGAAGGAGCGCCACGACGCAGTGGTACAGCAGATAAGGCCAGATCTTACTGACGCGCTCGCGGATCATACGTGCAGTCTAGCGAGTGGGCGGTTTTCGGCTGCAACTGTTGCGCGTGAAAGTCGCGGGCAGGCTGCCCGCGCCACGGGCCTACTTCACCTTGATCCAGCCTTCCTTTATGTACCAGTCGGCGGTTTCCTGGATGCCTTCCTTCATGCCGATTTCGGTCTGGAAGCCGAAGGTGTCCTTGGCCTTCTGCCCGCTGCACACCCAGTACAGGGGCATCAGCTCGCGCATCTTGTCGCTGTTGGGCAGCATCGGCCGGCGCGTGATGAACTGCAGCACGTCGATCACCCGCGCGTAGGCCAGTGCCAGCCACACCGGCGGATTCATCACCTTGTGCCTGCTGGGTTTCAGGATCTCGCGCAGGACTTCCATGGTCCAGCTCAGGTGGTACGGGTGCGGGTCGGTCAGGAAGAACGTCTCGCCGGTCGTGCTCTCGTGCATGGCCGACTCCACCAGGCCGCGCGCCAGGTCACGGCCGTGGATCATGCTGAACACGCGCTCGTCCTCGCCGAACTGCAGGCTGTAGCCCTTGGACATCCACTTGAAGAACTCGAGAATGCCGGTGTCGCGCGGGCCGTACACGCCGGGCGGGCGGATGATGGTGATCGGGAATTCCTTCATGAACTCGCGCGCGAACTTCTCGCCCAGCAGCTTGCTGCGCCCGTAGTAGGTAATCGGGTGCGGCAGCGATTCCTCGGTAACCACGTGGCGGCTGTCCTCGGCCGGGCCCACGGCCGCCAGGCTGCTGCACAGCACGAAGCGCATGATCTCGGACTTGTCGGCCTGCTTCACCGCCTGCAGCAGGTTGCGGGTGCCGTAGGCGTTGACGCGGTTGAAGTCGGCCTGGGTGCGGCCCTTGATCAGGCCGGCGACATGGAAGACGTAATCGACGTCGCTGACGGCCTTGGCCAGCTCGGCGGGCGACTGGGTGACGTCGCCCTTGATGATCTCGTAGCCCTCGCGCAACTCGGGAAACAGGCGCTTTTCGCTGCGCACCAGCAGGCGCACGTCATGGCCGCGGGCCTTGAGGATTTCGGCCACGTGGCTGCCGATGAAGCCGGTTGCGCCTGTCACGAGTGATCGCATGGCGGGACGTTAGCGTGAGGCGGGGCTTACGTCGATACGCAGGCGGCAGCGTGTCCCTACTGGATCACGCCCTGGCGCTGCAGGTAGCGCTCGATGCACTCGGCGATTACGGGCGCGACCTCGGCGCCGTACAGGTCGCTGTTGGCGGCGAGAATCACGAACGCCACCTGCGGGTCATCATGGGGCGCGAATCCCGCAAACCAGGCGTGGTCGGGGATGCCCTTGCCGTTCTCGGCCGTGCCCGTTTTACCGGCGCACTTGATGCGCTTGAGTACCGGGTAGTCGTTGGCGGTGCCGTGCGGGCCGTAGACCACCTGGCGCATGCCCTCGTGCACGAGGTCCCAGGTTTCCGGCGCGACATCCACCTGCTCGGGCCAGCAGGGAAACTCCTCGGTCAGGTGCGGCACCACCAGCGTGCCGCGGTTGGCGACGCAGGCGTACAAGCGCGCGATTTCAAGGGGCGTGGTCGCCATGCGGTCCTGCCCGATAGCCAGCATGGCCAGGTTCTGCGCCCACACGCGCTCGGACTCGGGCAGCGTGCCGTAACGCGCGCCGTAGATGTCGCTGCCGCATGAGCGGCCGATGCCGAACTGCTCGGTGTAATCGCGCAGCACTTCCCAGCTTGCCTGGGGCGTGCCGGCGAACTCCTGCGCGTAGTAGTAGAAGAACCCGTTGCAGCTGTACTCGAGCGCCGAAACCAGGTTCACCGAGGCGTGCGCGGGGTGGCCGGTGCTGCCGACCTTCTTGCCGTTGTAGTAGATGTCCTTCTCGTACTCCGCGAATTCGTCGGCGCGATCGATGGTGCCGTTCTCAAGCAGCGCCACGGACGTCAGCACCTTGAAGGTGCTGCCCGGCGCGTAACGGCCCTGGGTGGCGCGGTTGAACATGCGGGCCTTCTGGTTCCACCACGGGTAGCCCTTCTTGCTCTCGAGTTCCTGCTCGCTCTTGAACTGGCGCTGGTAGGCGCGGTCTTCCGGCGAGCGCCCGACCAGCTTGTCAGGGTCGTAATCCGGGAAGCTGACCATGGCCAGCACGGCGCCGGTCTTCACGTCCAGCACCACGGCCGCGCCGCGCATGGTCCACTTGAAGCGCTGCCAGCGGTCGTATTCCGATTGGCCGCGCAGCAGCATCTTGGCGGTCTTGGCCTGGGCGGAAGCCGCCAGCAGGGGCTCCCACTTCTTGACGTTGCGCTGGATGTCGCGCTGCAGCTCGATGTCGAGCGTGAGGGTCAGCGGGTCGCGGTGGGTCGGCGCCTGCTCATAGTCGATGCTGCGCACGCGCCCGGCGGCGTCACGCATGCTGACGCGCGCGCCGAACAGGCCGCTCAGGCGCTCGTCATAGACGCGCTCGATGCCGCCGGTGCCGACCACCTGGTGGGCGACGATGCCGTCGAAACGCTCCACGAAGCGCGCGCGGTCGCCTTCGAACCACTGCTCGATGAAATCATCCAGGCCCTCGCCGAAGGTCGGGCGGGCCAGCACGGCCTCAAGCATGGCGGGGTCGGGCAGGCCAACGCCGCCGATCACGTGGGCCAGCTCGCGCGAGTAGGTGTACTTGCGCGAGGCGCGGCGGGTGCAGATCACGCCCGGCAACTGGTCGGCGTTGACCTTCAGCAGTTCCACCACGTCGCGCGGCGCGTCGCGCACCAGCAGCAAGGGCGATTCGTCAAACTGGTAGTGCTGCCAGCGCGCTGTCCAATCGCCCAGGAAGCGCTCCAGCACGCGGCTCTTGAGGTTGTCGAGGCGATCGCTGGTCTGCTTGATCAGCCCGCCGTTTTCTGTCAAGGCCGCAAGCCTGCGCGCCACGGCGTCCCGTTCGCCGCGCACCACGGCCTCGCAGGTCTCGGCGAGGCGCTGCCAGGAGGCGTGCTCTTCGATCAGGATGTCCTGGGCCTGCGAAAGGGTCAGCTCGCCGCCGTCCACATTCAGGTCGAGGCTTTCCATCTTCTCGCGGCAGCTCTGCATCGCCATGAAGCACAGGTCTCTCAGGCGGGCGGGGTCCTCCTCGGCGGCCTCGAGCAGCCCCTCGAGGTAGCCGGCTTCTTTCTGCAGCCACTGCAGGCGCGCCTCCAGCACGGGCGCGAAGTGCAGGCTCTTCGGGAAGCGGCGGATGCGCTCCCAGTACTCGGGGTCGTGCAGCGCCGGCACCGCGCGCAGCCAGGCCACGCTGACGTCACGGCCCTCGGCGGCCAGCGGATCGCCGAGGCCGGCGGCCAGGGCGTCCACTTCGGTCCAGACCTGCTGCAGCTTCAGGTCAAGCTCACCGCGCGTCATGCCGGTGACCAGGCACAGGCGCTGGGCGCTGACTTCCAGGTCGTGCATCGCCACCGGGTCGCGGCGCAGCGCCCAGTACAGAAAGAAGCGGCGACGGCCGGTGGGGCCGGCCAGCTCGGCCTCCTGCACCGGCTTGAGGCGCCGGCTCACGAACTGCTCGACGGCGGCCTGGTCGTAGCGCGTTGGCGCCGCGTGGGCGCGCTGCTGCATGGTGCGGGGGTCGGCGAACTTCTCGAGATCCAGGTAGATGTCCCACACGCTCTCGGTGTGCGCGACCACCGTGCCGTCTTTCAGCATGATGTCCGCGCGCTGGGGTTCCAGCAGCGTGATGCTGGTGCGCATCTCCTGGGCGAGGTCGGTGTAGTAGCCGTGGTTCACCACCTGCATGTAGGCGAAACGCCCCAGCAGCAGCAGGAACACCAGCGCCATGCCGGCCGTTATGTAGTTGACCTTGCTCTCGAACATGGGCAGACCCCGCCCTGAATCGGCAGAAAGCAGGGGCGGGCTGAACGGGCATGCCTATAGTGGACAAAAATGGTCCGTAATTTACTCTCTGGGCGTCGGGCTGAGCCTTTTGCGCCCGCGGTCGCGGTGGTAAGCAGATTGCTGACCGCGCCGGGAAGTGAGACATGAGCTGGACCGAACAGGACATCAAATCCGCCCTCAGGGGCGTGCAGGACCCGGACCTGAAGCAGGACCTGGTCGAGCTGGGCATGATCAAGGACGTGAAGGCCGGCAAGGACAGCATCGAGCTGACCGTGCAGCTGACCACGCCCGCCTGCCCGCTTAAAGACCAGATCGGCGGCGAGGTGAAGGCCGCGCTGGCCAAAAACCTGGGCGCCAAAGAGGTGAAGGTCAACTTCACGGCCGACACCAGCCGCATGCAGACCGCCAGCGACCTGATCCCCGGCGTGCGCAACGTGGTGTTCGTGGCAAGCGGCAAGGGCGGCGTGGGCAAGAGCACCGTGGCGGCCAACCTGGCGCTGGCGCTGGCGGAATCCGGCGCGGCGGTAGGCCTGATGGACGGCGACATCTACGGGCCCAGCATGCCCACCATGTTCGATCTGCACCACCAGCCCAAGACCACGGACGACAAGCGCATCATCCCGCACCAGAAGCTGGGGCTGAAGATCATGTCGATGGGCTTCCTGCTTGAGGAAGGCCAGCCCGTGATCTGGCGCGGCCCCATGCTGGATTCCGCCCTGCGCCAGTTTCTGGGCCAGGTCGAATGGGGCGAGCTGGATTACCTGGTGGTCGACCTGCCGCCCGGCACCGGCGACGTGCAGCTTTCACTGGCCCGCATGGTTCCGCAGGCCGTGGCGGTGATCGTCACCACGCCGCAGGATGTCGCGCTGGCCGACGTGCAGCGCGCCATCGGCATGTTCGGCACCGTGAACGTGAAGGTGCTGGGCGTGGTCGAGAACATGAGCGGCTTCGTGTGCAGCCACTGCGGCGAGCGCACGGAGATTTTCGGCCACGGCGCGGGCAAGCGCGCGGCCGACAAGTACGCCGTCACCTTCTTCGGCGAAGTGCCACTGACCGAGAAGGTGGTGGCGGCCGGCGACAGCGGCACGCCGATTGTGAAGGCCGACCCGCAGGACGCGGCGGCCGTTGCACTGCGCGAAGTAAGCCAGAAGGTGGCACAACAGATTGCGATTCACGCCGCTGCCATGCAGCCGGCGAGTGCGTGAACAGGCGGCACAAAACGGAGAGCCAACATGCCATACCCCGAAGAGATGATCGCCCCGATGCGGGCGGAACTGGCAGACAACGGCGTGGAAGAACTGCGCACGGCCGACGCCGTCAAGGACTTCCTTGAGCGCAACAAGGACAAGAGCGCGATGATCGTGCTGAACTCGGTGTGCGGCTGCGCCGCTGGCGCCGCGCGTCCGGGTGTGTTGCTGAGCCTGGAAGGCGACAAGAAGCCCGCCGCCGTGGGCACCGTGTTCGCCGGCAACGACACCGACGCGGTGGCCTACGTGCGCAGCCTGGTGCCGCAGGCTCCGCCCAGCAGCCCCAGCGTGTTCATCTTCAAGCAGGGCAAGCCGGTGGCCTATGTGCCGCGCCACATTTTCGAGGGCGGCTACCCGGAATCGGTGGCCGAACACCTGCGCAACGAGTACGCCAAGCTGTAGGCCGTAATGGAAACCGATCCGCAGAAGCGGCTGAAGGAGTTCCACGGCAAGACCTGCGTGGTGGAGACGCGCCTGGACCAGACCTTCGTCGGGCGCTGTTCGCGCTTTGAAGAGGGCAACCTGATCATGGTTGACCTCGACCACTTTCACGGCGGCTGGGACAAGAACCATGAGCGCCTGGAAAGCGCGATCAGCATGGGGCACTGGCCGGTGATCAAGAAAGTGTTCATCCCCAAGGCCGACATCACGCGCATGGAACTGCTGGTAAAGAAACCCTGGCAACCGCCGACCGAAGCGAAGTTCGAAGGGTAGTTACACCGGCCTCTAACCTCTGACCTCTGGACTCTGAACCAATGGGAACTTTCCACTCAGACAAGGGCGCCCTGCACGGCATGACCGTGGTGGTGAAAACCACCGGCAAGGCCGTGTACATCGGGCGCTGCGACACGCAGACGCCGGACGGCATCTTCCTCAACGACGCCGACAAGCACGAGGAAGGCCAGGACGGCAAGAGCAACGCCGAGTACGTGCAGACCGCCGCCCAGTGGGGCCACTGGCCGCGCATCAAGTACATCAGCATCCCGACGCGGGAGATCAGCGAAGTCACCCGCCTGGCCGACGTGAAACAGGGCCAGTGATTCTTCAGGATCGTTGCGGCGGTCAGTGGCATTCGCGTCCCGCGAATGAGTTTCGCTGGCCTCCGGCCAGAGGCGACGGCCGGAGGCCGCCGCAACTCATGCGCTGGAAGCGCATGCCACTCGCCTGTTCAACTCTGAAGGCCCACTAGCCATTGGACTGTCCCAGCAGCTTCCGGGCGTTTTCGAAGAGCTCGGGCTCGTCAATCATGAATGCGTATTCACGAACAACGTCCAGAACCGCAGTGCGATTCAGCCGGCGGTTTGCCTTGAGCAGGTTTTGCACGTCAACCATATCCTGGGGGCGTGCGGCGAACAGTTTCAGGGCGCACAGGTCTTCAATCTGAACGACCGGGACATCGAGTGCCCCGATCTTGAGATGCACTGCTCGTCGGACCATCTGTTCCATGAACGGAAAGCGCGCGAAAATGATGTCCACCACTGTGGCCGTCGCAGCGTGAATCAACGGCAAGACCCCGTTGAGGGCGGCCAGATCGGCCGACTCTTTGAACGCCGGCCCGAATCCAAAGTCCGCCAGGGATTCCAGCAAGCTGGCTGGTTCCGCCTGGGTGATCAGCTGGACGTCGATGTCCTTGGTGGCTCGAGGGCGGCTGTAGGTACTGACGGCAATACCGCCAACCACGGCCAGCTCAAGTCCGCGGTCCGTGCTCCAGTTCAGCAGGGCTTCCAAGGCCGCGCCGAAGCCACGCCATTCAGGCGGTTCGTTTTCGATGCCAGGCTTGGGCAAGGCGCATCCACCTGTCGGTCCTGGGAGGCGCAGATATCGAAGTATTGGACTGAAGCCGTGCCGCGGCGTCACAGAGTTCAAGAGTTGTTTTCAACCGATCTTCGAACGACGATGCGATGTCAGCTTCAAAGTGACGTGCCTCTACAAGCCTCAGCGCCTCGCGCTGCGCCCGTAAGTACGATTTTGCATCGACCTGGGTCATCACAGCATTGTACTCCGCCAGACCTTTTTCCGCACCCATCCGCACCTGTCCTACCCAAACCCCAGCGACTGCTGGCCCGGGGCCGGCTTGGGTGGCTGGTCGGCCTTGGGGCTCTCGCAGGGGAAGGCTTCCAGCTCGCCCTTCTCGGCCGCGTGGAGCAGGTCTTCGGGCGGGTCTTCGTCGAACAGCCAGCGCACCACGTCGTCCGGGCGCACGATGATCGGCTCCCGGTCGTGCCAGCGGCTCATCCATGGCGAAGCCTCGGCCGTGACAATGCTGCACCAGTCCACGTCGTCGTCGTGGCGCCACAGGCCCGCGAACAGCAGGCCTTCGCCGTCCGCGCGCTGGAAGGCCCAAGGCTGCTTGGCGCCCTTTTCGCCCGTCCATTCGAAAAACCCCTGCGCCGGCACCAGGCAGCGCTGCGTGCGCCAGGGTTTCGACCAGGTGGCCTTGTCGGCCAGGCTTTCGCCCTTGGCGTTGAACAGCGGCGACTTCACCTTGTTGTAGCGGCTGGGAATGTGGCCCCACTTCAGCAGCCGCGGCTCCACCTCGGCGTCTTCGTTGCCCACGAAGGCCAGCACCTTGGTGGTCGGGCGCACGTCGTAGTTCTGCTCGCGCCAGTCGATGTTGCGCTGCAACTGGTCCAGCTGCTCGCAGATCAGGTCCGCCAACTCGGGCGGGAAGTAATGCCGCACCAGCGTCTTGATCGATTTCACCGTGTAGAAGCGGCCGCACATGGCGGCCTATTCTAGCTCGCTGAGCACGTTGTCGAAGGCGCCACTGTTGGCGAGCTCGCGGATCGTGGCGAAATCCTCATGCAGCACGCGGTCCTGCTTCAGCGGCTTGACCCGCTTGCGCACGGCGTCGGCCAGCGCTTCCACCAGCTTGCCGCCCTTCAGAGGCCGGTGGTAGTCCAGCGCCAGGCGCCCGGCCAGCAGCTCGATGCTTAACAAGTGCTGCAAATTCTCGAACACCGTGCGCGCCTTCAGCGCGGCCGTCACGCCCATGCTGACGTGGTCTTCCTTGTTGGCGCTGGTCGGGATGCTGTCCACGCTGGCGGGGTGGCTGAACACCTTGTTCTCGCTGGCGAGCGCGGCGGCGACCACCTGCGCGATCATCAGGCCGCTGTTCAGGCCGCTGCCTTCCACCAGGAAGGGCGGCAGGTTGCTCAGGTCCGGGTTGACCATCTGCTCGGTGCGGCGCTCGCTGATCGCGCCCAGCTCGGACATCAGGATGGCGAGAAAGTCCAGCGCCTGGCTGAGCGGCTGGCCGTGGAAGTTGCCGGCGCTGATCACCGCGCCGTCCTCCGGGAACAGCAGCGGGTTGTCCGTCACCGCGTTCAGTTCGCGCTCGAAGATGGTCTGCACGAACGCGAAGCCGTCGCGCGCTGCGCCGTGCACCTGGGGCACGCAGCGCAGGCTGTAGGCGTCCTGCACGCGCTCGTCGCCTTCGCGGTGGCTTTCGCGGATCGCGCTGCCCTTCAGCATCTTCAGCATGTTGCGGCTGACCAGCGCGTGGCCCGGGTGCGGGCGGATGGCCGCCACCCGCGGGTCAAACGGCGAATCGCTGCCGCGCAGGGCCTCAAGTGACAGCGCGGCTGTGGCGTCGCACAGCTTGATCCAGCGGCCCATGCCGCACACGGTGACCAGGCCGATGGCCTGGATGATCTGGGTGCCGTTGATCAGCGCCAGGCCTTCTTTGGCCTGCAGCTCAACGGGTTTTAGACCGGCAGCTTTAAGCGCTTTGGCGGCGCTTGTCAGCCTGCCTTTCACGAACACCTTGCCCTCGCCGATCAGCGCCAGCGCGATGTGCGCCAGCGGCGCCAGGTCGCCCGAGGCGCCGACGCTGCCCTTGCTGGGCACGAAGGGCACCACGTTGCTGTTCAACATCGCGACCAGCGCGTCCACCACGTCTTCGCGAACGCCGGAGTTGCCCTGCACGATGCTGTTGATGCGCAGCAGCATGGCCAGCCGCACCGTGTGCTCCGGCAGCGGCTCGCCGACGCCGCAGGCGTGGCTGCGGATCAGGTTGGTCTGCAACTGACCCAGGTCGGCATCGGGGATCTTCACGTTCGCCAGCTTGCCGAAGCCGGTGTTCACGCCGTACACCGGCCGATGTTCTTTCAGCAGCTGCTGCACGAACTTGCGCGCCTTGCGCACGGCCGCGCGCGCACCGGCTGAAACTTCCACGCGCGAGAAGCCGCCATGCAGGAAGCGGTCCACCTGTGCCAGGGTCAGTGACTTGCCGTCGAGTGTGAGCGTAGCCATGGGCGGGGAAGTTAGCGGGAAACGGGCGTGGAATACAGGGGCGAAGTGGGACAGGTGGGACTCCGCGTGCGTGGCTGCGTTCAAGCTGGCCGGCAAAGGAAGCCGGCCCGTTCCCGGGCCGGCTCTGAGTTCACATGTCCCACCAGTCCGGCCCGCCCCGCCCTACTTCAGCTTCGGCAGCGGATGCGAAGCCAGCCACTGCCACAGGCGCTTGGCGCACAGGCTGCCGCTGGCCACCACGCTCATGAGCGTGCGGGTTTCGATGTTGGTGCAGTCGCCGGCGACGTAGATGCCGCCGAACATGGTCTTGCCGCCCTCGCCGTGGGCGTAGTAGCCGTTGTCCTGGGGCAGGCGCTCGAGGCCCGGGATCGGCTGCTTGGGCGCCGGGCCCAGCGCCACCACCATGGCGTCGAGCGGCAGGCCCTGCTCTTCGGGTATGCCCTTCTCCACGAAGAACAGGAAATCCAGCGCGTCGTTGCCCTTCACCGCCACCACCTTGGTGCCGGGGATGATGCGCACCTTCTGGGTGGTCGCGCGCTCCACCAGCAGCGGCTCGCCCGTGGGCTGGTCGTCGGGGCAGAGCACGGTCACGAACTTGGCGTAGCGGCTCAGGAAGATGGCCGCGTGCATGGCCTCGTCGCCGCCGCCGATCACGGCCACGCGGCGGTCGGTGTAAATCTGCGCGTCCACCTGGGCGCCGTAGCGGATGCCCCTGTTCAGGAACTTGTCCACGCCCTCGATCTTCAGCTCGCGCTGCGCGGCGCCGGTGGCGATCACCACCGCGCGCGCCCAGAAGTTGCCGGCGCTGCTGTGCACGCGCTTGAACGCGCCCTGGATGCGGATGCTGTTCACCTTGCCGCGCATCAGCGTGGCGCCCACGTGGCGCGCGTGCTCGGCGAAGTTGGCGGCGATGTCCGCGCCCGGCACGGCCTCATCGAAGCCGACGCCCAGGTATTCGTCCACGTCGGTAAGCGGCAGCAGGTGGCCGCCGGGCTCGTTCTCATCCAGGCCCAGCACGCTCAGGCCGCCCAGCCGGCAGCCGTGGCAGGCGGCAAGACCGGCGGGGCCGAGGCCGACCACGATCACGTCGAAAATCGTCTGGCCGCGGGATTCGAGACGCTCGAGGTCGAAACGCACGCCCGTGGCTTCCAGCAACTCTTCCTGCGTCGGGTCAGGCAGCCATTCGTCGTTGACGTACAGCACCGGCGACACGGCCGCGCCGCAGAGCTTGCGGATGAAAGCGTTTGCCTCCTGGTCGGTGGCGATGCTGCGCTCGTTCCAGGACATGTGGTGCGCTTCAAGCGCTTCCTTGGCGAGCCGGTTCGACTCCGACACGCCGTCCGTAAACATGATGATCTTGGCAGCGGGCATAACCCTACCTGACGGCTTAAACGCAACCACACAGCGGGGGAGTGCGGCTTATCGCTCAAATCGCATCCCAACGCAAGTTTCTTGACCCGAGGTATTTACCTCAGGTTTCAACCACAACTTGGCCCGTACACCTGCGCACTTTCCACCCGGGCAGGCACGCTGTCAATGAGTGGAAGAACGGGGAAAACTCGCCCGCCGCTGCCGTTCGCCACCAGGCTGGTTATGATCGCCCCCGGAAGGAAGTCCATGCTCACACCAATCACCGATGTGCTGGAAGACCTGCGCCAGGGCAAGGCCGTCATCCTTGTGGACGACGAGGACCGCGAGAACGAGGGCGACCTTGTGATCGCCGCCGAGAAGATCACACCCGAGGGCGTGAACTTCATGGCCCGCGACGCCCGCGGCCTGATCTGCCTGGCGCTGACCAACGAAACCGCGGACCGCCTTGACCTGCCGCCCATGGCCGCGCGCAACGAGGCACCGCTGGGCACTGCTTTCACGGTCAGCATCGAGGCGCGCGAGGGCGTCACCACCGGCATCTCGGCGCACGATCGCGCCCACACCATCCTCACGGCCATCAGGGACGACGCCAAGCCGCGCGACCTGGTACGGCCGGGCCACGTGTTCCCGCTGCGCGCACGCGAAGGCGGCGTGCTGGTGCGCAACGGCCAGACCGAGGGCAGCGTGGACCTGTGCCGCCTGGCCGGGCTGAAGCCCGCGGGCGTGATCTGCGAGATCATGAACGACGACGGCACCATGGCGCGCATGCCGGACCTCGAGAAGTTTGCCGTAAAACACGGCCTGAAAATCTGCAGCGTCGCCGACCTGATCGCCTACCGCCTGCAGCACGAGCGCATCATCAAGCGCATTTCCGGCGCGCGCATGCCCACCGAGTGGGGCTACTTCGACGTGCACGTCTACCACAGCATTGCCGACGGCAAAGATCACGTCGCGCTGTGCAAGAACGTGATCCCCAGCGACCTGCGCGCCGCCGACATGGACTACGTGAACGAGCCCATCCTGGTGCGCGTCCACAGCGAGTGCCTGACCGGCGACGTGTTCAGCAGCCAGCGCTGCGATTGCGGCCTGCAACTGCACGCCGCCATGCAGCAGGTGCAGCAGGCCGAGCGCGGGGTGATCGTCTACCTGCGCCAGGAAGGACGCGGCATCGGCCTGACCGAGAAGATCAAGGCCTACGCCCTGCAGGACCAGGGCTACGACACCGTCGAGGCCAACGAGCTGCTGGGCCATCGGCCGGACCAGCGCGAGTACGGCACCGGCTGCCAGATCCTGATGGACCTGGGCGTGAAAAAGATGCGCCTGCTGACCAACAACCCGGCCAAGCGCGAGGCGATCAACGCCTACGGGCTGGAGATCACCGAGCGCGTGCAGCTGGAAATGCCGCCGGGCGAGGAAAGCAACTTCTACATGCGCACCAAGCGCGACAAGCTGGGGCACATCCTGCAGCTGCCCAAGGATTCCGGCCGTCACGAAAAGGTCCGCAAAGACCGCGGCATTGAGTAACGGCGGCGCCGCGCCGGCCTCTACAGTCCGGTTACCAGCGTCTTCACGATGCTGGTCAGCTTGGGCTCGGCTTCGCCTGCGGTCTTGATGATGGTCTCGATGTCGGCCTCTTCCAGCGTCTCCGGGATGCACAGGTCCGTCACGATGCTGAACGCGACCACGCGCATGCCCAGGTGCCTTGCGGCGATCACCTCCGGCACGGTCGACATGCCCACCACGTCGGCGCCCATGTTCCGCAGCATGCGGTACTCGGCGCGCGTCTCGAGCGTCGGGCCGGTCACCCACACGTACACGCCCTCACGCAGGCTGAGCGAATTCTCTTTCGCGGCCGCGTGGGCGCGCTGGATCAACTCGCGGTCGTAGGGGCGCGACATGTCGGGGAAGCGCGGGCCCAGGCTGTCGTCGTTGGGGCCGCGCAGGGGGCTGACGCCGCACAGGCCCGGCAGGTTGATGTGGTCGTCGATCACCATCAGGTCGCCGAGCTGCCAGTCCGGGTTCAGGCCGCCGGCGGCGTTGCTGAGCACCAGGATCTCGCAACCCAGCGCCTTCAGCAGGCGGGCGGGGAACACGATGTCGGCCAGGCTGTGGCCCTCGTAGTAGTGCAGGCGGCCTTCGAACACGTAGACCTCGGTGCCGTTGAGCGTGCCCGCCACGAACTCGCCGCCGTGGCCCTGCACGCTGGCGCCCGCCATGTGGGGGATCTGCGTGAACGGAATGCGCACGTCGGCCTTCACCTCTTTGCCCAAAGCACCCAGGCCGGTGCCGAGCACGATGCCGACCTTGGCGCGGATGCTGGTTTTGGCGTGGATGGCGCTTACGGCCTCGTTGAGTTGTGCGTGCAGGTTGCTCATGTGCATTGCTCCAGTTTCAGGCGCAAGGTCGTTTCGTCGATGCCGCCGATCGCGACACGCTTATCCTGACTGGCGTGCCCTGAGACAAGCTCAATTTCGCGCGGCGCGATGCCCAGCGCATCCGCCAGCACGCGCAGCACGCCTTCGTTGGCGCGGCCCTTCTCCGGCGGCTCCTTCACGTACAGCTTCAGCGCGCCGCCGTGCTCACCGGCGATGCGGTCGCGTTTGGCCTTGGGTGAGACGCGCAGGCGCAGCAGGATGCGGCCGTCGCGATGTTCGAGCTCAAGCATGGGCGGGGGTTACTTGTTCTTCAGCGCCTTGATGATCTCGATGTAGCCTTTCACGTTGTCGCGGGCTTTCTTCAGCAGCAGCCTGCCGGCCAGGTTGTGGTAGTCCTGCGGTTCCAGGTGCGCTTCCCAGCCATCGAGCTGCCCGCAGCCGATGTGGTTCAGCGCCAGCGTCACGTCGGCCACGCCGCCTGCGACGTAGGGCGCCTGCGCCCAGAACTCCTTGATCACCAGGATCGCCGCACGCTGCTTGAGGTAGTGGGGCGTGTACTCCTTCTGCAGTTCGTTCTGTTTCGAGCCTGTGTTGTTGACCAGGAAGGTCCAGCTGTTCAGGTTTTCCGGATACTCGGCAATGTTCTGCTCGGCCTTGTGCAGGTTGAGCCACTCGCGCCTGGCGGTCAGCAGCCAGGCCGTCATGTCGCGCAGCACCTCGGTCTCGCCGGAGACCTTGCCGGAATCGACCAGCTTCTCGAGCTCGCGCTTGACCTTGCCGCCTTCCTCTGCGGCCTTGATCCATGCGGTCTCGGCGTCCTTCTCGGTCTTGAAGTCGTCGTACTTCTGCAGGATCACTGCCATCATGCGGTAGTAGAAGGCCTTGCCGGCTTTGACTTCCTCGGCGAACCTGGTCAGTTCGGGCGTCTTGATTTCGTCCTCGCGGCGCACGCTGATTCCCACGTCTTTCAGCTTGCGCTCGGCTTCCTTGTACATGCCCAGCCGCAGCAGGAAGATGCCCTCCAGGTAGTCCCGCACGCTTTCATGTACCTCCTCGGTGTGGCGGGTCATCGCCTTCTTCTGTCCGCGCTCGTCCTTCACCAGGCCGCCCAGGATCTCGCGGTAGCGCCGCAGCACCTGGGCGCCGTCCACCTGCGGGGTCTTTTCATCGACCGTCGGCTCCGGCTCGGGCTTTTCTTCCGGTTGTGCGGCGCCCGAGGCCGCGCGCTTCTTGACGTCTTCCTTTTCAATGCGCGGGAACACCTGCGCCTGCGCCACGGACGTGAGCAGGCCAAGGGCAGCAATCAGCAACAGCCGTGACATGGGAACCTCCTATTCGCCCAGGCCGTAGCGTTCCATTTTCTTTCGCAGGCCGAGGCGCGAAAGGCCCAGCAGTTCGGCGGCGCGGGATTTGTTGCCCTTGGTGCGTTCGATGGCCTCGACGATTTTACGCTTCTCGATGCCCTCGACCACATCCTTCAGCGAGCCGCCGGACTCGGAGAGGGTTTCCTCTTCGGCCATCTGGCGCAGCTGCGGGCTCAGCAGCGCCGCGTCGATCTTCTTGCCGTCTGACAGCGCGACCATCTTCTTCACTTCATTCTCGAGCTCGCGCACGTTGCCGGGCCAGTTGTAGTTCAGCATCGCGCGCAGCACGCCGCGGTCCATCTTGAGGTCGGGGTAGCCCGCCTGCTCGGCATTGATCTTGAGGAAGTGGTCCACCAGCACGGCGATGTCTTCCTTGCGCTCGCGCAGGGGCGGCAGCTTGATGGTCACCACGTTGATGCGGAAATACAGGTCCTGCCGGAACAGGCCCTTGCGCACCTGCTCGGCCAGGTCCTTGTTGGTGGCGCACACCAGCCGGAAGTCCACCTTCTTGCTTTGCTTGCCGCCGATCGGCCTGATCTCGCCTTCCTCAATCACACGCAGCAGCTTGGCTTGCATGGAAGGGCTGATCTCGCCGATTTCATCCAGGAAGATCGTGCCCCCGTTGGCCAGGCCGAACAGCCCCTGCTTGTCGCGGTCCGCGCCCGTGAAGGCGCCCTTCACGTAGCCGAAAAGCTCGGATTCAAAAAGCGTGTCCGGCAACGCCGCGCAGTTTTCGGCCACGAAGCGGCCGGTCTTGGCGCGGCTGGAATTGAAGTGCAGCGCGCGGGCGATCAGCTCTTTGCCTGTACCCGGCTCGCCGAGAATCAGCACGGGCACCGGCAGGTCGGTGATCTTGTCGAGCATGCGGAAGACTTCCTGCATGCCGGCGCTCTTGCCGATGATCTCGCTGTAGTCGTGCTGCCAGCTGGGCATTTCGCGCTTCTCGGCCTCGAGGCGCAGGGCGGTCAGCTCGGCGGTCTGCATGTCGAGCTTGGCCTCCAGCTCGCGGCGCACGCCCTCGAGTTCGCTCTCGAAGTTCTCGATCTTGTGGCTGAGCGCTTCCTCGTTGCGGCGGCTTTCCGAGGCGCCGACCAGCACGGAGACCAGGTTGGCGGCCTGTTCCAGCAGCTCGACCTGGGTGTCCGACAGCTCGTCTTCCCGGCTTTCGCGCTCGACGTACAGCACGGCGGCCACGCGCTCGCCGGCCTTCAGCGGTATGTACACACAGGGCGGGTAGTTCGCCGTGCGCGGCTTCACCTGGGTGCGGCTGCGCGGGCTGAGCAGCTTGTTGGCGGTCGACAGAAAGGTGTTGGGCAACTCGTCGGTGGGGGTGCCGCTGATGAAGTTGAAGAAGGCGCGACCCCTGGCGTTGCCCTCGTCGTCGGCGACTGCGATGCAGACGCGCACGCCGGGCAGCAGCCGGCCCACGAAGCGGGCGGCGCCGTCCAGGATCGCGCGCGGCGTGTCCTCAGCGGCGGCGTTGGCAAAGCCCGAGAGCGCGTCGGCGATGCCGAGCGCGAAGGGCGTGCCGCCCGGCCGCGCGCTGGCGGGAATCGCCTCCATGGCGTTCTTGGTTTCGAAGGCGGAGGATTCCTCGCTGAACAGGGAGATCTTGGCCAGCCCGATCTGGAAGGTTTCGCCGAACTGGATGGGGGTTTCCAGCACCGGCTCGCCGCGCATGAAGGTGCCGTTGCGTGATTTCAGGTCGCGCAGCACCCAGGTTTTGTCGGGCTGCAGCTCCAGCACGCAGTGGTGACGGCTGGCCTTCTCGTCGCGCAGCATCACGGTGTTGTCGGGAGCACGCCCAATGGACGCCTCCGAGCCGACCAGCTGGTAGTGGCTGGTCGTGCCTTTTTCTTCGACAACGACAAACGGCATGCGGGCCCTGCTCCCGAGATGGCGTACAGTGAAAATGACGCAGTGAAGGGCGTCAATAAGCAGTGGAAACTTTGTTACCAGGAGGGGTCTGGCCCTGTTTTCGCTTTTTGAAAACAGGGCCAGACCCCCTTTCGGTCTCGGGCGGGGCTCTAGATCAACTCCCGGCCTTCCAACTGCGCGCCGCAGTACATGCAGGTCACTGCGCGCCTGCCGTTGGTCTTGCCGCATTGCGGGCAGCTGCGCGGCGTGGCTTGCGGCTTGTACTTGCCATCGAGGCGACCGTCACTGAGGTCCACTTCATTCATCAGTTCGCGGAACTCGGGCTCGTTGAACAGGCCCTTGGCCTCGCACATGCTGAGCAGCGTGCGGATGATCAGCGCCTGGCGGTCGAGCGCGTCTTCGAGTCGCGCCGCCACGTTTTCGGCCCGCCGGGCGGAACTGGCGGCGTCGCTGGCTGCGTGCGCCGCGCTGGCGGTGTTCTGGTGGTTGTAGTAGCCGTGAACCCAACTGTAGTGCATGGCGATCTCCTTACGTGCAAGCATACCTGACCGCGCGACATTCTCGATTGCAAGCCGGCCGCGGTTTTGGAAGCAGGGGTCGGACCCTGTTTTCGCCGTTTGAAAACAGGGTCTGACCCACTCACGATCAGACGACGTGCACACCAGAGGGGGTCAGACCCTCTTTTCGTTCCGAAAAGAGGGTCCGACCCCTTACCTGCGGGCCGTGAACAGCCGTGCCGAGCGCGCCCGCGGGTTGGCATGCACTTCTTCGCGGCTGGGCCGGATGCCTGCCGTTTCCGCGCTGCTGAACAGGCCCTGCTGCACACCCGCGTTGAATGCCTCGCGCACACGGCGTTCTTCGCCGCTGTGGAAGGTGATGACCGCCGCGCGTCCGCCCGAGTTCAGCAGCCACGGCAGGCTGCGCAGCAGGTGCTCCAGGTTCGCCGGCTCGCGGTTCACCGCCATGCGCAGCGCCTGGAACACCGCCGCAGCCGGGTGGCGGTCGCGCGCGCCGCGTTTCTTGAAGCGCGTAAGGCCGTGCACCTGCAGCACGCAGAGCTCGAGCTCTTTGGTTCGCTTCGGCAGTTCGCGTTTCAGGGCCGCCGCGATCTGCTCGGCGCGGGTTTCGTCGGCGTAATCACGCAGCAGCTCGGCCAGCGCTTCTTCGTCAGTGTCGGCGATCAGTTGCGCGGCCGTGACGCCGCGGCTGGCATCCATGCGCATGTCGAGCGGGCCGTCATGCTTGAAGCCGAAGCCCCGCGCCGGGTCATCCAGCTGCATGCTGGACAGGCCCAGGTCCGCCAGCAGGCAGTCAACGCCGGTCAGGCCCTCGGCCGCCAGCACGTTGCCGATACCCGCGAAGTTGGTGTGGTGGGCGCGGATGCGAACGCCGGCCTGAGTAAGGCGTGTCGTGGTGCGCGGGAGCTGCCGTTCGTCGAGGTCGATGCCGATGAAAAAGGGGTCAGACCCTCTTTCCGGAACGGAAAGAGGGTCTGACCCCCTTACGCGCTCCCACAACGCGGCCGTGTGCCCGCCGTAGCCCAGCGTGCAGTCCAGCACCACCTCGCCAGGTTTGGGATCAAGCGCTTCCAGCACTTCCGCCAGCATCACCGGCACGTGCGTGCCCGCGGGCGTGCGGCCGGCGGCGCGCACCTTGGCGGCCTCTTCAGGGAACTTGTCCGGCGCGAGCTCTTTGTACTTCTCGCTGAAGCGCCGCGGGTGGGTGCCCTTGTAGCGCTTGCGGCGTGGGGGTTTTTCGGTCATGGGGTCAGACCCTCTTTTTGGAACAAAAAGAGGGTCTGACCCCCTCTTCGTGAATGGAATGATAATCCAGAGGGGGTCAGACCCTGTTTTCAAAAGGCGAAAACAGGGTCTGACCCCGAAACCTTCCGAAACCCTAACCTGCCCTTGAAGCAACACGCAGCGGAGTATGTCGCAATCTTCGCGATGAGCGAGGGGACAGTGTTGCTTTCCGTGCGCGCGTGCATTCCGGCCGACTACCGGCTATCTTCGCCGGCCGGAGGAAACCATGGCCGACAAGGAAGTCTTAAAGCAGGCGTTCAAGGCGTTCAAGAAGCGCCTGAAACTGTACCAGCAGGACACCGGCAGCAGCAGCCCGGCAAGCCACCCCAGCCGCGACAAGGCCACCATCACGGCGATCAATCCGCCCGACCAGTACCCCAAGGAAATCTGGGAAGAACTGGTGGCGCAGGGCAAGCTGAAGCCCGCCGGCCGCGGCATGTACGAGCTGGCATGAGGCATGCATGGATGAGCTGATCGTCGGCGTGAACCTGTTCGCGATCTGCCTGGCGCTGGCCGCGCTGGAAGTCCAGGTCGAGGGACCCCACGGCTGGGCCGCGAGCCTGCCCACCTGGAAGTTCGACCGCCCTTGGCTGCGCAAGCTGACCAACGGCAAGCCCATCACGGGCTATCACGTCTGCATCAACCTGGTGATCCTCGGGTTCCTGCACTATCCGCTGGTCATGTCCAAATGGACGTTCGTCGGTGAGTTGCGCATCCTCAGCCAGTACCTGATGGTGGCCGTGTGGTGGGACTTCCTGTGGTTCATCCTGAACCCGCACTTCGGCCTTCGCCGCTTCAAGAGCAAACACATCTGGTGGCACAAACAATGGATCCTCGGCGTGCCGATGGATTACCCCATGGGCACCATCAGCAGCGCCGCCCTGTGGTTCTACGCCGACTGGGCGCAACCCGGCCCCGGCACCAGCATTCTGAACTGGGCCAAGCTGCTGGGCATAGTGGTCGGCCTCACGACCGTGACCGCCCTGTTCATCGAACTCACCGGCCGTCACAAGACCGACCGTCCGCTACCGCCGGGCGAAACCCCGGCGTAGTGACACGGGTGTCCCCACCCGTGCTCACGCCGCTGCTGCAGGTTCGCGTGCTTTGGCCGGCGTCGGTGCGGCCTCGGGCTGGCGGGGCTTGGCAGCCGGGCTTGCGACAGGCTGCTCGGGCGGCGTCGCGGCTGCTTTCGCTACCGGCGCGGCTTCGCGCTCGGGGGCGGATTCCGCTTGCATGCGATCCAGTGCCTGCTGCTCGGCCTCGGCGATCAGCGCGTCGCGCTTTTCACGCAGCTTGCGCAGCATGGCCAGGGCGCGCAGGCCGATGCCGGGCGCGATGTTCCAGCGGCCGGGGTCCTGGCCGCGGGCGCGTTTCACGCGGCGTTCGCGCAGCTCTTCGCGGTAGGCCTCGGCGGTTTCGCTGGCGACGGAGATCTCGTCCATGATCTCTCCCAGCGGTCCGCCCAGCCGCGCCAGCGCTTCCTCGCGCGCCTTCTCGTCTTCAGGTGTAGCCGGTGTTCCCGGCAGTCGGCGATAGCGTTTGTTTGACATGGTAGGTCTCCTGAAACATCCACCAGCAGCCTAACCACGCACGCGACACAAACCGGCAATCCAGACCCACCCAACCACCCGCAAACCCGCCCTGGGGGCTGGAAGAAAGTATTTTTAAAGGCTTCACAGGACACAGTTAAAGACCGGGGTCAGACCCTGTTTTCGCAGTTTGAAAACAGGGTCTGACCCCCTTCTGGTGCACGGTAGCACTCACGAAAAAGGGGTCAGACCCTCTTTTTGTTCCAAAAAGAGGGTCTGACCCCTTCGTGTTCGAGATATCATCCCGGGAATGCCTCGCAAACCTAGACTTGCTCCAGGCGGCTGGTGCTTTCACGTCATCAACCGCGGCGTCAACCGCGCGAAGGTGTTCCATAAGCGCTCGGACTACGCCGCGTTCATGGCGTTGATGGATGACGCCTGTACACGCGTGCCAATGCGCGTAATGGCGTACTGCCTGATGCCGAATCACTTTCACATGGCCGTTTGGCCGCTTCATGATGGCGATCTGGGCCGATGGATGGCTTGGCTGCTGACCACACACGCGGCTCGTTACAATGCGCATTACAAACGCAGCGGACACCTTTGGCAGGGGCGATACAAGTCGTTTCCGGTGCAACAAGACGGCAGCCTGGTACAGGTTTGTAAGTACATCGAGCGTAATCCGATCCGCGCCGGTCTGGTGAAACGAGCGGACGAGTGGAACTGGAGCAGCGCAAAACAATGGACAACGAGCGACACAACGGCAGCAGAAAGAGGGTCTGACCCCTTTTTGGCGCCCGCTCGGGGCGCGCCGGATTGGCTTACTTCAGGGCCGGTGGCGCGTCCGGCCGACTGGTTGCGCTGGGTGCATGGCGACCAGCCGGAGGACCTGCTGCGACGCCTGCGCCAAGCCATCGAACGCGGGCGCCCGTTTGGCGCAACGGAATGGGTGATGGATGCAGCCAAGCGGCTGGGCTTGGAATCAGCGCTGCGCAATTTCGGACGGCCGCGCAAGGGCACCTGAGGGGAAAAAGGGGTCAGACCCTGTTTTCGCAGTTTGAAAACAGGGTCTGACCCCCTTCTGGTGCCTTCTGGCGCGTCACGAAAAAGGGGTCAGACCCTCTTTTTGTTCCAAAAAGAGGGTCTGACCCCGGTGCCGCCCTCGCTTACCCATCCTTCATGGCCACGGCTTGGCCGTAGTAGCGGGGTTCTATCAGGGCTTTTACGTGCACCTGTGAGTCTTCGTACTCGATGTTTAGTATCTTGCCGTGCTGCTGCAGGTACGCCAGCAGCTTGCCGTTGCCGGCTGAGAAGGTCCAATCCACGGCCGTTTCGCGTTCTTCGACCGTCTCCTGCACGCGCTGCGCGAGCGCTTTCAGGCCTTCGCCGGTCTTGGCGCTTACGTCCACGTACTCGGGGTGCAGCATGTGAAGATGGTTCAACTGCGGCTGGTCCTGCACGCGGTCGATCTTGTTGAACACCATCAATATGCGCCTGTCCTCCGCGCCCACCTCCTTCAGCACCTGGTTCACGGCCTCGATCATTTCCACGGCCGCGGGGTGGCTGGCGTCCACCACGTGCAGCAGCAGATCGGCGTGCAGCACTTCTTCCAGCGTGGCGTGGAAGCTGGCCACCAGGCGGTGGGGCAGGTTGCGGATGAAGCCTACGGTGTCGCTGAGCAGCACCTTGTGGTCCGGCAGCTTCCAGACGCAGGTGCGGGTATCGAGCGTGGCGAACAGCTTGTCCTCGGCCAGCACGCCCTCGCCGGTGAGGGCGTTCATCAGGGTGCTCTTGCCGGCGTTGGTGTAGCCGACGATGCTGACCTGGAACAGCTCGTGCCGGCGCTCTACCTCGATCACGCGGCGCTTGTTGATTTCGTCCAGCTCGCGCTTCAGCTTGCTGATGCGGTCGCGCAGCAGGCGGCGGTCGGTTTCAATCTGCCGCTCGCCGGCGCCGCCCACGGCGCCCATGCCGCCGCGCTGGCGCTCAAGGTGCGTCCACAGGTTCTTCAGGCGCGGCAGCTCGTACTCGGCCTGCGCCAGCTGCACCTGCACCTTGGCCTGGCGCGTGCGCACGTGCTGGCTGAAAATGGCCAGGATCAGCTCCGTGCGGTCGAGGATGCTGGCCTTGGTCTCTTCCTCAAGCGCCTGCTGCTGGTTGGGGCGCAACTCGTTGTCGAACACGACTACCCGCGCGCCGGTTTCCGCCACCAGCGAGGCAATCTCGGTGACCTTGCCCTTGCCGATGTAGGTGCGCGGGTTGATCTGCTGCAGATTCTGGTAGACCTTGCCCACGACCTCCATGCCGGCCGTCTCGGCCAGGGCTTCGAGTTCGTCCAGCGGGTCGTCGCCGAAAGGCTCGTCCTCGGGCAACACGGCGCTGACCAGTATAGCGGGGAGTGTGTCGTAGCGGAGCTGGTCCAGGATGGTGCGTTCTGTCATTCGGGGGCAATCCTTGCGTCGTTCCTCACTGCCAGCATAACGGCGGGAGGTTGCAAGATACAGGCGGCAGCCGACTTCGCCGAGGCTTCATTGGCCGGGGCCGCGGCCGGCTTTTTTCCCAACCCAAGCGGCCGTCAATGCGTATAACGCAGAGGACCCGTTGAAGGACTAAACCCGGTGGCTACAGCCTTTTACATCGAGTACCCGCGCATCACGGCGATCGAGCTGACCGGCACGGCGCGCAAGCCCAAGGTCAAGCGCGTGGTGGTGGGCGACCTGCTTGAGCCGCGCAATGACGACGGCACGCTGATCGCCGACCGCCAGGGCTACCTGAACGGGAAAATCGCGGCCTTCGTGAAAGAGCACAAGCTGGCGGGCGGCAAGGCCTACCTGCTGGCCGGCCCGGACGCCATGCGCTACCGCGAGCTGAAGCTCGCGTTCTCCGACAAGCGCCAGATCGACCGTGTGCTGCAGTTCCAGGTCGAGGGCGTGATCCCCAACATCCCCATCGACCAGCTCGCGATCGGCTACAACATCCTGAGCTCTGAGCCTGACGGCGCGCGGCTGCTGGTGCACGCCGCCGACAAGGACTACATCCGCCAGCGCATCATCGCGCTGGAAGAGGCCGGCTGCAGCGTGGAGGCCGTGGACAGCAACCTGTCCGGCACCATGAACCTCGGCCTGCTGCACCAGCAGTTCGCCAAGGGCACGGCGCCGGCCCTGTGGCTCGACTTCGCGGGCACGGCGGCAACGGTGTCGATCGTGCAGGACGGCGAGGTGCAGACCGCCCGCGTTTTCCTGAGCCCGTACCTGGCAGGCGCCTCGGGCGCCACCGCCAGCGCCGAAGACGCCAAGGCCGCGGCCCGCAAGGCGCAGGAAGAGGCCGAGCAGCGCGCCCGCGAGTTCCAGGGCAGCAGCACCGATTCCGTGAACCTGCCGAAGTCGGAAAGCGTGAACATCGGCGAAGGCGAGGTGGCGGACCGCATCCGCCACATGAGCCGCGACGAGCTGGACAAGTTCATCCGCCGCGTGGCCATCGAGGCGCGCCGCACCCTGATGATCAGCAGCCACGACGCCCACCCGGAGCGCCTGGTGGTTTCCGGCCTCGGCAGCGAGGGCGACAAGCTGACCAAGCTGCTGGCCGCAGAGCTGGAGATGCCGGAAGCAACGGCCGTCGAGCTGATGGACGTGGTGGACCCCGGTCGCGACCTGAAGGCGCCGGACGTCGGCGAGCTGACTTACCTGTGCGGCGTGGCGCTGAAGGGCGTGGGGCGCGACTACACGGGCATCGACTTCCGCTACGGCGACCTGGCGCCGGGCACGCTGCTGGATTACGCCAAGACGCCGCTGGCCTTCACGGCCACGCTGGTGCTGCTGTTCGCGGGCATCATGTTCCTGGTCAATTACGCCCAGGCGCGCGAGTACGAGAAGAACATCGCGGCACTGCGCAACCAGGATCCCGGGCCGGAGTACTACTTCAAGGGCGCGTTCTTCCACGTGAACAAGAACGACAAGCCGACGCCCGAGGTCGCCAAGGAGCGCAGCTACCCCTCGAACCCGGATTCGCCCGGCGACGAGATCCGGCTGGCCCACAAGCGGCTGAAAGACCACCAGAAACGCCTGCAGGGCCAGGTAGAGGACAACTTCGTCAGGCCGCACCCCGCCGACCAGATCCTGGCGCAGATCCTGAAGACCATCGAGTCCGCCAAGCCCAGTTACGACTTCACGCTGCTGAAGCTGCACGTGCTGGAGACCGGTGTGACCATCGAGTACATGGCGTCGCTTTCCGAAACACAGGCCGAGCGCGACCGCCTCGGCGTCGGCACCATGGTTGAGGCCGACCGCATGTTCGACGCCTTCCGCAAGCTCACGGCCGAGCGGCCGGAGTGGTTCGAGGGCGACCCTGAGCAGACGCAGTCGAGCCGAGGCCAGGAGGGCCCGGAAGGCCGCAAGGCGGACCAGATGACGCTGAAGCTGAAGCTGAAGAAGATCGAGCCGCCGAAGAAGACCACGACGACGGCCAAGAAGACGGGAGCCAGCTAATGGGCGAACAGGACGGCTCCAAGGTCATGAGCATCTACATCGTGGCGTGCTTCGTGCTCGCGATGGTGGCGCTGGTGGGTTACAAGTTCGCCAACGAAGAGCGCGGCGAGCTGGCCAACGAGTACGTCGACCTGGCCGGCAAGTACGCCGACATCAGCGGCGCCTATGCCCCGAACATCAACGACTACTACCGCAAGGTGAAAGAGGGGCAGATCCAGGAAGTGAACAAGGACGTGCGCGACAGCACCCACGTGGCGCTGCGCGAGATCGCGAACGACAACGGCATCAAGGAAGGCACCGGGGCGGACAACCACCTCGACATGGGCTTCCCCAAGAAGGCGCTGAAGAACAAGCAGTACACCGAGTACACCCTGGAAGTGAAGCTGCTGAATGTGACGCAGCAGCAGTGGGCCGTGTTCCTGTCGCAGGCCCAGAACGCCACCAAGCAGTACGCCCACGTGGCGTCGGTCAAGGCCGACCGCGCCGAGCGGCGCTACGCGCGCATCGGCATCTCCGAGAGTCGCCAGGCCGACCGCATGCTGTGGAACGTGGTGATCACCTTCGTGTGGTTCGGCCCCAAGGAAGAAAGCGCCAAGTCGTAAAGGGGTCAGACCCTGTTTTCGCTTTTTGAAAACAGGGTCTGACCCCCTTTTTGTTCCAAAAAGAGGGTCCGACCCCTACTTGCTCACCCTACCTGCTCAGGTCGCGCACGCGCACCTGCTGGCCGTCGCGCAGCAGCGACTGGCCGCGCACCACCACCAGCTCGCCTTCCTTCACGCGCTGGCTCTTGTCCGCGTCGGCGGGCGCGTCGCGCAGCTCGAAGCTGCCTTCGCTGTTCACGCCGCGTCGTCTTGACACGTCAATGCGGCGGGCCGTGCCGGTTTCGCCGCCCTTCTTCAGGTCGATCACCCAGATCTGTTCCTCGCTGCCCGTGATCGCGGCGCCGGGGATCAGCAGCACGTTCTGCTCCACGCTGGTCGAGATGCGCGCGTCCACCCACATGCCGGGGCGCAGCGCCGGCTGGTTGCCTTTGCCGGCGCGCTCGGCCGTCGCCAGCACGGCCTTGCGGGCGTCCGGGTCCATCTGCGCCAGCAGGGGCTGCACGTCGGAAGCGTCCAGCTGCCGGGGCAGGATGATGCGCACGGTCACCACGATCATGCCGCGCGCCTGGTCGACGGTGGGGGAGATGCGGTCCACGTAGCCGATGAAGCGTGCGTTTGGGTAGGCGGTCACCGACATCAGCACCGCCTGGGCGCTGCCCAGGTCGGTCTTGGGTCGCAGCGCGAACAGGCCCACGCCGGGCACGCGCGCGGGCTCACGCAGGTCCTGCAGGCTGGCCTCGGCGACGTCCAGCTTCACTTCGAGCTCGCTGAAATCGGCAATCCGGAAGGCCAGCGCGTTGGCGCCCACCAGCTCGTTGGCGCGGATGTTGCGCTCCGTGATCACGCCGCTGATCGGCGCCTTGATCACCGTGTGGTCGAGCTGCAGCTGGTTGACCTCCAGTTCGCCCTGGGCCTTCTGCAGCGCCAGGCTGGAGGTCTGCACGATGTTGAGCGCCTTGTCGTGTTCCAGCTTGGCGGCGTCGTAGGCGTCCTTGCTGTACAGCCGCGAAGCCTCGGGGTTCCTGGGGTCGAAGTATTTCTCGATGCGTTCGAAGTCGCTGCGGCGCTTCTCGGCGTCCAGCTTGTTCTTGGTGTGCGCCAGCTCGGCTTCCAGCAGCGCGAGCATCGAGGCCGCCACCTGCAGCTCCAGCTTGCCGCGGTCCAGACGCGCCAGCACCTGGCCGCGCGTCACGTGGTCGCCGACTTCCACCAGCACCTCGTTGGCGACCTCGCTGACCTGCGCGTACACGTCGGCCAGCGTGTGCGCCTCGATGCGCCCGGTGCTGCGCTCGAAGCGCGAGATGTTGTCGCGCCGCGCCGGCACCACCTCCACCAGCGGGTCTTTGCGCTCGACCTGTTCACTGTTGCCGCCCCAGCGGCCGCGCTCGCCCATATCGCCGCCGCAGGCGGACAGCAGCAGGCAGACCAGACCCAGAACTCCAAGCTTCATCATAGGACCCCGAAGGCTGTTCATTCCCGGTGCGCGAGCACGTTCACCATGATTGCGATTGCCCGCGCGAGCTCACCCAGGCTCAACGCGCCGCCCATGCTATCTACGGGCGGCACGTGCACGAACCCGTAGGGAATGTCGCCGCCGAACGCCAGCCCGGCACGGAAAAACAGGTGGTTGCACAGGTAGCCGCCCGCGTCCTCCGACAGCTCCGCCGCGAAACCCGCCTCATGCAACGCCTGCTTGAGCGCCGAAGCCGGGAAACTCGCCGCCAGCGCGGCCGGCGCCCCGGGTTCAATCGGCTCGGTGCCGCGGAGCTGCCCGGCGTTGTCCGGCTTGCCGGCGCCGTCGCGGTTGCGGGCCATGGTTTCGAGGTAGATGACACCAAAGGGGTCTGACCTCGTTTCCGTGCCGGAAACGGGGTCAGATCCCTGAAGGCCGTTGGCGCGCCGGAAACTCCCGCTGTCGCGCGGCGAGCCGTACACGCCGAAGCTGATGGCGGCCTCGGGCTCGTACTCGATGGCGGCCTTCTCGAACACGGCAAATGCCTGCTCGTACGCGACCGGAATGCGCGCCAGGCGCACGCCGGTTTCGAACAGGCCCTCGTCGCGTGCATGTACCAGCGCGTCCCAGGACGGGTTGGAGGCGAAGTCGCCGAAGGGCTCAAAGCCGCTCAGCAGCACGCGGCGCAGGCTCATTGCGAAGGCCCCTCAAGCTTGAAGCCGATGATCAGCCACTTGCCGCCCTCCTTGCGGAACGCGAAGTGCGCGACCCAGCCGTCGTGGCCCTTGAGACGGGCCGGCGCCAGGCGCAGCTCGGTGATCTCGTTGTTCTCGTTGCGTGCGGCCTGGGCGCCCTCCTCGAAGGCCAGGCCCTGGAAGTCGTTCAGCACCGCGTCGTTGGCGGTGTTGCTGCCGATGGCGCGCAGGGCATCGAGGCTTACGGCGTCGGCGTCGCACAGCTCGAAGGCGCCGTTGAAGTCGCCGCGGCTCAGGCGCTCCATGAACAGGTCGGCCTGGCTCTGCACGTTCTTGACCTCCGCGCTGCCGCACGCCGACAGCAGCAGCAGCAACAGGCAAGGCATGAGCTTCAGGATTCGCATTGGTCTTTCCCGCGCCCCGGTTCATGAGTTATAGCCTATGCCATGAACGAGGGAACCCCGGGAAGGCTGCACGGCCTGCGCATCGCGATCACCCGCGAGCAACCCGGCGAACTGGCGGGCCTGCTGCAGGCGGAGGGCGCCACGGTGGTGCACTCGCCGCTGATCCGCATCGTCGCGGCGGACAACTCGGAACTGCTCCGGCTGCTGGCGAGCCATGAGTACGACTGGGTGGTGTTCACCAGCAGCAACGCGCTGCGCTTCGTGGTGGTCGAGTCCGGCCTGGGGCATACCCTGGTCCCGGGCGGCAAGACCGGCAGGTCGCCGAACGTTGCCTGTGTCGGCGAGTCCACCGCCGAGGAGGCCCGGGGGCTGGGGCTTCGCGTGCACCTGGTCCCGAAGCGCCAGCACCTGAAGGGGCTGCTGGAGGCGTTCGCCGCGCTGACCGGCAGCGGACGCGTGCTGTACCCGCGCAGTGAAATCGCGCCGCCCACGCTGAAAGAGGGCCTTCAGGCGCTCGGCTTCGCGGTCGATGACCCGGTTGTCTACAGGACACTGCCCGACAGGCAGGGCATGACCGCTTTCGCCGCGCAACTGAAGCGGGGGCTGGATGCCGTGGCCTTCGCCTCGCCCAGTGCCGTGCGCAACGCCGTGACGGCCGTGGACGACGCGCTGAAGCCCCTGCGCCTGTACAGCATCGGCCCCAGCACCAGCGCGGCCTTGCGCGAAGCAGGCCTGCAGGTCGCGGCCGAGGCGGCCGAGCACAGCGCGGCCGGTCTGGCGCAGGCAATCATCGAGAAGGAATGCCGGAGTGACTGAGCCAGCAACCAAACCGGCCGTGACACTGCCCTCACACGCCCCCAAGGGGGGCGTGCTGGGCGCGTTGTTCTGGCCGCTGCGCCTGCTGAAGCGGCTGTACGCGTGGGTGGTGGGCTGGGCCGACACGCGCTTCGGCACGCCGGCGCTGGTGGTGCTCAGCTTCGTGGAATCCAGCTTCTTCCCGATTCCGCCGGATCCGCTGCTGATTGCCCTGTGCCTGGGCAGGCGCAAGCGCGCCTTGTGGTACGGCCTGCTGTGCACGGTGGCGTCCGTGCTGGGAGGCATTGCGGGCTGGTACATCGGCCAGGCGTTGTTCGGCTGGGTGGTGGACGTGATCGGCGCGCTGGGCGCCGGTCCGAGCTGGTTCGGCACGGCGGCGGCGGCCGAGGGCCTGAACGCGGACGAGCTTGCCGCCTTGCCCCGTGCCGGCGAGCTGGTGTTCTACCCGGACGGCTATTTTTACCTGGTGCAGCGGAAGTTCGAAGATAACGCGCTGCTGGCCTATTTCAGCGCGGCCTTGAGCCCCATCCCGTACAAGGTGTTCACCATCGCGGGCGGCGTGTTCAGCGTCAGCCTGCCGATGCTGATCGCGGGCAGCATCGCCGGGCGCGGCATGCGTTTCATGGGCCTGAGCGTGCTGATCTACATCTTCGGTGACAAGGTGAAGCCGCTCATTGAGAAGTATTTCGAGTGGATCACCATCGGCGTCGTGGTGCTGCTGGTGCTGTTCTTCGTGCTGCTGCGGCTGCTGGCCTGACCGGCCGAGAGATTGGGCAAGTGGCATTCGCTTCCAGCGAATGCCACCTTGCCGCGAACCGGACTCAACTTGAAATGCTGTTCTCACCTCGGACACACGCTGCTAGTCTGCGCGCCGAGGTGAAACCATGAACAAGTTGATGATACAGGTCGGCGGCGTGGTCGCGGCCGTGACGATTTTCGCGCTGCTGGCCGGCGTCGGCTACATGACCCAGATCGGCCTGTCACAAACCTTCGGCCCCAGCGCGCCCGAAAGCAACGCGCCTCCGCGGAAGCAGCCCAACAGGAACCGTGCCTACAGCAACTGGGTTGATTCCAATCAGCCGGAAGAAGAGCGCGAGCCCATCCCCGAGGGCGAATCTGTCTGGCAGGACTATCCCGAAGAAGACCTGGATTACGAACCGCGCTTGCCGAATCGACCGGGAAATTTCCAGGTGCTTGCCGCTGTCGCTCGATTCCTGGAGGGGCAATACGCGGTTGAACCGGATTACCCCGACTTGGCTTTCCCGTTCTGGGATGAATCGAAGAAGTACGACACTGATGAGGACTGGAACAAGTACTGGGAAGAACGCGAGGCAAATGACCGCGAGCGCAGAAATCATCGCACCAACAAACTACGACAGTACAATTTTGAGCTGGTGACGCTGAACTTCGTGAACGTTGCTGCGGGCAGCACCGAGTTGCCCAACTTCACCAGCTACGGCATGTCACAGACCCACTTTGAACGCTTCGTAGAAATGCGCGCAGCCCATAAGGAGCGTTGCGTGCTGGTGCTGGTGACTGCCGACCTTGAGTCGCTTCAGTCAGAAAAGGTGGAGTCCATCACTGCGAAGGACCCGTTGAAGTTGTTCTTTGTGAAGAAGGACGACGGCTGGAAGCTGACATACATTGAAGACTAGCCGCGCGCTTGCGCTTGCGGCTCTTGTTGCGATAAACGGCGCCCATGGACTACGCCGTTCGTGTCAGCCACTTTGTTGACCCTGCTACCTTTGAACTTCAGCGCGATGTGATCCTGCTGATTTCGGGCTCGCGCGTCGTTGAGGTCATTCAGGGCGGCGAGGTCAGCGGCGGCCTTTCCGGCCTGGCCGAACACGTGCTCGACCTCGACAACGCCGTGTGCCTGCCCGGCTTCGTCAACTCCCATGCCCACCTGGACCTCTCCCACCTGCGCGGCCAAGTCCCGCGCGGCCTGACGTTCCCAGAGTGGGCGCCGGCCGTGATCGCCGGCCGCATGCTGCCGCAGGCCATGGTCGAGGCCGGCATCGACGACGCCTGCCGCATGTCGGTCGCGGGCGGAACCACCGGGCTGATTGACATCAGCGTGGGCGGCGACTCGGCGAAACACCTGGCAAAACACGGCCTGGGCGGCGTGGTAGCGCTTGAGGTGCTGGGCTGGTCGGGCGACGCCGCCGAGAAGGCCATGGCGCGCGCCGACGAAATCGTGCGCGCGCGGTTTGAACTCGACACTGAGCGGCTTGGCAAAGATGCGGGTGACGCAACCGCGCCGGCCGCGCTGGAGGGATTGGATTACGGCTTCTCGCCCCACGCGCCCTACAGCACCAGCCTTGAGCTGTACCAGCACGCCTTCGGGCGCGCCTTCGGCGAAAGGCGCGTGTGCACCACCCACGTGGCGGAATCCCTCGAGGAGGAACAGTTCATCCGCGACGGCAGCGGCCCCCTGCGCGAACTGCTGTCGAAGCTGGGTATTGACCTGTCAAGCTTCAAGGGCTTCGGCGCAACGCCGCTGGCGCTGCTGCTGGGCGACTGGCTGATGCCCTGGCTGGGCGCAGACAACCATCGCCTCGTGCTGGTGCACTGCAACTACGCCCGCGAGGCCGACTTCGAACTACTGGCTTCAAGCAGACCCTCCGTGTGCTGGTGCCCGCGCAGCCACGCCTGGTTCGGTCATGCACAGTGGCCGCTGGCCCAGATGCGCCAGGCCGGCGTCAACCTGCTGCTCGGCACCGACAGCCTCGCCAGCAACGACGGCCTCGACATGCTGGGCGAAATCCGCCAAGCCGCGCTGCACCCCGAGGCAATTGTGGCTGAGCTGTTCAAGGCCGCCACAGTCAACGGCCGCCGCGCACTGGGCATCGAAAACGACGCCGCCGACCTGGCAATCTGGGGCCTGCCCAGCGACGCGGGCAGCACACGCGACAGCCTGCTGCAGGCCATGCTCGAAAACGAAGTGCCGCTGATCGCATCCTTCAGCCGCGGCAAGCTGATCGCCCGGGCAATCTGACCGTGGCACGGGTGTCCTCACCCGTGACGGCATGGGTGAGGACACCCATGCCACCCTTTTCGTGTTTTTGTGGCCCACCCGTCTTTGCGAAAACAGCGCGTCGCGCTAAACAATCCGCAACCTGCAAGCGTTTGCTGATGAGGCCAAAATGCTCGACATCAAGCTGATCCGCGACAACCCCGAGGCCGTCAAGACCGGCCTGCGCAACCGCAACGCCGACGTTGACGCCATCGACAAGGTGCTCGAACTCGATGCCACCTGGCGCGAAAAGAACGCCGAGGCCGAGAACCGCCAGGCCGCGCTGAACAAGGCCAACAAGGCCTTCGGGCCGTGGATGGGCGGCCGTAAGAAGAACCCGGATCTGCCCGCGCCCAAGGAACTGGTCGAGCTGCTGGGCGAAACACCCGCCAGCCCCGAAGACGCCAAGGAAAAGCTGCGCAAGCTGGGCGAGGCCAAGGATGCCATCGACGCCGAGGCCCACGCCGTGCTGAACCAGATCGAGGGCGTGCTGCTGCACCTGCCCAACCTGCCCAGCGCCCACACGCCGGTCGGCAAGACCGAAGAGCAGAATGTCGTGCGCAAGGAGTGGGGGACCAAGCGCGAGTTCGACTTCACGCCCAAACCCCACTGGGACCTGGTGGCCGACCGCGGCCTTGATCTCGAGATCGGCGGGCGCATCTCCGGCAGCGGCTTCCCGTTCTTCCGCGGCAAGATCGCGAAGCTCGAGCGCGCGCTGATCAACTTCTTCCTTGAGTTGCACACGGCCGAGCACGGCTACACCGAGTGCTGGACACCCTTCATGGTGCGCGGCGAAACCCTGCGCAACAGCAGCCAGCTGCCCAAGTTCTACGACGAGCTGTACCGCGCCGACGAACGCGACGACCTGTACCTGATCCCGACGGCCGAGGTGCCGCTCACCAGCGTGCACGCCGGCGAGATCATCGCCGACGATCAGGCGCCGATCCGTTACTGCGCCTTCACGCCCTGCTTCCGGCGCGAGGCGGGCGCCGCGGGCAAAGACACGCGCGGCATCCTGCGTGTGCACCAGTTCAGTAAAGTCGAGCTGATGGTGGTGACCACGCCCGAGCAGTCCGAGCAAGAGCACGAAACGCTGACGCGCTGCGCCGAGACAGTGCTGGAGAAGCTGAACATCCCGTACCGCCGCCTCGAGCTGTGCACCGGCGACATGGGCTTCGGCGCCGCACGCTGCTACGACCTGGAGGCCTGGGCGCCCGGCGTGGGCAAGTGGCTGGAAGTCAGCAGCTGCAGCAATTTCACGGACTTCCAGGCGCGCCGCGCGAAGATCAGGGTGAAGGGTAGGACCGACAATCCTGTCGGTCATCACACCCGCCTCGCCCACACGCTGAACGGCAGCGGCCTTGCCTGCCCGCGCACCATGATCGCGATCCTGGAGAACAACCAGCGCGCGGACGGCAGCATCGCCATTCCCCCGGCCCTGCAGCCCTACTACGGAGCGAGTGAGTTGTAAGGCTGTTTGCCGTTGGCGATTGGCTGTTAGCTCTAGCCAAAAGCCAACGGCCAATAGCCAATAGCCGCTATGGACCGCTACCTCGTCAGCTTCGACACCAAATACATCAGCCACGAAACCGTGGACGTGCTGGTGATCGGCACCGGCGTCGCCGGTTTGACTGCCGCCATCATCGCCGCGCGGGGCGGCGCGGCCACGCTGATGGTCAACAAGTCCGGCCTCGAGGAATCCAACACCAACTGGGCCAAGGGCGGCATCGCGGCCGTGGTCGCGCCCGACGACACCTTCGACGCCCACGTGCAGGACACCCTGGTCGCGGGCGACGGGTTGTGTGAAGAGGCGGCCGTGCGCGCCATCGTGGAGGGCGGGCCGCGCGGCATCGCGTTCCTGGAGAGCTGCGGCGCGAAGTTCGACCGCGCCGCCGGCGGCCTGGAACTGGGCCGCGAGGGCGGGCACTCGGGCCACCGCATCATCCACGCGGGCGGCGACGCCACTGGTGCTGAGGTAAGCCGCGCGCTGCTGGCGGAAGGGCTGAAAACGCCGGGCCTGCGGGCCTACAAGAATACCTTCGTACTCGATCTGCTGACGCACGACGGCGCCTGCCTGGGCGCGATCATGATGCGCCACAACGAGCCCCACGTGGTGTGGGCGCGCACCACCATCCTGGCCAGCGGCGGCGCGGGCCAGCTTTACCGCGAATCCAGCAACCCGCCGGTCGCCACGGCTGACGGCCACGCCATGGCATTGCGCGCCGGCGCGCTGATGCGCGACATGGAGATGGTGCAGTTCCATCCCACGCTGCTGTACGTGGCGGGCCTTGACCGCCGCCTGATCACCGAGGCGTTACGCGGCCACGGCGCCTACCTGCGCAACTCGATGGGCGAGCGCTTCATGGTCGGCCAGCACGAACTGGCCGAGCTCGCGCCGCGCGACGTGGTCAGCCGCGCCATCAACCGCGAGATGCACCGTACCGGCGACTCCGCGGCGTTCCTGGACGTCACTCACCTCGACCAGGCCGAGCTGCGCCAGAAGTTCCCCGGCTTCGCGCAGGCCTGTGACGACGCCGGCATTGACCCGGGCAAGTCCTGGGTGCCCATCCGACCGGGGCCGCACTACATGATCGGCGGCGTGCAGGCCGCGCTGGACGGCGCGACCAACCTGCAGGGCCTGCTGGCGATCGGCGAAGTATCGAGCACCGGCCTGCACGGCGCGAACCGCCTGGCGAGCAACAGCCTGCTGGAAGGGCTGGTGTGCGGCGACGCGGCCGGCAAGCTGGCGGCCTCGCGCGGAGAGTTTGTCGGCAAGCCGCCGCGCATCACGTTTGAGCGACCGATCCGCAGCACGCGGCGCATTGACATCCCGGACATGACGGCCTCCGTGAAGGGCGCGATGTGGCGCTACATGGGGGTCGAGCGCGACGAGCGCGGGATGCTCGAGTTCGAGCGCCAGCTGAACGGCTGGTCGCGCATGGCCGCCGAGCAGGAGCGCCGCTTCCCCAGCGAGTGGCAGCTCGAGAACATGCTTGAGGTGGCGCTGGCGATGACGCGCTCCGCGCTGGCGCGCAAGGAGAGCCGCGGTGTGCACTACCGGCGCGACTTTCCGCAGCCCAATCCGGCGCTGGCAGGCAAACACACCCGGCTGGTCGACAACGGCCCGATTGAGTTGTCCTGATCAGTCCGGCTTCTTTTTCTTCCACTGGCGGATGTCGTTGCGGATGCGGTCCATGTCGCTGCGCGCGAAGCCGATCAGCTTGCGATAGCGCAGCACGAACATGGTCGCGACCAGGAAGCCCAGCAACGGCGCCATGGCCACCAGCTTGGCCAGCACCGGGTCGGGGATCAGGAACTGCAGCGCCACTGCGACACCGAACAGCAGAAGCGCGACCAGGATCAGCTTGCCCGCGCGGCCGTTGGCATTCTTCTCGCGCGACTCGGCGTCGGCCAGCTCGGCCTGCAGCTTGTCGGCCAGTTCCTGCCACTTTTCCGGCGTCAGTTCGTTCACTACGGCAGTCCCTTTTCCTGGCGCGCCAGCTTACGCAACGCGAGGTCGATCTGCTCAATCTGATTCTCTGCGCTCCACTTGACTCTCAGCACGGCGACACCGCCCCCGCCACCGACCAGCACTGCCGGCAGAGCCCAGATCACGATGCGGCCTTCCGTGGCCCATACGATGAGCGTGATGGCAACCGACAGTCCAACACCTGCTAGGATGCACGCGATCGCCAAAATGTTGAACTTCGCTGCTTTCACGGCCAGCGCTGCCTTGGCCGCTGCCAGGTCGCCCGCCGTTGGCTCCGGTCGTGCCGCTGGCAGCTTAACGGGTTTGCTATTCATGCAGTAGTCCGTCGATCAATTCCAGGTAGCGTTGCAGCGCGCCCCGTGATGCAAGCAGCCGGGCCTGGCCGGCTTTGCCGATCTTTTCACGCCGGGCCGGGTCCTGCAGCATGGATTTGATCTCGCGCTCCAGCCCCGCGCCATCCTGAACTTCAATCGCGCCGCCGATCTCTTTCAGCTCGCGCACGGTGGCCTTGAAGTTGTGCGTGTGCGGGCCGAACAGCGTTGCCTTGCCCAGCGCCACCGGCTCCGCCATGTTCTGCCCGCCGTGCGGGATCAACGAGCCGCCGATGAACACGACATCTGCCACGGCGTAGACGGCCGCCAACTCCCCCATGGTGTCCAGCAGGATCACGGCGTCGGCGGGCGCGGGTTGCCCGGGCGTCAGGGCGCTGCGATTGACCCAGGAGATGCCGGCCTTGTTCAGCAGCTCGCGCACGGACTCGTAGCGTTCCGGGTGGCGCGGCACGATCACGCAGCGGCAGCCCAGGCGCGGCAGCATCTCGACCAGCAGCTCGTGCTCGCCGGGGTGGGTACTGCCGCACACCAGCACCGGCCGATCATCGAGGGCAAACAGCGTGCGGAACAGCGCGGCCTTTTCGGCGTCCGGCTCAGCCTTCAGCGAGTCGTATTTTAAGTTGCCGGCGACGATCACTTGGGGACTGTCCCCCGCGCGATTCTGCGCGGAGGGACTGTCCCCGTTTTCGACTACGGGGACAGTCCCCAACTCGCCTTCGCCAAGGCTACGGTGAGCAGGCTGCGGGGACAGTCCCCTCAACGCACCGGACAGCTCCTTCGCCCGATCCGCATAGGTTTCATCCTGCATCGCCCACACGCTGATCGCGTCGTAGGCCGGCTGCAGCAGCCACTTGAAGCGGCGGTAGTTGCCAAAACTCTTTTCGCTGATGCGGCCGTTGGCCAGCAGCACCGGCACGTCTATGCGCCCCGCGTGCATCAGCCAGTTGGGCCACAGCTCCAGCTCGACCAGGATCAGCAGTCTGGGTTGCAACACGCGGAAGAACTTCGCCACCACCCAGCTCAGGTCCACGGGCGAATAACAGTGGTAGTAGTCGCCGAAGTCGCGGGCCGCGATCTCGGCCGCGGTCTTGGTGGTGTAGGTGATCACGATGTCGTGATCAGGGTGCCGCGTGCGCAGCGCCGCCAGCAGCGGCTTGATCTGCAGCAGCTCGCCGACACTCACGGCGTGCACCCAGATGGAAGGCCTGTCGCTGCCGCGCGCCGGCAGGCCGCCCAGGCGTTGGCGCAGCCCCGCGCGGTACTTGCCGGTGGTCAGGTACTTGAACAGGAACCAGGGCCAGATCAAGCCGGCCAGCCAAAGGTACCCCAGGTTGAACAACCAACGCCGCATGGATGCCTACTTACTGCCAACTGCAAAAACAGGTTAACCACGAAGGACCACGAAGGACCACGTAGCAAAGCCTGACCTGCCGGCTCTTCGCCACCTCCGCTTCGTCGCGTGGCAGTTGCCGTTCTAGTCGCGCCGTGCGGCACGGGTCAAGGCGCCACAGTGACGAGGCCACCGCCTGTTGCTACGATTTCGGTCCCTGGTTTACCCCTGCCGTTGCACCATGAACCGTTTCCTACCGTTGCTTGCGTTGCTGTTGTTCGTCGCGTTACCCGGTTGCCGTGACGACGAACCCGGCAAGTGCGGCGTTGGGCCCACACCCGTTTCCGCTTACAGCGTGATCGGCCCGGCGCCTGGCGGCACGGCCGACCCGGACGGCGGTGCACCAGTCAACCTGACCATCACCGGCACCATCAGCTTCGACCGCCTGCCCGTCACCGCCGCCGGCCTGGACCTGCTGAACCCGGTCAGCACCGCCGCAGCGGACGTGCTGGTCGAGGCGGTGGCCCACAACGACATCAACAGCGTGCTGGGCAGCACCAGCACCGACGCGACCGGCGCTTACAGCATCAACTTCAGCACAACGGTTGACTACTACATCCGCGCCCGCGCCCAGTGCGGCAGCGGCGGCGACATTGACCGCGTGTTTCACTCCCAGACCGTGCCGCCGCTCGTGCATGCTTTGCCCGGCCAGGTCCTGAACCGCGCGGCCGGCAGCCAGGTCGTCAACCTGCACGGGGCGGCGGATGCAACCAACCGCGCGGGCGCCTTTGCCGTGCTCGACACCGCGCGGCGCCTGCGCGCGGCCTGCACGCTGACGGCGCTGGGCCCCCTCGACCTGTTCTGGGGCATGGGCAACGCCGGCACCCAGTGGCTGAAAGACGGCGGCGGCAACACCATCACCCTCTCCACTGAAACCGGCCTGGATGGGCCGAACGGCAATCCTTCGATTTACCTGCTGGGCGGTACGGCCGCAGACCTGTTGAACAGCGACCACGACGAGTTCGACGAAACGGTGATCGCCCACGAGTGGGCCAGCTTCCTGCAACTCACGCGCAGCCGCGACAACAACTTCGGCGGCGTGCACTTCGGCGAAGAGCTTCTGTTCAGCGCAAGCTACAGCGAGGGCGTGGTGACGGCGATCGGCTGCGCGCTGCTGGACCAGCGCGTGTACCGCGACACCGCCGGATACGTGGGCGGCGCCAGCAGCGTGCAGTTCGAGTTCGACTGCGAATCCGGCGTGGTGCCCGGCAGCGGCGCCGGCTACGCCAATGAGTTCCGCGTCACGCGCGCGACCTGGGACCTGCTGGATGGCGGAACAGGCTGCCCGGCCGACAGCGATGCCGATCCCGCCGGCATCGCGCTGGCCGACTTCCTGAACAGCTTCGCCGACCTCAAGACCCGCGCCGCACCCTACGAAGTCGCCTGGCTGGCCAGCCTGCTGCAGGAGCTGGTCGATGACGCGCACCTCACGGTGGGGGACGCAAACACCATCATGACCGCCCAGGGTGCCGCGTTTCCGCCCGCGGGCGGCGACGGCTTCCCGGCCGTGCTGCTGGTCGGCGCGGCGGCCACCAACGGCGCGCTGGACGCCTGGTCGGGCGCCGACCCCAACCCGGTGCTGGGCCCGCAAGCGAACGGGGTGTGGCGGCTGGAACTGGCGGCGCCTCAAACCGTAACCATTGATGTGACAAACACCACCGCCGGTTATGACCCGGCTGCGCATCGACTGGACCTTTCGCTGCACGACCTGTCGCGTAACATCAAGGCACAGCACATTGGCGATGCGGTGAACAAGTCGGTGACGGTCAGCCTTGCGGCGGGCACGTACATCGTGCGGGTGCAGCATCTGCCCGCGTCACAGGCGAGTTCTGCGCCGGTCAGCTTCAGTGTTCAGGCGCAGTAGCCGCCTTGTATTTGGGTGCATCTTGGCTAAACGGTAGGTCTGTATTGGTTCGAAGCCGGTGGGGGACATCCGTGTTTCATAACGAAACGCGGTAACGCCATGCCATACCTCGAAATCAAACTTGGGCCGGACACCATGCTCCTGCGTTTCGTGGGGCGCATTGATTACGTCTTCGGCCGCCTGCCGCGGGCCGACGTGCAGTTGCGCGACATGAAGGTTTCGCGCCTGCACACCCAGGTTTTCATCGACAGCCGCGGCAACGCCTTCATGCGCGACCTGGGCAGTTCCGGCGGCACCTTCATCGGCAACCAGCGCCTGCGCAAGGGCGTGATCGCGCCGCTGGTGGACGGCACCAAGTTCCGCATCGGCGACTCAAGGCTGACCTTCTATGACGCCGAGCCGCCCGTGAACGCGATCGAGCCGCCGGGGCACAGCATGCCGCGCGGGCTGATCCGCACCAACGCCCGCGAGCGCTTCTTCGAGGCCGAGGCCACCGTGCTGGCGATGGACAAGGTCGACCCGGAAACGCAGAGCGGCCCCGCCGAGCCGCCGCCCGAGATCAACCCCGCGGACTTCGCCGACAACCCGAAGGACCTGGAGCAGAAGCCGCCGCAACCGCAAGCCCAGCCGCGCATCCCCGGCAAGAAGCGCATTACTGGCATCGTGGAAGCGCCCTGGGAAAAACCCGGCACCGCCGCCGTTGAACCCGGCAAGGAAAAGCGCGTCACCATCCCGCCCCCGACCCGCGGCGGAAAACCAGGCGCCAAGGCGCCGCCGCCGATGCAGACGGCCGAGATCGACGAGATGGGCCAGTTCCATGCGCCGGACGCTCTTGCGCCGTCAAACCCGGCGCCCGCCCGGCCCGCGCCGCGCCCCGTGTCGCCGCTGCCGCCACGCGCGCCGCAGCCAGAGCCGATCCTGGACGAAACCGGAGTGACCTCGCGGGAGCCCGCGATACCCGAGCCCGTGGCCTTCAGGCCGCCGCCACCGATTGCCGGCGACCTGCCGCCGGCCGAAGAAGACGAGCCGCGCCCACGCGTGGGCATGCCCACCGTGCGCCTCGAGCGACCGGCCCTGCAGGACCGCCAGCAGCAGATCGAGCAGGAGGAAGCCGAGGAGGCCGCCCTGCTGAAGATCCCGACTGCGGCCGTCAAGCCCGACGCACCGCCGATTCCCGACGAAGCCGAGCCCGCGCCCATGATCGGCGCGCCCGCGCCGCGCGGCGACACGCCCGTGGCCGCCGATGAAGAGGAACTGACCGACGACCAGATCACCGAGTACCTGGGCGGCAGCATTTCCGGCCGCTACGGTGACGTCAACTTCGGAGACGGGGACGGCGGTGGTGAAGGGTCCGAGGAATTGGTGGAAGACGAAGTCAGCTTCGGCGGCGCAGCGGCCAGGCTGGACCTGAAGGATGACTCCGAAATCGACCTGGCGGACGAAGTCGAGGAAGCGGCGCCGCCGGCAGAAGTACCGGCAGAGGAACCGGCAGCCGAGCCTGCCGAGGCTGAACCGCGCGACGAACCGGGGGTGAACACCTCGATGCTGGGCGGCACCACGGCGATCTCCGAAGAGGCAGTCGAGGAAGCCACCGCCGCCGGCGATCCTGTGCCCGAGTATGAGCACTCCACGCCGCTGCCCCCGACGCGCGAAGGCGCCACGCCCGACCGTACCTTCAAGCCGCGCAAGACCCGCAAGCTGATGAAGCGGCGCCGCGAGACGGGCAAAATCACCGACAAGAAAAACCTGACGCCGCTGCCGCAGGGCGCCAACACGGTCCACGTTCCGACGCCGGATTTCGACCAGCCGGTGGTGCCGGGCTCAAAGACCATGTTCATCCCCAAGCCCACCGACGTTGCCCAGCCGGAGCGGCCGACCGGCAAGCCCAAGGCGGTGCCCGAAAATCTCGAGCGAAAGACGCTCGACGATATGGCGGAAGGCCCGGGCGGCGACACGGTCGCCATGCCGCCGTCCATGATGAAGCAGCTTCAGGAAGAACTGAAGCGCAGGGAAGAGCCGCCGACCATCGGCGACAACCCCACGGTAAAGACCGTCAGCGCCGAAGATGAAGACGAAGACGAATTCGTCCTGGATGAGGACTACGCCTTCTTCACCCCTCCGCCACCAACGCGCAAGGCGCGGGACGCGGCCGCCAAGGCCGGCAAGGAGAGTGACGTCATCAACGCCAACGACTTCCTGAGCGAGACTGACAATCTGCCCAAGGACAAGAAGGCCGCATCAAAGGACGACCCCGAAACGTTGGTGGAATGACCCGGGCGAAACGAGTACAAGCTACGGCCCGGTGCAGACCGGGCCGTTTCATTTCAGGGAGAACACATGAAAACCCGAACCCACCGCTGCGGCGACCTCGGCAAGGAACACGTCGGCCAGACCGTCACGGTTTGCGGCTGGGTGGACACCAAGCGCGACCGCGGCGGCGTGGCGTTCATCCTGCTGCGCGACGTGGCGGGCAAGGTGCAGCTGACCTTCGCCGAGGAGATCAACCCGGAGCTGCTGCAGGCCACCCGCGAAGCGCGCGGCGAGTTCGTGCTGTCGGCCACCGGCAAGGTGCGCGAGCGCGACAACGAGAACAAGACCACCACCATCGCCACCGGCGAGATCGAGATCGCCGTCGAGAGCTTCGAGATTCTCAACACCGCGGTTACTCCGGCCATCGAAGTGCGCGACGATCTGAAGTGCGACCCCGAGTTGCGCTTAAAGCATCGCTTCATCGACCTGCGCCGCCGCCCCATGCAGGCCATGCTGCAGGCCCGCGCCAAGCTGATTTCCGCTGCCCGCGCGACGCTCGAGGCCGAGGGCTTCCTCGATGTCGAGACGCCCATCCTGTACAAGCGCACGCCCGAGGGCGCCCGCGACTTCATCGTGCCCAGCCGCGCCCACCGAGGTCAGTTCTACGCGCTGCCCCAGTCGCCGCAGCTGTTCAAGCAGCTCTGCATGATCAGCGGCCTGGACCGCTACTTCCAGATCGCCCGCTGCTTCCGCGACGAGGACAAGCGCGCCGACCGCCAGCCCGAGTTCACCCAGATCGACATCGAGATGAGCTTCGTCAACCGCGACGAGGTGATGGCGCTGTTCGAGAAGGTGGTGGCCGCCGTGTTCAAGGCCCTGCGCGAGGACCAGCGCTTCAAGGACCAGGCCTGGCCGGTGCTGAGTGAAAGCAGCGTCGCACCGCCCTTTGAGCGCATGAGCTACGAGCAGGCCATGCGCGACTACAGCATCGACCGGCCTGACCTGCGCTCGCGCGAGCTCAAGCTCACCGACCTGACGCCGTGGGCCGCGGGCTGCAGCTTCAATGCGTTCAAGACCACGGCCGAAAAGGGCGGCCTGGTGAAAGGCCTGCGCTGCCCCGGCATGGGCGAAACCTTCAGCACCGGCCAGCTCAAGAACCTCGAGCGCGATGCCAAGGGCATGGGCGCTGCCGGACTGGCGAACCTGAAGGTGACCGCGTCCGGGTTGGAAGGCGGCATCGCCAAGTTCATCCCCGAGGCCGAGCAGCAGGCGATGATCGCCGCCTTCGGCGCGCAACCCGGCGACCTGCTGCTGATCTGTGCCCACGAGAAGCACAAGGTGGTGCACGCGGTGATGCACAACATGCGGCTGCTGATCGCCGACAAGCTGGGCCTGAGCGACAACAGCAAGTTCGCGATCTGCTGGGTGGTGGACTTCCCGTTGTTCGAGTACCGCGAAGAAGACGAGAAACTGTTCGCCAGCCATCACCCCTTCACACTGCCGCAGGACGCCAGGCGCGTGGCCGAGATGGCCGAGATCAGTCGCAAGGGCCACGAGCCGCACCCGGTGGCGCGCATGCTGCGCGGCGGCGTGAAGCTGGAGGAAATTCTCGCCCTGCGCAACAACCAGTACGACCTGGTGATCAACGGCATCGAGATCGCGGGCGGCAGCATCCGCATGCACCGCACGGACTGGCAGGCCGACGTGTTCGAGCTGATCGGCATCACCAAGGAAGAGGCTGACAAGAAGTTCGGCTTCCTGATGTCCGCGCTAGCCCATGGCGCGCCGCCCCACGGCGGCATCGCATCCGGCGTGGACCGTTTCCTGATGCTGCTGCTCGGCCTCGATAACATCGCCGACGTGATCGCCTTCCCCAAGTCCGCCACCGGCCGCGACCTGATGATCGACACTCCCAACGAGGTCGAGCCCGTGTTGCTGGATGAACTAGGCGTCAAGATGGTCGCGAAGCCCGATAAGTCCTAGGCCATTGCATTGATCATTGGTTATTGGTTATTGGTCATTGCGGTTCGGCCGTAACAGGGCATGGCATGTCTGCACTCTTCTACAGCGTCACACACCGCCCCTATGTGTTCATCTTCCTGCTGGCCTTCCTGGCCTTCAGCTGGATGGAGCAGGGCAGGCTGCGCACGCTGATCTGGCTGGTCAGCGGCTACCTGGTGGCCCTGGCGGCCGAGTGGGCCAGCGTGAACCCGGACATTCGCGTGCCCTTCGGCTACTACGTCTACCACCACGACGTGCTGGCCAACGACCTGACCATCTTCGGCGTGCCCTTCTTCGACAGCCTGTCGTTCGCCTTCCTCAGTTACGTCAGCTTCTCGTTCGCCCAGTTCTTCATGTCGCCCCTGTGGCGGCGCGGCTTCGACTACCAGCGCGTCACCTCGCGCGGCATCCGCAACTCGCCCGCCACGCTGTTCATTGGCGCGGCGCTGATGACACTGATCGACGTGGTGGTTGATCCCGTGGCGCACCTCGGCCGTCACTGGTTCCTGGGCGACATCTACCACTACCCTTCGCCCGGCTATCACTTCGACGTGACCATGGCCAACTACGCGGGCTGGTTCGTGGTGGGCTGGGCCATCATCTTCATCAACCAACGCGTGGATGCCCTGCTGGCCGCGCGCGAGCTGGCAAGCGGCAAAGCCGTGACACTGCCCTACGTGCCCGCCAAGGGCCTGTTCGCGCCGCTGTTCTGGGCGGGCATCCTGCTGTTCAACCTGGGAGTGCAAGCCTGGCTGGGCTGGTCCTATCAGCCGGAGCCGGGCGTGGAGTTCGACGCGCCCGAGGTGCGCAAGCTGTTCCTCTCCAGCTGCTTCGTGGTGGCGCCGGTGCTGCTGCTGGCCGCGATCCAGCTGATCAAGCCTTCCAACCGGCCCTCAGATGCCGAACTCACCGCCTGGCTGGCCGACTACCCCAGCCCGAAACTGGCATCGCGTATCCCGTAGCAATCCGGAACCCGGGCGCAGGAATTTCGTCTCAACACTGGCCATTGCCGAGCGTAGAAGGATAATCAGGCTCAGAGTTGAGCCCTGTATCCGATTCCCCGGGACGCTGATCGAGGCAGGAGATTCCCATGCGCAAGACTTTGATGGGGGCAGCGCTGTTCGCCCTGCTGACGGGCGCGATTGCCGCCCAGGACGAAGAGGCCCAGCCGGGCGCGAAGATCCTTGAGCGCACCCGGGCCGACTCGGCGCTGCTGCTGCCCCAGGCCGGCACCGGCGGCTCGAGTAACACCCGCCTCAACGTCTGCGAACAGAAGCAGACCGAGTTCAAGGTCGAGGTCGAAGGCTGCGAGAAACTGAAGGCTTTCCTTTCCACGCCCATCGGCCTCGACAAGTCGCGCAAGTACGCCCTCGTGATCGCCCTCAACGGCAGCGGCTACGAGACCGCCGACGATCTCAAGAGCGCCGCCCGCCTTTCGTCCGGGCGCGACCCGCTGATCCTGGCTTCGCTGCAGTACGCGGCCGAGCGCGCCATCAATGAGGACATCAGCGTGATCGAGCCGCTGGTCGAGCCCGACAAGCTGCAGGAAGCCTTCGGCTGGCTGCTCAAGAAAGTGGTGGCCGACCAGCCCGTGGACCCGCAGCGCGTTTTCCTGTTCGGCGGGCGCGGCGCCAACGACGAGGCGGTGGCATGGGCAAAGCAGCTGTGGGCCGACGACCCGGATGCGTTTCCCTTCCGCGCCTGCCTCTACGACGGCACCATGTGGGGCTTTGACACCGAGGCCGCGCCGCCCGTGCCCACGGTGTTTTCCGTGCTGGACTGGGACGTCGAGGGCATCGACGAAAAGGAAAAGAAGCGCTCGCCGGCCGCGTTCGCCAACAGGCTGATGGCCCGCGGCGTGCCCGCTGAGTACCACGTCTTCAAGGCCGATTTCATGAACAGCGAGCCGGAGCGCCTGATTCAGATTCACCGCGCGGCCATCAACCGCCTCGGCGGCCCGGGCGCCGAGGAGTACCCGCCCGACGAAAGCCGCTACCTCGGCGTCAAGACCGCGGCCGACGAGCTGCCCTGGAGCGAGCACAAAGACCCCTGGGCGAACGAGGTGATCGCCTACGCGAAAACCGAAGACTGGAAGCTGGCCTGGGAGCGCGGCAACAACGTTCTCAATGACAAGAACATCAAGACCAAGGACAAGCGCGAGCTGAAAGACTTCATGAAGGAGTTCGAGAAGTACGTGAAGTCCGAGCTCGAGCGCCTGGACGCCTCGATCCAGAAGAGCATCAAGGCGGATTTCTGGCCCAACACCTGGCACTGGCAGCGCATGAAGGCCATGCAGGAGGCCTTCGGCGAGCTGGACTGGTACAAGAAGAAGAACTACGCCAGGACGCTGGAAACCCTCAAGACCTACGGCCCCGCCCAGCGCGACCAGGCCCGCAGGGAGAAGCTGTTCGAGGCCGTAAAGCTCGAGCTGGCGGGAAAGCGCGACGAGGCAAAGAAGATCTACCAGGAAGTCGCCGGCCAGAAGAAGGATGACGGCGGCGTCAGCACCTGGCCCTACGCCGCCGAGTATCGCCTGAGCTGGTGGATGTCCGTCGAGTAGGGGGCCCGCGGTGGTGCGGGTTTGCGCCCGCGCCACCGCCGGATCACCCGTTTGTCAAATCCCGCAGAATGCTTGCCCGCTGCGCCCCGCGCTGCATGATGGCTTACCGCGTGCGGTGGTAGTTTCGGGAGCTGGCATGACTGGGCGAATTCGCTGGTGGCTGAGCGCCGCCGTTCTGCTGTTTTTCACGTCATTCGCGGCCGGCCAGGAAGCGCCCGAGGCCAAGCCTGAGCCGGCCGCCAAGCCGGGCCAGCGCATCATCGAGCGCGCCAGGGCCGATGCCGCCAAACTGCTGCCCCAGCGCGGCCTGGGCGGCGACGACAGCGGCAAGGTCGAGCCGAACAAGACCAAGTTCGAGACCGTGAAGATCGAGGTCGAGGGCTGCGAGAAGATGGAGGGCTACATCGCCCTGCCCGAAGAGCTTGACACGTCAAGGAAGTACGCCCTGATGTTCACCTTCCACGGCAACGGCGACGTCGGTTCCGGCCGCGTCAAGAACGTCGCGCGCATCACCACCGGGCGCGACCCGGTGATCACCATCGGCGTGCAGTACCAGCAGCTGCTGGAGGACGGCAAGGGCAAGATGGGCCAGCCCACGCTCGCCACGCCGGAAAAGATCATCGAGGGCTCGCGCTGGCTGCTCGACAAGGTGATGAAGGACCAGCCCGTTGACCCCGAGCGCGTGTTCGTCAGCGGCTTCTCGTGGGGCACCAGCTGGGCCAGCGGCTGGGCCGGCAAGGAATGGCGCGACGACCCCGAGCATTTCCCCTTCCGCGCCGTCTTTCTCTACAGCAGCGGCGGCGCCGTCAAAAAGGAAACCTGCCCGCCCTGCCCCTGGATCTGCACCGTCGGCGCCGAAGAAACCGCCGTGCTCGGCACCATCAACGTGGTGGAAAGCGTGCGCCACTTCAGCAACGTGCTGGCCGCCTGGGGCGTGCCTGTGCAGTACCACGAAATCCCCAAGATGGGCCACGCCGTCAACGGCCGCTGCCACCAGGTCACACGCGACGTGATCAACGAGCTGGGCGGGCCGGGCATGCAGGCCTACGCCACGGCCGACAGCGCGGAGACGCCCGAGCCGCTGGCGTTCGAAGCCAGCGAAGATCCCTACGTGAAGGAAGTGATCGAGCTGTGCAACGCCGACGACTGGCAGGGCGCGCTGGCGCGCATCCAGGCGATCGACAAGGACAAGTCGATCCCCAGCAAGGCAAAGCGCGAGGTGAAGAAGTTCGAGAAGGAGATCGAGAAGCTCGCCAAGAAAGAAGTGAAGCGGGTGGACGAGCTGGTGGCCGAGGCCATCAAGGCCGAGAAGCTGCCGCCGGCCTGGCAGGTGAAGCGCCTGCGCGCGATCAGCGAGACCTGGGCCGAGGAAAGCTGGATCAAGGGCAAGGGCTACGACGCGCGGCTGGCGGCCCTGGGCGACGACTTCCCGCCGGTCAAGCGCGAGCACGAACGCGAGCAGCTGATGCGCGACGCACTGGCCCTGGAGTCGGAAGAAGGCAAACGCGCCGAGGCCAAGAAGAAGTACGAAGACCTGGCCGCCCGCGCCAACGAAGACGAAGGCAAATCGACCTGGCCCAAGGCTGCAAGCTATCGCCTGAGCTGGTGGATGGACCTGGAGTAAGAGGATTGGTCACAAAAACACCAGGGCACAAAAGACTGGCTCACCAAAGTAGAAAAGTCGGCGACCAGTTTTGTGGCAGTGCCTTTAGTGTTTTCGTGTTTTCGTGGCCCAAATCGCAGTTCCCCAAGGGGTAAGCCATGCGAACCATACTGTGCGCGCTGCTGGTTCTGCTGACGCTCGCGCCGGCCGTCGCGCAGGACGCGGATGACTACAGGCAGAAGCTTGAGGCGCGCGCCAGGGCCGACATCGCGCTGATCCTGCCGCAGCTCGGCCTCGGCGGCGAAGACACCGACGCGCTGAAGCCCCTTAAACACACCAGCAAGGACTGGAAGCCCGCCGACGGCGCGACCGACCCCATCGACGCCGTGTGGTGCGTGCCCGAAGGTGTTGACAAGTCAAGAAAGCTGCCCCTGCTGGTCACCTTCCACGGCGACGGTGGCAACGCAAAGGGCCAGGCCGGCGCCATGGCCCGCGTCAGCACGGCTGAGGCCCCGGTGTTCGTGGCGGCCGTGGGCTGGCAGAACGGCGAGCGCAGCCTGCGCGGCGGCGACATCGCCGGCTTCGTCAAGCAGGTGCGCGAGATGATGGACGCCATCAAGGCCGAGCACTCCATCGACCCGGAACGCATCTTCATGCACGGCTTCAGCGCCGGCTGCACGGTCACGGAGTTCTTCCTGGCCGAAGAATGGGAGAAGAACCCCGGGCGCATGGACATCCGCGCCGCCTTCTTTTCCAGCAAGGCCTTCGACCCGCGCAAGAAGTACCCGCCCATCCCCATGGTCCAGACCGTGGGCGAGAAAGAAGACAACTTCGCCGGCCAGGACCAGCGCGGCTACATCCGCCAGTACTGCTGCATGGCGCGCCAGGCCGGCCTGGCCGTCACCTACCACGAGATCCCCGGCCGCGGGCACGAGCTTGCCCCGCGCGTGATCCAGATCGTGCGCGACCACATCCAGGCCTTCGGCGGCCCCGGCTGCGACGTGTACCGCAACGCCCGCGGCGCGCAGGAGCCCGCCGAGCCGCTGCCCTTTGCCAGCGAAGACGCGCTGGTTCAGGAGCTGATCGGCCTGTGCCGCGCCGAGGACTGGGCAGGCGCCCTGAAACGCGCGGCCGAGATCGACGCCGACAAAGAGCTGAAATCGAAGCAGAAGAAGGAAGCCAAGAAGTTCCCCAAAGAGATGGAGAAGTACGCCAAGAAAGCCTTGCCCGAACTGGAGAAGAAAATCGAAGAGGCCATGAAGGCCGAAAAGTTCCCGCCGGGCTGGGCGGTCAAGCGCCTGAAGGCGCTTAGCGAAGCCTATGCCGGGGAAAGCTGGGTCAGCAACCGCAACTACGGCGCGCTGCTGGAGCGGCTGGAGAACGAGTTCGAGCCCGCCAAACGCGAGCGCGAACGGGAAGAGCTGTTCAGGAAGGCCGAGGCCCTGGAAGCCGAACAGGGCAAATGGGCAGAGGCCAAGCAGCTCTACGAGCAGCTGGTGAAGCGCAAAGAGGAAGACGGCGGCGCCAGCCTGTGGCCCAAGGCCGCCGAGTATCGCCTGAAATGGTGGCGCGAATGATTTCAGTGGCGCAGACATTCTTGTCTGCGCGGGCTGTGATTGCGCAGCGCGAACGTTGTCGCCGCCAGGGCGGCGACCGCGGACAGGAATGTCCGCGCCACCGGGTTGAAAGCTGGCAAAATCCAATCGCAACCAGAGGCGTCAAGCTGTGTTCCATGCACAGGAGATTCCCATGCGCCTGATTGCCGCCTGTCTGCTGTTGCTTGCCCTGGCGCCGTTCGTGGTCGCCGACGACGACACCGAGGAACCCTGGCGGACCAGCCTGCCCGACGTCGCCATTCCCATGCGCGACGGCAAGTCGCTGGCCGCCAACGTGCTGCTGCCCGAAAAGCGCGGCAAGTACCCCTGCATCCTGGTCCAGACGCCCTACGACAAAGACCGCATGGGCCGCGAGTACGGCGACAAGACCAGCGAGGTCGGCCGCGGCAGCGACAAGGCCTGGTCGCAGTTTGACCGCGAGCACTACGCCTACGTGTTCGTGGACTGGCGCGGCTTCTACGGCAGCAAGGCCGCCATGGAGGGCGTCAACCGCCTGAAGTGGAAGCGCGGCCAGGACGGCTACGATTGCGTCGAATGGTGCGCCACGCAGCCCTGGTGCGACGGCAAGGTCGGCACCTGGGGCGGCTCGGCGCTCGGCAAGCAGCAGTTCGACACGGCCGCCGAGCAGCCGCCGCACCTGGTGTGCTGCGCGCCGCTGATCGCCTATCAGGGCAACCGCTACGAAAGCTACTACGAAGGCGGCGTGCAGCTGGAGGCGCACACCAAGGCGCTGGACCGCCTGGGTTTCGGCGTGGGCAGGTTCGTGGCGGACAACCCGCTGCCCGGCACGCGGCTCTGGAACTTTGTCCTGAACCAGAGCTACCGCCCGGAAGAGATCAGCGTGCCCTGCCTGCTGATCAGCGGCTGGTGGGACAACTACCCGCGCGAAGTGATCCAGCAGCACGCGGACCTGCTAAGCCAGGGCGCGGGCAAAGCCAAAGAGAGCAAGCTGGTGATGGGCCCCTGGTCGCACACGGCCATCGATGTGAGCGAGCAAGGCGACCTGAAGTACCCCGAGGCAGAAGACTACTCCACGAAGATCACTCTGAAGTTCTTCGACCACTACCTGCGCGGCCTTGAGGACAGCGGCTGGGAAGACGTGCCCGTGGTAAGCGCCTTCCAGTGCGGCGAGAACAAGTGGCACGGGGCCGAGAGCTGGCAGAAGCTGGCGGGCAAACACGCGACGTATTACTTGCATGCCGATGGCGTCATCAGCAGCGAGAAGCCCGGCGCGGCAAGCGACGAACAGCCATTGACCCGTCAATACAAGTACGACCCCAAGGACCCCTCGCCCACCATCGGCGGCCGGAACCTGCCGCCACTGACACACGGGCCCAAGGAGATTGCAAAGATCGCCGGCCGCCACGACGTGCTGGTGTACGCCACGGACAAGCTGGTAGAGCCGCTGGCGATCCGCGGCGAGGTGGAACTGAACGTGCTCTTCAAGTGCAACCGGGTGGACACGGACATCCACCTGCGCCTGTGCGACGAATTCCCGGACGGGAAGCTGTACCTGGTGGGGGAGACCATCCAGCGCGCCAAGCTGCGCGACGGCAAGACCGTGCAAAAACTGGTTCCCGACGAGATCTACAACGTCACGCTCAAGCTCGCGCCCCACGCCTACACCTGGCGACAAGACCACAAGCTGAAGCTGATCGTTACCGGCGGCAACAGCCCGCGCTACGAGCTCAACAGCCACACCGGCGCGGACCACTTCGAAAAGGATAAGGCGCTGGACGTCACCGTCACCCTGTTCCACGACGCCAACAACCATGCCGAGTTGCGGTTGCCGCGGTAGGGGCCGCCCCATGTGGCGGCCCGGGGCGGTCGTCAGGGCGGCCACATGGGGCCGCCCCTACTCCGGGTCCGATCCGTCGGCGCGCTTGCCGGTGCTGGTTTTCTGGGGCAATGCTCCGTGCTGGTCCCAGGTGAAGTGGCGCTTGGGAATGATGCCGCGCTGGATGAACTCGGTTTCGGCCTGCTCTTTGTCCGTGCGCGCGTCCCACTGCAGCACGCACACCTCGTGCACGTTGTTCTCGAAGAACTGCATCCGGAAGTTGTAGGTGCCCGGCACTAAATGCACCCAGTCGCCGGTCTTCTCGCGCTGGTAGTGCAGGTTGTCGTCGGCCAGCACCAGGTTGTCATCCAGCCACACCAGGATCCCGTCGTCGCTGCGGCAGGTGAAGCGGTAGTCCCCCTCGGTCTCGATGATCAGCGCGCCGAACCACTCCACGGCAAAGGTTTCGGCCGGAAACGGCAGGTCGAACTGGTTGGCATTTTCAAAGTTTACCCAGGCATCTTTGCGGACCTGGAAACAGGCCAGCGGCTCCGGGTCGGGCATCTTGCTGTAGCCGCCCGGGTTGGGCAGGTCGTAGTAATAGGCGATCAAACCCTTGTTCTGCACGTCGATGTAGAACGGCTCGCTGGTCACCACGGTCAGGCGCGCGACGATGGCGCCTTCGCCCAAGCCGCTGGGCAGCACAGCCTGGCAGGTGCGGATCACGCCGCCGCCGTTGCCGGTTTCAGTCTGCGTGACGATGTACTCCAGCGGCACACCGTCCACGGTGAGGTTGACCGGCGCGGCCAGCACCTCCGCGTTGCCGAACACCTCCAGGTTGAACTCGAACAACTGGCCCTCGCGGATCGACGGCCGTGTGGTGGTGATGTCGTAGGGCAGGATCGGCGGCTGCTCGCCCTCGGCGAAGAGCGGTTTCGCGCTGACAATGCGCGGCGGCTTGGGCGGCACCACGGGCGGGAAGAACAACCGGTAGCCAAGTGTCTCGACTTCTTCCCAATTGGGTGTGAAGACAGCTTCCTCGCCAGCTCCTTCAACGAGCACGCCGTTTCGTCGCATCTTCACGGTCTTCAGGCCGGCCGGGCCTGTTTCGCTGGTCCAGTCGATGCTGAGGGGCAGGTAGTGCTCCTCCCGGTTGCTGACCTCGAAGTCGAGTGTGGTCAGGTTGAAGCTGCCGCCGGTCTGCGCGGCCGTCTCGCGCATTTGCTCGCCGAGCCGCACGCGCAGGCGGCCGTAGGTCTGGAAGCGCACCAGCGCCATCTGGCCCTCGGGTACCCAGCCGGCCGGTATGCCGAGTTTGCCCTCCCAGTGGCAGGCGAGGGGGTTGTTGCGGAAGGCAAGGTCGATGTCGGCGCGAGTCTCGAACATGAAGTCGCGCTCAAGTCGCACCACGTCAGGCTTGTGCAGCGTGTCGTCGATGAAGTCGTAGTTCGACCAGCCAGCCAGGTTGTACCAAGACGCGAACAGGCCGAACTGAGTGGTGACGGTGAAGTCCACAGAGTTCGAAGGAATCTCAGGTCCGTAGTTCACGTCCACACCGATTGAGCCTGAGGCAGACACAACTGCGGATCTTGCCACAATCAGCTTTCCTGAATCTGCGCCAACTGGAACCTGAACTCGTAGCTGCGAGGAACTCTTTTCAAGAATCGATGCCTCTTGGCCGGAGAAGGTCACCGACACTTTGTCTGCAATCGTTTCCCCCTCGTGAAGGCCGACAGGGACTTTGACTTCAACGTAGAGGTTCTGGCCGAAGATTGTGACCTCGTCACCGATCTCACCCTCGTACCTGCTCAGCTTGGTGATGATCGGCGCGTTGTCACTCCACAGCGCTTCCGGCAGCATCAGCATTTCCGGCGGCACCGGGATCGGCTTGCTCTGCCCCTCCGGCACGTACATGAAGTTGCAGGCCGCGAGCGGGTCCACCGGGCTGCCGTTTTCGCCCTCCATGTAGTCGATGCGGATCGGGTGCAGGCCGGCCGTCAACGTCAGCACGGTGCTGACTTCGGTGTAGTCGCGCATGTCGTTGAACAGCACGCTTTCGCCATCCAGGGTCACTACGCCGGTGTAGTCGGCGCCTAAATACAGCCAGTAATCGCCGGCCTCCTTGATCACCAGGAAGCCCTCCCACACGCCCATGAAGTTGCGCTTGTCGAAGGGCAGGTCGGCCCAGGCTTCCTTGCTGGGGAAGTACACCTGCGGGTCGATGCGTGTAATGTCGGGCGTGCGGTCGTCCAGCTCAGGCTGGTCCGGGTCCAGCAGCGCGGCCAGCGGCAACTGGCTGAAGGCGTAGTACTTCGCGTACAGGCCGCGCCGATCTTGCAACAGCTTGGGGCTGATCTCGGACAGCTCTTTCTTGCCCGCCTCGTCTTTCAGCTTGCGCGTGCGCGGCTTTACGTTGCCGAGGCTCTGGTTGGGCGGGCGCTTGATGGCCTTCAGGGCTTCAATGCGGCGCTGGCGCTCGGCGTCTTTGGCCTTTTGCTCGGGCGTGCGGGTGTCTTCGGTCGTCGGCTGGGCGGGGTTCGTGCCTTTAACTGGATTCCCCATGTCTTCCGGCCGAGGCTCCGAGCTCAACTCGGCGGCCTCCCGCTCGGCCTTGATGCGGGCCTCTTCGCGGACCTGCCGGATGCGCTCCTGCTCGGCTTCGTCGATGCCGGGCAGCAGGCCTTCGGTGTTGGCGCGGGGTTTTTCGGCGACCGGATTGCCGCTGTCGTCCAGTTGCGGCGGAACCTCGGCCAGCGGAGTTTCTTTCTGCTTGCCCGGTGACTTCTGGTCGCTGCTCCCGATAATGGGGATCAGGGAAGACCCTTCAGGCCGCAAGATTGCCCAGGCGCCCGCTAACAACAGCAGGACGAGAACGGGAAGGGTGGCCAGCAGGTGCTTTCGCGTCATAAGCTTGACAGCCGACAAGTGATGCAGGATACAGGTTTCAGGTTCCGCGATGTAGGTTTTAAGGAAACTACAAAAGCAGTCCCGCGCAGAGTACGCAGAGGGCGCAGAGAACTGCCGAATTGCCCTTCTCTGCGTTCTCTGCGGTCTCTGCGCGAGGCCGCAGTACGAAACAGGAACGGATGACCGAAGCCCCGAACACGCTTACCCAGCGTCTGGACGAAAAAATCGCCCAGGGCATGTCCGAAGAGCGCGAGCTGCTGAAGGCCCTGCGCGACCTGCTGATCAAGCAGGACTTCGACGACCAGGTGATCGACCAGGTCGCCGGCCTGACCGGCCACCTGGAAGAGCTGTTCCTGCTGGTGGTGGTTGGTGAAGTGAAGGCGGGCAAAAGCACCTTCATCAACAGCCTGCTGAACGCCGAGGTGTGCAAGGTCGGCGCGATCCCCACCACCGACAAGATCCACGTGCTGAAGTACGGCGACGTCGAGAAAGAGCGCATCATCGAGGAGTTTCTCATCGAGAAACACCTGCCCTTCGAGCCCCTGCGCAACATCAACATCGTGGACACGCCGGGCACCAACAGCATCGTCAAGCGCCACGGCGAGATCACCGAAAGCTTCATCCCGCGCTGCGACCTGATCCTGTTCACCACCAGCGTGGACCGGCCCTTCAGCCAGACCGAACGCGAGTTCCTGGGCTACATCGTGGAGGGCTGGGCGAAGAAGATCATCTTCGTGATCACCAAGAAGGACATCAAAGAGCCCCACGAGCTGGTCGAGATCAACGACTTCGTCACCGACAGCGTGAAGAAGTTCTTCGATTTCGAGCCGCAGATCTTCATGGTCAGCGCCAAGCAGGCGCGCAAGGCCAAGGAAACCCGCGACGACGCGCTGTACGAGGAATCCGGCTTCAAGGCCCTCGAGCAGTTCCTGTTCGAGAAGCTGTCCGTCGGCGAAAAGCTGCAGCTCAAGCTGGAAAGCCCGATCAACAGCGCCATGACCATCTGCGACCGCGCATCCGAGTCATTCACCGCGCGCATGGCGCACCTCAAGGACGACAAGCGCGTCCTTGAGAACATCAAGGGCCAGCTCGAGCAGTCCGAGTCGGACATGTCCGAGAACTTCGGCCGCTTTATCCTCGAGATCGACAACATCATCCTCGAGATGGAAAAGCGCGGCCGCAACTGGGTCGATGACAACGTCAAGCTGACCAACATGGGAATGCTGAAGTCGGCCGAGCGTTTTAGGGGCCGCTTCAAAGAGGAAGTGATCAAGGACTACGAGACCAAGATCGACGACACGCTGAACAAGGCGGTCGATTGGTTCATGAAGAAGTACCTGAAGGTCTGGCAGGACACCACGCAGTACTTCAGCGACCAGGCCGCGCTGCGCCCGCATGAGGGAATGGTGGGCAAGGTCGGCACCAAGTTCGAGTACAACCGCGAAAAGATCTATGACCTGGTGCGCGCCGACGCCAAGGACAAGATCAAGGGCTTCGACTACGAAGACCAGATGCGCCGCTTCATGGGGCGCGCGGCCACCGGCATCAACACCGCCATCGGCGGCAGCCTGATCGGCGTGGGCGCCGGCGCCGCCGTGGTGGCGCTGACCACGGCCGCGGGCTTCACCTGGATTGACGTGACGGGCATCCTGGCGGGCTTGACGCTGCTGGGCGGCTCAATGCTGGTGCTGCCGATGCAGCGCCGCAAGATCAAGGCCGAGTTCAGCAACAAGATCACCGAGCTGAAGGCCGCGCTGGCCAACGTGCTGGAAGAGCAGATCAAGAAGGAAGCGCGCGAGGCCGTGGAGAAAATCCGTGAGAGCTTCGGCCCGTTCTTCGATTACGTGAACCGCACCACGGGCAGCGTCGAGGAGTCGATCCGCAAGGTGAAGGAAATCCGCGACGGCTTCCAGCAGCTCAAGCTGAAGTTCGGCATGACGCTCGCCGAGGAAAAGGACGCGCTCGCCATCAAGGACACCCGCGAGCACCGCAAGCTACCCGAGCCCGAAGCCAGCATGACCCACGAAACCAGCGAGCCTCCGGCCGAAACCCCCGCCGAAGAATCCACCGAGTCAACCGGCGAAGACCCGTAGCGTCACGGCCTCTCTGTGACGCAGCCAGCGATCGCCACCAGCTGTTCGCGACGCTCTGGTGAAGGCCATAAAACCTGACAACCATCGTTAAGGCGCAATAGTCAGATCCCAATGAGCTCAGGAGTATGTCTTGCGCACAATGCCTGTTGCGATCATCGCAAGTGCACTAGTCATCTTTGTGGGATGCTCATCACGAACCCAGACGAGTTTTCAGTTGGAGGCACAACACACGGGCAGCAATGGATGCCAATTTTCAGATCATCGGCAAGAGCAACTGGCGGCGGCGGCAGACAGTGTCCATGTCCCGATCGATAACCCCTCACTTCGGCCCTCGGAGATTACCGTTTGGCGCATCGGATCGAGCGATTGGAAGGTTGTGCGGGAAGCCGAGCCCGACGCGGAGGGGAACGTTCAGTTAGGCGACGGTGAGCAGCTCGGCTTGTTTGTCAACCGTGTACTCTCTGCCGAAGCGCTTCAAACGTTAGCAGAGATGCAAGAACTTCGTCGTCTGAACCTCGTCGTTGATCCAGTGATGCCAGTGGAGGCTTGGGTGGCGTTAGGAGCGATTGATTCGATCGCCTGGCTGGATGTGAAACTGGCGGAAAATGGCGATCCGTCCGCCCTAAATGACGAGCATCTGAAGTACCTTGCTGCGTCTCCCAACCTGCAAGTCTTGAAGCTGTGGGATATCGCTCCCGCCGAGGAGACGTGGCGTGCAATCTGGAAGTTGAAACACCTTAGATCTCTGTCGATCTATGAGATCTGGAGCGACATCGCCAACAACTTCTTTCACGCAAAAAAGGCGTTCGCGCGTCCAGCGTCGTTGGAGATGGGAAGGCCCCATTTCAGCCTGGACGAACTTACGCTGAAGCTGAGTGGAGGTGACTTGGCACTTTACACTGACCAAGACATCATTGCGCTCTGTGGACAGGACGGCGTCAAAAGTCTCGAGTTGTCAGGACTTCCGGATGTCCGCGGTGATGCGATCGACGCCGCCTTGAAGTGGAAACGTCTGGAAAGGCTCCATATCTGGTCCATGAAGAATGCAATGGGTCCGATAAATGCATGCCAGAGTATGCCTGCTTCATTGACCGAGTTGCGAATCTGGAACTGTGACGGTTTCGACGCGGGAACGTATGTCACACTTCAGCAATCAAAGAGCATTGCAATATTGGATCTGCGGTCGGTTCCCGTAACGCAAGCGAGTGTAGCGGCTCTGGCCACGATGACTCAGTTGGAGTCCCTTTCGTTACGGAGCGGCAAGACGGTACACCAATCCTCACTCGATGTTTCGCGCCTGCTGTCGATGCCCAAGCTGAAGTCGCTGAAACTGGGAAAAATTGGAGTGGCGGAGATTGCCAACGGGCCAGAAGTCAACGATCTGGCGCCCCTCGCGGAGTTGTCATTCGAGTCCTGCAAGATCGAAGGTGACCTGCGATGGTTGCCGCATTTTAAGGGCACGTTGGAAAAGCTGGAACTCACCCACTTTGATCGGCTGGACGACGCCACGGTAGAGTGCATCCTCAGGTTGGCGAAACTGAAGTACCTGAACCTGTCTGATGCTTCCGAGCTAACCGTGGACGGGGCAAAGCGGCTCGCAGCACTGAAAGGTTTAGAGACACTGGTGCTGGCTCGCACACTTCCCGAGAAAGAGCTGATCAAACTTCAGGTTCTCTACCCCAACATCCAGGTCGACGACTAAGTCCGTGTTTGGAGCGAGCTCAACGAAAGGTTCCAACCCACAAAATGTGTTTCGCATGGCTCATGTCCCTGCTCACTTGGCCGGGCGAAGTCGCGGATATCAATTTTGTGTGTTCCGCCCTTGAGCTCAGAACATCCACTGCAACTGCAGGCGGATTTCGTGGAACACTCGCCAGTCGCTTACCCTTACGGTGCCCGCTGTGGCGCCGCTGCGTGAGTTGCCGTGGGGCAGCTGCTGCGCCACGTACCTGTAGTCGGCCTGCAGCTTGAGGTTGTCGCCGTGGATGAACCAGCACAGGCCGCCGCCGTACTCGTAGCTGTCAGCGCCGAAGGCGTCGCCGTCGATCGGGTTGCCGCTGGCCGCGTCGCGTGACTTGAACTCGTCGAAATCCACGTAGCTGAAGCGCGTGCCGATCACCAGCTTGTCCGGCAGCACAAAGTAGCCGACGTCAACCGTGGCGCCGAAATCCTGCGTGCTCTTCACCACGTACTCGTCCTGCGCCAGGTTGAACTCCTGCAGCGCGCCCCGCGCCGAGAAGTTCACGGTGCGCAGGTGCAGCGCCCAGTTCACGCTCAGGCCGATCCAGCGGAAATGGCCGTCCACCGTGCCGTGAAAAATCTGCGCGTCGGTGTGCCTGCGCCCGCTGGCCGGCGCCGGCAGCGTGGTGCCCTGCGGATTGCTGTAGTAGATCGCGCCCAGGAAAGTGCCCGCGCCGTCTACCCGCGCGCTCATCCAGTTCGCGGCCAGGCCCACCATCATGAACCATGCGGCCGTGTCGTCCAGGGCGCCGAGGTCAACCATGTGTCTGGGCACGCGGCCCATGGGGTGGAACTCGACGCGCGCGGCGACCATCATCTGGCCGTCCACGACCTGGCTGAAGTTTTCCGGGTTCACCTTCCAGTCGCTGTTGCGGAAGCCGCCGTTGAACTGCTCGGTGGCTGCCTGGTCGGTGACGTGTACGCCGTCGGCTGCTATCACGCCGCGGCCCTGCGAGCCGTCGGCGTTCGCGATGGCGCCGTTGAACAGGCCGACCTGCCAGGTGAGCAGCGCCTCGTCGAAGTCGGTTTCGTACAGGCCCAGCATGCCGGAAATCTCGATGCCCTTGCCCCAGCCCTGGCTGAAGGCGGCGTCGGCGATGGCGCGGTCGGGCAGGGCGGTGCGTTCGTGGTCAACCAGGTACTCCCAGGTTGCGGGCACGCGCATCTGGCCGACCGTGATGTTGAAGTAGTCCTCTGGCGCCCAGCGGAAGAAGGCGTCCTCTATGCGCACGCCGCCGCCCCAGTTCCAGACCAGCCACAGCCGGTACTGGAAGCTGCGGTCGAACAGGTGGCCGTGAAAGAACGACCGCACACCGGCGAAACGGAAGTTGTGGTAATCGCGCCCGTTGTCGCCGTTCTCGCCCTCACCGCGTGTGTCGTGGTAGGTGTACCGGAACTGCACGGCCGTGATCAGCGTGAACTCAAAGGCCTCGTCGGCGCTGGTGACACGCAGGCCCGAAGAGCCAAGGTCGGAGTCGGGGGCTTCGTCCTGGGCCAGCAGAGCGGGGGCCAGCAGCAGGGCTGCGGCCAACAACAGTATGCGCATGGGAACTCCTTTCCGGGGCGTGATTGTAGTAACGCCCCGGTAATGTCGCACGCCTTGTCAGGCTTTTCGTGTCGCACGGCCGCCGCGGGCCGTCCGTGGCATTCGCTTCCAGCGAATGAGTGGCGGCGGCCTCAGCCGCTGTCGCGAGCTGGAAGCACGCGGAACTCACGCGCTGGAAGCGCGTGCCACGCACGCAAAAGCCCATCGTTTACACCAATCGTATCTACACAAGTCTGGCATTTCAGCCGGCGCGGCCGGCGTCTCTCCGGGCAAGCCCCCGGCGGTCGGCACTGAGCGCAGCGAAGCGCCGACAAGCCGGGGGATCTCTCGGCGGCTGTTCCGAGCCGCGCAG
>JAANMX010000187.1_pt1 | contig 81576 bp, 82 predicted proteins | sample 7279681 | NCBI WGS metagenome assembly JAANMX01 (sample SAMN14094542, study PRJNA606508) | bioreactor metagenome | isolation source: A lab-scale SPAN reactor treating ammonium-rich wastewater day 351 | place: Ireland: Galway | collected 2018-01-01
CAGGTCAGACCGATGGCGGTCCGGCGCGCCGGGTCGAGAGGCTTGGGTGAATCGCTCATGACTTCCCTGTCGGAGATGATGTCGGGCGGGATCCGGCGGTCGGGATCCAAAAACCCCGTATTTTAGCGTATTGCGGCGCAACGATTAAAGGGGCGGTGGTTGCGGCGCGACGCGGGCGCCCGGCGCGCAAGCGCGCACGCCGGGTCACGCGCGCAGCACGTGACGCCAGCGGCGCGCCGGTGCTATGGTGAGCGCCGCAACAAGGCCGCGCCCGGCGCGAGCTGCAACGACGTGGCCAACAAACTATCCGGGAGATGCGACATGGGAATGATGGCGGAGTTCAAAGCCTTCGCGATGAAGGGCAGCGTGATGGATCTCGCCGTCGGCGTGATCATCGGCGGCGCCTTCGGCAAGATCGTCGACTCGCTGGTGGGCGACGTGATCATGCCGCTGATCTCGGCCATCCTGGGCGGGCGCTTCGATTTCAGCAGCCTGTACGTCGCGCTGGGCAAGGCGCCCGAGGGCACCGCGATGACGCTCGACGCGCTGAAGAAGGCCGGTGTGCCGGTCTTCGCCTACGGCAACTTCATCACCATCGTGATCAACTTCGTCATCCTCGCCTTCGTGATCTTCATGATGGTGAAGATGATGAACCGCTGGAAGCAGGAACCGGCACCCGAAGCTGCGCCCGCTCCGCCCGCCCAGGAAGTGCTGCTGGGCGAGATCCGCGACCTGCTGAAAAAGCGCCCCGCCTGAGAGCCGTGCCGGGCGTGCGCGCCGGACACCCGCGCCGGCGTGCCCGCGCCCCGCATGCCGCCCCGGCGCGGGTGGTCGTCAGACCGGATTGTCGTCGTCGATGAAGCGATGCGCGATGCGCAGCTGCGCAGCAACGTGCGCGCCGAGCGCCTGCACGCCGTAGCGCTCGGTCGCATGGTGGCCGGCAGCGAAGTAGACGACGCCGGCCTCGCGCGCCAGGTGGGTGGTGCGCTCGGCGATCTCGCCGCTCACGAAGGCATCGGCGCCTGCGTCAATGGCCTGCTGCAGCATGTCCTGTGCCGCGCCGGTACACCACGCCAGGCGCCGGATCGGCCGCCGCAGCGCCCCCACCGCCAGCGCATCGCGCCCGAGGCGCTCGCGCAGGTGGCGACCGAGCAGCGCGGCACTCGCGGGCCGGGGCAGGTCGTGCCAGGCGATCAGGTCCTGGTCACCCGCCCGGCCGTCCACGCGCCAGCCCATCCGGGCGCCGAGTTGCGCGTTGTTGCCGAGCAGCGGATGAACGTCGAGCGGCAGGTGATAGGCGAACAGGTGCAGCCCGTGACCCAGCACTTCGGCGAGCCGGGCGCGGCGCGTACCGGTCACGCGCGGATCGTCGCCGCGCCAGAACCATCCGTGGTGCACCAGCAGCGCGTCGGCGCCGTCGGCCACGGCCGCACGCACGAGCGCAAGGCTCGCGGTGACGCCGCTCACCAGGCGGCGGATCGGGCGATCGCCTTCCACCTGCAGGCCGTTTGGGCAATAATCGGCGAACCTGCTCGCCCCGAGTACTTCCTCGAAGGACGCCGACAGTTCGGCGACGGTCACCGTCGCGGCAGCCGAAATCCCTTCCGTGCGTCCCTCTCCGCGTCGCCGAGTCATGCTGAAGAAGCTCTGGTTGGTCTTTGCGCAGGCCGTCACGATCCTGCTGGCGCTGCTGTTCACTTTCGCGACGCTTCGCCCCGAGTGGCTTCCGCAACCGCTCGCGCCCGAGCCCGCGCCGCTGTCGCTGCCTGCGCCAGCCCCCGACAGTCGCGGCGAGCCGGTGGCCAATGCGCCACCGGCGGCGCGCGACGTTGCGAACGGCCGCCTCGCGCCGATTCTGTCATACAGCGAAGCGGCGCGCCGGGCGACCGCCGCGGTCGTGAACATCTACACGATGAAGGCGGGACGCGCAGCGCAGGAGCACCCGCTGTTCGGCGATCCGCTGTTCCGCAGGTACTTCGGCGACCAGTTGGGCGAGCGACCACAGACCAACAGCCTCGGCTCGGGCGTGATCGTCTCGGCCGACGGGTACGTGCTGACCAATCACCACGTGGTCGACGGCGCCGACGAGATCGAGGTCCTGCTGGCCGACGGCTCGAAGGCGCGTGCCAGGGTAGTAGGCACCGATCCGGAGACCGACCTGGCGGTGCTGCGCATCGACGTGTCCGACCTGCCGGCGATCGCTTTCGGCAATGCCGAAACCGCGCGCGTGGGCGACGTGGTGCTGGCGGTTGGCAATCCGTTCGGCGTCGGCCAGACGGTGACGATGGGAATCATCAGCGCGGTGGGCCGCACGCAGCTGGGCATCAACACGTTCGAGAACTTCATCCAGACCGACGCGGCGATCAACCCCGGCAACTCGGGCGGTGCGCTGGTCGACACCGAAGGGCGGCTGCTCGGCATCAACACCGCGATCTACTCGCGCAGCGGGGGTTCGCTCGGCATCGGCTTCGCGATCCCGACCAGCACCGCGCGCCAGGTGATGGACCAGATCGTCGCCACCGGCTCGGTCACGCGCGGCTACATCGGCGTCGAGCCCCAGGACGTCACGCCCGAGCTGGCGGAAGCCTTCAGGCTGCCGCGCAAGGACGGCGCGATCATCGCCGGCGTGATGCGCAATGGTCCGGCCGATCGTGCCGGCGTCAAGGTGGGCGACATCCTGGTGCAGGTCGATGGCGAGCCGGTGGCCAATACCGCCACGATGCTCAACGTGATCGCGCGACTCGAGCCGGGTTCGACCGCGCGGTTCCGCTTCGTGCGCGACGGCAAGAGCGTCGAACTGCCGATCCGCATCGGCAAGCGCCCGAGGCCCGGGACGCCGCGCGAGTGACCGCCCGCGCGTGCCGCGCCCGCCCGGGCGACGGCGCGCGGCGCGGGGTGCGCCCGCTACCGTCGCAGGCTGCCGGGCGACGCCGGGTCGGCCGATGCGACGGTGGTGGCGGTGGTGGCCACGTCGTCTGCCGTCTGCGCCGCCGGTTCGGCTTCGTCGTCGGGCGACCGGCTGCGCGCCTTGATGAACCCCGCCAGCACGATGCCCAACTCGTACAGCATGATCAGCGGGATGGCGAGCATGAACTGGCTGAGCACGTCGGGCGGCGTCAGCACCGCAGCGACGATGAAGGCACCGACCACCACGTAGCGGCGCGCCGCGCGCAACTGCGCAGGGCTCACCATGCCGAGCTTCACCAGCAGCATCTCGGCCACCGGCACTTCGAAGGTCAGGCCGAAGCCGAAGAAGATCGCCAGCGTGAAGTCCCAGTACTTCTGCAGGTCCTGCAGCACGTCGGCGCCGGTGCGCGACGCGAACGCGAAGAAGAACCTGTAGGCGGCCGGCAGCACGAAGAAGTACGCGAAGGCAATGCCCACCACCAGGAAGAAGATGCTGGAGACGATCAGCGGCAGTGCGAAGCGCTTCTCGTGCTCGTACAGGCCCGGTGCGACGAAGGCCCAGGCCTGGTACATGATCCAGGGCAGCGACAGCAGCACGGCCGTCAGGAACGACACCTTGGTCAGCGTGAAGAACGCCCCTGCCTGGTCGATGAAGATCGGCCGGGTCCCCGGTGGCAGCGCCTGGTACAGCGGCTGCGACAGGAACTTCATGATGTCGCCGGAGAAATAGAAGCAGACGCCGAACAGCACCAGCACCACCACCAGCGAGCGGATCATCCGGTCGCGCAGTTCGACGAGGTGCGAGACGAAGCTTTCTTCCTGGCTCATCGATGCAGGCGGCGCTTCGGACGCTTCTGTCCGAGTTCCTTCTCGCGCTCGAGGCGCCGGTCATGGATGCGCTCGCGCAACCGTCGTTGCGCGTACACCTTGTCCCAATCGGTGGCAGACTGGCCGGAGCCGGCGCCACCGTCGCCGGGAGCCTCGAGGTCGGCAGCGATCGCGTCGAACTGCGAGCGCGTCTCCGAGACGGTCGATTCGAGCGATTCCTGCAATTCGCGTGCCGCGCCGCTGACCTCGCCCTGCAGTTTGCGCAGTTCGTCGAGTTCCATCTGGCGGTTGATGTCGGACTTCACGTCGGCAACGTAGCGCTGCAGCTTGCCGAGCCACTGCCCGGCCTGCCTGGCGACCTTCGGCAGGCGCTCCGGACCAAGGACGATCAGCCCGACGATCGCCACGATGACCATTTCGGAAAAGCCGAAATCGAACATCTCCGTGCCTCAGCGGGTGCGAAGCAAGCCGGCGTGCCCGGGCCGGACCCGCGTCTCGGCGACGCCCGAAAACGACGCGAGCGGCCGCAGGCGACCGCTCGCAGGCGAAACCGGACGCGAAAGACGGCAGTCAGCTCTTTTCGCGGGCCTCGACATCGATGGTCTTCGACGACGCCGATTGGGATTCGGACGCCGCTTTCTCGGTGCCCTCCCGTACGCCCTCCTTGAAGCCACGCACTGCGCCGCCGAGATCGGATCCGATGTTGCGCAGCTTCTTGGTTCCGAAGATGAGCATGATGATCACCAGCACGATCAGCCAGTGCCAGATGCTGAAGCTCCCCATCGTGTACTCCCGTCAGAGGCGGACCATGCCCGGACCGAATGGTGTGGGTCCGCCGAGCACATGAACATGGAGATGATACACCTCCTGTCTCCCCACCCTGCCGTTGTTGACGACCAGCCGGAAGCCGTCGGTGGCGCCCTGTTCGCGCGCGAGTCGTCCGGCGATGCCGAGGATTTTCCCGAGCAGCGCCTGGTGCCTCATGTCGGCCTCGTAGAGGTTTTCCAGGTGCAGCCGTGGCACGATCAGGAAATGGACCGGTGCCGACGGGTGGATGTCGTGAAAGGCGACGATGTCGTCGTCTTCGTAGACCTTGCGCGACGGGATCTCGCCGCGCGCGATCCGGCAGAACAGGCAGTCATCGTTGCGAACGGGCCCGGCGGCCCCGGGTTGCGTGCTCACCTGCGCACCTCCGTGGAAGCGGACCGTCTCGCTGCCTTCTCGTCGAGTCCGGACAGACCCTCGCGGCGGGCCAGTTCGTCGAGCACCTGGCGCGGCGAGAGCCCGAAGTGGACGAGCATCACCAGGCAGTGGAACCAGAGATCGGCAGTTTCGGCCACGATGCGCTCGGGCACGCCGTCCTTGGCCGCCAGCACGGTTTCGGTGGCTTCCTCGCCGATCTTCTTCAGGATCGCGTCGGGCGCCCCGGCGAGCAGTCGCGCCACGTAGGAGTGGCGGGAATCGCCGCCCTTGCGCCCTTCGAGCACTGCCGCCAGGCGATCGAGGACCGCGCCTGCGTCGCCCACCGCGGCGGCCGCACCTGCTTTCGGTTCGTCGCCCTTCATCGTCGTCGGCCGATCGTCATCGACAGTTCATCATCGGTAGATCCTCTCCGGATCCTTCAGCACCGGATCGACCACCACCCAGCGCCCGTCTTCGTGGCGTCTGAAGAAACACGACTGGCGCCCGGTGTGGCAGGCGATGCCGCCGTGCTGCACCACCGACAACAGCACCACGTCACCGTCACAATCGAGCCGCAGTTCGCGCACCACCTGGACATGCCCGGACTCCTCGCCCTTGCGCCACAGGCGGGCACGCGAGCGTGACCAGTACACCGCGCGCCCGGTGGCGACGGTCTCGGCCAGTGCCTCGCGATTCATCCAGGCCATCATCAGGATGCGCCCGCCTGGGGATTCCTGGGCGATGGCCGGCACCAGCCCATCGGCGCCCCATTGGACTTCGTCCAGCCAGGCAGTGTCGCCGTCCGGCTTGCCGGTGTCCGCCTGTTTCATGCGGGGATGCACATCAGTCGAGTCGCACCGCGATGCCGCGCTCGGCCAGGTAACGCTTGGCCTCGCCCACGGTGAACTCGCCGAAGTGGAAGATGCTCGCGGCCAGAACCGCGTCGGCGCGGCCCTCGGTGACCCCATCGGCCAGATGCTGCAGCGTGCCGACGCCGCCGGAGGCGATCACCGGCACGCCGACCGCGTCGGCCACCGCGCGCGTGAGCGCCAGATCGAAGCCCTGTTTCGTGCCGTCGCGATCCATGCTGGTGAGCAGGATTTCGCCCGCGCCCAGCCGCTCGACCTCGCGCGCCCAGTCGATGGCGTCGCGACCGGTGGGCCTGCGGCCGCCGTGGGTGAAGACTTCCCAGCGTCCCGGGGCGACCGCCTTCGCGTCGATCGCGCAAACGATGCACTGCGCACCGAAACGCGCGCTCGCGTCGGCGAGCAACTGCGGATGCTGCACGGCCGCGGTGTTGATCGACACCTTGTCGGCGCCAGCGTTGAGCAGCCGGCGCACGTCGTCGACCGCGCGCACGCCGCCGCCAACCGTGAGCGGGATGAAGACCTCGTTGGCCACCGACTCGATCACCTGCACGATGATGTCGCGCTCGTCGCTCGAGGCGGTGATGTCGAGGAAGGTCAGTTCGTCGGCGCCCTGCTCGTCGTAGCGGCGCGCAATCTCCACCGGGTCGCCGGCGTCGCGCAGGCCGACGAAGTTCACGCCCTTGACCACGCGACCGGCCGTCACGTCCAGGCAGGGGATGATGCGCTTGGTGAGCATGTTCAGCCGTTCAGCTCGTCGGCGCGCGCCTGTGCGGCGCGGAAGTCGAGCGCGCCCTCGTACAGCGCGCGGCCGAGGATCGCGCCGGTGACGCCTTCGCCCTCGATCGCACACAGCTGCTCGACGTCGTCGAGGCTGGCGAAACCTCCCGAGGCGATGACCGGGATGCGCAACTCGCGCGCGAGCCGCACCGTGGCCTCGACGTTCACGCCGGCGAGCATGCCGTCGCGCCCGATGTCGGTGTAGATGATCGCCTCCACGCCGTAGCCCTCGAACTTCTTCGCCAGGTCGAGCACGTCGTGGCGGGTGAGCTTGCTCCAGCCGTCGGTGGCGACCTTGCCGTCGCGCGCATCGAGCCCGACGATGATCTGCCCCGGGAAGGCGTTGCAGGCGTCGTGCAGGAAGCCGGGGTTCTTGACCGCAGCGGTGCCGATGATCACGTAGCTGATGCCGTCGTCGAGGTAGCGCTCGATGGTGTCGAGGTCGCGGATGCCGCCGCCGAGCTGTACCGGCACATTGCCACCCACCGCGTCGACGATCGCCCTGATCGCTGGCTCGTTGCGCGGGCGCCCGGCCACCGCGCCGTTGAGGTCCACCAGGTGCATGCGGCGCGCCCCCTGTTCGACCCAGTGGCGCGCAACCGCGCCCGGATCGTCGGAGAAGACCGTTTCGGCGTTCATGTCGCCCTGCTTCAGGCGGACGCAGCGGCCATCCTTCAGGTCGATCGCGGGAATGAGGAGCATGGGAATGGTGGCGGTCGGTTCGGAACCCCGGGGTGGCGCGCGATTGCCGCGCCCGGCCCGTCGCACTGCCCGACGACCGGCAGGCCGGGGCTCGGCGACGCTAGGGTTGCCAGTGGATGAAATTCTCGTAGAGCCTCAGGCCATTGGCCGCGCTCTTCTCCGGGTGGAACTGGGTCGCGAAAATGTTATCCCGCGCCACCGCCGAGGTAAAGCGCAGCCCGTACTCGGTTTCCCCGACGGTGAGTTCGACCTGCGCGGGCAGTGCATGATAACTGTGCACGAAGTAGAACCAGGCGCCGTCGGGCACGCCCGCCCAGAGCGGGTGCGCGCGAACCTGGAACACGCGGTTCCAGCCCATGTGCGGCACCTTGAGCACCGCCCCGTCGGGCGCGCGCATCGCGTCGCCACGAAACCGCAGCACCTGTCCGTCCAGAAGGCCGAGCCCGTTCGTGCCGCCCTCTTCGCTGCGTTCGAACAACATCTGCTCGCCCACGCAGACGCCGAACAGCGGCTTGCCACGTGCGGCCCGCAGCACCGCGTCGCGCAGGCCGGCCGCCTCGAGATGGCGCATGCACTCGGGCATCGCGCCCTGCCCGGGAAACACCACGCGGTCGGCCGCGTCGATCCCCGCCGCGGTGCCGGCAATCACGACGCGCGCCTTCGGCGCCACGTGCCCGAGCGCCTTCGCCACCGACCGCAGGTTGCCCATCCCGTAGTCGACGACCGCGATCAGCACCCACGCCTCCGGTCGCCCGTCACCGGGCCTCCTTCGCCATGCCCCCTTCTTTCCTTCAGAGCACTTCCTTGGTGGACGGGATGCGCCCGGCGGCGCGCGGATCGGGTTCGACGGCCATGCGCAGCGCGCGCGCGAACGCCTTGAACACCGTCTCGCACTGGTGGTGCGCGTTTTCGCCGCGCAGGTTGTCCACGTGCAGCGTGACCTGCGCGTGATTGACGAAACCGCGGAAGAACTCGCTGGCGAGGTCGACGTCGAAGTGGCCGATCATGGCGCGCGTGAAGGGCACGTTCCAGTGCAGGCCGGGCCTGCCGGAGAAGTCGATCACGACGCGCGTGAGCGCCTCGTCGAGCGGCACGTAGGCGTGGCCATAGCGGCGGATGCCCGCCCTGTCGCCGATCGCGCGCGCGACCGCCTGACCGAGCGTGATGCCGATGTCCTCGACAGTGTGGTGCGCGTCGATGTGCAGGTCGCCCTGCGCATCCACCTCGAGGTCGACGAGGCCGTGGCGCGCGACCTGGTCGAGCATGTGGTCGAGGAACGGCACGCCGGTGGCCAGCTTCTGCTGGCCGGTGCCGTCGAGCGCGACGCGGACCCGGATGCGGGTCTCGGCGGTGTTGCGGGTGACTTCGGCGGTACGCATGGGCTCGCAGTGCTCGGGCGGCGCGACGCTCGCGCCGCGGGGTTCAGACGGATGTGCGCAGGGCCGCGGCCGGCAGCCGGTGCGCCTCGGGCGTGCCGACCGTCATTCGCAGGCAGTTGCGCAGCAACGGGTGCATTCTACCGACGTCCCTGACCAGCGCGCCGGATGCCGCGCCCCGCAACTTCGTGACCGACGCGCAGCAGCACGACCGGCGTGACGCGCGCGGTCACGAACCGCGCTCCAGGCGCATCTCGGCGCTGCGCGCGTGCGCGTCCAGCCCTTCGCCGCGGGCCAGCGTCGCGGCGATGCGGCCCAGCGTGCGCGCGCCGGCCGCCGACACCTCGACGATGCTGGTGCGCTTCTGGAAATCGTAGACGCCCAGCGGCGAGGAGAAGCGTGCGGTGCGCATCGTCGGCAGCACGTGGTTCGGGCCGGCGCAGTAGTCGCCGATCGACTCCGACGACCAGGGCCCGAGGAACATCGCGCCGGCATGGCGGATCCGCGCAGCCCATTCCGGCGCATCGGCCGCCGAGATCTCGAGGTGTTCCGGGGCGATCCGGTTGGCGATCTCGCAGGCCTCTTCCATGCTGCGCACGAGCACCAGCGCACCGCGGTCGGCAAGCGACCGGGCGATCACCTCGCGGCGCTGCATCGTGGGCAGCAGCCGCGCGATCGAGGCCGCCACCCGGTCCGCGAAGGCGGCATCGGGCGTGAGCAGGATCGCCTGCGCCATCTCGTCGTGCTCGGCCTGCGAGAACAGGTCCATCGCCACCCAGTCGGGATCGGTGCTGCCGTCGCACAGCACGAGGATCTCGCTGGGCCCGGCAATCATGTCGATGCCGACCGTGCCGAACACGCGGCGCTTGGCCTCGGCGACGTAGGCGTTGCCGGGGCCGACGATCTTGTCCACCGCGGGCACCGTCGCGGTACCGTACGCCAGCGCCGCCACCGCCTGCGCGCCGCCGATCGTGAACACCCGGTCGACGCCCGCGATGCAGGCCGCGGCGAGTACCAGCGGGTTGCGCACGCCGTCGGGCGTGGGCACGGCCATGATCAGTTCGGGAACCCCGGCCACGCGAGCCGGCAGCGCATTCATCAGCACGGAAGACGGATAGGCGGCCTTGCCGCCCGGGACGTAGAGCCCGACGCGGTCGAGCGGCGTGATCTGCTGCCCGAGCCGGGTACCGTCGGCCTCGACGTACGACCACGACTTCACCAACTGGTGCGCGTGGTAGGCGCGCACGCGCTCGGCGGCGACCTGCAGTGCGTCGCGCTCGGCCTCGCCCAGCGAGTCGAGCGCCGCCTTCAGCCCGGCACGCGGCAGTTCGAGCGCGGCTGCGTCGGCGACGTCGACGCGATCGAAGCGCCGGGTGTATTCGAGCAGCGCCTCGTCGCCTCGGCGGCGCACGTCCTGCAGGATCGAGGCGACCGCGCGCTCGATCCCGCCGTCCTGCCGCGGCTCCCAGGCGACGAGCGCAGCAAGCCGCCGCTCGAAGTCGGGAGCGCGGCTGTCGAGCCGGGTGATCGGCACGGCGGCGCTCATCGGATGCTCCCCGCCGCGCGCCCGATCGCCGCCACCAGCGGCTCGAGGTGCACCGACTTCGTCTTCAGCGACGCCTGGTTGACGATCAGCCGCGACGAGATCTGCATGATTTCCTCGACTTCGACCAGGTGGTTGGCGCGCAGCGTGCCGCCGGTGCTCACCAGATCGACGATGGCGTCGGCGAGCCCGACCAGCGGCGCGAGTTCCATCGAGCCGTAGAGCTTGATCAGGTCGACGTGCACGCCCTTGGCGGCGAAGTGCTCGCGGGCAACCTGCAGGTACTTGGTGGCGATGCGCAGCCGCGCACCCGGGCGTACCGCCTCGGCATAGCGAAAGCCGGCCGGCGCTGCCACGGACATCCGGCAACGCGCGATACCGAGGTCGACCGGCTGGTACAGTCCCTCGCCGCCGTGCTCGAGCAGCACGTCCTTGCCGGCCACCCCGAGGTCGGCGGCGCCGTACTGGACGTAGGTGGGCACATCGGAGGCGCGCACGATGATCAGCCGCAGGTCGGGGTCGCCGGTGGGCAGGATCAGCTTGCGCGAGGCGCCGATCGAGGCGTCCACCGCGACGCCCGCGGCCGCCAGCAGCGGCAGCGTCTCGTCGAAGATGCGGCCTTTCGACAGGGCTAGCGTAATCACGTCAGTGGCTCCAGCGCGCGGGGCGCGTTCTGCGATTCGGGATGTCGGTGCGAGCAAAGGCGCGGGCCGGGCGGCGCGCCCTGTGTCCGGCCCCGTCGCCGACTGCCGCGACGCGCCAACATCGGAAACGGGGGCCTTCATTTCACGTACTCCCGCCGAGCCGCTCGATGCGCGCGCCGAGCTGGCCGAGCTTGGCCTCCATGCGCTCGTAGCCGCGATCGAGATGATAGATGCGCTCGACGACGGTCTCGCCTTCGGCGACCAGCCCGGCGATGACCAGGCCCGCCGATGCGCGCAGGTCGGTCGCCATCACGGTGGCGCCCGACAGGCGCGGCACCCCGCGAACGATCGCGGTGTTGCCCTCGATCGAGACGTCGGCGCCGAGGCGCTGCAATTCGAGCACGTGCATGAAGCGGTTCTCGAAGATCGTCTCGGTCACCACGCCGGCGCCGTCGGCGACGCAGTCGAGCGCCATCAGCTGGGCCTGCATGTCGGTGGCGAACCCCGGATAGGGCGCGGTGCGCACGTTGACCGCCCGCGGCCGTCGCGACATCGACAGGCGGATGCGGTCGCCGCTGACCTCGATCGATGCGCCCGCCTCGCGCAGCTTGTCGAGCGTCGCATCCATGGTCGCGGGCCGGGCCCGCGTCAGCGTGACTTCGCCACCGGTGGCTGCGACCGCGCACAGGAAAGTGCCCGCCTCGATGCGGTCGGCCATCACCCGGTGGGTGGCACCGTGCAACTGCTCGACCCCGCGCACGATGACGCGGTCAGTGCCGGCGCCTTCGATGCGCGCCCCCATCGCGACCAGTGCAGCGGCCAGGTCGACGATCTCGGGCTCGCGCGCGGCGTTCTCGATCACGGTTTCCCCGTCGGCCAGCGTCGCGGCCATCATCAGGTTCTCGGTGCCGGTGACGGTGACCATGTCGGTGACGATCCGCGCGCCCTTCAGCCGGCTTGCCCTGGCCACCACGTAGCCGTGCTCGATCGAGATCTGCGCACCCATCGCCTGCAGGCCCTTGATGTGCTGGTCGACCGGCCTCTGGCCGATCGCGCAGCCGCCCGGCAGCGACACGCGCGCTTCGCCGAAGCGCGCAAGCAGCGGGCCGAGCACCAGGATCGACGCGCGCATCGTCTTGACCAGTTCGTAGGGTGCCTCGACCGACGTGACGCCCGCGGCATCGAGCAGCACGCGCTCGCCGTCGCGCTCGGCCTTCGCCCCCAGCCGCCGCAACAGCCGCAGCACGGTGGCGACATCGTGCAGTTGCGGCACGTTGTCCAGCGCGAGTGGCCCGTTGCCGAGCAGTCCCGCGCACAGGATCGGCAGCGCAGCGTTCTTGGCGCCCGACACCGCGATCTCGCCGCACAGCGGGCGCCCGCCTTCGATTCTCAGCTTGTCCATGAACGTGCAGTTCCCCGGGCGATCGTGGCCGCGCAACCCGCGATCCGGGACACCGGCCGCCCGCCAGCGCGCAGGCGCCCATCGTGCCCGGCCGGCCAGGCGGGGGCCCTCATGCGCCGCCGCGGTCGGCGAACTCTTCGGGCGTGAGCGTGTTCATCGACAGCGCGTGCACCTCTTCGCGCATCCGGTCGCCGAGCGCCGCGTAGACGATCTGGTGCCGCTGGATGAGGCGCTTGCCCTCGAACAGCTTCGAGACGATCAGCGCCTCGAAGTGGCGTCCGTCGCCACCGACCTCGAGGTGTTCGCATTCGAGGCCGTCGGCGATGAACTTGCGGAGATTCTCGGGAGTGACCATGGCGCAATCCGGGCGAAACGATGTCGGTGGGAGGATGAATCGGGTGGCGCGGCGGGCGGCATCAGTGCCGCAGCCGGTAGCCGCTCGCCAGCAGCCGCAGCGCGATCGCGCTGACCGCCGCCAGGGTCGCCGCGACGACCACGAAGCTGGTTGCGGGCGGCACGTCGGAGGCCCCGAAAAAACCGTAGCGGAAGCCGTCGACCATGTAGAAGAACGGGTTCAGGTGCGACAGCGTCTGCCAGAACTCGGGCAGCGACTTCACCGAATAGAACACGCCGGACAGGAACGTGAGCGGCATGATGATGAAGTTCTGGAAAGCCGCGATCTGGTCGAATTTCTCCGCCCAGATTCCTGCGATCACGCCCATTGTACCGAGAATCGCACTGCCCAGCAGCGCGAATGCCACGATCCAGCCGGGCGAGGCGAACGAGAGGTGCGCGAACCAGGCTGCGACGAGGAACACGCCGGCCCCCACCGCCATGCCGCGCAGCATCGACGCGAGCACGTAGGCCGCATACATCTCGCGGTGCGACAGCGGTGCGAGCAGCAGGAACACGATGTTGCCGGTGATCTTGCTCTGGATCAGCGACGACGAACTGTTGGCGAATGCGTTCTGCAGCACCGACATCATCACCAGGCCAGGCAGCAGGAACGAGGTGTAGCGCACGCCCTGGAACACCTGTACCCGGTCGCCGAGCACGTGCGAGAAGATCACGAGGTACAGCATCGCCGTGAGCACCGGCGCACCGACCGTCTGCACGCCCACCTTGACGAAGCGCATGATCTCCTTGTGCAGCAGCGTTGCAAAGCCCTGCACCGAGAACGCGCCGGTGGTACTGCGACGAACCGGGTCCATTCAGCGCGTCTCCTTCATCACCCGGACGAAGACGTCCTCGAGGTCGGTGTGCGCCAGTTCCATCTCCTCGACGCGGCAGCCCGCCTCGCGCAGGGTCGCGAGGATCGCCTCGACCTCGCCGACATCGTCGATGCGCAGGCCGACCCTCGCGCCGCCCGCGGGCTGGCGCGCGGTTTCGGATGCCGCCGCGGCTTCGGGCGCCGCCGCGGCTTCGACGATGCGCAGCGGCTCGAGCACCGCCGGCAGCGGCGCACCCGCCAGGCGCAGCTGCAGCCGACCGGCGGCAAAGCGGCGCAACAGCGAACTGGTGCGGTCGAGCGCCACCACCGCGCCGTGCTTGAGCATGGCGATGCGGTCGCACAGTTCCTGCGCCTCTTCGAGGTAGTGCGTGGTGAGCACGATCGTGTGCCCGTCGGCGTTGAGCCGGCGGATGAATTGCCACAGCGTCTGGCGCAATTCGACGTCCACGCCAGCGGTCGGCTCATCGAGCACGATCACCGGAGGGCGATGGACCAGCGCCTGAGCCACCAGCACGCGGCGCTTCATGCCGCCGGAGAGCGCGCGCATGTTCACTTCGGCCTTCGAGGCGAGGTCGAGATTCCCCAGCACCTCGTCGATCCAGTCGTCGTTGCGCCGGATGCCGTAGTAGCCCGAGGTGATGCGCAGCGTCTCGCGCACCGTGAAGAACGGATCGAAGACGAGTTCCTGCGGAACCACGCCGAGCGCGCTCCGGGCAGCGCGAAACCCGCGCACCACGTCATGGCCCATCACCGACACTTCGCCCGAGGTGGCGCGCACGAGCCCGGCAACGATCGAGATCAACGTGGTCTTGCCCGCTCCGTTGGGGCCAAGCAGACCGAAAAACTCGCCCTGGCCGATCGACAGGGAGACGCCGCGCAGCGCCTCGAAGCTGCCGTAGCGCTTGGCCACGCAGCGCGCCTCGATCGCTGCGGTCACGGCGTGCTGCCGGTGTCGAACAGCAGGCCCTCGACGCCGTACAGGCCGCACAGCTTGCGCAGGTTGGGCGGTGCGCCGACGAACTCGCAGCGCCGTCTGCGGGCCGACGCACGACGCGACAGCTCCAGCAGCACGCCGACCAGGGAGGAGTCGAATCGCCGACACGCCGACAGATCGAACCTGGGCCGCTCGCTGTCGAGACCCGGCAGGGCCTGTTCCAGCGCCGCACGCGCCCCCGCGAACGCGACCTCGGCCGGCAGTGCGAGCGCGCCGGCGACCGGTACGCCCGGCGCAGGCTGCGCGGCGGCGCTTCGGGTGTGGCTCACGTCTTGTCGTTGGCCGCAGGCCTGCGGTTCTTCTCGGTCAGGCTGCGGATCAGGCCCTCGATGCCTCCGGCGCTGATCTCCTGGGCGAATTGTGTGCGGTAGGTTTCGACCAGCCAGACCCCGAGCACGTTGACGTCGTAGATCTTCCAGCCGTCAGCGGCCTTCGCCATCCGGTAGTCGAGCTGGATCGGTTCGCCGCGCGGCTGGACGACTTCGCTGCGCACGATCACGTCGGTGTCGTGCGGGTTGGCGCGCAGCGGGCGCATCCGCACTCTCTGGTCGGCCACCGACGCGAGTGCGCCGGCGTACGTCCGGATCAGCAATGCGCGGAATTCGTCCATCAACTGCTTCTGCTGCTCGGGCGTGGCGGAGCGCCAGTTGCGGCCGACCGACAGTGCGGTCATGCGCCGGAAGTCGACGTGCGGCATCACGGTCCTGTCGACCAGTTCGTCGAGCTTGTTCCTGTCGCCCGCCTGCAGTGCGCTGTCGCCCCGGATGCGGTCGAGGATCTCGGTGCTGAGCCGCTCGATCAATCGGTCGGGCGACTCCGTTGCTGCCGCCGCCACGGCGGCCGCGGACACGGCGAGCAACAGCCACAGGAAAAACGAGGGTAGCTTCTTCATCATCGGTTCCCGTCGGTTCGGTGTGCGGGTGCAGGTGCAGTCACCGGCGTGCCGTCGGACACACCCGGCGCCTCGGGATCGTCCATCGGGTCGTAGGCCGGCGCGTCATCGTCCGGCAGCGGGGGATCGCCGTCGTAGACCTGGTTGCGCCGCCGCTGCAGGTAGCCGTCGCGGATGAACGAATAGCGATCGAGCGCTGCGCCCTCGACCAGACGCTGCGCGCGCAGGAGTTGCGCGCGATCGTCGACCGTGCGCAGCACGACGGCGTTGTTGCGCCGGCCCGCGGAATCGACCGCCAGCAGCAGGTCGCCATGATAGTCGACCAGGCGCGCCGGCGCATCGCGCAGGCTCGAGGGCCCGAGCAGCGGCAGCACCAGGTACGGTCCGGCCGGCAGGCCCCAGCGGCCCAGCGTCTGTCCGAAGTCCTCGTGGTGCTTGTCGAAACCCGCCGGCGTGGCGATGTCGGCCAGTCCGGCGAAGCCGAGCGTGGAATTGAGCACGAAGCGCGACAGATCGGACGCTGCCTCCCCCGGCTTGCCCTGCAGCAACTGGTTCGCCGCAGTCCAGAGATCGGCCAGGTTGCCGAAGACGTTGCCCACCAGCAGGCGCAGTTCCGCCGGGAGGTAGTCGTGGTAGCCCTTCGCAACCGGTTCGAGCACCGCCCGGTCGAGCGCATCGTTGAACCGGAAAACCGCGCGGTTCATCGTTTCGAACGGATCGCGGGCTGCGGCCGGACCGCCCGGCGTCGCACAGGCGCCCAGCAGCGACACGCCAGCCAGCCACGCAACGACCGCGAGCCTGGCGGCATTCACTTGCCTGGCCCCTCGGCGGCCTTGCCGTAGAGAAACTGGCCGATCAGGCTCTCGAGCACCACCGCCGACTGGGTCATCGTGACGCGATCGCCACTGGCGAGCATCTCGGTGTCGCCGCCCGGCTCGAGCCCGATGTACTGCTCGCCGAGGAGCCCCGAAGTGAGGATCTTTGCCGACGAATCCTTCGGGAACCGGTAGCGCTGATCGAGCGCCAGCACCACCTCGGCCTGATAGGTCTGGTCGTCGAAACGGATCGCGGCGACGCGGCCGACCACGACCCCGGCGCTGCGCACCGCGGCGCGCGGCTTGAGCCCGCCGATGTTGTCGAAACGTGCGACGGTTTCATAGGTGGGGCCGAGACCGACCGCGCTGCTCATGTTGCCTGCGCGCAGCGCCAGGAAGACCAGCGCGCCGAAGCCCAGCAGCACGAACAACCCGACCAGCAGGTCGACTCCGGTGCGTTTCATCGAAGGTTCTCCATGTGCCAGTTCCGGTCGCAGTCGCGCACGCCGTCAGCCCGTGCTGAACATCAGTGCGGTCATGATGAAGTCGAGCCCGAGAATCGCCAGCGAGGCGGCCACCACCGTGGTGGTGGTGGCGCGCGCCACCCCTTCGGGCGTCGGCTGCGCGTTATAGCCGACGAACAGCGCCACGTAGGCCACCGTGAACCCGAACACGACGCTCTTCACCACGCCGTTGCCGACGTCGTCGAGCCAGTCGACGCCGCTTTGCATCTGCGACCAGAACGCGCCGGCATCGACCCCGATCATCTCGACGCCGACCAGGTAGCCGCCGAGCACGCCGAGCGCCGAGAACAGTGCCGCAAGCAGCGGCATCGAGAATACTGCGGCCGCGAATCGCGGGGCGAGCACCCGCGCCACCGGGTCCACCGCCATCATCTCCATCGCGTCGATCTGCTCGCCGGCCTTCATGAGCCCGACCTCGGCGGTGAGCGAGGTGCCCGCCCGGCCCGCGAACAGCAGTGCGGTGACCACCGGCCCGAGCTCGCGCACCAGCGACAGCGTAACCAGCACCCCGAGCGCCTCCTCCGAACCGTAGCGGCGCAGCGTGTAATAGCCCTGCAGGCCGAGCACGAAGCCGATCAGCAATCCGGAGACGAGGATGATCGACAGCGAGTAGTTGCCGATGAAGTGCACCTGGTCGACGATCAGCCGCGGCCGGCGCAGCGCGGCCACGCCCAGCCAGCACAGGTGCACGAAAAAGCGCGCGCCCCCGCCCACCGAGACGACGAACCCGACCAGCCATTGCAGCGGAAGCAGCAACGTTCGCATCAGGCGCCCAGCCCGAGTTCCTCGGCGAACGGCCGGGCCTGGAAGTGAAAGGCGATCGGTCCATCGATGTCGCCGTCGAGGAACTGACGCACGTTCGGGTCGTCCGACGCCCGCATTTCGTCGGGCGGACCATGCGCAGCGATGCGCCCGGCGGCGAGCAGGAACACGTGATCGGCGATCGCGAAGGCGTCCTTGATGTCGTGCGAAACCACGATCGACGCGCATCCGAGTGCGTCGTTGAGCCGGCGGATCAGCTGCGCCACCGTGGCCAGCGCGACCGGATCGAGGCCGGCGAAGGGTTCGTCGTACATGATCAGCGGCGGGTCGAGCGCGATCGCGCGCGCCAGCGCGACACGCCGCGCCATGCCGCCCGAGAGCTCGGACGTGCGGAAGTGGGCGGCCCCGCGCAGCCCGACCGCCTCGAGCTTCATCAGCACCAGGTCGCGGATCATCGTCTCGGACAGGTCGGTGTGCTCGCGCAGCGGAAAGGCGACGTTCTCGAATGCGGTGAGGTCGGTGAACAGCGCGCCGAACTGGTAGAGCATGCCCATCCGGCGACGCACGCGGTACAGCCCGTCGCGATCGAGCCGGTGCACGTTCTCGCCGTCGAAGGCGACCGCCCCCCGCTGGGGGCGCAACTGCCCGCCGATCAGCCTGAGGATGGTCGTCTTGCCCGAACCGGATCCGCCGATCAGCGCGTACACCTTGCCGCGCTCGAAACGCATCGAGATCTGGTGCAGGATGACACGCTTGCCGTATCCGAACCGGACCTTGTCCAGCGTGAGGAACTCTGGCATCGGGGAACCTGCCGTGAGGGCCGGGGTTGCGTGAGACCCGGCATTCTAAACCGGGAGCACCGTGAGGCGCCGCCGCGCCCGGCACCCGTCGCAGTCGTCATATACTCGGGCGATGAACGAATCGACCGCCGTGATGCCGCAGCGACTGCTCGCGCGCGCGAGAGAGGTGCTGCGCATCGAAGCCGAGGCGGTGGCGCGCCTGGCCGAGCGCGTCGACGACAGCTTCGCCGACGCCTGCCGGCTCATCCTCGCCTGCACCGGGCGCGTCGTGGTCAGCGGCATCGGCAAGTCGGGGCACGTCGCGCGCAAGGTCGCCGCCACGTTCGCCTCCACCGGCACCCCGGCGTTCTTTCTGCATCCGGCCGAGGCCAGCCACGGCGACCTCGGCATGGTGACCCGGGACGACGTCTTCGTCGCCCTTTCCAACTCCGGCAGCACCGACGAACTGCTGACGATCGTGCCGGTGGTCAAACGCCAGGGAGCGCGCCTGATCGCGATCACCGGCGATCCCGGTTCGCCGCTGGCGCGACTGGCCGACGTTCACCTGCACGCCGCGGTCGATCGCGAGGCCTGCCCCCTGAACCTTGCGCCCACCGCCAGTACCACGGCGACGCTGGCGCTGGGCGATGCGCTCGCGGTGGCGCTGCTCGACGCGCGCGGTTTCGGTCCGATGGACTTCGCACTGTCCCATCCGGGCGGGACGCTCGGGCGGCGCCTGCTCACCCGCGTGGCCGACGTGATGCGATCGGGTGCGAATCTGCCCAGCGTGCGTGCCGGCGCGCGCCTGGTCGACGCGATCCTCGAGATCACGCGCAAGCGCATGGGCATGACCGCAATCGTCGCCGATGACGGCCGCCTCGCCGGCATCTTCACCGACGGCGACCTGCGCCGCCTGATCGAGCAGGGCCGCGACCTGCGCGGGTTGTGCATCGACGAGGTGATGACACGCACGCCAGCGACCATCGACGCGCAGGCGCTCGCGGCCGAGGCGGTGCGGATCATGGAAGAGCGGCGCATCAGCCAGTTGCTGGTCGCCGACAGCGGCCACCGGCTGGCGGGTGCCCTGCACATCCATGACCTGCTCACCGCGAAGGTCGTCTGAATGCAGGCCACTGCGGACGCGGCGCACCGCGCAACCCTGGTGCGCCTGGTGGCGCTCGACGTCGACGGCACGCTGACCGACGGACGCCTGTTCATCGGCCCCTCGGGCGAGACCATGAAGGCGTTCTCGGTGCGCGACGGCTTCGGGCTCACCCTGCTGCGCGAGGCCGGCGTGAAGCTGGCACTGATCACGGCCAGGCAATCGGCAATCGTCGAGACACGCGCCGCCGAGTTGCGTTTCGACGAAGTACGGCAGGGGGTGGCGGACAAGGCGGCCGCGCTGTGCGAGATCTGTGCGCGACTCGGGCTGACGACGCGACAGGCCGCCTACGTCGGCGACGACTGGCCCGATCTGGGCGCGATGGCGCTGGCGGGCCTGGCGGCCAGCGTCGCCGACGCCCCTCGTGAAGTGCACGAGCGGGCGCACTGGGTCTCGATTGCGCCGGCCGGCCGGGGGGCAGTGCGCGAATTCGCCGAGTTCGTGCTGCAGTCGCAGCGGCTCCTCGAACCGGCGCTTGCCCGCCACGCTGGCGGCGCGACGTGACGCCGCGCCTCTACGACCGGCTGGCCGCGGGGGTATCGGTCGCGCTGCTGCTCATCCTGGCCGGCGCCACCTGGTTCCTCGTGCAGACCTCGCTGCTCGATGCCGGGCCGGCCGACGCGCGCCCGCCGACCCACGATCCCGACTACTTCGTCGAAGACCTCGTCTTTACCCGCATCAACGCCCATGGCCACCCGGTGTTCCGGATTGCGGCGAATCGCATGGTGCACTTCCCCGACGACCGCACGAGCGAGTTCGAGCACCCGGTGATGGTGAGCCTCGATCCCGACCGGCCACGCGTGACGGTGCGCGCCGAACGCGGCAGCACGGATGCCGACGGCAACGAAACGCTGCTCACCGGCAACGTGGTACTGGTGCGCGAAGCCGACGCAGGCGAGCCGGCGATGACGATCCGCACCGACAGCGCCACCATTTACAGCGAGACCGAGATCGCACGTACCGACCGGCCGGTGCGCATCGAGCGCGGCGACTCGGTCTTGACGGGCGTCGGCATGGAATTCAATAATGCGGCCCGCTCGTTGCAGGTCGAATCCCGGGTGCAGCTCACCTGGCAGCCACCGCCCTCCTCCCGCTGACCATGCGCGCGTTCCCTGCCCCCAGGCTCCTGCCTTGCACCCCCGGCGGCACCGTGGCACTGGCGGCGTTGCTGCTGGCGCTGTCAGCCATCTCCCCGGGACTTGCCGTCGCGGAAAGGGCCGACCGCAACAAACCGATCAACGTCGAGGCCGACCGGATGCAATACGACGACCTGAAACAGGTCAACGTATTCAGCGGCAACGTGGTGCTCACGAAAGGGACCATCCTGCTGCGTGCCGACCGTCTGGTGCTGCGCCAGGATCCCGAAGGCTTCCATTACGGCACCGCGACCGGAAACCTCGCGTATCTGCGCCAGAAGCGCGAGGGCGTCGACCAGTACGTCGAAGGGCAGGCCCGCCAGATCGACTACAACGGCAAGCTCGAGACCTTCCGGTTGCAGCAGCAGGCCATGCTGCGCCGGACCGAACACGAGCGCGTGATCGACGAAGTCCACGGCAGCGACATCTTCTACGAAAGCCGCAACGAATTTTTCACCGTCGAGGGCGGCGCCGCGGCGACCGGCCCCGGCAATCCGGCCGGGCGCGTGCGTGTGATCATCCAGCCGCGCGAAACAGGCACTGCCGCACCACCCGCCGCCGGCGAGGCAACCACGCTGAAGCCCGCCGGGCAGCTCGCGCCGCCGCGCGACAACAAGCCCTGATGGCCGATCCCGCTCCGGGGGTGCCGGCAAACCGCAGCAGCCGGCTCGCGGTACGCAGCCTGATGAAGACGTATCACGGCCGCAAGGTCGTGCAGGACGTCTCGCTCGACGTGGCCAGCGGCGAAGTGGTGGGGCTGCTCGGCCCCAACGGCGCCGGCAAGACCACCTGCTTCTACATGATCGTCGGGCTGGTACCGTCCGATGGCGGTTCGATCGAACTCGACGGCGTGCCCATCGGCCGGTTGCCGATCCACCGCCGGGCGCGGCTCGGCCTGTCGTACCTGCCGCAGGAAGCATCGGTGTTTCGCAAGCTCAGTGTCGAGGAGAACATCGTCGCGGTCCTCGAGTTGCAGACCGACGAGCGCGGACGCGCGCTGGCGCGCGACGAGATCGGGCAGCGGCTCGAATCGCTGCTGGCCGAACTCCAGATCGAGCAGATCCGCTCGAACACGGCGCAATCGCTGTCGGGCGGCGAACGCCGCCGCGTCGAGATCGCCCGCGCCCTTGCGGGGTCGCCGCGGTTCATCCTGCTCGACGAGCCGTTCGCCGGCGTGGACCCGATCGCGGTGATCGAAATCCAGCGGATCGTGCGATTTCTCAAGGATCGGCGCATCGGCGTGTTGATCACCGACCACAACGTGCGCGAAACGCTTGGAATCTGCGATCGCGCGTATATCATCAGGGCTGGTACTGTTCTTGCTTCCGGTCGACCGGACGAGGTCGTCCAGAACGAAGACGTCCGCCGTTATTACCTCGGCGAGCACTTCTCGATGTAGCGCGCCCCGATCCGGTCGCGCCTCGTCCGCCGATGCGGGAGCAGTGTCCGGACAACCGATGAAGCCGTCGCTCCAGCTCAGACTCTCGCCGCAGCTTGCGCTGACGCCGCAGCTGCAGCAGTCGATCCGCCTGCTGCAGCTGTCCACGCTCGAGCTGAACCAGGAGCTCGAGCAGGCACTGGCCGACAACCCGCTGCTCGAGAGGCTCGATGACCCGTTCGCCGCAACCGTGCGCATCGCTCCCAATGGCGGGCTCGACGGGGGCGGTGCTGGCCCGGCCGCAGCCGTGGCAGCGGACGGGTTCGACGACCGGCACGGGCCGGGCGACTTTCCGGCCGGGCCCGACGGCAGCCAGACCGATGCCTGGGACGGGGCAGACGTGTTCCGAACCGACTGGGGCGGCGAAGGGACGGCGCACGCCGAAGGCGACGAGCGCGACTATCCCCAGCTCGCGGCAGCGCGCCCGTCGCTGCGCGAGCACCTCGCCGGGCAGCTCGCCGGGATGCAGTGCACACGCCGCGATCGGGCGCTGGTGCACACACTGATCGAGGCCATCGACGAGAACGGCTATCTCGATTCGTCACTGACCGACATCGGTGCGCTCCTGCCCGCCGAACTCGCCATCGAACCCGAGGAACTCGCCACCGCTCTGAGATTGCTGCAGAGCCTGGACCCGATCGGCGTAGGCGCGCGCGACCTGCGCGAAAGCCTGTTGCTGCAGATCGACTACGGCGAGGCCGCGCGCGACCAGGCCGCGGCAGTGGTTCGCACCGCGCGCGCGATCGTCGACGAACACCTGGCGGCGCTCGCTGCGCGCGACTTCGCCAGGCTGCGTCGGTTGCTGCACTGCGACGACGAAACCCTGCGTGCCGCACAGGCGTTCATCCGCCGGCTCGAACCGCGGCCCGGTGCCGCCTTCGGCGACGGTGAAGCCGATCACGTCGTGCCTGACGTAATCGTCAGACGTGGACGTAACGGCTGGGTGGCGGAGTTGAACCCGGACGTGATGCCCAGGTTGCGCGTCAACGACACGTACGCGCAGATCCTGAAGCGCAGCCGGGGCGGCAGGGGCGGCCTGACGGCGCAACTGCAGGAGGCGCGCTGGCTGGTCCGGAACCTGCAACAGCGCTTCGAGACGATCCAGCGCGTCGCCCAGGCAATCGTCGATCGCCAAAGGGCGTATTTTTCGCATGGTGCGGTTGCGATGCGCCCGTTGGTGCTGCGCGAAATCGCCGACGCGCTGGATCTACACGAGTCGACGGTTTCGCGGGTCACCACTCAGAAGTACATGCTCACCCAGTTCGGGGTGGTCGAACTGAAGTATTTCTTCGGCAGCCACGTGGCGACGGACAGCGGCGGTGCGGCCTCGAGCACCGCGATTCGCGCGCTGATGAAGCAACTGTTCGCCAGTGAGGACCCCGCGCGGCCATTGTCCGACGGCCATGTCGCCGGCCTGCTCGCCGAACAGGGCTTCGTGGTCGCGCGACGCACGGTCGCCAAATACCGCGAAACGTTGCGCATTCCGCCTGTCGCCCAGCGCCGGACCCTCTGATCATGGCCATCGCGATTCCGTTCGCAGCAGCGGTCTTCCGGAATCCGGCAAAATCGTGTTGCGACGCCGCAAACACGGCTTTGCTTTCGTGCCTCCCTCGATATAATCGCCGCAGTCCCGGAACTGTCCGCAGGGGTGGATTCCCATGTCGTATGCCCTCAGGCAAGCCCCATCGAGCGTCGTCGAGATGAGCCGCCTCTCCAGACTGCTGACCCCTGCCGACGTGGTGCTCGACCTGGCGGTCACGAGCAAGAAGCGCCTGTTCGAGCAGGTCGGCCTGCTCTTCGAGAACAATCACGGGATCGAGCGCAGCAAGGTGTTCGACTCGCTGTTTGCCCGGGAACGGCTCGGTTCGACCGGATTGGGCGAAGGGGTGGCAATTCCGCATGGACGCATCAAGGGCCTGAAGGAAGCGCTGGCGGCCGTCGTGCGGCTGACCGAACCCATCCCGTTCGATGCCCCCGATGGCAAGCCGGTTGGCCTGCTGGTGTTCCTGCTGGTGCCCGAGACTGCCACCGAAGAGCACCTCGAACTGCTGTCCGAACTGGCCGAACTGCTGTCGGAGGCCTCGATTCGGGAGTCGCTCGCGACCTGCAGCGATCCGGCGCAGATGCACCGGATCCTCACCACCTGGGGGCCGTTCCGCCCCGCGGCCTGAACGCCGCCCGCGGCGCAGGCAGCGCGCGTCCGGCGCGGCCGACGCGCGTCGCGGAATCGCTGCACGGGTAGCAGGGCTGTATGCTTGACGCATGAGCGTCACCGTCCGCACGGTCTTCGAGCAGAACCGCGATGCGCTGCAACTCGCCTGGCTCACCGGCGAAGCGGGCGCCGATCGCGACGCCGCGCCGGGTTCCACCGAACCCGCCGACCTGGTCGGTTACCTGAATCTGATTCACCCGAACCGCATCCACGTGTTCGGCAACGCGGAGCGGGCCTACACCGCGCGCATCGGCCCGACCCGTTGCATCGCACTCAACGAAGACCTGATCGGTGCGCGCCCGCCCGCGGTGATCGTCGCCGACGGGGTCCAACCGCCGGCCGACCTGCTCACCCGCGCCTCGGCCGTCGATCTGCCGGTGCTGGCCACGCCGCTGCCGGCGGCGCGCGTGATCGAATCGCTGCGCGTCTACCTGAGCAAGGCGATCGCCCCCACCTGCACGATGCACGGCGTGCTGATGGACGTGCTGGGAATGGGTGTGCTGATCTCCGGCGAATCGGGACTGGGCAAGAGCGAGCTGGCGCTCGAACTGATCAGCCGCGGCCACGGCCTGGTGGCCGACGACGTGGTGGAATTCGCGCGCATCGCCCCGCACGCGATCGAGGGTCGCTGTCCGCCGCTGCTGCGCGACCTGCTCGAGGTGCGCGGACTGGGACTGCTCGACATCCGCACGATCTTCGGCGAGACCGCGGTGCGCCGCAAGATGACGCTCAAGCTGATCGTCCACCTGGTGCGCCGCGGCGCCATGGAAGATGCATACGAACGCCTGCCGCTCGAGGCGCTCACCGAGGACGTGCTCGGGCTGGCCATTCCGAAGGTGGTGATTCCGGTGGCCGCGGGGCGCAACCTCGCGGTGCTCACCGAGGCCGCGGTGCGCAGCACGGTCCTGCAGTTGCGCGGCTTCGACACCATGGGCGACTTCCTCGCACGTCAGCGCGGGCTGATCGAATCCCAGGGGTAGATGCGCGATGCGCCTCGTGCTCGTCACCGGGATTTCAGGCTCGGGCAAGTCGATCGCAATCAACGTGCTCGAGGATGACGGCTACTTCTGCATCGACAACCTGCCGATCCGCTTCCTGCACGACGTGATCGGTTCGCTGCGCGAAGCCGGGCACGACAAGGTGGCGGTGTCGGTGGACGCGCGCAGCGGCGATTCGGTGTCCGACCTGCGTGAGCTTGCCAGCGGGCTCGGTCGCTATGGCCACGACGTCAAGATCATCTTCCTGAACGCACGCACCGACACACTGGTGCAGCGCTATTCGGAGACCCGGCGCCGGCACCCGATGTCGCTGCGCGGCACCCCCGGCAACGGCGCGGCGCCGACCCTGGTCGAGTCGATCGAGCGCGAACGCGAGCTGATGTCGGCGCTCGAGGACATCGGCGTCTCGCTCGACACCAGCGACCTGCACCCGAACGTGCTGCGCAGCTGGGTGCGCGACGTGGTGGGCACCGAGCGCGCGCCGCTCACGCTGCTGTTCGAGTCGTTCGCCTACAAGCACGGCGTGCCGCTCGACGCGGACCTGGTGTTCGACGTGCGCTGCCTGCCCAATCCGTACTACACGGCCGAACTCAGGCCGCTCACGGGGCTGGACGCACCCGTCGCCGAATACCTCGAGTCGATTCCGTCCGTACAGCGGATGATCGACCACATCGGCAACTTCCTGCACACCTGGCTGCCGCACTACATCCTGGAAAACCGCAGCTACCTGACGGTGGCGCTCGGGTGCACCGGAGGACAGCACCGATCGGTCTATTGCGTCGAGGAACTGGCGCGGCGGTTCCGCCGGATCGAGCACGTGCTGGTGCGCCACCGCGCGCTCGCCACGCGCGCCAGCGCCCAGCCCTGAGCAAGCGTCTCTCAAGGGGCGAACCGGCGCGCACCGCGTCCCTGCGGCGAGCCGGGTGCGAGCGCCTGCAGCAAGGTCTTCACCGGGCGCGGCAGCGCCGCACCGGCCGCATCGTCGAGCGCGAGCCAGACCAGCCCCGGCGCCCCGGCAGGTGCGCCTGCGACAACCGGCTCGCAGGCCAGCGGCTGCACTCTCAGGCGCAGGTGGGTGAATGCATGGTCGAACGGCGGCAGCGGTCGCGGTGGCGTGACGCACAAGCCGTAGCGGCGTTCGACTTCACGCGCCAGCGGGACGCTGTCGGCCAGGCCGACCGCCAGGGGGTCGTCGACCCGCGCCATGTCGAGCCCGGCGAACGTCGGTTCGAACTCGGGCAGGCTCCACAGGCCGCCCCACACGCCGGCGGGCGCGCGCCGCTCGACGAGCACCTCGTCGCCGCGGCGGATCACGAACATCACAACGCGGCGCAGCGGCACGCTGCGTCGGGGGCGCGGCGTCGGCAACTGCGCGACCGTGCCATCGCGCCGTGCCCGACAGTCGGCCGACAGTGGGCACGCGGCGCAGCCGGGTCGCGTGCGCACGCACAGCGTGGCGCCCAGGTCCATCAGCCCCTGCGTGTAGCGTTCGACGTCGCGCCGCGGCAGCATGGCCTCGGCGATGCACCAGAGTTCGTTCTCGACCGCGCGTTCGCCCGGATGGCCGCGCACGCCGGCGTGGCGGCACAGCACCCGTCGCACGTTGCCGTCGAGAATCGCGGCCCGGCGGCCGAATGCGAACACCGCAATCGCTGCCGCCGTGGAGCGACCGATGCCGGGCAGACGCGCGAGCTGCTGCGGGTCCTCGGGAAAGGCGCCACCATGCTGCGCGACCACTTCGCGTGCGCAGCGCTGCAGGTTGCGCGCGCGGCCGTAATAGCCCAGGCCGCTCCACAGCGCCATGACCTCGTCGGGCTGGGCGGCGGCCAGCAGCGCGACCTCCGGAAATCGCGCCACGAAGCGCTGGTAATACGGCTTCACCGTGTCGACCCGCGTCTGCTGCAGCATCACCTCCGAGAGCCAGATGCGATAGGCGTCGCGCGTGTTCTGCCACGGCAGGTCGTGGCGGCCATGGCGACGTTGCCAGTCGATCAGCCGGGAGGCAATCATGCCGCCGATTGTAAGGGCACGAGCGCCTGGCAAGGGCGCGAGCGCGCGGCAACGGCGCAGGTCCGCGCCCGGGAGAAGCGCGCGCCGACCGCCGGGGAGACTGTCGGGATCCGCCTTCAGTCGGCGACGACTGCCGCCGCGTCCGCCGGCGCTTCGATCAGGTCGCGCACCTGCAGCGCGAATTCGCCGGCCAGCGCGATGCGCTGTTCGACGTCGGCGCGCTGTCGCTCGATCTCGCCGATGCGTGATTCGAGGCTGTCGTTGGCATCGAGCACGCGCCGCACCGCGTCCAGACGGCGCCTGAGTTGCGCCTGGTGTTCGCGCACCTGCGTCTCGATCGGCGACATGACGGTGCGCAGCCACGCCTGGATTTCGCGGTCGGCAACATCCTCGATTTCGCGCAGTCGCGACGCCACCGACTCGAAGAAGCGCCGCATCAGCGCCTGCTGCGACGTGGTCGCCAGGGTGATCGCGCCGAACTGCCGGCGCTGCAGCTGGTCGATGCGATCGAGCTCGGCATGGAAGCGCCGCATCGAGTAGAGCGCCGGATTGCCCAGCGACAGACCGTGCTCGGCGCTGAAGCTGCGGTACATCGCGCTCATCAGCATCGCCACCTCGTCGACCAGATGCGACGCCTGCTCGAAGTCGGCGCGCACCGCCCCGAGCAGCGTGTTCATGCCCGCGCGCAGGCCGGTGGAGAAACTGCTGCTCCGCATCGCCTCGCGCGCCTGCCGGACATGGCGCTTGAGCGATTCGCCGCCCAGCGATTCGCCGAGCGCCTGCGAGTGCCTCGCGAGCACCGCCCTGAGCCCCTGCAACTGGCGCAGACTGCGGTCGAACTCGTCGCGCTCGCCGCGGATGCGCGCGGCCATGTGGTCCATCACGCCCCGGTTCTTGCCGCGCAGCCCGCCGAGCTCGAACAGCTGCTCGATCGCAGCGCGCCGGCGCGCGCCCAGTGTCGCGCAGACCTGCGCGTGCAGCGCTTCGAATTCGCGACTCGCGTGCTCGCGCGCGATTTCGCGCTGCTGCGGCACCAGCTCGCGGCCGAGCGCGAATTCGAGGTCGGACATCCGGCTGCGCTTGAGCAGCGGTGGGTCTCCGTTCACCCTGGCCACCAGGGCCTTCTGCGCGGACACCGGATAGATGCGTTCGTTGGGCAGGTCGAGGGCGTGCGCAACCGAACTGACCTGACGCGCGATTTCGAGCTGCAACTGCACCTCGTCCTTCAACCCGTCCCACAGGCCGTCGATCTTGTTGAGCACCACGAAACGCCCCGACCTGTGGCTCGCGCTGATGTGCTCGCGCCAGACCTCGACGTCGGTACGGGTGACGCCGGCGTCGGCAGCGAGCACGAACAGCACCGCGTCCGCGCCCGGGATCAGTCTGAGCGTCAGTTCGGGCTCGGCGCCGATCGCGTTCAGCCCCGGCGTATCGATCACCACCAGCCCGAGTTCGAGCAGCGGATGCGGATAGTTGACGATCGCGTGCCGCCAGCGCGGCACCTCGATGCGCCCGTCGGCATCGGGTCGCACCGCCGGGCCGGAATCGTCCTCGTCGTAGACCCCGAGCCGCGCGGCCTGCGCAACGTCGACGGCGACCGTCTCGCGCACGCTGGCGAGCGCCCTGGCCAGACCGACCGGATCGGCCGGATCGACCGGGATTTCGCGCCACTCCTGTTCGCGTTCCCTGAGCTCCGCAACGCTGGCGTCACGCAGCCGGGTTTCGATCGGCAGCAACCTGAGCGAACTCGGGCGCGACGGGTCGTACATCAACTCGGTCGGGCACATCGTCGTGCGCCCGGCCGCCGACGGCAGGATGCGCTGGCCTCGATCGGCGAAGAAGATCGCATTGATCAGCTCGGACTTGCCGCGCGAGAACTCGGCAACGAATGCAATCGAGATGCGCTCCTTGGCGAGGCGCTCGACGATCCGCTCGACGCGCGCCTGCGACCCGGGATCGGACAGCCCGGCATCGTCGAGCCAGCGTCCGTAGCGCTGCACCGCTGCGGACAACTCGCGCCGCCAGCGCCCGTACGCGGCGATCCGTGCTCCGAAAGCTCCCATCGGCTTGCGTCGATCAGCAGGTTTGAATGCGCCGATTGATAGCACAGGCGCGATCGCACCGGCGTGCGCCCGTTCGCCGTTGCGCACGCCGCCCGCCCTGCGGCCGCTTCGGGCTGGCAGACGGCAGCCTCCTAACGCTGGCAGCGCGGGCAGTAGAAGGTGCTGCGCTGTCCCTGCCGCAGGCTGCGCACCGGCGCGCCGCAGACGCGGCACGGCTGCCCCGCGCGAGCGTACACGAAGCACGCGAGCTGGAAGCGGCCGCTCGTGCCGTCGCTCGACACGAAATCGCGCAGGCTGCTGCCACCGCGCGCGATCGCATCCGAAAGCGTGGCGCGAATCGCGACGGCCAGACGCTCGCAACGCTCGCGGCCCACGCGATGCGCGGGCGTACCCGGCCGGATGCCGGCGCGGAACAGGCTCTCGGACGCATAGATGTTGCCGACGCCGACCACGATCCGGCCCGCAAGCAGGACCTGCTTGATCGCCACGCGCCGCCCGCGCGTGGCGCGATGAAGCATTGCCCCGTCGAAGGCGTCGCCCAGCGGCTCGACGCCCAGCCCCGCGAGCAGCGGGTGCGCGTGCACCGGGCCGAGCGCAGCGTCGTGCCACAGCATCGCTCCAAAGCGGCGCGGATCGTGAAAGCGCAGCGTGCCGTGCGCGAACGGCAGATCGACGTGATCGTGCCGCGACGGCGGTGGCGGCGGCCGCGGCAGGAAGCGCAACCTGCCGGACATGCCCAGATGAACGATCAGCACGCCGTGCTCGAAGCCGAGCAGCAGATACTTGCCGCGCCGCTCGACCGAACGCACGATGCGACCTTCGAGTGTGCGCGGCAACTCGCGCGGCACCGGCCAGCGCAGCCGCGGCTCGCGCACCACGGGAGTACCGACGGTGCGTCCCAACACGCTTTGCTGCAGGCCGCGGCGAACGACCTCGACCTCGGGAAGCTCGGGCATCGGATGGGGCGACGGAATGGGCCAGGCGGCGGGTCGGCGCAGTGCTCGGCGCCCGGCTCGGGTAATCTTCTCGTCGGGCAGTGTAATGGAACCCGGACCGATGACACGACCGCTCCTGCAGTCGGGGCCGCGGCGCACGTGCACCGCGGCGCGCCCCGGTGCCCGCTCGTGCACGCTGGCTGCGCTCGCAGTGGCAGCGCTGCTGGGCGGCGGCTGCGCAGGCACGCCGACTCCGGCCGGACCCGGCAACGGCCTCTCCCCCGCGGCAGCGACCGTCGCCGGCGTGCAAGCCCGCGACGCGCAGGCCACGGCGCACGCCGTCGACGCTGCAACGCCCGCCGACGCCCTGCCGCAGATCGACCTGACACCACAGTTGATGTTCCAGCTGCTCGCCTCGGAGATCGCGGCCCAGCGCGGCGAAGTGGGCAGCGCCTCGGCCACCTACCTGTCGATGGCCAGGCAGACGCGGGACCCGCGCCTGGCGCGCCGCGCCACCGAGCTCGCCCTGGTCGAGCGCTCGCTCGACCACGCCTTGCCGGCAGCCGGGCTGTGGCATGAGTTGTCGCCCGACTCGCCGATCGCGACGCAGACGATCGAATCGCTGTGGATCAGCACCGGGCGACTCGACGACGCCGAGCCGCTGTTGCGCGCCCGGCTCGCCAGGGCGCGCACCGATCGCCAGCTGGCCGAGGCATACCCGCAGTTGCAGCGCGCGCTCGCGCGCGCGCCCGATCGCAAGGCCGCGCTGGCCCTCATCGAGCGTCTGGCTGCGCCCGACCAGCGCGTGGCCGCCGCGCGTCTGGCACTGGCCGCGGTCGCACACGCAGCCGACGACAGCACGCGCGCGGCCGCCGAGGCCGAAGCGGCGCTGCAACTCGAACCGGCGAACGAGGCGGCAGCCGTCGCTGCGGCCCGCTACGTCGCGCAGACGCCGCGCGGCGGCGCCGGGGCAATCACGCTGCTGCAGGCGTTCCTGGCGCGCGAGCCCAGGGCCATCGAGGCGCGCTTCTCGCTGGCGCGGCTGCTGGCCGCCGACGGGCGCCGCGACGACGCACGCACGCAATTCGAGGCCGCGCTCGCGCAGGAGCCCGACAGTCCGGGCATCCTGTTCTCGCTGGCGCAGCTCGCCTGGCAGACGAAGCAACCGAAGGTCGCCGAAGACTACCTGCGCCGGTATCTCGCGCTGCCCGCGCCGGTGCAGCGCGACGACGACCCGGCGTACCTGTTCATGGGGCAGCTCGCCGAGGAGTCCGGGCGCACCGCCGAGGCCATCGACTGGTACGCGCGCGTGCGCCGCGGCGAACAGTTCCTGCCGGCGCTCACGCGACGCGCCGTGCTGCTCGGCAAACTGGGACGCGTCGACGAAGCCCGCGAACTGCTGCGCACCACCTCTGTGGGCAGCCTGCGCGAGCACGTCCAGCTCACCGCCGCCGAGGCACAGGTCCTGCGCGAGGCCGGACGCGATACCGAGGCACTCGAGGTGCTCGCGCAGGCGCTGCAACGCCATCCCGACAACCCCGACCTGCTGTACGACCACGCGATGGCCGCCGAGCGCATCGACAGGCTCGACACGATGGAGGCGAGCCTGCGCAAGCTGATGACGCTGCGACCCGACAACGCGCACGCCTACAACGCGCTCGGCTACACCTTCGCCGAGCGCAACATCCGGCTCGACGAGGCGCAGGCGCTGATCGAGAAGGCGCTCGCGCTCGCCCCGGACGACGCTCACATCATCGACAGCATGGGATGGGTCCTGTTCCGCCGCGGCCAGCTGGCCGGCGCGATCGAGCAGCTCGAGAAAGCCTATCGGCTTCGCCCCGAGGCCGAGATCGCCGCACACCTCGGCGAAGCGCTCTGGCAGTCGGGCCGCGCCGCCGATGCCCGACGCATCTGGCGCGAGGCCAGTGCCCGCGAGCCGGGCAACAAGGTCCTCGAGGAAACGCTGGCGCGCTTCAAGATCACGCAATGAGCCGCGTGCTCGCCGCACTGGCGGGCGTGGCCGTGCTCGCATTGGCCGGCTGCGCAACCCCGGGCGCACCCGTTGCCGCCTCTGGCGCGGCCGGGCCGCCCAATTTCTGGGCCGGCCGCTTCGCGGCAACCGTCACCGAGGCGGACGACGACGCCCGCCAGGATCGCTCGAGCGGACACTTCGCACTGCGCATCGACGGAGCGCGCACCGAGCTCGAACTGTCCTCGCCGCTCGGTCAGGCCATCGCACAGCTGCAGATCGACGGCGAACGCGCAACGCTGGTGGCCGCCGACGGCAAGACCTGGGAGGCTTCATCGGCCGAGACACTCACCGAGCAGGTGTTCGGCTGGCGCGTGCCGCTGGCCGACCTTCCCGCCTGGCTCGGGGGGCGCATCGCCGAGCCGACCGAACACGACGGAGCGCGTGTGATCGCCGGACGCGAGCACGGCTGGTCGGTGCGCATCGAAGCCGGCGAAGCGGGGCAACCCCGGCGCCTTGCCCTCGACTGGCCCGCCGAGACCCGTGCAGGCGAGCGCCGGCTGTCGCTGCGACTGGTGATCGACAGCACGGCGCACATCCTCTCCCGACCATGATCCTCACCCGGCCATGATCGACTCGCTGCGCAACCTGCCGGCACCGGCCAAGCTGAATCTGTTCCTGCACGTCACCGGTCGCCGCGCCGATGGCTACCACCTGCTCGAAACCGTCTTCGAGCTGGTCGACCTGTGCGATCGCGTGCACCTGGTGCGCCGCGTCGATGCCGCGATCGTGCGCCGCAACCCCCTGCCGGGTGTTCCCGCCGAGGCCGACCTGGCGGTGCGCGCGGCGCGCCTGCTCGCTGCCGAAACCGGCTGCCGGCTCGGCGTGGAGATCACGATCGACAAGCGGATACCGATCGGCGGCGGGCTGGGCGGTGGCAGCTCGGACGCCGCCACCGTGCTGCTCGGCCTGAATCGTCTGTGGGCGCTGGGCCTGGATCGGCGCCGGCTGATGGCACTCGGGCTGCGCCTGGGCGCCGACGTCCCCGCGTTCGTGTTCGGCCGCCGCGCATTCGCAACCGGTGTCGGCGAGCGCCTGCGCGCGCTGCCCGCCGAGCCGGCCTGGTTCGTGATCGTCGCCCCGCCGGTCGCGGTCCCCACCGCCTCGGTGTTCGCCTCTCCAGAATTGACACGTGATTCGAAACCGCTCAGAATCTCCGGTCTTTCGCGATGGCGGTCCGTCTATCGCGGGAAGAACGATCTCGAACCGGTGGTGCGCGCAGCCTGGCCGCGCGTCACCGAAGCGCTCGCCGCGCTCAGGCTCGCCGCCGATTCCGCCGGCGCCGATGGGCGGTTGGCGCGAATGACCGGTTCGGGGGCCTGCGTGTTCTGTCCCGTGCCTGACGAACCGGCGGCCGCAGCGATCCGGAAGCGGCTCGCGCGGCAGGCGGTCGGAGCCGCGTATTCGGTCCGTTCGCTGCGCCGGCACCCGCTGCGCAACTGGTCGTTCGCCTGAGGGCTTGCCGGCAGGCGCGCGACCCGGACCGACTTGTTGTCACACGGCAATACGAGGGTGATGCAAGCCGGCCCGAAGACCGACCACTGGGGAGTCGCCAAGTTGGTTAAGGCACCGGATTTTGATTCCGGCATTCGAGGGTTCGAATCCTTCCTCCCCAGCCAGCTTCTCCAGCCCGGGGCGTGAACCGGGCTGCCAGCCGAGAGCCAGACACGTGCAGGGCTACCGTCGAAACACCGACGTCGTCGACCCGGAAGGTCTGATGATCTTCACCGGCAACGCCAACCCGCGCCTGGCGTCCGACATCGCGCGCCACCTGTACATCAACCTCGGCAAGGCGACGGTCAGCCAGTATTCCGACGGCGAGGTGATGGTCGAGATCCTGGAGAACGTGCGCGGCAAGGACGTCTTCGTGCTGCAACCCACCAGCGCGCCGACGAACGATCACCTGATGGAAGTGATGATCATGGTCGACGCGCTCAAGCGCGCATCGGCCGGGCGCATCACCGCAGCGCTGCCCTATTACGGCTATGCGCGCCAGGATCGCCGGGTGCGCTCGACGCGCGTGGCGATCAGCGCGAAAGTGGTCGCCAACATGCTCGAGACCGCGGGCGTCGACCGTCTGCTCACCATGGACCTGCACGCCGAGCAGATCCAGGGGTTCTTCGACATCCCCGTCGACAACGTCTACGCGGCGCCGCTGCTGCTGGCGGACATGCACAAGCAGCAGTTCGAGAACCTGCTGGTCGTCTCGCCCGACGTCGGCGGCGTGGTGCGGGCGCGCGCGCTCGCCAAGCGTCTGGACTCCGATCTGGCGATCATCGACAAACGGCGCCAGAAAGCCAACGTGGCCGAGGTGATGAACATCATCGGCGACGTGTCGGGACGCACCTGCGTGATCGTCGACGACATCGTCGACACCGCGAACACGCTGGTCAAGGCCGCGGCGGCGCTCAAGGAGCGCGGCGCGCGGCGCGTGGTCGCCTACTGCACGCACGCGGTGCTCTCGGGGGGCGCCGCCACGCGCATCGCCGGCTCGGCGCTCGACGAGCTCGTGGTCACCGACACGATCCCGCTGTCGGCCGAGGCCGGGGCCTGCGACCGCATCCGCGTACTGTCGTGCGCGCAACTGCTGGCCGAGACGATCCTGCGCATCAACCGCGCCGATTCGGTCTCGTCGCTGTTCGTCGACTGACTTTGCTTTGGGAGCCGACAGGCCTCGCGGCCTGCCGGCGTGTGTGGATGCCCCGGCGTTCTGGTCGCGGACCCGGGGCCTGATGAAGGGAGAAACGATGAAAGTCGTTGCCAGGACTCGCAGTGAGCAGGGATCCGGTGCGAGCCGCCGCCTGCGCCGTGCCGGCCTCGTGCCGGGAATCGTCTACGGCGGCAGGGGCGTCGCCACGCCGGTGGCCATCGAACACAATCCGCTCTATCACGCGCTGCGCGTGGAAGCGTTCCATTCGTCGATTCTCGAGATGGAACTCGACGGATCCAGGGAGCGCGTGCTGCTGCGCGACGTGCAATGGCACGCGTACAAGCCGCAGGTGCTGCACATCGACTTCCAGCGCATCGCCGCCGACGAGAAGATCACGATCCGGGTGCCGCTGCACTTCGTGAACCAGGAGAACTCCCCGGCCGTCAAGGTGAGCGCAGGCATCATCGGCCACGTGGTGAACGACGTCGAAGTCAGCTGCCTTCCCGACGATCTGCCGAGCTTCATCGAGGTCGACCTCGCAGGCCTGGAAGCGGGCAAGCCGGTGCACCTGAGCGACATCGTCTTCCCCGCCGGCGTCGTGCCGGTCGTGCCCACGGGCGACGATCCCGTCATCGTGACGGTGACGATCCCCGGCGCGGCCGAGGAAGAGCCTGCTGCACCGGCTGCCGCTGCTCCCGCGACCCCGGCCGCGAAGAAGTGACGCTGCCGCAACCCCCTGCTGCGCGTGCAGGCCCGGGTTTCCCCCGGGCCTTTTCTTTCGCGCAGGCGCGGCGTTGAACCCCGACGCAGCCTCGATCTGGCGCGCACCGCGCCGGGCACTCGCGGTGCTTCTGGCCGCGCTCGGCATGCTCGGCCCGTTTTCGATCGACACCTATCTGCCGGCGTTCTCCGGCATCGCGCTGGCGCTCGACGCAACGCCGGTGCAGATGCAGCAGACGCTGTCGGCCTACCTGTTCGGCTTCGCGTTCATGAACCTGTTCCACGGCGCGCTGGCCGACAGCTTCGGCAGACGCCCGGTGGTGCTCTGGGGCGTGGGCGTGTTCACGCTGGCCTCGGTGGGCTGCGCGCTCGCGCCGACGATCGGCTGGCTGGTGTTCTTTCGCGCGCTGCAGGGGCTGTCCACCGGCGCCGGCATCGTCGTCTCGCGCGCGGTCATCCGCGACCTGTTCCCGCCCGAGGAAGCCCAGCGGATGATGTCGCAGGTGACCATCTACTTCGGCATCGCGCCGGCGGTTGCGCCGATGATCGGTGGTTGGCTGCTCGTGCACGCCGACTGGCACAGCATCTTCTGGCTGCTGAGTGCGATCGGCGTGCTGCTGTGGCTGGGGAACTGGAAGTTCCTGCCCGAGACGCTGCATCCCACGCATCGCCAGCCGTTCGAGTTCACGCACCTGATGCGCGGCTACTCGCAGCTGCTCTCCGATCCGCGCTTCCTGCTGCTGGCACTGGCCAGCGGCGTGCCGTTCAACGGGATGTTCCTGTACGTGCTGTCGGCGCCCGCATTCCTCGGCACACACCTGGGGCTCGCGCCGACCGGGTTCTTCTGGTTCTTCCTGCTGACGATCAGCGGCATCATGGCCGGTGCCTGGCTCAGCGGCCGACTGGCCGGGCGGATCGAGCCGCGTCGCCAGGTGCGCCACGGCTTCGTCATCATGTTCACGGTGGCAACCGCGAACCTGGCCGCGAACCTGCTGTTCACGCCGCACGTCAGCTGGGCGCTGATTCCGCTGGCGCTGTTCGCGTTCGGCTGGGCGCTGAACGTGCCGGTGGTGACGCTGATGGTGCTCGACCTCTATCCGCATCGGCGCGGCATGGCCTCGTCGCTGCAGGCGGTGGTCGGCAGCGTCGCCAACGGCGTGGTTGCCGGCGTCATCGCGCCGATGGTGATGCACTCGACCGTCGCGCTGGCCGCGACTTCGCTCGCGATGCTGTGCGTGGGCCTGGCCGCGTGGCTTCACCTGCGACGACGTTGAATCCACTACACTTGCGCCCGGCGGCCGCCGGAACGGATTCCAGCGGCGCACATGCGGCGCGCGAGATGAACGGCATCCGACTCGTGGTCGGCCTGGGCAACCCGGGCCCGGAACACCAGCGCGACCGGCACAACGCCGGCTTCTGGTTCGTGGACGCGCTCGCGCACGAGCACGGCACGGCACTGAGGCGCGAAGGCAAGTTCCACGGCGACGTGGGCCGCGCCCGCATCGGCGGCGCATCGGTGTGCCTGCTCGAGCCCGCGACCTGGATGAATCGCTCCGGGCAGGCGGTGGCGGCGCTGGCGCATTTCCACCGGATCGCACCCGACGAGATCCTGGTGGTGCACGACGAGCTCGATCTGCCCCCCGGCCAGGTGAAACTGAAGCAGGGCGGCGGGCACGCCGGCCACAACGGGCTGAAGGACATCCAGGCGCGCCTCGGCAGCGCGGATTTCTGGCGTCTGCGCATCGGCATCGGTCACCCGCGCGACCTGCAGCCGGGCCAGCAGGTGGCCGACTTCGTCCTGAACCGGCCGGGCCGCGAACAGCAACAGATGATCGACGAGGCGATCGACCGCGCGCTCGACTGCCTGCCCGCGCTGGTGGCGGGCGACGCCGCCGGCGCGACGATGAAACTGCACACCCGCCACTGACGCAAGCCCATGCCCGCACGAATCATCACCCGCCGCTCGGCGATCCACGGCAACGGCGTGTTCGCCGCCACCGACATCGCGACTGGCACCCGACTCATCCAGTACCGGGGCCGGCTGCTCACGCACGCCGAGAGCGACGCGCTCTACGGTGACGGCGCCGACACCGGCCACACCTTTCTCTTCGCGGTGAACGACGATTACGTGATCGACGCCAACCGCCAGGGCAACAGTGCGCGCTGGATCAACCACGGTTGCGCGCCGAATTGCGAAGCGGTGATCGAAGAGGACACCGGTGGCGACCCGCGCCGCGATCGCGTGTTCATCGAGTCGATCCGCGACATCCGCAAGGGCGAGGAACTCACCTACAACTACGGCATCGTGCTCGGGGTACCGCACACACGCGCGATGAAGCGCATCTGGGCGTGCCGCTGCGGCGCGCCGCGCTGCAGCGGCACCATGCTGCAGCCGAAGCGCGCCCGGCGGTAGGCCGGCGCCTGGAAGCCCGCGGCCCGGCGACCCTTCAGTTCTTCTGCCGGGCCGGTGCGCTGCGCCCGGCCACGAGTTCGACGGTGCCGTCGGCTCCCTGTCGTTCGAGGCGCACCGTGAAGCCCCACAGGTGTGCGAGGTGCCCGAGCACCGCCTCGCACGAGGATCCGGCGAGCGGGCGCCGTTCGCGCGCGAAATGGCGCAGCGTGAGCGAGCGATCGCCGTGCAGATCGACGTTCCAGACCTGGATGTCGGGCTCGCGACTTCCCAGGTCGTACTGGGTCGAGAGCAACTGGCGCAGCGCACGGTAACCGGACTCGTCGTGGATCGCGTCGATCTTCAGTTTTTCGCGACTGTCGTCATCGAGCACGGCAAAGAGGCGGAATTCGCGCATCAGCCGCGGCGACAGGTACTGGGCAACGAAGCTCTCGTCCTTGAAATTGCGCATGGCGAAGTCGAAGGCCTCGCGCCAGTCCGAGCCCGCGATGTCGGGAAACCACTGCCGGTCTTCGTCGGTCGGCGCCTCGCAGATGCGCCGGATGTCGCGCCACATCGAGAAGCCGAGCGCGTACGGGTTGATCCCCGAATAGTGCGGACTGTTGTACGCGGGCTGAGCGACGACGTTGGTGTGCGACTGCAGGAACTCGAGCATGAAGCCATCCGACAGCAGGCCGTCGTCGTACATCGTGTTGAGCAGCGTGTAATGCCAGAAGGTCGCCCAGCCCTCGTTCATCACCTGCGTCTGCCGTTGCGGGTAGAAGTACTGGCCGATCTTGCGGATGATCCGCACCACCTCGCGCTGCCACGGCTCGAGCAGCGGCGCGTGCTTCTCGACGAAATAGAGCAGGTTCTCCTCGGGCTCCGGGGGCCAGCGCTTCTCGCGCTTCTCCTCGGTCCTGTCCATGGCCGGAGGCAGCGTGCGCCACAGGTCGTTGACCTGGGCCTGGAGGTATTCCTCGCGCTCCTTCTGGCGCAACTTCTCCTTCTCGAGCGACAGCCGCGGCGCGCGCTGGTAGCGGTCGACGCCCAGGTTGACCAGCGCGTGGCAGGCGTCGACCAGCCGCTCGACGGCCGCCTCGCCGTGGCGCTCCTCGCATTCGGCGATGTAGTTGCGCGCGAACACCAGGTAATCGATGATCGCGTCGGCGCTGGTCCACTGCCGGAACAGGTGGTTGCCCTTGAAGAACGAGTTGTGTCCGTAGGCCGCGTGCGCGATCACCAGCGCCTGCATCGGGAGCGTGTTCTCCTCCATCAGGTAGGCGATGCACGGGTTCGAGTTGATGACGATCTCGTAGGCGAGCCCCATCTGACCGCGCCGGTAGCGGCTCTCGGTCGCCAGGAAGTGCTTGCCGAACGACCAGTGGTGGTAGTACACGGGCATGCCGCTGGACGCGTAGGCGTCCATCATCTGCTCGGCGCTGATGATCTCGATCAGGTGCGGATAGACGTCCAGCCCGTAGCGCTGCGCAGTCCCGCCGATCGCTTCGTCGTAGCGCTCGATCGCCTCGAAGCTCCACTCGGAGCTGTCTGGAAGGACCGTGACCTGCCGCGCCATCATGCCGCACCCGCCATGCTGCGCTTGCGGAACAGCTCGCGGAACACCGGGTAGATGTCGGCGGCCGAGCCGATGCGCTGCATCGCGAAGCGCCCGGGGTGCGCCGCCTGCAGCTTCTCGTACTCGCGCCACAGGTTCTGCGGCTCGCCCTGGCTGATCTCGACGTACGCGAAATACTGACATAGCGGCAGGATCGACTCGTCGATCAGCCTGCGGCACAGCGGCGAATCGTCGTTCCAGTTGTCGCCGTCCGAGGCCTGCGCGACGTAGACGTTCCACAGGCTGGAGGCGTAGCGCTGGCGGATGATCTCGCGTGCGAGCTCGAGCGCGCTGGACACCACCGTGCCGCCGGTTTCGCGCGAACCGAAGAACTCCGCCTCGTCGACCTCGCTGGCCACCGTGTGGTGCCGGATGAAGACCACGTCGATGCGCTCGTAGTTGCGGTCGAGGAACAGGTAGAGCAGCATGAAGAAGCGCTTGGCCAGGCTCTTGCGCTCCTCGTCCATCGATCCCGAGACGTCCATGATGCAGAACATCACCGCCTGCGTCGTCGGCTCGGGCACGCGCACGCGGTGCCGGTAGCGCAGGTCGAAGGAGTCGATGAACGGAATCGTCTCGATCCTCGCCTTCAGCCGGGCGATCTCCTGGCGCAACGCCTCGGCCTGCGGATCTGCGCAGCCGCGCATCGCCACCAGCCGCGCGAGTTCGTCTTCGAGCTCGCGCAGCCTGCGGCCGTAAGGCCCGCCCGCCGCGACGCGCCGGCCCGCCGCGCCGCGCATCGTGCGCGTCAGGCTGATGTTGGTGGGAACGCCGCTCTGGGTGTAGCCGGCGCGCACCCGCCGGGTCTGCTCGATGTGCGCGAGCTGGCGTTTCAGCAGGTTGGGCAGCGCCAGTTCGTCGAAGAAGATGTCGAGGAATTCGTCCCGGGTGAGCGTGAACGCGAAGTCGTCGAGCCCCTCGCCCTCGTTGCTGGCCGGGCCGCGCCCCGGCCCGCCTTCGCCCTGCTGCGGCCGCTCGAACTCGTCGCCGGCGGCGAAGCGGTCGTTTCCCGGGTGCACGTACTCGCGCACGCCGCCGCTGCCGTGAGTGAACTGCGGCTCGGCGATGTCGCGCCCCGGGATGCCGATCTTTTCGCCGTTCTCCAGGTCGCGGATGCCGCGCTTCGAGACGGCGTCGGCGACTGCCCTGCGAATCTGCGCCTTGAAGCGGCGGATGAAGCGGCTGCGATTGACCGAGCTGCGGTTGCGGCTGTCGAAGCGCCGGTCGACGATGCGCAGCATCACGGCCTCACGACGACTTCCTCACCCGCAGGTACCACTCGCACAGCAGCCGGACCTGCTTTTCGGTGTAGCCGCGGGCGATCATGCGATCGACGAAATCCTGGTGCTTCTTCTGTTCGTCGGCGCTCGCCTTGGCATTGAAGGAGATGACCGGCAGCAGCTCCTCGGTGTTCGAGAACATCTTCTTCTCGATCACCGCGCGCAGCTTCTCGTAACTGGTCCACGACGGGCTCTTGCCGTCGCGCGAAGCGCGCGCGCGCAGCACGAAGTTGACGACCTCGTTGCGGAAATCCTTCGGATTGGAGATGCCTGCCGGCTTCTCGATCTTCTCGAGTTCGTCGTTCAGCGCGCGCCGGTCGAGGATCTCGCCGGTGTGCGGGTCGCGGTACTCCTGATCCTGGATCCAGAAGTCGGCATAGGTGACGTAGCGGTCGAAGATGTTCTGGCCGTACTCGGAATAGCTCTCGAGGTAGGCGGTCTGGATCTCCTTGCCGATGAATTCGGCGTAGCGCGGCGACAGGAACTCCTTGATGAAGCGCAGGTACTTCTCCTCGACCTCGGGCGGATACTGCTCCTGGCCGATCTGCTGCTCGAGCACGTACATCAGGTGCACCGGATTGGCCGCGACCTCGCGGTGGTCGAAGTTGAACACCCGCGACAGGATCTTGAATGCGAACCGCGTCGACAGCCCGGTCATGCCTTCGTCGACGCCGGCGTAGTCGCGGTACTCCTGGTAGCTCCTGGCCTTCGGATCGGTGTCCTTGAGGTTCTCGCCGTCGTAGACGCGCATCTTGGAGTAGATCGACGAGTTCTCGGGCTCCTTGATTCGCGACAGCACCGAGAACTGCGCCATCATCCGCAGCGTGTCGGGGGCGCACGGCGCCTGCGAAAGCGACGAATTGACCAGCAGTTTCTGGTAGATGCGCATCTCGTCGGTCACGCGCAGCGAATACGGCACCTTGACGATGTAGATGCGGTCGAGGAACGCCTCGTTGTTGCGGTTGTTGCGAAACGACAGCCACTCGGCCTCGTTCGAGTGCGCGAGGACCAGGCCGTCGAACGGGATGGCCCCGAAGCCCTCGGTGCCCTTGTAGTTGCCTTCCTGGGTCGCGGTGAGCAGCGGATGCAGCACCTTGATCGGGGCCTTGAACATCTCGACGAACTCGAGCACGCCACGGTTGGCCAGACACAGGCCGCCGGAATAGCTGTAGCAGTCCGGGTCGTTCTGCGACCAGGTTTCGAGCTTGCGGATGTCGACCTTGCCGACCAGCGACGAGATGTCCTGGTTGTTCTCGTCGCCGGGCTCGGTCTTCGACACCGCGAGCTGCGCGAGCACCGACGGGCGCAGTTTCACGACGCGGAACTTCGTGATGTCGCCGCCGAATTCGTGCAGCCGCTTCACCGCCCACGGGCTCATGATCGTCGACAGGTACCGGCGCGGGATGCCGTAGTCTTCCTCGAGGATCGCCGCGTCCTCGTCCGGGCGAAACAGCCCGAGCGGCGACTCGTGCACTGGCGAGCCCTGGATCGCGTAGAACGGCACCTGCTCGATCAGCGACTTCAGCTTCTCGGCCAGCGAGCTCTTGCCGCCGCCGACCGGCCCCAGCAGGTACAGGATCTGCTTTTTCTCCTCCAGCCCCTGCGCCGCGTGGCGGAAGTAGGAGACGATGTTCTCGATCACCTCTTCCATGCCGTAGAAGTCGGCAAAGGCGGGATAGATCTTCAGCATCTTGTTGGCGAAGATCCGCGAGCGGCGCGGATCGAGCCGGGTGTCGACCAGTTCGGGCTCGCCGATCGCCATCAGCATCCGCTCGGCGACGCTGGCGTAGGCCGCTGCGTTGCTGCGGCACAGCTCCAGGTATTCCCGGACCGACATCTCCTCTTCCTGGGCCGCCTCGTAGCGGCTCTGGTAGCGGGCGAAGATCGTCATGCTCACCTCCTGCCACTGGCGCCGCGCAGATCCGCCGCGGCGGCGCCATCAGGCTTCTGTCTCCGGTTTCCGGACCTCCTGTCGTTCTTTTGTTCTTTATATGCCTTTACGGATCAGCCTGCATAGTGGTTGACGCGCCAGAAGGCTTGCGCGTACCGATGGCCGGCCCGCCGGGCGTTGCGCGCATGAGCCACCGATGCGCGCGACCTGCCACTCGCATCAGCGTCCGTTGGCGATCCCGGCCGGGACGTGGCCCGCCGGCCCGTAGCGCGACGCCGACTCGCAGTGGCCGGTCTGGTCGTCGAAGAAGAAGTCCGGTTCGAACTCGTTCAGGAACGGTCCCTTGGCGAGTCCGCCGAGAAACATCGCCTCGTCCACTTCGATGCCCCAGTGCATCAGCGTGCGGATCGCGCGCTCGTGCGCCGGCGCGCTGCGCGCGGTGACCAGCGCGGTGCGGATGCGCACCGGTGCGCCGGCGCCCGCGTCGGCGCGCTGCAAGCGGTGCAAGGCCTCCAGCAGCGGCTTGAACGGCCCCGGGGGCAGCGGCAGCGCGACGCGGTCGGCTTCGTGGCGCTGGAATGCATCGAGACCGTCGGCCTGGAACACGCGCTCGGATTCGTCCGAAAAGAGCACTGCGTCGCCGTCGAACGCGATGCGGATCTCGTCGGGATGCGACTCGGAGGCCTTGACCGACTCGGGGAATACCCGCGCTGCCGGAATGCCGGCGTCGAGGGCCGCGCCGACGTCGTCGGCATTGGCCGACAGGAAGAGGTTCGCCTTCAGCGGCGCAAGGTAGCGCCAGGGCGCACGCCCGCGGGTGAACACGCCGCGCCCGAGTCGCAGGCCGGCCTGCTGCGCCGAGCGAAACACGCGCAGGCCGCTGACCGGGTCGTTGCGTGAAACCACCACCACTTCGACGCGTCGCTCGCGCTCGGCACGATCGGGCGGATCGAACTGCAGCAGCTTGCGCACCAGCGCCCAGGCCACGCCGGGCTGCGCACACACGTCGAGGCGTTCGCGCTGCAGCGCCATGTACGCCGCGTCGTCGTCGCGCTCGAAGACGCGGTTCTCCTCCTCGAAGTCGAACACCGCGCGCGAGGAGATCGCGACGACCAGCTTTCCTTCCAGCGATGCGGGCATGTCCGCAAGCGTAGGCACAGCCGGCGGATTGCGCAAACTGCGACAATGCCGATTTGCCCGCCACTTCGATGAACCCTCCCAACCGCGGGCCGGATCCGGTCTTCGCCGAACTCGATGCCTGCGGCCTGAACCTGCAGGCGGTCTTCGACGTCCAACGGCTGCCCGAAGACCTGCGAGGTTCGCTCGCGGCCGATGCGCAGGCGTGCTACCGGCAACTGGTCCTGATCGGGAACCTGGGCCCGGATTTCTGGCAGCATGCGACCGCGAACGGATTGCGCGGCGCGCACCCGCTGGACGCGTTCACCCGCGCACGCGTCGCCGCGTGGCTCGATCGGCGCTTCCCGGGCGTGCGGCACGAATGGCTCTACCCCGGCGAGCGTCTCGTTGCACTGCAGCGCCTGGGCAGGCTCGCCGGCTGGCACCAGCCTTCGCCGTTCATGGTGGGCGTGAACGCAGCCTGGGGCAGCTGGTTCGCGTACCGTGCGGCGCTGCTGGCCGACACCGGCCTGGCACCCACCGAGCCGTTCGCCAGCACCTCGCCTTGCGAGCGCTGCCGGGATCGACCGTGCGTCGATGCCTGTCCGCCGCGCGCGCTGCACGACGGGTTCGACCTCGCAGCCTGCTCGGGCTGGCGGCTGGCGACCGGTTCGAGTTGCCGCGACCGATGCCTCGCGCGCCTCGCCTGCCCTGCGGGGGCGAAACACCGCTACGGCGAGGCGCAGATTGCCTACCATTACGCCCGCTCGCTCGCGACACTGGCCCGGCAGGCGCCCGGACCGGCTGGCGCCGCCGATTGACCCGAAGGGAAATTCATGAGTCTGAAATGCGGCATCGTCGGCCTGCCCAACGTCGGCAAGTCGACCCTGTTCAACGCGCTGACCAGGGCCGGCATCTCGGCCGAAAACTATCCGTTTTGCACCATCGAGCCCAACGTCGGCACCGTCGAGGTGCCCGATCCCCGTCTCGACGCGCTGGCGAAGATCGTCAGGCCGCAGCGCGTGCTGCCCGCCACCGTCGAGTTCGTCGACATCGCCGGGCTGGTTGCGGGCGCCTCGAAGGGCGAGGGGCTGGGCAATCAGTTCCTCGCCAACATCCGCGAAACCGACGCGATCGTGCACGTGGTGCGCTGCTTCGAGAACGAGAACGTGGTGCACGTGCGCGGGAACATCGACCCGCTTTCGGACATCGAGGTGATCGACACCGAACTGGCGCTGGCCGATCTGGCCACCGTGGAAAAGGCGTTGCTGCGCTACGGCAAGGTGGCGCGCGCCGGCGGCGACAAGGAGGCCCAGCGCCTGGTCGCGGTGCTGGACAAATGCATGAAGGCGCTCGACCAGGCGAAGCCGGTGCGTTCGCTCGACCTGTACGACGAAGAGAAGGCGGTGCTGAAGCCGCTGTGCCTGATCACTGCCAAGCCGACGATGTACGTGGCCAACGTGCGTGAGGACGGCTTCGAGGACAACCCGCACCTCGACGCCGTGCGCCGCCACGCCCAGGTCGAGGGCTCGATCGTGGTGCCGGTGTGCGCGGCGATCGAGGCCGAGATCGCCGACCTGCCCGACGAGGACAAGGCGGTGTTTCTGGCCGACATGGGGATGAGCGAGCCGGGACTGAACCGCGTGATCCGCGCGGCGTTCACGCTGCTCGGACTGCAGACCTATTTCACCGCCGGCGAGAAGGAAGTGCGCGCCTGGACGGTACGCGCCGGCGCCACCGCGCCGCAGGCCGCCGGCGTGATCCACACCGACTTCGAGCGCGGATTCATCCGCGCCGAGACGATCGCCTACGACGACTTCGTCGCACTCGGCGGCGAGGCGGGCGCGAAGGAGAAGGGCAGGATGCGGCTCGAAGGCAAGGACTACGTCGTGAAGGATGGCGACGTGATGCATTTCAGGTTCAACGTGTGATTTCGACGTTCTGACGGCTGTCCGACCGGACCCCCGGGGCGCTATCATGCGCGAGCGTGCCGGGCCAACGTCCAGACGAAGACCATGTGGCATCAGACGATCACAGTACCGCCGGGCAACGGTGCCGCGTCGCTGCCGTCCGAATCGGTGGCCTTTCTCTTCGAGCAGCTTCCTGCGTCCGATTCCACGGCGTTGCCTGCCGCGATGCTGCGATTGATCGAACCGGTCTTTCCCGCGCAGCACTGCGCAGTCTTCTCGTTGCGGCCGAAGCGCCCCCCGCGCCTGGCGTGCGAAGCGAGCCTGTCGCCACGGCCGTTCCCGGTCGAAGTGGGGCTGGAGTACATGCACTCCTGGCATCGCTTCGACGCCCTCAGCACGTTCATCGACCGCCGGGGTGCCAGCCCGGGTCACCTGACCCTGTTCCAGCAGGGCTGTCACGACATCGACAATCGCAACTACCTGCGGAACTGCTATGAACGCTGCAACGTCATCGACCGGCTGTCGATCCTCGTGCCGATGGCCGCCGAGGCGTCCAGACCGTCGCATTGGCTGGCCGTGAATCTCTACCGTGTCCACGGCACGGCACCTTTTGCGCAGGAGGAATCGCACGCGATGCTCGGTGTCCTGGCTGTGCTGGGCGCAGCAGCGAAGCTCAAGTACGGTGCCTTGAACCCCGAGTGTACGCAGGCCGACGTGTGCGGCATCGGCAGATTGAGCGCGCGGGAGGCGCAGGTCACCGAACTGGTGGCCGCGGGGCATTCGTCGAAGGAGATCGCCGCTCGCCTGAAGATCCAGCCGAACACGGTCGTCACGCTGCGCAAGCGAGCGGGCGAGAAACTCGATGCTTCGAACGGAAAGGCGCTGAGCGCGCGCTGGGCGGCGCTCACATCACCGGCACTTTCTTCGTTTTGTCCCAAATATCGGGGATATACGCACACCCGCAGTGACGACTAGTCTTCGCAGGACAGGCCGGCATCTCGCCGGCCTGCAAGCGGAGAGTGATGTCGATGGGTGCTGTCGAGCGCCTGGCTGAGCCACCCCGCGTCTGCGTGTTCGGGGCGGGCGCGATCGGAGGACAGATTGCGGTCCGGCTGGCACAGACCGGGGCCGCAGTCTGCGTCGTGGCCCGCGGCACCCATCTCGCCGGGATCCAGGCGCATGGCCTCGTCCTCAGAATGCCCGGACAGGCGGAGATCCGGGCCCGCCTGCCCGCCTCCGACGCGCCGCAGACGCTCGGGCCACAGGACATCGTCGTCTTTTCGGTCAAGGCGCGGGATCTGCGCGAATCGCTGGACGCCGCAGCACCGCTGCTCACCGACGAGACGCGTGCAGTGTTTGCCATGAACGGGCTGCCGTGGTGGTTCCTGCATGGGCTGCCGGTGCAACGGACACCGGAGCTCGCCGCCTGTCTGGACTCGGCGCACACCTGGCGCATCCCGAAGGACCGCTGGATTGCCTGCGTCGTCCACCTGGGTGGACAGACCATCGCTCCCGGCGTGGTGGCCGGCACGACGCCGGGTGAGAACGCGCTGTGCCTGGGCTATCCGGATGGCCACCTGGACGAGCCGATCGAGCAGATCGCGTCGATCGCCCGCAAGGGCGGCTACGGCGTCGCGGTCTCGACCACGATTCGCAGCCAGCTCTGGGCGAAGTTGCTCGTCAACGCAGGCATCGCCGCGGTCGCCACGATCTGCGAGCGCACCGTTCACGCGACTTGCGCGGATCCCGAAACGCGGAACCTCGCCATCCACGTCATGGCGGAGATCCTCGAAACGGGCCGGGCACTGGGGATCGAACTGGACGCGGACCCGGAGCAGATGACCCGTCCGGACCGTGCACCCGAGCACGAGCCGTCGTTCCTGCAGGACCTGCGGGCCGGCCGCGCGCTCGAAATCGACAACGGCATTCTGGCCGTGCGGGCGCTGGCTCGTGCGCTGGGCGTGCCCGTTCCAGGCATCGAAACGCTGGCGACGCTGCTGAAAGCGAGATCGACCAACGTCCATGGAGACAGAGGAGGAACAGCAACATGAACATCCGGAGAACCAGCCTGCGCGTGCTGGCTGCGCTCGCGCTGATGGGCACGACCACGATCGCTGCAACGCAGACCTATCCGAGCAGGCCGATCCGCATCATCGTGCCGATGGGCGCAGGCGGCGTATCGGACATCAACGCCCGGCTGCTGGCGCAGAAGATGAGCGAGAGCCTGCATCAGCAGGTGGTCGTCGAGAACCTGCCGAGTGCTGGCGGGATCATCGCTTCCGAGAAGGTCGCCAAGGCGGAGCCCGACGGGTACACGCTCCTGCTGGTGAGCAACGCCAACGCGATCAGCGCATCGCTGTTCAAATCGCTGCCGTACGACACCGTCAACGATTTCGCACCGATTGCCACCTTCGCATTCTTCGACCTGGTGATGCTGGTGAACCGGGACGCCCGGTTCAGGAACGTCGCGGACCTGATCACCGAAGCCAGGGCCGACCCGGCGAAGTTCAACATCGGCTCCATCAGCATCGGCACCACGCCGCACCTCTCGGCCGAGCTGTTCCGCTCGATGGCGGGGATCACGGCACCGGTCGTGCCGTTCAAGACCACGGGGGACATGCTGACCGCCGTTCGCGGCAACGACATCCAGGTTGCCTTCGACGGCCTGCCGGCGGCCATGACACTGGCGAAGTCCGGCATGCTGAGGATCCTGGCACTCAGCTCGGACCAGCGGTTCCCCAGCCTGCCCGACGTTCCGACGGTCGGCGAGTCGGGTCTTCCTGGCTATCACACCTCTTCCTGGGCGGCCCTGTCAGCGCCGGCGAAAACACCGCGCGCCATCATCGAGCGCCTCAACAAGGAGGTGCGCGCAGCGGTCGCATCGCCGGACGTCAGACAGCGCTTTCAGGACCTCGGCGTCACGGCACGCAGCAGCACGCCCGAAGAGTTCAGGGAACTGCTCGTCTCCGAGATCGCGAAGTGGCGCGGCGTGATCGAGACCGCGAAGATCGAAAAGCGCTGACGCGACTCCCGGGGCCACCCATCCACGCACGCAAGAGCAAAGGAATTCACCGGATGCCATCGGAAAAAACACTCGAGACGGACGTCCTGGTCATCGGCGCGGGGATGGCCGGGTTCTTCGCCGCCATGAAGGCGAAGGAGCGCGGCCTGGATGTCACCCTGACCGACAAGGCCTATGCCGGCAAGGCGGGCAGCACGCACTTCTCGGAGGGAGACATCATCTATTTCCAGCCGCAGCTTGGCCACGACGTCAAGGAGTGGCTCGAGGTGATCAGCCGGAACAGCGAGTACCTCAACAACCGGGAGTGGGGCGAGATCTGCCTGCGGGAGGCCGACGATCGTTACCGGGACCTCGTCGACTGGGGCGTCCCGTTCTATGAGAAAGACGGCAAGCTGTATGTCTTCGCCACACCGAAAGACACCGGCGTCGGTGCCACCGGAACCCCGTACACGCTGATCGCCCAGCAGAACCGGAAGTTCGCGCCGACGCTGCGCGACAAAGCGATCGCCTGCGGGGTGCGGATCCTGGACCGCATGATGATTTCCGAACTCCTCGAGCAGGATGGCCGGATCGTCGGCGCAGTGGGCTTCAATACGATCAGCGGCGATCTCTACGTCGTGAAGGCCGGTGCGACGATTCTCGCAACCGGATCGAGCAGCCTCAAGGCAGGAACCTATCCCGTTTTCTCGCACACCGGCGACGGGGAAGTCATGGCCTACAAGGTGGGCGCCCGGATCGTCAACAAGGAGTTCATGTACGGGGTCTCGTATTTCAGGGAGGACGTCGAGCGCCGGCGCAGGAACGGCAAAGTGGAGATCTCGAACAACGCCATCGATGTCTCGTATCGCCACCCGTTCGCCATCGGCGGTGATTTCTCCGGCTGGTACAACAAGCCCAACATCAACTCGGAAGGCGAGCCGGTGGTTTCCCCGGCCTGGGAGGCGCACACCGGCAAAGCACCGCTCTACCTGGACTTCTCGTCGGCTTCGGGATGGCTGATGAAGGACTATCTCAAGCGCATCGGCACGCCGCAGGCGGACAAGATCGGCCTGGACATCCGCCGGGGCATGCAGATCAAGTGGCCGTCCTCCCGGGTCATGACGAGCGCGATCTGGAACGGGTCGGGCGTCTGGGCCACGGACAAGAACTGCTCGGCGGGCATCCCGGGGCTCTATTCCGCCGGCAACAGTTGCGGCACCCTGGCTTCGGGCGCCGTCTACGGCGGAATGGGATTCGCGAGCACCCATGCCATGGTCACCGGGGCGAGAGCAGCCCTGGGGGCCGCCGACCACGTCCAGCAGAATCCCCGCGCCACGGTTTCCGACGAAGAGATCGCAAGGGCGAAAGCGCAAGTGCGCCGCCCGTTCGAGCGCAAGGGCGGCTTCAGCCCGACGTGGGTGACCCAGGCCCTGCACGGCATCACCGTTCCCTATTACTTCCTCGACATCAAGCACGGCGAGCGCCTGCAGGCGGCCCTGACCCTGGTCGAATTCCTGGGTACGCACATCGTGCCGAAGCTCATGGCCGAGACGCCACACGAGTGGCGCATGGCGCACGAGGTCGCGAACATGGTGACGATCGCCGAGATGCGTTTCCGCTCGTCGCTCTTTCGAACGGAGAGCCGCGGCACACACTTCCGGGAGGACTACCCGAAGCGCAGCGATCCCGATTGGCTTGCCTGGGTGAAGATCGGGAAGACCGACGGCGCGATGAGTCTCACCAGGGAGCCGATTCCGAAAGCCTGGTGGCCCGACCTGGGCAAGCCTCGCGAGAAGCTCTACCCACGCATGCTTCCCATGGAATAAGCGGACGCCACACACATGTCCATCGAAACCGTAGACCCCGATCTGTGCAACGGCTGCCGGCTCTGCCTGGACACCTGTCCCACCGACTGCTTCCGCCTGGACACGCTCGTGGCCGAGCGGGCAGAGCAGCCACCGTGCCAGATCGCGTGTCCCGCAGGCACCGACATGCGCAGGTATCTCTATCTGGTGCGCGAAGGGATGATCGACGAGGCGGTCGACATCCTGAAGGAATGCCTGCCGCTGGCCTCCATTACCGGACGCGTCTGTCCGCATCCGTGCGAAACCGCCTGCGCGCGCAACGACGTCGACGGAGCGGTCAACATCAATTCGGTCGAACGCTACGTGGGCGATCGATGGATCGCCGAAACGCCGGCTCCGGCACGCCTTCTCTACGCCGCGAAAGTGGCGGTCGTGGGATCGGGTCCGGCGGGTCTGGCATGCGCGTACTTCCTCGCACGCAACGGCTATCCGGTGACGGTCTTCGAAAGCATGCCCGAGCCCGGCGGCATGCTGAAGTACGGCGTTCCCGACTTCCGCCTTCCGAGGAACGTGCTCACGGCGCAGATCGACCATCTCCGCGCCATGGGGATCCAGTTCAGGCTGAATACGCCGCTCGGCAAGGCGATGTCGCTGGACGACCTGGGGCGGGAATACCAGGTACTGTTCCTGGCAGTCGGGGCGAGCCGCAGCCGCAGGATCGAGATCGAGGGCAGCGAACTGGATGGGGTCCTGTGGGGCCTGGAGTTCCTGCGCGACGTCAATGACGACAGGTTCGACTCCGCGGCCGGCAGGAAGGTGGTGGTGATCGGCGGCGGCAACGTCGCGATGGACACCGCGCTGACGGTGAACCGGCTCGGCGCCCGGAGCGTCAGTATCGTCTGCCTCGAGTCCGCAGAGACGATGCCGGCCTATCCAGAGGAAAAGCGACAGGCACTCGACGAGGGGATCGTGATCGATGGCTGCTGGGGGCCGAAACGCATCGTGGGGCGCAACGGGAGAGTCACCGGCGTCGAACTGGTACGGTGCACCCGGGTCACGGACGACCAGGGCAGGTTCGCCCCGTCGTTCGACGAAGACCAGACGATGCTCGTCGAGGCCGACATGGTGATCCTGTCGATCGGACAGCAGGCGGACCTGTCCTTCCTGCCTGACGATATTCACACCACCGGGAACGGGACGATCCGCACCGATCCGTTGACACTGCAGACGAGCCGTGCCGGCGTCTTCGCCGGCGGCGACGTCGTTTCGGGCAGCGCCACCGTCGTCGAAGCGATCGGCGCCGGCAAGCGGGCGGCCGTGTCCATCGATCGCCATCTGAGGTTCACCGACATCCGCGCGGACCGCGACGTTCGGGCGAAGCGGGTCATGAGCACGCCGAAACACGGCGTCACGCGCATTGCGCGACAGGACCCGCCGTGGCTTTCGGCGGCCGGGCGCTCGCGCACGTTTGCCGAGGTCAAGTGCGGCTTCTCCGACGACGCGGCACGCCTGGAAGCGCAGCGGTGCATGACCTGCGGCAGTCGGGCCATCATCGCGTATCCCGACGACTGCCAGATGTGCATGTTCTGCGAACGCGATTGCCCGACGAAGGCGATCTACGTCTCGCCCGACAGGACGGTGCTGCCGATGATGGCGTGGAGGTAGAGGAGATCCTTCAGCCGCAGCTTCGGCCGGAGCCGCGAGAGATCGGCCGTCCTGGGTGCCTGCGACGGCCTGGTGATCCCGCGCAGGCTGCCCGGACCCGACAACACGGTGGACGACGGCATCGGCATGGGGCTGGAGAAGGCGCTCGGCCGTTTGCCGGCGCCCGCACGCCAGGGACCGTCAGCCGCGCGGAGGTGGCGGGCAGTCCACGGTCGCGGTGCCGCGCCGTGCGGCCTGCTCCTGTTGCACGCGCTCGGTGACGTCGCGCGCCATGGCCACCGAACCCGTCACGATGCCTTCGCGGTCTTTCACGAGTGCGAAGGTCATCTCGACGTAGATCTTCGTGCCATCCTTGCGCAGCGCGCGGGTCAAGGTCGGGCGACCGTGCAGTTTCGTCGCGCCGCGCGCCACCGCAGCGTCGAAACCGCGCCAGTGCGCCGCACGCAGGTGTTCCGGAATGATGAGGTCGAGGCTGCTGCCCAGCGCTTCATCTGCGCTGAAGCCGAAGAGCCGATGCGACGCCTCGTTCCAGCGCGCGATGCGCCCCAGGCGATCGGCGTAGATCAACGCGTCGGACGTCTGTTCGATGATCCATTCGGCCAGAAGCAGCGCATCGCTCATGAAGACTCCTGTGGCGAACGTCGCGCGCGCCTACGCGAGCGAGGCCCTGGCGAGCGTGTCGCGCAGCACCTCGTTGTTGCCCCAGTGGATGGTGAAGGCACGCACGTCGCGCAGACGACGCCCGGCGGGAAACTCGCGCGAGTCGCCCGCGGCGCCGTAGAGCGTCGCGCTGCGATCGGTGACGTGCACCGCTTCGGTGCCGGCCGCGACGATCGTGCGCGCGCACGCCGAGTGCGCGAGGACGACCCACGCCGTCGATGCGCAGGCGCTGCCCAGCGCCTCGAGACACCCGGCAAACGTTGCGACGATCGGCGCGTTCCGCGCGTTCCGGAAGTCAAGGCCGCAGCCGGTTGGTGTCGACGAACACGTCAACGTTCATGTGCTTTCTCGAGGATGAGCGGCCCCGGCGGCGCCACCGCGAGACGATGGTCCGCGCCGAGCCAGCGACCCGACTCCCGCGAACGCCAGGTGAATTCGATCGTCTGGCCGGCTCGAAGGCCGGCGGTGGACAACCGGGCGACGTGCAGGCCCGGGCCGACCGTCTGCGTGAGCACGTCGGCCGGATTGCACCAGCCGTCGGTGCCCCAGTGAACCAGGGCCGGTTCGCGCAGGCAGACCAGCAGTTCTGCACGCTCGAAACACAGCGGTGTACGCGCCTGCTCGAGCCACACCGCCAGCCGCGGCCTCGGTCGCTCGCCACGATAGCGCTCGACCAGCGCCGACGGACAGTCGCAGGCGCGGCCGAGTGCCGCCGAAACCGCCAGTTTGACGAATTCCGCGTGCGCCCAGGCCAGCGGCATCGCCGACCCGGTCGGGCGACCCGGCAGCAGCCGGCGCGAAGGCAGCGCCACGCCGTCCCAGACCTGTTCGGGGATCATGCCCGCGCCGCCTGCCATCGCAGCCATTGCTTCGAGCGCAGGCCGCGGATCACGCCCGGCGAGCAACTCGTAGTGGCCGCGTTCACCGGTCAGCAACGGCCACGGGCGGCCGCAGCCGGTGCCGTCGAACGGCGCACCGTCCTCGTGCTCGCCATAGCCGTCGCCACTGTAGCGCCGCCAGGCCGCACCGCTCGGCGTGTCGACCTTCAGCAGCGCGTCGATCACCCGCACGGTGTCGACGATCAGCGCGTCGTCGGCACGGCGCAGGCCGAAACGCACCAGTTGCAGCACGTCGGTGGCGACCTGCTCGTCGGCCGGCGGCGCCGCCTCGATCCGGTTGCGGATCGGCAGTCGCCGTTGCAGTGCCGGTTCGCCGCCCACCGCAGCCGGCGGCGCCACCCGCACGTAATAGCCGCGCACGCCCAGGCGACGCGCGAGCGCGGTGTCGAGCACCGCCGTCAGGTCTTCGATGCGTGCATTCCAGTCGTCGGCGAGTGCGAGCGCGAATTCGCGCAGTCCGGGTTCGACGAAGCGCGCGCCCGCGACCAGCGCGGCGATGCACACCGCCAGCGTGAACGCGTTGACGCCTGCATCCTCTTCCCAGCGGTCCTGTTCGCTCGCGGGGCCGGTGCGCGCGATAAACGCAATCGCCCGCCGCGCCATGTCGCCAACCTCGATGCCGTCGAGCGCATCGCGCTCGGCCAGCAGCGCTGCCAGCAGCACCGGAAACGCCGCTTCGTCGAGTTGCACGCCGTGCCAATAGGGTTTGCCACCGAGCCACTGGTTCTGGTGCCAGTGGCCGTCGGCCTGCTGCGTGGCAATCAGGTAGCGCAGCACGTTGCGCGCGCTCGCCAGTTCGCCGAGCGCGATCAGCGCGCCGGCGCATTCGGCCAGGTCGCGCGGCCACACCAGGTGATAGCCGCCGCGCTCGTCGGCGCGGTTTCCCCACGGCACGCCCAGGCTGGCGACGATCGCGCCGGGGTAGATCTTGTCCTGGTGCGTGCGCAATACCATCGCCGACACCGCGACCTGCTCGCGCACACGCGGCGACAGCGCAGCCGGCAGTCGCGTGTGCAGCCCGCCGTGCCAGCGCGTCCACTGCGCCACCTGTCGCTGCCATGGCCGCTCGAATGGCTGTGCGAGCGCGGCGATCGCCAGTGCGGCGGCGGCCTCGCGACTGCTCGCCAGCCCGAGTGCGAGCACGCAGCGCCGCGGCAGCTCACCCATCAAGGCGACGTTGCCCGGTCCGGCACGCCGATGCACCCAGCGCATCGCTCCATGGCGGTCGAAATCCTGCCAGCCGTCGCTGGTGCCGACGTAGCCCGCGCTGCCGCGCAGCCACGCGTCGCGTTGCGCATCGTCCACCGCGGCGAGCGCGAGGCCGAACGGTCCCTGTTCGGCCCACAGCACGCGCCGACAACCGTGACGCCCCACTTCGGCGCAGTTGTCGGCCCCGCTGCCACCCAGGTGCGGCGCGAGCAGCGCGTACAGCCGCAGCGCGGGCGTCTCGCTCATGTCGTCGAGCCGCAGTTCGACCAGCAGCACGTCACGTTCCGGGTCCGGCGTGATGCGCAACGCAAGCGTGAACCGCTCGTGACGGTGCACGATGCACGCTGCCGGCACGCCGGGCGCGGCGAGTTCGATGCGATAGTGGCCGAGGCGCTTGACCTCGACCCAGAAGCCCGCACCGTCGGCGACGATGAAACCGAGGTCGCGGATCTGCGGCAGGTCGGCACGCGGGAAGTAGACCTCGTTGACAATGCCGAAGCCGGTGGTGAACCACAGGCGCGCCGGGCCGAGCGACGTGCCGACGAGATCCTTGGCGCTGCTGGTCCAGGTGGGAGCGATACCGGGCGCACCGGGCGCATCGCCCGGTTCGTCAGCGCGGTCTGCCACCCAGCTCATGACGGCGAATGTGCGTGTGTGCGCGACCGGGTGCGCGACCGGGTGCGTGGTCCGGCGTGCGGCGCCGGCGCTGCGCGGGCCCACAGCCGGAAACCGCCGACGAACGCGTTGGCGTTGTCGCCGAGCCGCACCTGCGCGGGCAGCGCCTGCCCTTCGAGCCTGTGCGCATTGCCTCCGCCGAGCACCACGTAGTCGGGCAGCAATGCCGCACGCAGCGTCTCGACCACGTCGAACACCGCCTTGCGCCACTTCTTGCTGCCGAGCCGCCCGAGCCCGCGCATGCCCACGTAGTCTTCGTAGCTGCGCCCCTTGCGGAAGGGCAGGTGCGCGAGTTCCATCGCCTCGACACGTCCGTCGACCACCAGCGCCGAGCCCAGGCCGGTGCCCAGTCCGAGAAACAGCATCGTGCCGCCTTCGTAACTGCCGATCGCCTGCATCGCCGCGTCGTTGACCAGTTTCACCGGGTGTCCGAGCGCGGCCTCGAAGTCGAAGCCGACCCAGCCGCGACCGAGGTTGTGCGGCTCGCGCACCGGCCGGCCGTGCAGCACCGGTCCCGGGTAGCCGATCGAGACGACCTGATAGCGCCAGTCACGGCTCGCCTCCAGCACGCCGCGCACCATCTGCTGCGGCGACAGCCGGCTTCCCGACACGAATTCGCGCGGCTCGCTCGCGTCGCTGGCGAGCAGCTTGACGTGTTGGCCCCCGATGTCGATGACGAGGATCTTCATCGGCGCCGAGGCTCCCGCACCGTGCGGCCGCGCCACGGCAGCAATACGGCAGCCGCTTCGTCGGTCATGACACAGGCGCGATCGCGGCGCACCCGGCCGGCGGGAATCGACCGATCGCCGAGCACCAGACGCTCGAGCATCGCCGCTTTCGATGCGCCGCTGACCAGCCACAGCACGCGCCGTGCCGCATCGATCGCCGGCAGGGTCAGCGTCATGCGCCGCCATCCGCCGTGCGCCGCAGTCGCCGTCACCCAGGCATCGGCCACCTGCATCGGCGGGTCGCCCGGCATCAGCGACGCCGTGTGCCCGTCGTCGCCCAGGCCCAGGTGCACGAGATCGAGCACCGGCGGCTCGCCCAGCGTGCCGGCGAGGGTGCGCCCATGCGCTGCCGCCGCCCCCGCCAGATCCGGTCCGTCGACCGGCATCGGATGCACCTGGGCGCGCGGAATCGGCACGCGCGACAACAGCAGTCGCTCGAGCGCGCTCAGGTTGCGCTCGCTGCTGCCGCGCGGAGCGGCACGCTCGTCGACCTGGAACAGCTCGACGCGCTGCCAGTCGATCGGTTCGAGCGCCAACTGTTGCAGCATCGACAGCGGCGTCTGGCCGCCGCTCAGCGCCACGGCAAAGCGGCCTCGTGCGCGCACGGCCCGCACGGCGTGCCGGGCGACGAAAGCCGCGGCTCGGCGCGCCGCCGCGTCGGCATCGGGCGCGACGATGATCCGCATCGCGGCCCCTTCATTCCCGTTGCGGCGCGCGCCAGCCGCCGCAGGCCGCCGCCTGCGCATCGGCTTCGACCGGTCCCCAACTGTCGGGCGCATACGGATGCGTGGGCATCGGCGCCGCGAGAATCGGGTCGACGATCCGCCACGCGGCCTCGACGCCGTCCTCGCGGGCGAACAGTGTCGGATCGCCCCTCATCGCATCGCCGATCAGGCGTTCGTAGGCGCCCATCTGCGAACCGCGTTCGTTGCACACGAGCAGTTCGACATCCTCACCCGACATCCCCACACCCGGGCGCTTGGCGCGCGCGCCAATCGCGATCGCCATCCGGTCTGGACCGAGCCCGAAGCGAAAGTAGTTCGATTGCGCCGGCACCGCCTCGCCGAACACCTGCTGCGGCGGGCGCTTCAGGAACACGCGCACTTCGGTGGCGGTGGCCGCCAGGCGCTTGCCGGCCCGCAGCAGGATCGGCACACCCGCCCAGCGCCACGAATCGAGGTGCAGTCGCACCGCGGCGAAGGTCTCGACCTGCGAGTCGGGCGCCACGCCGTCCTCGGCGCGATAGCCGGTGTACTGACCACGCACCACGTCGGCGGCCACCAGCGGGCGAATGCCGCGAAAGACCTTCACTTTCTCGTCGCGCAGCGCTTCCGACCCTTCGCCGACCGGCGGCTCCATCGCCAGGTGCGCGACCACCTGCAACAGGTGGTTCTGGATCACGTCGCGGATCGCGCCGACCTCCTCGTAGAAGCGGCCACGCCCCTCGACACCGAACGCCTCGGCCATCGTCACCTGGATGGCTTCAACGTGCTCGCGGTTCCACAGCGGCTCGAGGAACGTGTTGGCAAAGCGGAAGAACAGCAGGTTCTGCACCGGCTCCTTGCCCAGGTAGTGGTCGATGCGGAAGATCGCCGGCTCGGCGAAGACGCGATGGGCTGCGCGGTTCAACGCCTGCGCCGAGGCCAGGTCGCGGCCGAACGGCTTTTCGACCACCACGCGCGCACCGGTTGCGCAGCCGGAGTCGCCGATGCCGTCGATCACCGTCGGGAACAGGCTCGGGGGCACCGCCAGGTAGTGCAGCGGATGCCGCGCCACGCCCATCGCCTCGCGCAGGCGCCGGTAGGTGTCGGCGTCGCGATAGTCGCCGTCGACGTAGCGCAACAGGGCCGACAGGCGCCCGGTGGCCGCGCGATCGGCCGGATCGCCGTGGGCGTCGATGCTTGCACCCAACCGCTGGCGCAAGGCCTCGAGGCTCCAGCCCGAGCGCGCGACACCGATCACCGGTTGCTCGAAGCCGTGGCGCGCAACCAGTGCCTGCAGCGCCGGAAAGATCTTGCGGAACGCGAGATCGCCGGTCGCGCCGAAGAGCACCAGCGCATCCGATGCGGCGGCGTCCACGATCACCCCTCGCTGGCGGCGGCGCGCTCGAGGTGCCCGCCGAACTCGCGGCGCATCGCCGACAGCACGCGGTTGGCGAAATCGTCGGCATCGCGCGACGCAAAACGTCCGAACAACGCCGTCGCCAGCACCGGCGCGGGCACGCCGTCGTCGATCGCCGCCTGCAGCATCCAGCGCCCCTCGCCCGAGTCGGCGACGTGGCCGCGCAGCGAGGCGAGATCGGGCTCGGTTCGCAGCGCGTCGGCAGTGAGATCGAGCAGCCACGAGCGCACTACGCTGCCGCGACGCCACAGTTCGGCGATCTCGGCGAGGTCGAACGCGTAGCGCGGCGCATCGGCATGCGCGTTCGGCGCGGTTTCGGCATCGACCACAGGTTTGCCGGTGACTGTTCCGGCGCTGCGCAGCAGGTTGAAGCCCTCGGCATAGGCGGCCATCAAGCCGTACTCGATGCCGTTGTGAACCATCTTGACGAAATGCCCCGCCCCGCACGGGCCACAATGCAGGAAGCCACGCTCCGCACCGACGGGCTCGCCGCTGCGCTGCGGTCCGCGCGCCACCGAGCCGAACGGCGGTGCAAGCGACGCGAACAGCGGCTCGAGCCGGTGCACCACTCCAGGATCGCCACCTACCATCAGGCAATAGCCGCTGCCCAGACCATGGACTCCGCCGCTGGTGCCGACGTCGACGAAGTGCAGGCCGCGCTCGGTCAGGCCGGCGGCGCGGCGCAGGTCGTCGCGGTAGTGCGTGTTGCCGCCGTCGACGATCGTGTCTCCGGGCGCGAGCAGCGGTGCGATCGACGCGAGCGCGGCATCGATCGCCGCCGCCGGGAGCATCAGCCAGAGCACACGCGGCGGGGCGAGCCGCGCGACGAGTTCTTCGAGCGATGCCGCGCCGGTTGCCCCCGCCTGCACGAGTGCGTCGCGCGCTTGCGCATCGAGGTCGTACACGACACAGGCGTGTCCATCGCCGAGCAGGCGCCGCACCATGTTCGCGCCCATGCGGCCGAGACCGACCATCGCGATCTGCATGTCGAACTCCCGTTTCCGAAGCGATTATGTCCTCCGGACGCCAGTGGGGTCATGCGCGCTACGATGCCCCTACCCGACCCCGGAGGAATCCAGATGTACGCACGTTCCCGCACGCCCCGCACGCAGACCCGCAACCGCCTGTCGGCACTGCTGCTCGCTTTGGCGAGCGTCGCGCCCTGTGCTGCCGCGTCGCAGGCCCGCGGCACCGACGCTGCCCGCGACGCCGACCGCGCCCCACGGCTCAGCCTCGCTGCGAGCGCCTATCGCGACGTTGCACAGGATCGCGTCACCGTCACACTGTACGCCGAGCGCGAATCGCCGCAGCCGGCAGCCGGCCAGGCGCAGGTGAGCGAGTTGCTCGGCCCGGTGCTCGAGCGACTGAAGGCGCACACCGAATTCGACGTGCAGAGTTCGGGCTACCGCACCGACCCGGTCTGGCAGCAAAGCCGCATCGTCGGCTGGCGCACGCGTGGCGCGATCCAGGTGAGCGCATCGCCGTCGGAAGCATTCAACCGGCTGGTGGGCGAACTGGCGACGAAGCTCAACGTCGAGTCGGTCGCCTACTGGCTGAGCCGGCCTGCGCAACTCGCGGTCGAGCGCGAACTGATCGCCGAGGCGGTGACGGCGTTTCGCGCGAAGGCGGACGCCGCGGCCAGGGCGCTGGACTTCCGGAGCTACTCGGTGCGCGCCGTCTCGGTCGACGGCGCCGGTCCGATCCGGCCCGAACCGGTACCGAGGATGATGATGTCCCGGGCCTCCGCGGCCGAGTCGGCGCCGGTGCCCATTCCGGGCGCCGAAGGAAAGACGACGGTGATCGTGACGGTGAGCGGCAGTGTCGCGCTGGAACCCTGAGCGGTCTTTCGCGCGTCACCTCGTCGTCATCAGGTATTGCTCCGATGCGCGTTCGGAGGCGTCGAACCGGATCGCCAGGCGTCGCTCGCCAGGCATCGATGTCGCTTGTATGTTAATCATGTTAACATGCCTGTCGAGCGATGGAACGCAAGACTGCCCGCCTGACGCTGCTGATCGATCCCGCCAAGAAGGCGGCGTTCGAGCGCCTGTGTGCCATCCAGGACGTGACGCCGTCGCAGGTCGTGCGTCGCCTGATCCGCGAGTACCTGGCCGCGCACGGGGTTCAGTTCGTGCCCTCAGGGGCCGCGGATGTCGCGCGCAGGCCGCGCGCGAAGGGCGCCTCCCGTGGCGGCGCCCGCTGAATTCCACTCTCCGCTCGACTGGATCGCCCTCGACTGGGCGCTGCTGGTAGCGCTCGGCTGGCTGGCCGTCGGATCCGCCGGCGTGTTCGCCTTGCGCAGGCTGCGACTGGTGGCCCGGGTGCTGTTTCCGATCGGCGGACTGCTCGGCCTCGCGCTGTCGGTCGTCGCCGTCGCGGCACTGCTCGACGGCCCGCAGGTGGCCGTGCTGCCGATCGGCCTGCCCGACCTGCCGTTCCACCTGCGGCTCGACGCGCTCGCGGCCTGGTTCCTGCTGGTGATCGGCGCCACGTCGGCGGGCGTCTCGACGTTCGCCGCCGGCTACTTCCGGCGCGGCGAAGGCACACCACCGGGTCTGCTGTGCCTGCAGTACCACGTGTTCCTGGCCAGCATGGCGATGGTGGTCCTGGCCGACGACGCCTACGCGTTCATGGTGATGTGGAGACGATGGCGTTGTCGTCGTTCTTCCTGGTCACCGCCAACCACCGCATCGCCGAGATCCGGCGCGCAGGCTACATCTACCTGCTGGTCGCCCACGTCGGCGCGATCGGCATCCTGATGTGCTTCGGGGTGCTGCAGGCCAATACCGGCGACTACACCTTCGCCAGCATGCGCGCGCAGGAGCTCACGCCGTTCTGGGCGTCGGTCGCGTTTCTGCTCGCGACGTTCGGTTTCGGCGCGAAGGCCGGCATCCTGCCGCTGCACGTCTGGCTGCCCGAGGCGCATCCGGCGGCGCCTTCCCCGGTGTCGGCGCTGATGAGCGGCGTGATGCTCAAGACCGCGATCTACGGCCTGTTGCGCGTGAGCTTCGACCTGCTGTCGCTGCAACTGTGGTGGTGGGGCGCACTGCTGCTCGCGCTGGGGCTGGCCACCGCCCTCTACGGAGTGGTGTTCGCCGCAGTGCAGGTCGACATGAAGCGCCTGCTCGCCTGGTCGTCGATCGAGAACATCGGCCTGCTGTTCGCGGCGATCGGCCTTGCGCTGGTGTTCTCGGCCTACCGCATGCAGATGCTCGCGGCGCTCGCGCTCACCGCCGGCCTGTACCACGTCGCGAGCCACGCGCTGTTCAAGAGTCTGCTCTTCGTCGGCACCGGCTCGGTGCTGCACGCCACCGGCGAGCGCAACCTGGGCAGGCTCGGCGGGCTGATCCGCTTCATGCCCCGGGTCGCGTGGGCCACGCTGGTCGGCGCGCTCGCCAGCGCGGGGTTGCCACCACTCTCCGGTTTCGTCTCCGAGTGGCTGCTGCTGCAGAGCTTCCTGTTCACGCCGGGGCTGCCGCACCCGGTGCTCAACATGCTGATCCCGGTGGTCGCGGCGCTGATCGCACTGGTGGCTGCACTGGCCGGCTACACGATGGTCAAGTTCTTCGGCGTCATCTTCCTGGGTCAGCCGCGCGAGGACAGGCTTGCGCAGGCGCACGACGCCGGCCCCTGGGAGCGCGCCGGCATGCTGTGGCTGGCCGCCGGATGCATCGCACTCGGCCTGCTGCCCAACCAGGTCATCCAGCTGATCGACCCGGTGACGCACGAACTCGTCCAGGCTGGCCTGGCGGCGACGGTCGCCACCCACGGCTGGCTGCTTGCTCCGGCCGGCTTCGCGCGCGCGAGCTACGGTCCGTCGATTTTCCTGCTCGGCATCGCGACCAGTTTCCTGGTCGCCTGGCTGCTGGTGCGCCGCCTCTATCACGGGCGGCTGCGCCGTTCGCTGCCCTGGGCCTGCGGATTCCCTCGCAGCACCGCGCGGATGCAGGACACTGCCGAAGGCTTCGGACAGCCGATCCGCCAGATCTTCGAGCCATTCTTCCGGATGCAGCGCGAACTGCCCTCGCCGTTCGACGAGCGGCCGCGCTACCGCGTCAGCGCCGATGACCACCTGTGGCACTGGCTGTACCTGCCGGTCGCTGGCCTGGCCACGCGGCTGGCGCGGCTTGTCGGCCTGTTGCAGCAGGGGCGCATCGCGGTGTACCTGTTGTACAGCTTCGTCACGCTGGTCGTCATGTTGTCGATGGTGACGCGATGAGCGCCCTCTACGCGACGATCTCGCAGGTGCTGGCGATCGTCGCCGCGCTGCTGCTCGCGCCGGTCCTCACGGGCTGGGTCAACATGTGCCGCGCGTGGCTGCAGAACCGCTCGGCGCCGAGCCTGTGGCAGCCGTACCGTGTGCTGCACAAGCTGTTCGTGAAGGAATCGGTGATCGCCGAGCACGCCTCGCCGATCTTCCGCATGGCGCCCTACATCGCGTTCGGCTGCATGCTGGTTGCCTGTGCGATCGTCCCGGCGCTGTCGACCGACCTTCCGATGTCGAGCGCGGCCGACGCCATCGCACTGGTCGGACTGCTCGCATTGGCGCGGGTGTTCGTCTCGCTCGCGGCGATGGATGTGGGCACCGCGTTCGGCACGATGGGCGCACGGCGCGAGATGCTGGTCGGCTTTCTCGCCGAGCCGGCGTTGCTGATGGTGCTGTTCTCGGCCTCGCTGATCTCGCAGTCGACCTCGCTCACCACGATGGTCGCAGCGCTCGCGCACCGCGACCTGGCGATCGATCCGGTGCTGGCGTTCGCGGGCGTGGCATTCACGATGGTCTCGCTCGCCGAGAACGCGCGCGTGCCGGTCGACAACCCGGCGACGCACCTCGAACTGACGATGATCCACGAAGCGCTGGTGCTCGAATATTCGGGGCGGCACCTGGCATTGATCGAGTGGGCCGCGAGCCTGAAGCTGTTCGTCTACTCGTGCATCGGGCTGGCGCTGTTCTTCCCGTGGGGCATCGCCGAGGCGCAGGCACCGCTCGCGCTGGTGCTGGCGTTGCCTGCGCTGGCCGCGAAGCTGGCGATCGGCGGGGCCGCGCTGGCGGTGCTCGAAACCGCGAGCGCGAAGATGCGCATCTTCCGGGTGCCGGAGTTCCTGGCCACGGCGTTCCTGCTCGCGGTGATCGGGCTGCTGGTGCACATCCTGCTCGGGGCCTGACATGCAACACCTCGTCGTCCGTGCTCACGGTTGCGGCGCGTCGCGCCAGTCGGCAGCGGGCAACACACCGCGGAGCGACAGTAGATGAGCCCGTTGTTCTCGCAGTTCATCGACCTGCTCGGCGCGGTGCTGCTGCTGCTGGCCTTCGCGATGATCTCGCAGCGGCGCATCCTGTCGCTGATCCACCTGTTCACGTTGCAGGGCGCGGCGCTGGTCATCGCCACGAGCGTGGTCGGCTACGTGACGCAGCAGCCGCACCTGTACGTGTCCGCGGCGCTCACCTTCGCGCTCAAGGTGGTGCTGATCCCCGTGCTGCTGCACCGGGTGATCGACCGGCTCGACATCCGCTGGGACGTCGAGACGCTGATCAACATCCCGACCACGATGCTGATCGGCATCGTGCTGGTCATCTTCTCGTTCGACATGGCCACGCCGATCGCGCAACTGTCGACGTCGGTGGCGCGCGGCTCGCTGGGGATCGCGCTGGCCTGCGTGCTGCTCTCGTTCCTGATGATGATCACCCGCGCGAAGGCGGTGCCGCAGGTGATCGGCTTCCTGTCGATGGAAAACGGCCTGTTCTTCGCGGCCACGTCGGCCACCTACGGCATGCCGATGGTGGTCGAGCTCGGCATCGCGCTCGACGTGCTGATCGGCGTGCTGATCCTCGGCGTGTTCATGTTCCAGATCCGCGAGCAGTTCGACAGTCTGGACATTCGCCACCTCGAGCGCCTGAAGGAGGACTGACCTGGAAGCGCTGCTCTTCGTGCTGGGAATTCCGCTGGCCGGCGGCGCGGTGCTGGCGCTCTGGGGCCACCGCGACAAGGCCATGGCGTTGAACGTCGTGTTCAGCGCCGGCACCTTCGTCGCCGCCTGCGCGCTCACCGCGCAGGTGATCGCCGACGGCCCGCGCTTCGTCTGGCAGCGCGAGTTCTTCATCGATGCGCTGAACGTGTTCCTGGTGACGCTCACCGCCTTCGTCGGCCTGACCACGGCGATCTTCTCGGGGCCGTACATGCGCGTCGAGCGCGATCGCGGCCGGATGACGCGCCCGCGGCTGCGCCTGTACCACAGCATGTACCAGTTGTTCAGCTTCACGATGCTGCTGGCGCTGGTCACCAACAACATGGGCATCCTGTGGGTGGCGATGGAAGCCGCGACGCTCACCACCGTGCTGCTGGTGAGCGTCTACCGCACCGCGGCCAGCCTCGAGGCCGCCTGGAAGTACTTCATTCTCTGCGGAGTGGGCATCGCGCAGGCACTGTTCGGCACCGTGCTGCTCTACATGGCCGCGGAGAAAGTGATCGGCGCCGAGGGCGGCGCCCTGCTGTGGACCAGCCTCGACGCGGCGAAGGCGCGGCTCGACCCGAACATCATCACGCTGGCCTTCGCGTTCCTGTTCATCGGCTACGGCACCAAGGTCGGCCTGGTACCGCTTCACAACTGGCTGCCCGACGCGCACGCGGAAGGGCCCACACCGGTCTCGGCGGTGCTCTCCGGGCTGCTGCTGAATGTCGCGCTGTACGCGATCCTGCGCTGCAAGGTGCTCACCGACGGCGCGCTCGGCACCCCATTGGCGGGGCGAATGATGATCGGCTTCGGGCTGGTGTCGGTGGTCGCCGCCGCGTTCCTGCTGATCCGCCAGCGCGACGTCAAGCGGATGTTCGCCTATTCGTCGATCGAGCACATGGGGCTGATGACCTTCGCGTTCGGTCTGGGCGGCCCGATTGCCAACTTCGCGGGCCTGTTGCACATGACGGTGCACTCGCTGGTCAAGTCGGCGATCTTCTTCACGGTCGGCCACGCAACGCAGAAGGCGGGCACCCAGTGGATGGACGACATCCGCGGGCTGGTCCGCGTCAGCCCGACGATCGGCTGGGGAATGATGCTGGGCTCGCTGGCGATTCTCGGCATGCCGCCGTTCGGCGTGTTCGCCAGCGAGTTCCTGATCATCACCACCGCGATGCGCGAGCAGCCCTGGGCGACTCCGTTCCTGCTGGTGGCGCTGGGCGTCGCCTTCGCGTCGGTGTTCGCGCGCGTGCAGCCGATGGTGTTCGGCGACACGACGCTGAAACGGCTCGGCCACGCCCCGGCACTGATACCGGTGTTCGTGCACCTGGCGCTTGGCCTGCTGCTCGGGCTCTACGTGCCGCCGTATCTCGACGCCTGGTACCGCGAGGCGGCGCGGATGATCGGGGGCTGAGACGATGAAGCCGAGCGGACTCGAACCCGCGTTCGAGCGGTTGGCGGCGCCGCTGCCGATCTGGCGCGCGTGCATCGCGCCCGAGGCCTGGCAGCCTGCGGCACTGGCGGTGGCGGCTGCCGGAGGTCGTCTGGTCGCGCTGTGGGGCAGCGATCGCCGCTCCACGTCACAGGCGCGCGGCGACGCCGCGGGCGGAGTCGGTGGCATCGCGCCCGACACCGGCGGTTTCGCGGTCTGCGTGGCCTATGCCGTGCGCGAGGGGCTCGCCTGGCTCGATCTCGCGCTCGACGCCGGGTCGCCGGCGTTCCCCGATCTGGGCGAGATCTTTCCGGCGGCCGTGCGCATGCAGCGCGCGATCACCGACCTGCTGGGCATCGACGTCCGCGGTGCCCGCGACACCCGCGCCTGGCTGGATCACGGTCTGTGGCCAGCCGGGTCGCAGCCGCTCGCCCGGGAAAACGGCGAGCCGGTACCCGCACCCGGCTCGCAGCACGATGCACTGCCCGCCGACTATCCGTTCGTGCGCGTCGAGGGCGACGGTGTGCACGAAATTGCGGTCGGTCCGGTGCACGCCGGGATCATCGAGCCCGGGCACTTCCGCTTCTCGGCGGTCGGCGAGAAAGTGCTGCGGCTCGAGGAGCGCCTCGGCTACGTGCACAAGGGCATCGAGCGGCGCTTCACCGGGTTGCCGGCGCTCGAAGCCCACCGGCTCGCCGGACGGGTGTCGGGCGACTCGACGGTGGCCTTCGCCTGGGCGTACTGCATGGCGCTCGAGTCCGCCGCCGGCTGCCAGGTGCCCGGGCGCGCCCAGTGGCTGCGCGCACTGATGCTCGAGCGCGAGCGCATTGCCAATCATCTCGGCGATCTCGGCGCGCTCGGCAACGACGCCGGCCTCGCGTTCGGGCTGGCCCAGTTCTCCCGGCTGCGCGAGGACTGGCAGCGCCTGTCAGCCGACGCCTTCGGCCACCGCTTCATGATGGACTGCGTGGTGCCCGGCGGCGTGGCGGCCGATCCGGCGCCCACACTGCTCGACCGGATGCGCGCGCAGTGCGACGCGATCGAGCGCGAAGTGCTCGTGCTGCGCGCGATCTACGACGAGCACGCCGGCCTGCAGGACCGTTTCATGGGCACCGGCCGTGTCACGCCGCAACTCGCCGCGCAACTCGGCCTGACCGGCCTGGCCGGTCGCGCCAGCGGGCAGGCCGCCGACCTGCGCTGCGATCATCCGTGGCCGCCGTACGACCGGCTGAAGGTGGCCATGGCCGCGCGAACCGGGGGCGACGTCGCCGCGCGCGTTGCCGTGCGCTTCGACGAAGCGCTCGAGTCGCTGCGCCTGGTGCGCGAGTTGTGCGCCGCCTTGCCCGCGGGCGCGCAGCGCGCCGCACTCGCGCTGCCGGCGCGCAAAGCGTTCGGCGCCGGCTGGATCGAGGGCTGGCGCGGCGAGTCGTTCGTCGCGCTGGAACTCGACGCGGGCGGCGCGATCCGCCGCTGTCACTGCCACGATCCGTCCTGGCAGAACTGGCCGGTGATCGAGCATGCGGTGATCGGCAACATCGTTCCCGACTTCCCGCTGATCAACAAGTCGTTCAACCTCGCCTATTCGGGACACGATCTCTGACATGTGGAGAATCGCCAGGCAGATCGTTCGCGCGGGCATCCGCACCGAGCCGGCGCCGCACCCGTCCGATGCGCCGCGCGTCGAGACGGAACGCATCCAGCACGAGATCCTCCAGGTGCTCGGCCAGGCGCTCGCGATCCGCGCCGTCGACGCCGGTTCGTGCAACGGCTGCGAGCTCGAGATGCACGCGCTGGGCAACCCCTGTTACAACGTCGAAGGACTGGGGATCAGGTTCGTCGCCAGCCCGCGACACGCCGACATGCTGCTGGTCACCGGACCGGTGTCGCGCCACATGGCGCTCGCGCTGCGGCGCACCTGGGAGGCCACCCCCGAGCCGCGGCTGGTGGTCGCGGTCGGCGACTGCGGCTGCAGCGGCGGGATCTTCGGCGAGAGCTATGCGAGCCTGGGCCGTGTCTCGAACGTGATTCCGGTCGACGTCGAGGTGCCCGGTTGCCCGCCGCCGCCGATCGAGATCCTGCGCGGCATTCTCGCCGCAGTGCGCCACGGGCAGGCCGGGCGTCCGTGACGCGGTGCGTCCCTCAGTGCGTCCCTCGGTGCGTCCCTCTCAGTACGTCCCCGGCACCAGGATGTTCCGGTCGACCTTCTTCACGTCGCGCAGTCCGCAAAAGCCCATCGTGATGTCGAGTTCCTTGCGCAGGATGGCGAGCGCCGTCGTCACGCCGGCCTCGCCCATCGCGCCCAGGCCGTAGACGAAGGCCCGCCCGACGTGCACCGCGCGCGCGCCGAGCGCGAGCGCCTTGATCACGTCCTGCCCCGAGCGCACGCCGCTGTCCAGATGCACTTCCATGCGCCCGCGCACCGCCTCGACGATCGCCGGCAGCGCGCGAATTGCCGACAGCGCGCCGTCGAGCTGACGCCCGCCGTGGTTCGAGACGATCATCGCGTCGGCGCCGCTGGCGATCGCCGGCTCGACGTCGTCGACGTCGAGAATGCCCTTGAGGATCAGCTTGCCCTTCCACTGGTCGCGCACCCACTTCACGTCGTCCCAGTCGAGGGTCGGATCGAACTGCTGGTTGGTCCAGGACGACAGCGAACTCAGGTCGTCGACGCCCTTCGCGTGACCTGCGATGTTGCGAAACGTGCGCCGCTGCGTGCGCAGCATGCCCAGGCACCAGCGCGGTTTGGTCGCCATGTTCAACAGGTTGGCAAGCGTGGGCCTGGGCGGCGCCGACAGGCCGTTGCGGATGTCCTTGTGCCGCTGGCCCATCACCTGCAGATCGAGCGTGAGTACCAGCGCCGGACACTGCGCCGCGCGCGCCCGCTCGATGAGCCGCACGATGAAGTCGCGGTCGCGCATCACGTACAGCTGGAACCAGAACGGGGCGTCGGTGTTCCCGGCCACGTCCTCGATCGAGCAGATGCTCATCGTCGACAGCGTGAACGGCACACCGGCCTTCGCGGCCGCGCGCGCGGCGAGGATCTCGCCGTCGGCGTGCTGCATGCCGGTCAGGCCCACCGGCGCGAGCGCGATCGGCATCGACACCGGCTGGCCGACCATCGTGCTCACCAGCGAGCGATTGTCGATGTCGACCGCGACCCGCTGGCGCAGCCGGATCGGCGCGAAATCGCTCTCGTTGGCCCGGTACGTGCTTTCGGTCCAGGCACCCGAATCAGCGTACTCGTAGAACATCTTCGGCACGCGCCGCTTCGCGAGCAGGCGCAGGTCTTCGATGCAGGTGATCACGGGCATGGTGGCGCTCGCAGCGTCTGGCGTCGGGAATCCGACGCGCAATATAGATGATACCGACCGCGGCGTGCCAAAATTGTCACTCCCGAAGGCGACGCCCTGCTGCAAGATGTCCGGGTCCACAAGGCGCCGGGCGCCGCTCTGACACCGCCAGGAATCATGGGAAAAATGCACAACACCGGAATGCTGCAGGCTTCGTCTTCCACGGTCGCGCACCGCCCGCATTGCCGGTTCTGCAACGCGGGCCTGCAGCACGTCTTCGTCGACCTCGGCATGTCGCCGATGGCCAACGCCTATCGCTCCGCGTCCGAGCAGGACCGGATGGAACCGTTCTACCCGCTGCGTGCCTGGGTCTGCGACCAGTGCCTGCTGGTCCAGCTCGAGGAGTTCGAAACGCCCGAGCAGATCTTCGGCACCGACTACGCGTACTTCTCGTCGTACTCCGAGTCCTGGCTCGACCATGCACGCCGCTATGTCGAGAGCGTCTCCACGCGCTTCGGACTGGGCCCGCAGAGCCGGGTGGTCGAAGTGGCGTGCAACGACGGCTATCTGCTGCGCTGGTTCCTGCCCAGGGGCATCAAGGTGCTCGGCATCGAGCCGGCCGGCAACTGTGCCGAAGCGGCGCGCGCACAGGGCATCGAGGTGGCCGTCGAGTTCTTCGGCGCGCGCACCGCGAACGACCTGAAGGCCCGGGGCTATCGGGCCGACCTGATGGTCGCGAACAACGTCGTCGCGCACGTGCCGGACCTCAACGACTTCGTCGAGGGCTTCCGCATCCTGCTCACTCCGACCGGCGTGGTGACCTTCGAGTTCCACCACGTGCTCAACCTGATCCGGCACAACCAGTTCGACACGGTCTACCACGAGCACTTCTGCTACCACTCGCTGTCCACTTTCCGCCAGATCCTCGCGCACCACGGACTGCAGGTGTTCGACGTCGAGGAACTGCCGACCCACGGCGGATCGCTGCGCGTCTACGCGCAGCCGCAGGGCACCGGCATCCAGCCGGTGTCGACCCGCGTGCCGGCGCTGCTCGAGGTCGAGCGGCAGGCGGGGCTGACCGGCGTCGACGCCTACCTGGCGTTCGGCGAGCGCGTCAAGCGGATGAAGCGCCAGTTGCTCCGGTTCCTGATCGACGCCAAGACGGCCGGCAAGTCGATCGCCGCCTATGGCGCCCCGGCCAAGGGCAACACGCTGCTCAACTACGCGGGCGTGCGCAACGATTTCATCGACTACACGGTCGATCGCAACCCGCACAAGCAGGGGATGACGCTGCCGGGCACCCAGATCCCGATCCACGACCCGGCGAAGATCTTCGAGACCCGGCCCGACTACCTGCTGATCCTGCCGTGGAACCTGCGCGACGAGATCGTCGCGCAGATGGCCGGAATCCGCGAGTGGGGAGGCCGCTTCCTGGTGCTGATCCCCGAGGTCGAAGTGATCGACTGAGCCGCGGAGGCCGCCGGATGAGCCAGGGAGCGAGCACGCCGGTCTCGTCGGCCGACACACCTCTGCAAGGCAAGCGCGCGCTGGTCGCGGGGGCGAGCCGCGGTATAGGCGAAGCCATCGCGAGCCGGCTGCTCGAGGCCGGCATGACGGTCGTGGGGCTCGCCCGCTCGGCGGACGGGTTGCAGGCGTCGCGCGCACGCATGCCCGCGCCACAGCGCTATCTGCCGTTCGCCTGCGACCTCGCCGCCGACACCGGCCTGCAATCGCTGGCGCAGCACGGTCATGCGAGAGAGCTCGATCTGCTCGTGCTGAGCTCCGGCACGATGCACACCGGCACGACCGCCGCGGCAACGCTCGCGCAATTCGACGAACAGTACGCCGCCAACCTGCGTGCGCCCTATGCGCTGGTCCAGGCCGCATTGCCCGGACTCGTCGCGCGCCGCGGCCAGATCGTGCTGATCTGCTCGAGTGCGGCGCTGCACGGCCGTGCCGGGGTGGGGCAGTATGCCGCGCTGCAGGCCGCCACGCGCTCGCTCGGCGAATCGATCCGCGACGAGGTCAACCGGGACGGCGTGCGCGTGCTCACGGTGTTACCCGGCAGCACCGCGGGCGCCAGGCAACAGGCGCTGCACCGCAATGCCGGGCTCGAGTATCGCGAAGACGTGCTGATGCAGCCCGACGACGTCGCCCGCATGGTGATCGCGTCGCTGCAGCTGCCGCAAAGCGCCGAAGTGACGGAACTGCACATCCGGCCCATGAAAAAGCGCTGAACGGGTGCGCCCCGCGGCGCTCAGTATTTCCAGAAGAACCTGTCGTCGATCTGGCCGGTTGCGCTCAGGTACTTCAGCTGCTTGAGCCGCGTGAACGGCCTGGCCTCGAAGGTCGTGCGGTCGATCCCGATGCGCCCGAAGATGTCGTGCAGCTGCCGTGCACCCTTGCGCGCATCCCAGGAACAGCGGAAACCCGGCAGCCGGTCGTGGATCTTCGTGAAGCTGACGCGATAACTGCGGTTGTCGCCGCCCGACTGCCCGAAGCTCAGCTCGCAACCCGGAAAGACGTCCGCCACGATCTGCGCGATCTCGCGAACCTGGAAGTTGTCGGCATCGTGGCCGACGTTGAAGATTTCGTTGTGGATCGCATCCTGCGGCGCCTCGAGCGTGCAGACGATCGCCTCGCAGATGTCGAGCACGTGAACCAGCGGCCGCCACGGCGTACCGTCGCTGGTCATGACGATCTTGCCGGTGGTCGCAGCCAGCCCCGACAGGTTGTTCAGCACGATGTCGAAGCGCATCCGCGGCGACGCGCCGTAGGCCGTCGCGTTGCGCAGGAAGCTCGGCGAAAACGACGGCGAGGCCAGCGCCGCAACGTCGCGCTCGACCAGCGTCTTGCACTTCGCGTACGCAGTCTGCGGGTTGGTGGGCGAGGCCTCGGTCATCGGCTCCGCGCCCTCGGCGAAGCCGTAGACGCTGCACGACGAGGTGTAGACGAAGCGTTTCGCGCCGGCCGCCTTCGCCAGTTCGGCCAGGCGCACCGACGCCTGGTGGTTGATCTGGAACGTCAGTTCGGGCTTGTTCTCGCCGAGCGGATCGTTCGACAGTTCGGCCAGGTGCACGACGGCGTCGATGCCGCGCAGGTCGTCCGCGCCGATCTCGCGGATGTCGCGGTTGATGAAGCGCGGAAAACCGGGAACCAGCGCGCGGTCGCTGAACAGCCAGCCGTCGCGGTAATACCCCGTGTCGAGCCCGACCACGTCGTGCCCGCGCGCCTGCAGCATCGGCGCCAGCAGGCATCCGATATAACCTTCGACTCCGGTAACCAGCAGCTTCATGATGGCGTCGTTCCTTGCTCGTGGTGGATCGGGTGGGGGAAGAAGCGTTCGGGCTATGCGCGCTCGAAGTCGGGCCAGCGGGCATCCTTGTCGGACATGCCGGTCACCGGCACCGGCCACTCGATGCCGAACGCCGGATCGTCGTGCCGGGCACCGCGCCCGGCATCGGGCGCGAAAAACGCCGAAATCTGATAGACGACGACGGCGTCGTCGGTCAGCGTGACGAAGCCGTGCGCGAAGCCCTGCGGCACCAGCAGCATGCGACCGTTCGCTTCGCTCAGTTCGACACCGATCCACCTGCAATAGGTGGGCGAACCGGGCCGGATGTCGACGATCACGTCCCAGATCGCGCCGTGCGCACAGCGCACCAGCTTGTCCTCGGCGTGCGGCGGCGCCTGGTAGTGCATGCCGCGCAGCGTCCCCTTGCGCCGGGTCAGCGACGTGCTGGCCTGCACCATCCGGGCCGGCAGGCCGTGCCCGGCGAACTCGCGCTCGCAATAGGTGCGCGCGAAGAAGCCGCGCTCGTCTTCGTGACGCTCGACGTCGATGATCGCGGCACCTTGCAGCGCCGTCTTCGTGAAGATCATCCGGCGGCTCCCACGAAACCGGGCTTCACCATTGCCTCCAGGGTGCCTTGCCACGGCTCCACAACTCCTCGAGCAGTTGCTTGTCGCGCAACGTGTCCATCGGCTGCCAGAAACCGTCGTGCCGGTACGCGGCCAACTGGCCCTCGGCGGCGAGGCGCTCCATCGGCCCGCGCTCCCAGACCGTGTCGTCGCGGTCGATCAGGTCGAGCACCGACGGCTCCAGAACGAAGAACCCTCCGTTCACCCACGCACCGTCGCCCTCCGGCTTTTCCCTGAAACTCGGCACGCGCATCTCGCCGGCGTGCAACGCGAACGCCCCGAACCGCCCGGGCGGCTGCACGGCAGTGACCGTCGCGCGCGCGCCCTGTTCGCGGTGAAACGCGATCAGGCGTGTGATGTCGATGTCGCTCACACCGTCGCCGTAGGTGCAGCAGAACGGGCCGCCATCGAGGTACTTCGCCGCGCGCTTGATCCGCCCACCGGTCATGGTCTCGAGCCCGGTGTCGACCAGCGTCACTTTCCACGGCTCGGTCGCGGTCTTCAACAACGTGGTGGTGTGCTCGCGCATGTCGAAGGTCACGTCGGCACTGGCGAGCGCGTAGTCGCGGAAGTACTCCTTGATCACGTGGCCCTTGTAGCCGCAGCAGATCACGAAGTCGCTCAGGCCGTGCGCGAGGTACATCTTCATGATGTGCCAGAGAATCGGGCGTCCCCCGATCTCGACCATCGGCTTCGGCCGTATCGCACTCTCCTCGCTGATTCGCGTTCCGAACCCGCCCGCAAGAATCATCACCTGCATGTCGTCACTCGTCGCCCGTTGGGGTTGCTGTCCATCGCATCGGGAAATTGCCTCGTCGCACCGCCTTCGTCCAGTGCATATTGCGCACCCGTCCGAGCCACGACCGTCAGAGCACGCGCACCAGCTTCGCCTCTTCGAGCGCGCCTGCCGCACGATCGAGGAGTTCGAAAGCGAGGCCCGAGCGCTCCGACATCGCGAGCAGGTCGTGCGCGCCATCGGCCAGGCTGAGAACCCACAGCAGTGCGTGCTCGAATTCGCCCGGACCGGCGCCGCCGACGCTGCCGTACAGGCCGCGCTTGCCCAGGCGCGGCTCGCCCTTCGGGCTCAGGTTCAGCAGTCGCCGGTTCGCGTCGAGCAGCGCGATCGTGCGCGCGAGCGCGCGGATCGACTCGGCCAGCTTCTCGGGTCGCACCAGCGACAGGTCGTCGGCCGAGGTGTGGTACTCGGGATACGTGCCATTGGGCGAGCGCGTGATCCGGCCAACCGGCAGGTCGAACCCCGGCGAGCAGAACTGGCGCTCGTCGTAGCCGTACGGCTCGAACGGGGTCAGCAGACCCGCGAACGGCTCACGGCCGATGACGTGGGCCGTGACGCGATCGGTCACGGTGTCGCCGCGGCGACTGTGCTTGTAGCGAAGCGGGCCGGCGTCGCCGAGCAGGCCGATCGTCAGGCCTGCGCGCAACCGTGCCAGCCGGTGCTCGTTGCGCGAAAGCCAGGCGAGCGAACCGATCGTTCCCGGCCCGAACACGAAACGCCAGGTGAGCCGCGGACGCTCGGTGCGCAGCGCGCGGGCCAGTGCGGCGGCAACGGCGATGCCGGTCAGGTTGTCATTGGCCAGCGACGGATGACAACCGTGCGTGTAGACGATCGCCTCGCCGTCGGTGCTGCCCTCGACGACGGCCTCCGCGAGCGTGAGGGACCCCGGCGCGAGCGTGGAATCGACCACGACGCGATACGGGCCGGGGCCCAACGCCTCGCGATCCCGGTGCCGCAGGCAAAAGCCCCAGGTCTCGCGGTAGTAAGTGGTGCGATAGGGGATCCAGTCGGGCCGCTCGGGCAGCGAATGCAGGTGCGGCTGCAGTTCGTCGAGGGACATCGTGCGATCGACCGGCGCCGAGTAGTTGACCACGTGCAGATTGTGCGCCCTGAAGTCGACGATCCGGCGCCCCGACGCATCGGCGACGAAGGCGTCGCGAATGTTCCACTCGTGCGGAATCTCCCAGTCGTAGACGGGCGTGCCGCTTGGCACCTCGGTGCGCGTGAGCGGCACCACCTGCTCGACGACATCGAGCGTGCGACGCACGCCGTCGCCGGTGATGCTGCGGCAGATCGGGTAGATCGATGCCATCAGCGCGAACGCCGCGTCGGCGGCCTCGCGCGAGCCGTCCGCCTGCTGGAGTTGCTGCAGCACGCGATCAGAACACGCTTTCGCGCACGAAGACGAGATCGTCCGGCTTGATCGGGTCGTCGAGCTTCGGCTCGAGCACCTGGACGGTGCGGCTGCCGAAGCGACGATGCACGCGCACGCCCTTGTCGGTGCCGCGCAGCGTCAGGCCGCCGCCCTTGGCGATCGCCTGCGCCACGGTCATGCCGCGATCGAGCGGATACATGCCCGGGCGCTGCACCTGGCCGTAGACGTAGTACTGCGCGGCCCGGTCCACGTAGATGACGTCGCCCGCCACCAGCGGAACGTCGTGCGACAGGTCGCCGACGGTGAACATCTCGACCAGGTCGATCTCCATGCGCTGCATGCGACCGTCGCGCATCGTCATCAGGATCACCTGGTCGGCGCCGGTGTTCGTGACGCCTCCGGCCATCGACAGCACCTCCGAGAGCCGCATGCCGGTGGTTTCGAGCGGGTAGCGACCCGGCTTGCCGACGTTGCCCAGCACCGAAACCTGCTGGCTGCGGAACTGCGTGACGTTCAGCGTCACCTGCGGGTTCTGCAGGAAATTGCCGTCCTTCAGGCGTCTCGCGATCAGTCGCTCGACGTCGGTCGGCGACATCCCGCCGACGCGGATCACTCCGATCAGCGGAAACGAGATCACGCCGTTCTCGGACACCCGCGCCTCGACCGTGAGGTCGGGTTGCTGGAACACCTGGATGCGGATCACGTCGCCGGGGCCGAGCTTGTAGTCGACGCGGGCGTCGCCCTGTGCACTGGCCGTGGCGGCAAACAGCAGGGCGAACGACAGCAGTGCAGCGCGAAGCAGTGGCACGAATCTCATGGCGCAGGCGACGAAGCGGGGTTGCGATAGCATTGCATCATAGCCCCGCGGGAGGGCCGTGCACGTGACCGATTGCGCGGACCCGCCGTGCGGTCGGCGCGTCGACGGACGGCAACGCGCCGCGATACGGGTCGGCGCGCCCCGGGGCGCGCCGGTTTGTGCCCGGGCCAGCGGCCGGCAACGCTCAGAAGCGTGCCAGTACGTTGGCCGTCAGGATGTTGTCGGTGTACTCGACGCTGCCGATGTTGGACTTGCGCTGCTCGCGACGGGCGCCCAGGTTGACGGTGATGTTGCGCGCGTACTCGTAGGCGAGCCCGATGCCGAGCGTGTTGATGTCGTCCTTGCGCGTGGGCCCCGACGACAGCGCGAGGCCCGGATCGCCCTCGTACGAGGCGCGCGAGGCCGACACGATCGCGTTGACCGCGATCTTGCCGCTGAGCTGGTACGTCGGCATCAGGCGCAGCGTGGTCAGGTCGACGTAGCTCGCCGTGAGCAACTCCTCGGACTGGATGTCGCGGACCAGCTCGGCGCGCATCGTGAACAGCCCGGTGGGGCGCCATTCGACGTTCAGGCCCGCGGTCACGCCGCTGAAGTCGCGCTGCGACACCTGGTCGAACCTGCGCTTCGTGAGACCGACGTGCCCGCCGAGCGCGCTGTCGTTCGACGGGCGCAGTTGCAGCCGCGCCAGGATGGCGTCCTGGCGAAACTCGTTGTCGACCGCCCCCGGCAGCAGGTTGCCCAGCGCGTCCACGACCTGCCGGTTAGGGTAATCACCGTTGGTATGGCGCCACACCAGGTCGACCGAACTGGCGTCGCCGCGGGCAAAGCGCAGGCCGGTCTCGATGCTCGTGAAGCGGTAGTCGGCCGCGCGCACGGCACTGTACGAGTTGTCGAGCGTCTCGCTGTCGGCTCCGACGAAAGCAGCGAGGTCCGGCGTCAGGCGGATGCCGGCACTCCCGTACACCTTGGTGCGCCGCTCGACGTTCTCGCGATTGATGTAGTAGGTGCCGAAAGGCGTCGCACCACTGGTGAAGCGCACGCCGAGGGTGCCGAAATACGGTCGGCCGATGGCCCAGTCCCAGTGGCCGCCGGCGGAGTAGCCCACGTGGTCGAAGCGCGAATACTCGACCATTTTCACCGGGATTACCGACGCGTCGAGACGGAAGCGCTGCAGGCTCACCTGCCGGTCGAAGGTGACGCCCGCCAGCACCCGCATGATGGTGTCGGCGCGGCTCGACTTGCCGTAGACGCTCTTCGGACTGACGCCGTCGGGCAGCGCGAAGATGTTGCTGTGGCGCTCCAGTTCGACCCCGGTGTTCAACTGCAGGACGTCGCGGTCCTGGCTGTAGATCTCGAGCGGTGCGACCCCGTACGAACTGATCGCCGGGCGCCCGAACCAGCTCAGCGACTGCGCGTGGGAGACCGACGACGCGAGCGGCAGCAAGGCCGCCGCGACGCCACCCAACAGAACCCGTCCGGCTATCCGCATTTCCACCCCTTCGAGAATTTGTGCCTTCCAGTGGCGACCCGGCCCGGCGAGGATGCCTGACCAGGTCGCCGATTTCATCCCGCAGGGTACGTTTGCGGTCCCGAAATCGCCCTCGTTTCAGGCTAAATTACCAGCTTTGAGTGCTTTTTTCCATCCGCCGCCGCCCGACCGAACGCTTCGAGACAGACCCATGGTCGATCCCCGGACAGGCCAGTTGACGTCGATTCCCCCGCTGGTGCGCACGGGGAACCGCAGTCTCGTCGATCTCGCCAAGTCGCTCGTCGATCCGTTGCTCGCGGTCGGCTGTCTGTTCGGGTCCACGCTCGCCTGGGGCCAGACGATCCGGCCCGCGGAGGTCGTGCTCGCCGCGCTGGTCTTCGCGCTGATCTATCCGGCCACCGTGCCGTTCCGGCAGCGTTCGCGCGGCATGATCCGGCACATCGCCGCAAGCTGGGCGCTGGTGGCCGCCCTGTTGCTGATGTTCGGCCTCGCGGTCGACATGATCCGCATCTTTCACCCCAACGTGCTCGCCACCTGGTTCCTCGCAACCCCTGCCGCACAGGCGCTCACGCACTGGATCTCGCCGTTGTTCGTGCCGCGGCTGATCGCGATGCGCGGCGAGCAGGTGGCCATCGTCATCGGCGCCAATACGCTGGGGCGAACACTGGCGCGTGAACTGGCCAACGACCCGTACTCGCAGACGCACGTCGCGGCGTTCTTCGACGATCGCGACCTCGCGCGGCTGGGCAACGTGACCGAGGCGCCGATCTGCGGGCGCATCGAGCGGGTCGCCGACCACGTGCGCGCCAACCGGGTCGACCAGATCTTCATCGCGCTGCCGATGGCCGCGCAACCGCGCATCCTGCACCTGCTCGAATCGCTGCGCGACACCACGGCGTCGATCTATTTCGTCCCCGACATCTTCATGCTCGACATCATCCAGGGACGGATCGACACGATGGTCGGCCTGCCGGTGGTGGCGGTCTGCGAGTCGCCGTTCCACGGCACCACCGGCGTGATCAAACGCCTGTCCGACCTGTGCATCGCGACCGCAGCGCTGGTGCTGGCCTCACCGATCATGGTCGCCGTGGCGCTGGGCATCAAGATCACGATGCCCGGCCCGGTCCTGTTCAAGCAACGGCGCTACGGGGTCGACGGCCAGCAGATCACGGTCTGGAAGTTCCGGACCATGAAGGTGCAGGAAGACGGCGCGCAGATCCGGCAGGCGACGCGCGACGACGACCGCATCACGCCATTCGGACGCTTCCTGCGCCGCACCTCGCTCGACGAGTTGCCGCAGTTCTTCAACGTGCTGCAGGGCAAGATGAGCGTGGTCGGTCCGCGACCGCACGCGGTGGCGCACAACGAGATGTACCGCAAGCTGATCAGGGGCTACATGATCCGCCACAAGGTCAAGCCCGGCATCACGGGGCTGGCGCAGATCAATGGCGCGCGCGGCGAGACCGACACCCTCGACAAGATGGAAGCGCGCATCCGGTACGATCTCGATTACCTGCGCAACTGGTCACTGCGTCTGGACCTGTGGATCATCTACAGAACGGTGGTCGAGGTCTTCCGGGACCCGAACGCCTACTGACCGTGCTCCGCACGAGGTAGGAACCCATGGCGATCATTCTCGAGGCCGTTGCCGCCAACGGCGCCGTGCAGCGCGTGTCGCTGGGCAGCGGCGCCAACACGGTACCCGCGCAGCCCGGGCTGCAATACCGGCTCCTCAACGATGCCGGCGGGCGCGTCTCGCAGGCGGCACTCGTCAAGCGCGTGGACGCCGACCTGGTCATCGAAGGCCTGCCCGGCGACCAGAGCCTGTCGCTGCAGGGCTTCTTCACCCAGTGCACGCCACAGGCGTCGTGTTCGATGTCGATGGAGAACATCGGCGGAGAGGCCGGGGAAGCGATCACGCCAGCGACGGCGCCGGTTGCCACGTTGCCCGAAGGCGGGTTCCTGATGTACGCGTCGGGAATGACCGCCGGGTCGGTCGCGCCATCGCACGAGACGGAGTTCTCGTTCAAGCCGCTGCTGGGCGTCGCCGGCGGGATCGCCATCCTGGGCGCCGCCGGAGGCGGGGGTGGAGGCAGCGGAAACAAGGGCGGCTCGTCGGACACGACACCACCCGACGCCCCGACGATCACCAGCGGCACCTACACCAACAAGCCCAAACCGGTGTTCACCGGCACGGCCGAGGCGGGCGCCACGCTGACGATGACGCTGGACGTGGGCCGGGACGGTACCGACGTCACCTACACGACGCGGGTCGCCGCCGATGGCGCCTGGACGATCGACACCGCCACCGCGACGCCGACGGTCGGGTCGTTGCCGGGCATCGCCGAGGGCGTGACGACATCGGTCACGGCGATGGCCACCGACGCCGCGGGCAACCAGAGCCGCCTGGCGACCGGCACGGTGACGCTGGACACGGTCGCGCCGGGAAAGCCGACGATCACCAGCGCCCTGGTGACGAACGATTCGACCCCGGTCATCGCCGGCAGCGCGGAAGCCGGCGCACGGGTCACCGTCTCGCTCGACCTCGACCGCAACGGCACGCCGGACGTGCGCTGGACCACGACCGCGTCGGGAAACGGCAGTTACTCGATCGACCTGGGCTCGGCGCCCGCCAGCGGCTCGCTGCCGGGCGGCAAGCTCGGGGACATCAGCACGACGGGCGTGTCGGTGGTGGCATCCGATCTCGCGGGCAACCTCAGCCCGGCAGCCAGCGCGATTCTGCGAGTCGACACGTCGATGCCGCCGGCGCCGACGATTACCGGCAGGATCGCTGTCGACGATGCAATCAACGCAACCGAGGCGAGTGCTTCGGTCGTCATCTCCGGCACACTGGACGCAGCGCAGGCCGGCCGACCGGTCACCGTGGTGTGGGGAAGCACCACGCGAGCCGCGACAGTCACCGGCACCAGTTGGGAGGTCATCGTCCCGGCCGGCGAGATCCCGGCCGACGGCGAACAGACTGTCCGGGTCACTTACGTCAACGAGGCGGGAACGACCAGCGTCGAGGCGACGCGCCCGGTGCGGATCGATCGGGTGAAACCCGGCACACCGTCGATCGCACTGAATGCCACGAGCGACTCAGGGACACCCGGTGACGGGATCACCAACGACGACACGCCGTTGATCCGGGTCACGCTCACCGGCACCGGCGCCATGGCCGAAGATTCGGTCGCCATCTTCAGCGGGGCGACGTCCGTGGCCAGCGTGGTCGTCACCGCGCCCGACGTGTCGGCCGGTTACGTCGACGTCCCGACAGCATCCCTCGGGGCCGACGGCGCGAAGACGCTGACGGCCACGATCACGGACGCCGTCGGCAACGTCTCCAGCGCATCGGCAGCGCTCGCGATCACGATCGACCGCTCGGCGCCGACCGTCGCGATCACCGACGACACGCCCGGCAACGCGTCCGGACCGGTCACGTTCACGTTCACGTTCAACGAACCGGTCAGCGGCTTCACCACCAGCGATGTCGTGGTCACGGGTGGCACCAAGGGCACGTTCACGGCGGTCAACGCTTCCGTCTATACGCTGGTCGTCACGCCGCCTGCCGGAGCGGCCGGCACGATCCATGTATCGGTCCCGGCCGGTGCGGCCACCGACCTCTCGGGCAATCCCAGCGTCGGGCCGGTCACCACCGCGCAACCGTTCGACACGGCGGCTCCCGCGCTCTCGATCACCGACAACGCTGGCGGCACCGCCACCGGACCGGTCACCTTCACCTTCACTTTCAGCGAACCGGTCAACGGCTTCACCGCCAGCGACGTCGCAGTCACCAACGGCACCAAGGGCACCTTCACCGGCAGCGACGGCAGCAACGTCTACACACTCGTCGTCACCCCACCCGCCGACAGCATCGGCACGATCAACGTATCGGTGCCGGCTGGCGCGGCTGCCGACCTGTCAGGCAACGCGAGTCTCGGGCCCGTCGCGACCACGCAG
>JAANMX010000192.1_pt1 | contig 80789 bp, 76 predicted proteins | sample 7279681 | NCBI WGS metagenome assembly JAANMX01 (sample SAMN14094542, study PRJNA606508) | bioreactor metagenome | isolation source: A lab-scale SPAN reactor treating ammonium-rich wastewater day 351 | place: Ireland: Galway | collected 2018-01-01
CGCGTCGCGCAGGGCGACGATCTCGGCATGGGCGGTCGGATCGTGGCGCGAGATCGGCGCATTGAAGCCGCGTCCGACGATCTCGCCGTCCTTGACCACTACGGCGCCGACCGGCACCTCGCCGATGGACCCGCCTTCTCGCGCCAGATCGAGCGCGGCCTGCATGAAGGTATCGTCCGCGCTGGTCATTCCCACTCAATTATCTCTTGAGCCGTGAAACCCGCATGGATGCTGGGTTTGGCTCGTTGATTTTACCGTAATACCGTCACCGATACCGTCACCAGAAGAATGCTTAGTATTCATGCGGGTCTCCGGGCGGTCCCGGAAAAACGACCTTTCGATAACTATCGGAGGCTATCGGATTACAGGCGGTCTCAAACGAGTCTTGATCGTAGCAGAGATGCCTTGATCCGGTTGACGGTATCGTGCAGGAAACAGCGATCTTGATACCGTCAGACGTATCTTGGGATACGTGCTCAGCAAAGGTGTGCACAGTCTGTCCCATCGTTTTTTGGCTAGGTGGAGCGCGAAAGGGCTTTCAGCCGCGCAACCACGTCCGGATCCAACTCTCGTCGGCTTAATAGCTCAATGACGGTTGATTGCCTGCCCTTGATGGCATCGGTAACGAACCCCCGCCGTTCCTCGATGACCGGCATCACTTTTTCGCGGATGAAGTCACGTTCGGCAGGCAGCAGCCGTTCATCTCCGATGACCTTGGAGATCGCATCTGGCAGGTCAGAATTCATTCGTGACAAAACGCCACGGACAAGCCTGGGGGCCACCCCCGCCTCGAAGGCCATCGCGTCCCAATGGATGCCCTCGATCCAGCCGGGTTTGTTCTCACCGGCGATGGTCATCGACATGGTTGCCCGCGGCAGATAAGCCTCCACGCACAGCATGTCGTAGAACGGCGCAACCGCCGCTTTCTGGCCGCGCATCAAGAAGGCGATGTTCTTGGCGTGTGCATCGAGATTGCCGATCAGGTAGTTGAAGGCAACCCATTGCACGACCACGTTGGCGGCAACGACTGGACGGTCAATGAATGTGCCACGGAGAACCTCGAACAGGTGATGCAAGCCCAGGCCACCTTCGCTCTCGTATTTCTTCGAGGGCGAAACCCCAAGCGCCTGACACAGGTCGATCTGGTGGAGTCGCCGGAGAGCGCTTCCTCCGGGCTCTCCCCTCGGGTCGGCCGACTCACGGTCAAAACGTTCGATGACGTACAGCGGTTCCGGCAAATGCCTCAGATCGACGCTGGGTACCGGAACCTTCAGTTCGGTCGCCAAACGCATGCAAAAAAACTCGTTCGCCGGACAGAACGGGAAATCCGCGCTGGCGTTCTCCGGCTTGACGATATGCGTCGAGGCAGCCGTCCCTTCCGGCAGGAACATTGCGCCATGGGCATCCATGCGCAAGCCAAGCTTCTCCTGAGCGCCCGCCAGCGACATGCGGATGTCGTCCCAGGACGCCATGAGCGGCAGGTTGCGTGTGCGCGATTCCTCGATTTTCTCTTGCAATGCCTCCCGCGAAAGGGGAACCAGAATCTCTTGATCGAGCTGAATTTCGCCAGCTTCATCGGGGAGCAGAGAAAGCGCCCCGGCCGTGTCCTGCCCATGGCGAACCAGCAAGGCCCAGGTATCTTTCGGATCAATGCGATCCCGCGAAGCAATCAGCTCACGCAACCGACCTTCCGGTAGAAGGTTCTCGAAAAACCATTCGACGAGTCGGAAGTCACCCGAATCCTGATATCCGCGCGTCGCCAGCGGCAAACTTGGCGAAAGCGCATAGGCGTTCCAATCCGATGCGTAGTTGAACGACCACCGGCCACCCATCACTTCAAGGGTGCCGACGAACGCTCCGTTGGCCGTAACGCGCAACTTGCTCATGTTGCATCACCCGGCGCCATGGGGAGTCGCAGCTTGACCTCGATACCGAAGCGATGACAGACGGACAGAACCTTGCCAATCTGGGCGGTGGTCTTGCCCTGCTCCAACCCGTTCAAGAAGGGTAAGCTCACGTTGCACAGGGCGGCGGCATCCCGCTGGGTCAGTCCAGATTCCTTGCGAACGCGGCGAAGCGTGTCCCCGAGTTCGCCGATCGAGACAATGCTGATTTCCCTGACCGCCATCGGAGCCTCCTAAAAAAGATAAACGACCGTTGAATTTTGCCCTGCTCCGAGTCGCGAAGCAAGGAAAACTCAACGGTCGTTGATTATTTTATGGGATCGCTGCGGTGTTTCGGCAACGCCCGATCGAATTACTTCTTCGCCTTGCCCTTGTTCGCAACCCGTTCCTTGAAGGATGCGCCGGCCGAGAATTTCGGGGCGGTCGTCGCCTTGATCTTGATCGTCTCGCCGGTTTTCGGGTTCTTTCCCTCGCGAGCTGCACGCGCTGCCGACTTGAAGGTGCCAAAGCCTACCAGCGTCACCGAGTCGCCCTTGGCGACCGCAGTCACGATCTCTTCTACCAGGACATCCAGGGCACGGCCGGCAGCCGCCTTGGAAAGTTCAGCCTTGGTGGCCAGCGCTTCGATCAGCTCGGATTTGTTCATCGTGGTACGTCCTTTCGGTTATGAATGAAACTGGATTCTCTCATCATTGGGGCAATGGCTTCGGTGACAGGGCTTGCGATGCGGCGTCGAGGTCCATTCCCTCGGAAGGCGGACGACCGTCACGACACAGATTGAGCTCGTAGCGGACCACGAAGGGAATTCGACCACCGTCGCTGGTTGGGACAGATTCTTGTAGCAAGGTGGCCTCCAGGCGCGCGCACCCTGCCGTTGGAAATCTCGTGATCGTTTTTACCTGGACGCGGACCGGTGCCGCCGACCGGGTTTGCGCCTTGAAGAAGTCCGCGATGGCTCCACTCAATTCCCCCTCGGACTTGCCGGTTGGAGCTTCGATTGCGGCCAACAGGTGTTGTTTCAAGTCCGCAGCGAGGACATCCTCGCTCGTCAGGAAAGCAAAGAAACAAAGTGCCATCGCGGATACCGTCAGAGGTCGTGTCATCGGTTGTAGTAGCTATTCACGCGTTGCTGTACCGTGCTTTGCACGTTTTGCCCAAACGAGCTGGCGCTCGGGAGGCGAACGCTCGACGAGATTTCCTGAATGAACTCGCTCATGTCGATCCGAGAAAAATCGAGCCGCTCGAACTCGGCGGTCGTGAAGCCGGAACAATTCGGGCTCTCGCCGCTTCCCCAACCTTTGCCGATCTGTCCCCTGCTCTGTTCGTTGATGATCCGGGCCAGGCGCGAGTTGAAACAGCAGTACGACTCGGTCTGCTCGATACAGGTGCGAAGAATCGGGACGCGCGCCGAGCAGAAAGAGCCGACGTGGACACAAAGATTGGCATCCCGGTGCATGGCCAAGAGTTGTTCGGATTGCTCGCAGGAGAGCAATTCGGACAGCAGTTGCAGCGCGACGGCCGCGGCCAGCGAATACGGATCGAAGTACAGATTGAAGCTCCCCAGCGATCCGAGCGAGTAGATCGGGCCACCGAGCAGGCTGCTGGTGACCGTCCCGGTCGAGAACGTCAGCCCATAGAAACTGAACGACGGCTGAAAATTGGTCGGGGTGAAGAGCACCTCCGAGGAAATCATGGCTTGGGCGCCGGCCTCGATGTAGCTCGTGAACTGGGGGTACATGAAGTCGAACATGTACTTGCTGCCGGCATTGATCGCCACCTGCCCGCCAGCAACGGCACCTTGAATGGCGGTGGCCATCAATACGTTATTGCTTCGGGCCGCCCCGCCACCGCCCTTCTTGCAGCAATTCACCAGACCAAAGAGCTTCTTGCGGCACTGTTCGCCAACGCCTTTGAATAGTTGTTGATCCGCACCATAGACGCCGGCTTCGCGCGCCGCTTCCATTGACGCCATCGATTTCCCGAAATCCTGATCGGGCGGATTGCTGGTATCGAAACATCCCGTCCCGCTTTGACAAAAGGAACGCTGATCGCAGACGGTCCGTTGCGTCTGGGTTGCCGGGGACGTTTGGCATGAATAGGTTCGTTCGCTCGTATCACACGCCCCGGAAGCGAGCTGGTCGATACATTGCGAGGAGACCTGTGTGCAACCGCGATTGATCAGATCCTGGCAGTCGTTGGTCAGCGTCGTGCCGGCACAGGTGTAGTCCTCAGACCTGGCCCAGCAGGAATCGCCAGAGCTTTGCGCGCCGGCAGGCAACGGCGATACGGTGTTCAGGCAAACCTGTAGGCCATTGACCGTCTTGCAGGGCGTGCTGTCGGTGCAGGTACTCGCGGCATGGACGCAGTTGGCGCTTTGCGCGAGCGAGGCACACTGGCTGGTATCCAGCGTGTTGGACGTGATGGTGTAAGACGTATTGAGTTCGACGACCGTCGGGGTACTCGTCGACGCCGTGACGTTGGTGCATTGATACCGTCGGGTGTATTGGTTGCATGACCCGTCGAACGCCGTGCTGTCGCAGGTCGAACTGACCACCGCACATCCTTGGGTGGCCTTGATGGCGGCGCAATAGTCGATGTGATTCTCGGCAATGCAGGAATAGTCATCCTGATAGCGCCAGCACGTCGCCGTGGAATTCAGTCCGCCCGCCGGCGGTGTGACTCCGGCTAGGCACACCGTGGCGCCGCTGGAATCGACCTTGCACGGCGTTGAGTCGACGCAGGTATGCGCCGCCAGACGACAATGAGAATTCTGGGCGTAGCTGCTGCACTGGCTGGTGTTTGCGGTATCCGTCACCAGCGTGTACGTGTTATCGAGGCGAACGGTATTGGTGGGCGTTCCCGGGCTGGTGCCGCAGCGAAACGTCTTCGTGTAGGTATTGCAGGTGCCATTGAAAGCCGTGTCGCTACAGGTCGAACTGGTCTGCCCACAACCGGCAGCCGTCAGGGCCGAACAGTAATCGATGGAATTGGGTTTGATGCAGGTGTAGTTGTCCTGATACTCCCAACAGCCGCCGACATCGGCCAAGGTCACGACGACGCCTGAAATCGTCTTGCTGGCGGTGCTATCGACGCAGGTCGAGCTTTCCAGCCGACAATCGCCGGCGACCGTTCGTCCGCAGAGTGCGACGAAAAGCAGAATCCCGAACGCCAGTACCTTCATTACTGCGCCCGCTGTTGCAGTGTGGCGCATTCATTTGACGTCCAGTTGCTGACCGTCCTCGACATCGGCAGTTGCAGCGGTGCCCCGGTTCCAGTACCTCCGGAGGAATTGCATCCAGAGCTGACGTTTCGCATCGATGGCGTGCAGGTCGTCGAATTGCAACTGACGCTGAAATACACATACAGATTGCAGCCGAAGCCGAGGTTGCTGACGTAGTAGTCGGTGACCGACTGCCCAGGAGCCACCGCGACCGGGAACCGGCCATAGCTTCCATCCCACGGGTAGCCAATCCAGTTGTAGTCGTAGCGATTGACACCGTCGTAGGATCGGTAGGGCTCGACCACGTAGGAATGGCCATCACTGCCACAGAAGATGTTCATGGCCATGTAGGGGTCGTAGCAATAGCTGCAATCCATGAACGCCGTGCGGCCCAGCCAAGTACCGGGCGTACATTGACCAAACCCCACGGTGGCGGATACACCTCGCCGGCAGCTCAGGGTTTCGTATCCCTGTACCGTTTGATTGCACTGATAGTTGTAGCTGGTGCTGACCGCGATCTGCTGGCCGATGGTGCAGGACGCATTGCTGAGCGTCTGCATTTGTTCAACGCATTGATAGAGATGATTCTGATCGACCGCGATCTGGCGGGCGGTCGAACATAAATTGCTGGTCACCGGGCGATACTCGGTACAGATTTCGGTCGTAAAGGTTGCCGGCGTCGTATCCGTCACGACACGGCACTGCTCCGTACTCGACCCCACATTGATTCCAGTGAATTGCAGGGTCGGATTGCTCGCGATGGCATTGGCACGGCTGATCGGCGGATCGGTGGCCCGGTCAATCGAAAATGCGGGCCGCAGACTCGGATTGCGCGCCACGAAATTCACCGCGTCGCACTCCTGCCGTCGGTAGGCATCCGCATCGGGCGTCTGGCCGGCACAATCCGTCACCTTGGTCACTCCCGGTCCCGATAGCTGTCCCTGCCCACCCTGGAACAACTGGGATTGCGAAGCACTTTGCCCATAGCCCGGCACCATCGAAGCTGCATTCCCGCTGCCGATGCCCTGAAAGGCGCCACCGATCGAGCCCGACCCCAGCGTCCTCCCCTCGGTGAACGCCGCACTTGAGTCATATCCCTGCGCGATCGCATTGCTTGCGACAAGCGATATGACCAAGAAAAGACACCTCACGGACGACGTCCAGCCAGCTTTGCGGCATAGCGCCGTGCCGCGTCCGCCCACGCCGGTGACTGCCGCTCAATGAGATCGAGGGCGTAATCCTGGGTAACGTCGCCGTCGATCTTGATGAAGCTTGCGGGAGAAGCGCATCCGTCTTCGCCGATCTTGGTCGCCTGCGAGGGTCGCGCAAGCACCAACGCCGGAACCTGCGTCACCTTGAACTGTTTGAACGCGGGAGGATGAATGATGGCCGTGACATTCCGCTTCCCGACCAGGCTTGCCAGCTCTTCGCCCATACGGGTCAGCGAATTCCCTTTGAGCCCGCGCAGCACAAGGATGGCGCCGGATTTCTCCGACTGGAGAACAATCCGCTCCAGAGCTTCCTTCGGCATCGAGAAGGAAACGAACACCATCAGCTCCGGGGTGTCCGCCGACTTTGCGGTGGTAGCGGCCGGCAATTGGCGGTAGGACTCGGCGATCTTGGCGAGGTCCGGACTCTTGGCGACCGGCTTCGGTAACGCCTCGATTTGCGGCACAGACGACCGATTCACTTCCTTGGGGAGCCCGCCCTCCTTCAGCGCTTCTTCCATGCGCTGACGTGCCAACCGCATGTCGTAGTCGGTCGGCAGAGCGGCCTGTGCCCATGCCGAATTCACCGAGAAGGTCGCCATCGAAATCGCAATGAGGAGTGCCCACCGATATCGGGTCATGGCTTCAGAACGCTCCCTGACAGCAGTTGCGCTTCCGGAAAACCATGTAGGCGAAGTCCTCGCCCTCATACGGATACTCCTTGCCGGCACCCCAGAGTACTGTCGAGCGTCCCAGCGGTTGGCAGCACTTGCCGGCGATCTTCTCCGTCTGCGGGATCGGGTACAGCATCTGGTACTTGTAGCCGGTCTTGTCCATAATCGGCTGCGGGTAGTAACCACAGAGACCATCCTCGCCAGAAGCCGCCCACATCAGTCCTTCACGGTGCATCTTGGCGATCAGGCGCGTCATCTCCAGGCTGGATGCCTGCACCCCGCCGATATGGGCCTGTACGTTGCCATTGAGCGGATACAGACTGCCTTGGCACCCCGCACACCAGAACAAGGCGTTCGAGGGAAACCCGGCGGTTGCCGACACGCAGTCGGCCGCACACGCCGCCCGCGCGGCCAGATTGCCGAACAAAGCCACGTCCGGATTGAAAATGAAGGTCAGATCATCGTCGTTCCACATCGGATCCAACTCCGTGAGGTAGGCGACATCGAACGAGCTTTGCTCCAGGCAGGCGTTGTCGAAAATCGCCTCCAGCCAGAAGATGACCGGATCGACGTACCAATGCACCTGATAGAAGGACGATGTCGAGGTGCTGTCCTGCCTGAACCGCGATCCTCGCGGCGCATCGAATCCCGGATTGAGTTCGATGCCACCGAGACTCGTCATGCAAAACGGCTGACGCACAACATCCACGCGCCTCACCGGCTCCCAGAAGCTCACCTTGAAACCGACTCGCAACTGGGATGGACAGAGACATACGGGCGAGCCACCGGGATTCGGCGTGTCTTCCTGATCGAGAGACACCAGATCGAGGCCACCGAAGCGCAACGGCATCATGCAACTCCAACAGATGTCCGTGATCGGGTTGGCAAAACGCCCTGTGCAGGTGACTGTGGCGAATGCCGGCAGCGCCAGACCCGTGGCCAGCATGACCAGTAGGCAACGAAGGAGGTTACGGGCGAATTTCATCGACTCTCAACCTCTTTCCATCCTGACTTACGATGGCCGGCACTTGGCGAATACCCAGCCGTCGCACGAGCGCCCCGCCCTGATCGAAATAGATCCGCCGCTTCCATTTGCGCATCAAGTTCAGCGGCTCGCCGGCAACCAGGATGGGCTTGGCGTCTTCATCCACATTGCGCATTGCCTGTTGCGCGAAGGAAACCTGCCGTCGATCGCGCGCATCGAAGAAGATGAGTTTGTGCCGCAACGAAACGTGGTCCAGCGGATTCACTTTCAGCCCACGGGCGAACAAGAGCGCACCGTCTGCACCGCGGATATCCCGATCCAGAGTCCAGGTCGGATCAACGAAGTAAGTGCGCTGTGTCGCGGTCGCCTTGATGCCTGAAAGCGGCTTTGGATTCTCAATGGCGCCGACGACGCGATCCCGATATTCCGTTTGCTTCCTGGCCAGATCGCCGCTCTTCTCCATTCGCTTGAGACGCGACTGGATGGCCTCGATCAGGTCAGGTTCGGCGATCTCGTAGGTCGGCCCGACGATGCCAAGATCATCGGCACGGGCAATGGGCGCCAAGCCGATAAGCAGCAGGACAAGGAATTGGACATGAATCGACATGGCGATCGATTCTGGCCGTGCGGTACGGGTACCGGAATCCGAAATGCGGACGTTTCGGTCGCATTTCGAATCCACGCCTCAGCTTGGGTGCGATGCGCCACAAGCCATCGGAGCATGGGGTTGCGGTAGCTTCCCGAGTGGTATTGACCAAGATGAACGCTTAACTGGCGGCAGTGTAATCGACGGCGGCCGCTCCAGAGTGGGGTGACCTGCCCTTTTCAGTCCGGCCAAATTGTGACGACCGGCCTATACGACCAACTTGGATGCGAGCGTCCACAGCTTTTAGACCTATCATGCATAATCTGCGACCGAATTGGGATCATAATTTCTTTGTATAACAAAGGCCGGAGAACGAGCCATGCAGATTGAATTCGTTGAGATCGCCAACTTTCGAAAACTATCATCGACCCGCGTTGGGTTGTCCTCTGAAAGGACTGTTTTCGTCGGTGCCAACAACAGTGGAAAGACATCGGCCATTACGGCGCTACGTTATTTCCTTGTCGGTCGAGAGCGATCCACCTTTTGCCTCAACGACTTCACGCTTTCCCATTGGCCAGCGATTAAGGCGATGGGCTCAGCGTGGGAAGCGGCGCACATCGCGAACCAGCCGCTGCCCGTGCCTGAGTGGGATCAGGTATTGCCGTTCCTCGATGTATGGCTTCATGTTGCAGATAACGAAGTTCACTATGTCCAGAAGATACTGCCAACTCTCGATTGGGAGGGGGGACGGCTAGGTGTGCGGATGCGCCTCGAGCCGAAGGACGCAGCACAACTACAGCACGAATATGTGACTGCACGATCCCAATCATTGACGTTGCAGGCAACCGGTGCCGACATGGCCGCCGAGCAAGGTGAGGCTCCGGCCGATTTCCAGGTTGCAATTTGGCCGCAAGACCTTCTTGAGTTTCTGCACCGCCGCCTAGCATCGTTTTTCACCGTCAGGGCCTACGTGCTTGATCCGGTCGCCTGCGTCGATCCGGAGCATGGCGTGGCCAAGCCGCAGGTGCTTAATGAAAGCGAGCCAATCGACGGTGACCCGTTTCTCGGTCTTATTCGCATCGACGAGATCAGTGCCCAGCGCGGCTTCGGTGTGGCGGGTGAGGACAACGGCGACGAGCCCGCCGTCACCAGCAGCGGATCGCGGAAGCTATCAGCTCAACTCCGCCAGTACTACGCCCGCCATCTCGATCCCTATGAGAATCCGGATGCGCAAGACCTCCTTGCACTCAAGGCGATCGAGGAAGCCCAAAAGCATTCAACCTGCGGCTTAGAGATGGTTTCAAGAGCCCGTTAAAGGAAATGCACAAGCTTGGCTATCCAGGCGTTACGGACCCTAAGCTAAGCATTTCGACGCGGCTGCGCCCCGTTGAAGGACTGAACCACGACGCTGCCGTTCAGTTCGTCGTTCCGATCCATGAAGGCGAAAACGCGATGGATCTATATCTCCCAGAAGATTCCAACGGGCTAGGTTATCAAAACCTAATTTCCATGGTCTTCCGCCTTATGGCTTTCCGAGACAGTTGGATGCGGGTTGGGAAGGCCAAACACAAGGCTTCAGATGACACGATTATTCCGCCCTTGCATTTAGTGCTGATCGAAGAGCCCGAGGTGCATCTGCATACCCAGGTTCAGCAGGTCTTCATCCGCCAGGCGCACAAGATTCTGCGCAACCACGTCGACCTCGGTCGGAGCCCGAACTTCGTGACGCAGATGGTGGTCAGCACGCATTCCAGTCACATCGCCCACGAGTGCGAATTTGACTCCCTGCGCTATTTCCGCCGCCTGCCGAGCGGAGATAAGGCAATCCCGATCTCGTGTGTTGTCAATCTGGAAGACGCATTCGGAGTCGATCCAGACACGAAACGCTTCGTGACCCGCTATTTGCGCGTTACCCACTGCGACTTGTTGTTTGCCGACGCCGCAGTCCTGATCGAGGGGCCGGCCGAACGAATCCTCGTGCCCCATTTTGTGGATCATCATTCGGAGTTCGAGAAGCTATCAGAGAGCTACATCACCTGGCTCGAAATTGGCGGCAGCCATGCTCATAAGCTACGCAGCCTGATCGAGAAAATCGGACTTACCACGCTGGTTATCACTGACATCGATTCCTGCAATGCCGCGGGCGCCAGCGCGCCACCGAAAAGAGGCGCGGGGTTCACGACCCGCAACACTACCCTACGGACGTGGTGGCCTGTCATCAGCGATCTTGACCAACTGCTCGACAAGCTCGAGGCCGAGAAGGTTAAGACCTATGCAGGTGAGAAATTCTCAGTGCGAGTCGCCTACCAATCGCCCATCCAAGCGACGTTCAAAGGCGCTACCGCCGAGGCCCTCTCCTACACACTGGAAGACGCAATAGTAATGGCGAATATCGATCTGTTCCGAACATTGCCGGGTAACGGACTTATTGCCAAATTTCGCGCTGCCATGTCCAACAGCGCCAATCTGAATGCCTTGAGTGAGGCGCTCAAGAGCGCGCTCGAAGGTGGAGGAAAAGCTGAATTCGCCCTGGATCTACTCGAGATTGAAGACCCGCTTTCACTGAATCCCCCTGCCTACATCCGTGACGGCTTGCTTTGGCTGGCAGCGCAGCTTGAGCACAAACAGGTTGAACTCGGACTCGCTAAGGTTGCAGGAGAAGAAGACGCCGAGGCTGCCGCCCCCGAGGGTGTCGCAGCATGAACAACGCTTCCACAGCGCCGTCGAACGTATCGCTCGACGATCATGTAGACGAGAAGTTGGCTGGGTTCCTCAGTCTAGAGAAGCCAACGAGTTTTTTTCTGTATGCCGGCGCCGGTTCGGGCAAAACGCGCTCACTTGTGAACGCGCTCAAATACTTAGCGAAGACCTACCGCGATACACTCCGTCTGCGCGGACGGCAGGTCGCCGTTATCACTTACACCAATGCGGCATGTGACGAGATTACTCGGCGTACCGAATACGATCCGCTGTTCGTAGTGCGCACCATACACAGCTTTGCTTGGTTGCAGATAGAGGGGCTCAATGCGGACATCCGCGCTTGGTTGAAAGACAACCTACAGCGGGAGATCGTCGACCTTCAAGCCGAAGAGGTGAAGGGGCGAGCAGGCACTAAGGCGTCGGCTACCCGCCTAGCCCAGATCGAGTCCAAGCAGCGGCGGTTAGAGCGGATTGCCGACATAAGGACGTTCACCTATAGCCCCAACGGCGACAATCGCGAGCGCAACGCGTTAAACCACAGTGAGGTCATCAAGATATTCTCGACGTTCCTGCTCGGGAAGCCGTTAATGCAGCGCATGTTCGTCGAGAAGTTTCCGTTTCTGCTGATCGACGAAAGTCAGGACACCAGCCGAGCACTTATTGACGCACTGTTCGTCGTGCAGAAGGCGCATGCGGATCGCTTTTGCCTGGGCCTGATCGGCGACACGATGCAGCGCATTTATCCGGACGGTAAAGAACAGATCGAATGCGAAATTCCGCAAAGCTGGGCGACCCCCGAGAAAAGGATAAACCACCGATCTCCGCAACGCATTGTGCGGCTCATAAATCGCATTCGAGGCGGCGCCGACAATCACATGCAGGAGCCACGTGACGATCAGCCGGAAGGCTGGGCGCGACTCTTTGTGTTTCCGGTCGATGCGCCGGACAAACCTACACTGGAGCAACGAGTCCGAGACTACATGGCGGGGCTAACCGGCGATCAGGACTGGACCGACGCAAGAAGATGCAAGATTCTGACTTTGGAGCATCACATGGCAGCGAGGCGAATGGGCTTTCTGCAGATGTTCGAGGCACTGGCTTCCGTAGATGAGTACCGGACGAGCTTTCTCGACGGCAGTTTTGCTCCGACGCGGTTTTTCACCCACTACGTCCTGCCGCTCGTCACAGCACAGCAAAAAGGCGATAAATTCGCGGTGGCTAAGCTGGTGCGGGAAAGCTCCCCGCTGCTCAGCAAGGAGACCCTTAAGAGCAACGAAAGCCCAATAGCACAACTCCGCGCCGTCCAGACCGCCATCAACAGACTGATGGCCCTTTGGGCCCATGGCGAACCGACCTGTGCTGAGATCTCCGCGAACATCGCAGAAACCAATCTCTTCGCGATGCCTGACGGTCTAAGAGCCGCCATGGCCACCAAGCAGGCCTCACAAACGCCGGTGCCCGACGATGAGGTGGCAGATCCACTTAGCGACCAGATGGCGGCACTGGTTGCGTTCCTCGACTGCGCATTCTCCGAAATAGCGCCGTATGCCGCCTACGTAGCACACGAGGCTCCATTCGATACCCATCAGGGGGTGAAAGGGTTGGAGTTCGAGCGCGTCATGGTCCTCATGGACGACGGGGAGGCCCGAGGTTTCCTGTTCGGCTATGACAAGCTATTGGGCGCCAAAGCGCCCACGGCTGCTGACATCAAGAACTCGCAAGAGGGTAAGGAAACCTCCCTCGATCGCACGCGGCGCCTGTTCTATGTGACCTGTAGTCGTGCTCGATCGAGTTTGGCGCTCGTGGCCTATTCTCTCGATCCCGCTGCAGTTCGGACGCATGTGATCGCAAATGAATGGTTCTCTGCGGACGAGGTTCTATCCGAGGTGCCTTAGGAAGCCGCTATCGTCTTGTGCCGGTGAGCTCGCATGGCGGGAGAACACCGCTCACGAATATGCTTCCAGCCATTTCTGGCCGCGATGGCCTCGCGCAGAATATCGACGTATTCGTCTCCCCCGACGCGCTCATCCGGTGGCGTGCCTTCTTGCTCCAGTTCGTCCAGAAGGCTACTCCGAGCCTGACGGGTGGCGCCGAGTTCAAGGATGCGGCTATAGGCTTCGCAGGCATAGGCGAAGGTTTCACGCTTTGCAAAATCGATGTCGAGCACCCATTCCCGATAGTGTGTTTCAGGAAGCCCTATCGTCGCACGCTTGCAGTTGTGAAATATATGGGCCGCCTCGTGGACCACATAATCGTCGAAACGATTGCCGGTACGGAAGTACTCCACGGATAGGTAGCAGGTTATCTCCTCGCTCAGCCCCAGAATCCGCGGGGCGTCGCCGGATAGAAGCTCCGCATCAACGCTTGCAAGGTAGAGGTTGGCAAGCTTCCACGCTGTCGTGAGCCAAGGCGTGCTTTCGAGAACCGCAGCTATCGTCGCCGGCGTCAGAAAGACGATGGAGGATTCCATCACGCCGAGGACGACCTCACGCTCAACGGAAGGAAATAGGCCGCAAACCAGCGGGGACAATTTCGTGCGGGCAAACGTGGGTAGATCAATGCCTTCGAGGAGGGTAGATGCCGCCACATGACTGGTCCGCTCACGAACTGCTGCGATGAGTGCGCCACGTAAGGCGGCATTCCCCTGTCTTTCCCGCTCGACAAACGAACTGCCAGGCCAAACAGCAGACCAGACATCGGAATCTCCGCTGAAGAGATAGCGATCGACTTCATTTCGTTGGGCCAGTGACATCATGCTGGGCTCGGTCAGATTGGGGTGTTGCGGGTATTCGATAGTAATGCGATTTCTTCCTCGTTTGGCACAAGAACGCATCGGGAACGGCGGTGCCAAGGCGCATGATTTTCACTCTTTCCACTTGGAGCCGTTCCGTCAAATAGGGCTCGGCCTTCCGGGATTGAATCCAGACGAAAGCGCCATCCACTTCCGGCTTCAGGATGCCGTCTCTCACCCCTTCCCGCAAGGTGGCGACGATTCGTTGTATCAACTCCAGTCGCGTGTCATCCACTTTTTCATTGACCCCATTTTGACTTGCCGTCGCCACCGAATTGGCCGGGCCGGATGGGGAAGGCAGAGACGGTGTATCAAGCGGAGGTTGCTGTAAAGCCATAAGCTGCCTGACGACAGGCTGGAGTCGGACGATCTTCCATTTCTGACCGCCCTCGACTTCGATCTCGGCAATCTTGCGAAATGGCGACAGCGGATCGATTACCAGCCAATTCTTGCGCGACAGCCCTTCGAGTATCGCCTTGCCCTCCAGCCCATAGCCGGTGAACGCATCCGGCCACTTGAGGCAGAGTGCGCCTGAAGCGTCAACGTGCGCCAGGGCCGGGAAGGATTTTTCGCCGGAGCGAATATCCTCGGACAACGCCTTCAGCATCTCGCCGACGGGACCATCCAATCGATCTGCGGCTTGGGTAGGCGGAGCAACATCGGGCGCGGCAGACTGGGTAATCGTTGCGCTAATTTTTGTCACCGCGGGCTCTATCACGGCGGGCGGTTTCGGAACAGGGATTTCAGGCGCGGCGACAGCCAGGCCGAGTATCGTCCCAGGTACAGACGGCGGTGGCGGGTCGACCACCAGACTCACATCCCGCAACCTGATCGCCGTCAGTCTGATATTGGGTATCTTCTCGGCCAGAATGGCAGGAGCAATTGTCCAGTAACGATTCCCGTCGACTTGGTCCTCACGGACATTCGCCAGCTTCCGATCGACGAGCATGTCCAAAATGCTGTTCGGGGTTCTCGGTAGACCGGGAATTTTTTCCTGATTGATGATGGCGGCCATCTCTTCGCCGCCCGCCGGCCAGATCAGATAGAGGTGCCCATCGATATTCCAGAGGCGGGAACCAGGCTCATTGATTCCCCAGGTACCTTCCCGCACCAACCTGCGCATGATGTCCACGAGGAATCTCTCCACGGGAAGACCCAGTTCATAACCGGTAAAGGCGACGCCAAGGCTGCGCAGATCGCGTTCAACGCTGACCTGGTCGGATCGAACGACGAGATCGTGTATCAGGTTCTCGGCGCAGGGATTCCCGTTGATGCTTTCCATCATCCAGAGGGCGAGTTCGGTATCGCCCTCTGCAATCCAGGCCAATCCTTTTTGGCTGATGATCCGTTCCGCGATCAGGGAAGAGATGGCCGTGTGCTTCTTTGCACGATTCTCGCGCCAGTGCAGAAAATAGCGATCCACGCCGTGCCTGTTGGCCCATGAATACAGGTCTTCCACGAATGGATTCCAGACTTTCTCCCCGTCACGGCTTGTGACCGCAAGATCGGTGACCGGCTTGCCCGCATCGTGGCAAAGCGCCGCCAGAAAAACCGCATAGTGCCACCGGGGTTCCAGTTCGCGACGACGACGGGGTGCCTGCTCGCCCGGCAGAAGTACCCGGTCTCCAGATTGGAGCGACCACAGTGCGACCTCGGCGGCATGGCGCAGCAGCCCTCCTGCCCCACGATGATGATGGGTTTGGCTTGCCGGCAACAGATGCGCATACGATGCAAACCGGCGTAGGGACGCCAGGTAGAACTGCTCGAAGATGTCCGGTGACGCAAGTCCCGCTTCCCGAATCTGGCCGATCAGATCCCGTTGCGTCTCGATGAGCTTGTTTGGAGGCGTGGCCGGCAGGCCCCTCATGAACGGCGGATAGCGAGGAATCTCTTCGTCATCCTGGTGCAATATCGGTAGGCCAACGGGAGGTATCGCCGTTGGCTCGTCCTGTTTGGCGCCATCGAGGCGAATCGCCTTCCTGATAAATCCGAACAATCCTCATCCCCTCACTTGGTCAGCATCCAACCCTCGCCGAATACCCGGCAATAGCCGAAGGCGCTGGCGTGCGCGATCAGGATCGATCTCCAGAATCCCGCAGATCGAGTCAAAGGAATTGGGGAGCATCGGAATCCCATGAAAAATCCATGTCAGGGCTTCCCGCTGAATACTGCCGGCCCTTCGCTCCGACTCCTCCAGAGACCTTACGTTACCCTTGGCGTCTTCCACTGCCTGCTGAAGCACCGCAATCCAGAGACGCCGTGGTCGTTGGCGGACTTCCAATGAAGGGCCTTCAGTCCTCGCCGCAAGTAATCCCATAAACCCCACGTCAAAAAATTCGGTGTGCTTTCCCGATGATCTGATCTCGCGCTATCCAACCAGTGATCTGGTAGCGCGAATCGAGACTGTCAGGGTGAGACCCGGCAACGTAGTAGTACCCGCTCGGAATTATCCCAAGTGGACCGATTGCCAGGGGCTCTCCTGTCCTTGCCTTCTCTTTCGCTCGACCGACCGATGCCCCGTCGACGAAAAACTCTCGCTCGCTAGCCGTAACCGTTGATCCGGGTAGCCCGACCAACCGCTTGAGAAAAATGCTTCCTCGCGGGTATGGCCAGTTCGCCGCCCACGTGAAAGCGACCAAGTCTTCCCGTTCAGGCATGACGCGTCGTTCAACAAGGAAGATTGTCCCCGGAAGGCTTTCGGTGAGATTCACGGCGACAAAATAGGCGCGGCCAAATGCCATATAGGCCGCCATCGCCCAAAGGACGATTGGAAACCAGCGTCCGATCAAGTCGTAGAGGCGGATCAACATGGCGGCACTGTAGCGACGAGAGCAGCCACGCAATTTCCGAAATGCGCTCCGCAAAGCTGTATTTCGAGCGTACAGCGCCGATGAGCGGGATCAACGTCTCCACGCCGACCGAGCCATGTTGCAGTTTTGGCGAGCTATGCGATGCTGGAACGAAAATCGACTGGAGGAACCCATGACCATAGCCGCCGCAACTCAGACGAGCGGTCTGTTTGGCGCATTACCGCTGTTCGCTTTACTGCTGGCGGGTATTGCCTTGCTGCGCTGGAATCGCAGATCAAAAGCCATTACAGAACCGCAGATCGATCAACTTGAGCACGAGCTTGAGTTGATCAGAAAACAGATATTGCTGGTCACGACGAATGACGTGCCAGGCGGTCGGATCGTCAAGACGATTGGGTACGTGGAGGCGCTTTCTGCGACAGAAGCAGCGTCCGACTGGGAGTATCGCCTCGCTGAAAAGGACGCGTTGCTCAGGCTGGCTCAGAAGGCGCTGGGGATCGGCGCCAATGCCGTCGTCGGCATCAGGAAGATCAACGCCCACTACGATCAGGCCGGATCGCAATGGCGGGTATCACGAGTAGCCTATTGTGGGACCGCGGTCATCAGCGCGAACTAGTGCGGCGATCCTTGGTCGGGTAAACGACCGTAGCCTTGGTTGATTCGTTTCGCCATATCTGGAAATAGCACGCCTAATACGGCGTCGAAAGTGGCTGGCCGCATGTAAGCCTCGTCATTGGCGTCGACCTTCGCTTTAAGGGTTTGTCGCCATATCTCATATTTGCGGGTTTGTTCTGCGCTGAAGTGCGCCTCCAAGCCGTAGGACTTCACCGCGAAGCCATACAGCGTGTCCCACCGCTTGTTGTCTTTCCCGCTCTGCATGATGGCGTTCAGGACCTGATATCCAGACTTGACGTCGTATCCGACGCCCGTATTGCGCTGGATAGAAAGTAAGCGAGCGATCAAGCCTGCCTCGTCAAGCATGATCGGATCGGCCGCGCCCGGCAGACCATGCGCGAACAAGGCTTCAGCTGCTTCCACAATCTGCGCCCAGGCATCGCTTTCTGTGTCGAGCAACTGGGGGTTGGAACCGTCGCCTTGATACTGTCGTTGCGCCCGCCTGATGCGCACGTTTGCGTCGTGAAACGCCGTCACGGCATCGAGGTAGCGGCGTGCCCAGTGCGACACCGGCATGGCAAGCCACCGGGGACGTCTCAATTCGATGAGCCGCTCACGATAGCGGAGCGTCACAGGATGCTCATCGAGCGCTGCGTTGATCTGTCGCCGTTTGATCGGGAAAATCGGATGATGCACCCAGCGCTTGCCGACCGTCTGATTGACGATCAAGTCACGCAGGTTTTCCAGAGTGATGCGACCGCCGAGTTGGCTCAGGTCAATTTCCAGCGTAGGCAGGTTGAGTTCGAGTATCCGCTGCCGCTTTTCTTCATCGATGCCGTGCGTAACGGTGACTTCCACGAGCAAGGTAAGCGGCCAGGAAAGGCTATAGGTATCCTCGATTTCCTCCTCGAAGCCATCGCTCACCCATGTGTCGGTGATACCTTCTGTGTAAATCTGCCGTCCGCCGAGATTGCCAATGACGTCGGGAACAATTCGACCGAGGCGCCTTTCCAATCGCACATCGTCAAGCTCCAGTGTCCGCGGCGCCGTCAGCCACGTCATCCGCAGAGTATCGGATTCCCAGTCTCCGCTGAACTCGTCAGGCGGATCCCGCGTGACTGTGACATCGAGCCCCGGCGTCGCGATTCGATGCTCACGTTCGAGAATAGCTTTGACCTCCCGGTGAAGCAGTGTCTCGCGTCGCAGGTTTCGCGCGATGTCTTCATCGATGTCCGGCGAGAGGTGGGCACGAAAATCAGCTTCGTCTTCGGCACTCCAGTTATCCAGAGCGTCGCAGGCCGCCTGTGACGCGGCAGCATCGCCTTTGGCTGCCAATGCACGATCATTCCAATGGGCGCACCAACGAATGTCTGGCAGGATCCGCAAGCGGGCGCGGATTTCCGCGGGGCTGAGCATGGCGAGTTCAGGGTCGGATAGAAAGATCGTCACCACAGCTTGGCCGTCAAGTTCGCTGGAGGGCTCTCGTCGGCCCGTGAGGTCGACCAAGAGTTTGCGGCCGTCATCCAGGGTGAGTTCGGCGGTCGCGCGGTCAAGCAGCCGCGCACCTCTGACCGCTCTGCGCTCGGCGGGTTCCTCCACCCAGACTTCGTAGCCCTGGCCGCTAAAGCCGGTTGCAGTCCTCGACATGGCACGGCGTGGCAGTTCGATGAAGCCGTTTTCCGACAGGAGATGTGTCGCGGCCAAGCGTGCGGCGACGAGCGTGCAGGCATCCTTTTGCGAGCCTGCTGGATGGCGAAAATGCGCGGTGGGGCGAACACGGAGAGGCTGGCCCGCCATAACGGGCGTCAGACCCAATTGGCAGGCAGGGCAGGTGCAGGAGCACTGGCGATCAACGACCTCGCTGTCATGAATATAGCGGGGCTCGCCGGTCTGCGCATCATGCGCCCACTTCAAGGGAACCTCTGATGCTGCCGGCGTTCTCGGGTCTGAAGGTGCGCCGGTACTCTCAACTTGCCATGTGGTCACCAACTTCTCCAACGCTGCAATTCGGGATCGCGTTGGTTAAGCCTTCGCTGCTTTCTTTGCCTTTGCAAGCGCCGCGTCGTCGATGGCTCCGGTGAGGTACAACATGGCAAGCATGCCAGTGGGTTCAGGAATGTCGCGGCCGGATTCATAGCGGCTACCGCCACTCTGGGTGACACCGAAGCGACTCCAGAATTGCATCTGGTTCTCGCCACGCGCTAAGCGCACGGCTTTGATATTGCCCAGGGAGGGTTTCGGCTGCTTCTTACCGGGAGCGGGGAGTTTGGACATTTCTGATTCCTTATCATCGAGGTTGAAAACGCTATAAGTATACGCGGCACTACATATTTGCCGACGGCAATAATGCTACACAGATGTTCATGATTCATCACAGGGCTACGACCAGGAGTACTGCATCGTTGAGGACGAACAGCCAGCCAGATCAGCCGAAGTTCATATCCTACTTGCCATGTTTTCCTTCGAGGGTCTCTTGAATGTATTTGCCGGGGTTCGGCCCGGTCACGCCGGTTGCCACACGATTTACTCCGTCAACAACATCTTCCGCAACCTCTGCTCCCTTGCCGACGAGTGAGACCGGCTTCAATTTGCGGAAATTGGATGGCGTTGCATTCTCCTGATGGGTTTGCCCTGCCGCTTCTTTCCGATGATCGACCTCGGTCGCGTTTTTGGAAAACTCCCGCATCGCCGTATGCATGGCTTGATCGCTCGGTCGGCCTTGCGGGGTAACGCCAGCGCGCCCCGCCCTCCCGTTCACCTGCCCCAAATAATCACCGCCAGCCGATTCGACCGAATCGCGACCCGGCACGTCAGCCCGGTTCGCATCGTGCCGGGCCTGGATCGCCTCAGCGCCCTGAACCTGCCCGGCCATCTCACCCAGCATCCGGTCGTAGTTCTGCGCGGTGTATTCCTCGATGTATGGCCGGAGCTTGTGCGGATCGCCCATGACCCCCTGAAACTTTTCGTAGTTGTACTCGAGCTTGGGCAGCAGGAAGTCTTTGATGAAATGATCCTGGAGCTGAAGATTCGACCCAAGCTGACCGCTATGCGAAAGCTCCCACATCTGCCGATGCCCTTCCGTCTCCTGCATTGACGTACTAAATGCGTCGCGCGATTGCCGTGCGTGGTCCAGCGACGCCCGCATGCCTTCGCTGCCGGCCGTCTTGCCCTCATCGGTGCTTCGATAGTTGCGTTCCCATCCATTGTCGAGGACGGTACCCACCTTCTTGCCGAAGCTCGACTCGCGGGCAAACTGGGCCATCTCCTCCAGGGACCGCATCGAGTCGGCGGAGTTGCGCATCTTGGTTGACACCTCCACGCCACCGCGCAGCCCGGCAATCTCCAAGAGCTTCGGCGTACTCATGCCCATCGACGCGCCAACCATCAGTTCCATCGCGACCTTTTCGCTGACGCCGAGTTTCCGTGCCCACTGATCGACCTGGCGCAGGGTTTCAGTGGCCTCCTGATTCCGGCTCGACCCCATGCCGTGGCGGTATCCTGTGGTGTCACTGCTGCCCTTGGTGTGACTTCTTTCAAACCCTGCCTCCTGCTTGACTGCTGCCAGAGCACTTTCAGCGTACTCCGCGGATTGCTGTTGCGTTGCCTGCTGCGAGCGCTCGTAATTCTCCTTCGCCGCGGCGCCGAGGGAATCGTTGAGTGCCATGTCGGCGCGGACATCGCTTTTCGCCTGCTTGACGACGAAGCCGCCGCCAGAAAAGTGGCTGTAATCGAATCCCCCGCGTGCTTGGAAATTGGTCATGCCCTGCCGCAGGCTCGGGTTCATGTCGACCGCCAGTCCCTTCATGGAGTCGTGGCTGACGTTGTTGAGGGAAGCGTTGCCCATTTGCATGTTGCCCATGGCCAAGGCGCTGGCGATCTTCTCCGGGTCGCGCGGTGGCGCCACCAGACCAGCGACTGACTGTAGGCCGACCTCGCCACCTTTCACGATGGCGGCCGCGATGGCCGGAATCGAAATGACCAACATGCCCGCTATCGCCTGGTCGCTGACGATGGCGGTATTGAGGAAGCTCATCTGCTCGATGGACAAGCCGCTTCCAGCGCTTCCATTCGTGTATTGGCTTCTCGAATACATCGTGATGATGAAGTTCATCACCGCATAGAGCGGCGCCCAGAGTTGAATCCAGAACAGGCTGGCCGCGTAAGACTTGATGATGGCGCCGGCCTGGTGGCCGCTGAGCACCACAAACAGCAGGAACACTGGAAAGATGGCGTACTGGACCAACTCGATGGCATTGCGCACCTTGGGCATCGTGGATTCGGCGATCCGCGCCATCAGCTTGTAGGAGTCGCTCGTCGATCGAAGCGACTGCGCCATCGCAAGGTTGGTCTGGGCGCTGGCGGCATCGCCCAGTTGCGCGGGCAGCATGTACTGGGCATCGATCATGAAGTTGGCGACGATGGCCTGCTTGACCGCGTCCTGTGCCGATGCCGAAACACCCAGCAGATAGTTGGTCGAGGTCGCCAGGGAACCGACAATAGCCGTCCCGGCATCCACCTGGGTCATTTTCGGGTAGAGGCGAGAACCCAGCAAGGTGATCTGTCGGCTCGATTCCGCAACGATCTGGGTGGTGAGGTTCTGATAGGCGACATCGCAGCCGATCGTGGTCATCACCGTCGGGTCTGTCGTATCGCGCAGGGTCACCAATCGCGCCGGATTGGCCTTCCCGTTCAGGCTGGCCCAGACGTCGTTCACCGCGATGATGTCTTCCTTCATGAGGATGTAGCCAGTCGCCAGATCCGGCGCGACGCACTCCCGGTAGAACTCCAGCAGGTTGCTGGTCAGAATGGGATTGCCGCTCTTCACGACAAGGCGTTCGGAGAGCACCCGATGACCGAACAAGGTACCGTTCTTGCGGAACTTCACATCATCGGGAAGCGAGAACACCGTCTCGAAAGCCCCGGTCAGCCAATCCCCTACCTTGCTCATGCTGTACGCAAAAGCGCCCAAGCCAATCGGCACATTGGCGACCGCTCGCGGCGGCTCGTTCCCGGTGCGATCGACGATGGTCACCGTCACTTTGGGAATCAGCAGCATGGATTGGAAGATGGCCAGAAAGAAAAGCCACTTCCACATGCCATCCAGCCGTTCCCGTCCGGTCAGCGTGGCGATGACGACGACGATAATTCCCACGATCGCCATGGTGCGCAGCAAACCGAGGTAGTCGCCGCTGCCCATGATGGAAGCGACGGCGTTGAACATCGCCTCCAGCTCGGCGACGTTCCAATAGGCATAGACCTCGTACATTCCGCTTCTGCCCCACCTATCGGTTGAAGACCATCATGGACTGGAAGATGTTGGTCGGCATCCCGGCATTGAGGCTTTGATGCAGGAGCTGAAGCGAGCGGCTCATCTCGGCAACCTGCATGCCCTTCTGGTATTCGGCGCGCAGCATGTCCCGCGCTTCCTGCTCGACTTCATTGAGGCGGACGAGAATCTTTTCCGAAGCGGCGACGGCATCGGGGCCGCCCTTCCCGGTCTCGTTCTGCAGAGCACCGCGAAGCGTCTTTGAGAGATTCGTGAAGTAGGCATAGGCCACGTCCACGGCAATGAGCTGGGCATAGTCCTCGGTGATCCGGTCACCGCCAGGGATACTGCTGGATACCGCGAGCATCTTCCAGACCGGAAGGGATGAATTGCCGATCAGCGCCGTATCCAGACTGTTTTGCCCGGTGGCGTCCCGGTTGATGATCTTGTCCCGCATGGCGGCGATCCGGGTTCTGACTTGCCGGGAAAATGGCGTCACGGTAAAGGCGCTCTCCGAGAAGGTCGGCGTCATGCACTCCGCAGTATCGACGCCGCACTTGAGGCCGGGCAGATTGACCGTCGTTGAACCGCCATCCCCGACGAACTGCCGGAAGGTCAGCTTGCCGCCGGGCAGATAGGCCCACCTGGCTTTCTCGTCGGCGTTCTCGCCGGGCGGCGTCACGATGATGGTGCCGGTCAGGCTCATCAACAGTTCCCGTGTCTCGTCGGTAACGCCGGAGACTCGGGAGAGTGATCGCCACACGACGTTGCCCGGATTGAAAAGCTCCCGGTATCCCTGTGAGGAGTTCTTGGCGGCCGTGCGGATGTTCTTGGCCGTGGTGGAGCTTTTCTTCCACTCGTCCCAGGACTCGAACACATCCCCGAACATGTTGAGGTTCGCGCCGGCGGTCTTGCCCTCCTTCTCCTGGGTCTTGTCCGTCAACATGCTGCCCGCCGCGGTGACGATCCCTTCCGCCGCCTGGCAGGAATTGATGTTGAGATTGTTCATCTTCGACGCCTGATCCTGCAGGTACTTCAGAAGGTCACAGAGGTCCGGCGACATCGAGCACAGGGCCATGTTGAAGGCGGCGCCGATGGCGTTGTTGCCGATGTTTCGCAGCAGAGCGACAAACTGTTCCTTGTTGATGAAGGAAAACGATCCCGCGAAAAGATCGATCCCGCCGCACCCGGCGCTGAACGACGGCGGCGAAATGCTCGCCAACTGGTAGTTGCGCACGGGGGTGCGCATGTAGAGACTGCCCCCGGTATAGAAATTCATCGTCTGCCCGCGATAAACGTTGGGGCCGGTGACATTGCCGTAGGCGCCGATGTCGTTGAACCAGTCCTGCATGGACTGCGAAACGTCAGCCCTCGCCGTGCCGGCCAGGATCGAGAAGACGAGCGTGGCGGCAAGGCTTCGCCGGAAGCATGAAAGATTCATAATCGGCCTCAATAGAGTTCGCCGGGACGGGTCTGCGTCAGGATGTAGATGCGCTCGACGATCTCCTGGGCCGAGAGCACGCCCGAGCCGATGGGCAGCAAGCGGTGATCCCTGATATTGCCCAGCACCACGAGGGGCACCACGCTGACGCCCAGGGACGCGGCCATGCCGTTGTCCCGCGGCGGATTGGGAAACTCCGGCAATCCGCGGCCATCGAGCGAGACGGGGAATACCGCGATCCCATACTGCTCCGCGAGGAACTTCAGCGTCGGTGCCATGCGATGGCAATAGGGGCAATCCGACCGGAAGAAGAAGAACAGCCCCCACTCGCTCGCCAGTCCCGCCATCGACTCCGCTTCCTTGCGCGCCCGCTGGACATCGCGCACCTGGATGGCCGAATTGTTCGACGGGTTGCGCAACTGGTAGTTGAGTTCCGGATTGGCCCAGATGACCCGGCGCCAGACGTCCGAGAACACCGAAGCCCTGTCCATTAGGGCTTCCTGCGCCACGATGTATTTCTTGAGGTTCTCCGGCGTCGGCTTGACGATGGCGAGCGCCCTCTTCTTCTCCGCGTCCTCTCTCAACTTCTTCAGGGCCGCGACGGCCTCATCTTCTTCGCTAGCCACCTTGGGCTTTTTGCTTTCGGTGGCGTGATCGGCCGTCTCCGTATCCGGTTGGATATCGCAATACCAGTTGAACCGATTCTCGTCGCAGCGCCAGATGGATTCGTACTCCAGGCCGCTGTCTGCCGACGCCGCATTGGCGAAGAGACAAAGCACGAACAGGAGAGCAAACGTGAGCGAACTTCGCATCGATCATTGCGCCGGTGCGCTCGTAGCCGGTTGCTTCAGGATGTCCGCCACTCGCGCGGACAAGTCCGGAATGGCTGTCGCCGATGTCGCCTTGAGCAGCGCCGCCGTATTGATCAGGGCGCACTGGCACTCCCTGCCCACCTGCTCAAGGGCGGCATCGAGGCGCACGCCGAAGGCTTTGGCTTCTTCGAACAGCTTGCCTTGTTCGGCTGCATCCATTCCGGGTTTGACCCGCTGCACCAGGGACTGCTGCTGCTTGGCAACGATGGCGCCGATGTCGATGCGAGCGAATCGCAGAATCTCCAGAGGCCGAAAGTGCAGCCATGCCGCCGCAATACATGCCCCAAGCGCCAGCGTGACGACGCCGGTGAGTATCTGTGTTTTCAAAGGACTCATGACGACTTCCGCCTCACTGTGATTCGCGTTCGATGACAAGCCATTCGATGGCTTCCGAAACCGAAAGACCCTTTTCTCGCAGCCGTTTGATGGCCTCGTAGTCCTCGGCACGGGTGGAATAGACCAGCATCGAGAAGGGATCGAGCAGGAGCCGTCCCAAGCCCGACCCCATCGGCGAGTGGATGTAGATTTCCGAGAAATGGCCGTGCTCGGTGCTGACCGAAGCGAGCTGACGCTTCAGCCATTCATCCAGGGACAGCTTGCCCTCTTTGCCCAGACGCTCGATGTTTTCGGGTTTCTGGCGCAGCAGGAACAGCCAATCGGCATTGTTGATGGCGGCCTTGGTCGCTTCGTTCTTGTAGTAGTCGTCGACGGACTGGGTGATCGTGCCGAACGCGCCGCCGTATTTGCGGGCGCGGCGATAGCCGGCCTCGATGAAACTACCGCTGGCGCCCGAGCCCATCAGATCCCAGCTTTCGTCGATGATGACGAGCTTGCGCCTGGAGCGATCGCGGTACATCTCCTGGGTGATGCGATACATGATGAGCTGCATCACCACCGACTGGAGATCCTTCCTGGATTTCAGTTCCTCAAGTTCGAGAACGACGAAATCCTTGTCGAACTGGATATTGGCCTCGCCCTCGAAGTAGCTCGCATAGACGCCATGGCGGGTATATGGCTCCAGGGCCGTGGCCAGGCGGCTGAGGTCGCGTTCATACTCACCCTCCAGCGACAGGCGACCGGTCTGGAGCAGTTCGTAGATGTCGGTGATGGTGGCCGCGCGTCCCTTAGCATCCCAAACCCGCTTGATGGCGGAGCCCAGCGCCGTGTAGCCGTAGTTGTCGAGCGGCTCGCGCGGACTCGCCATCTGGGCGATCAGCGGCAGGATCATTTCCATGTCGGCGCTGATGTCGATGATCATGGAGAAGGGATTGAGGCAGATGGTGTTCTGCCGCTCGTCCGAAAACTCGATGAACTCGCCGTCCAGCAACTCGCAGAGGTTCTTGTAGGAACGGCCGACGTCGATGATCCACACCTTGGCGCCGGCGCCAAGATAGCGATAGGTCATCTCATTGACGAACACGGACTTGCCCGACCCCGATAGTGCAGCCACGGCGAAATTGAAATTGCCGCCGGTGTTGTCGAAGAGATCGAAACCGATGATCTGCCCGCGTCGGCCGAACAGAGTCATCACCGGGGTTTGCGTTCCCTTCCACTCGGCGATCAACGGCGAGGTCATGACCGCGTTGTCCGCCGTCTTGGTGTTGATTCTCCCGAACTGACGAAGATCGGCCTGAAGACCCGGCGTCAGGGTCATGGGTAGCGCCGCCGACAGGGCTTGATGCTGTAGATAGAAGTCCTTGGTGAGATCGAAGCCGCGCGCGCGCCACACGGCGCGCACGGCGTGTTCGCTGCGCGAGGCATCCTCCACTTTCGAGACGAGCGCTATTTGGTGGTACATCCCGACCACCGTTCTGCCGCTGTCGAAGGTCTTGAGCACCATGTCCCAATCGCGCTTGCGCTCCTGGAGGTCGGGCTGGAAGTGCGCCATGTAGGAACCGGCGCTCTGCGTTGCCCGCGCCGCCTTCATCTGAGCCTTGGTTCGCGCCGACTCGTAGTCGAGCGAGACGGCACCCATCGTGATCAGGAAGGGGCACGGCATGGACAAGGCGAGCTGGTAGGGATCGCCGATCATGTAGTTCATGCCGGAGAGCCGAAAGTACCGCGGATACTGGCGTACCGAGAACAGTTGCAGGACCGACTCGCCGCCGCCGGCCTTGCAGAAGCGGACGTCCCCATCCCCCACACGGGACGCGATTTCCAGATGGGAGAGTTGGTCGCGCAGCGGCCGATCCTCGTTCCATTCGATGGGACGCGCCGCGCCGCCCGCAAACAAGCGGGAGTGGTCGAAGAAATCCGCGGTGAAGTTCAGCAGATCGCCCGGCCCCCAATCACGCCCCGGCAGATGGGCCGACTTGAGCGTGGCATGAACGCTTTCCCGAATACGTAGCGCCTCATCGACATCTGCCGGAGATTCTGGATCGAGCGGTAAGGTGATCGAGATCACCGCACGAAAATCCCGCAGCAGATAGGTCTGGTGACCGAAGATCGACTGGCCCGTGCCCTTCAGGTAGTAGTCGATGCGGCGGCGAGCAAGGAGTCGGAAGATATTCCTGTGACGTCGTTCCGCGCAATCCGGTTCATCCACCGTCACGGAAGACGGCAGGAGGTTGGACTGTGCCCGGAGCAGCGGAAGGATATGGGGGCTGCCGTAAAGGGAAATCTGGATGCCCGTCCCAGGCGGACAGGAAACGAAGAGGCTGGCGAGCACCTTTTCCATTTCGTCGCTGGCGCCGGTCTGCGGCAGGGTCTCGATACAAAAGCCGATGGCATGTTCTTCCCGCTCACCGAAGCCGCCCTGATCCAGGGCGAACAGCCGGACATCCTCCTGCCACGCCAGGTAGGGAAGAATCCCGGTGAGGCGCGGCATCTGCGAAATCTCCCGCAACAATTGCCGGGGCAATTGGTCGGCCGGCGCCGTCCGTTCCGGCAGGAACGCCACGCGAAGCGCGTCGGACCAGCTCATCGGCCGCCCTCCGCATTGGCGGATGGATTCTCGCGGCCCGGTTGCGGATACATCGCATTGGCCGGCGAAGACGGATTGCTTCGCTCCATCCGTAGCGCCGGCCGCTCGCCGGCGTCAGGCACCGCGGGCGCGAAGACTTTCGGCGGCACGACGGGGCGGTAGCCTTCGCTCGCCTTGCGCTGCGAACGCTCGACCTGCCAGCGCCCCGGATCGACGACGAGATAGAAGTACGACTGGTCGTGCAATACCTCCTCGTCATCCTCCCACGGCGCCAACCAGACGCGCCGCACCTTCTGGGCGCTACGGATGGGCTCGCCGGAACTGGGTACCTGTTGCGTAATCCTCGCGGCCGGCTCTCCCTTGGCGGCTTCCACCGTCGGCCGCTGGCCGGGCAGATTGTTCTGCACGGCATTTGCATAGACGCCGGAGAGCGATGCGCAGGAAATACCGTCCGGCGCCTTGCAGGCAAACTTCCCCGGCCCGTCCAGTCCCGTCATCGTGCCCGCGCATCCGGCCAGAGATAGCAGCAACGGGCTCACAAGCCAGACCCTGATCCTCATGGCCGACTCTCTGCCAGCCATTGCTCAATGCGCTCGCTGGGCGCAGCGCCGGGCAGCATGCGCCCGTCGGCTGACAACAGGGTTGGCGTTCCCTGGATACCCAATCGCTGCGCCAACTGGATGTTCCGTTCAATCGGGTTCTCGCATTTCCTGGTCGCGGGCATCTTGCCGGTCTTCATGAGATCGGCCCAGGCGCGAGCGCGATCCGGCGCACACCAAACGGCGACGGCCTTGTCCACGGCCGCTGGGTGCAGGCTTTCCAGGGGATAAGGAAAGATGTAGAGCGTGACGTTGTTCAGTTTGTCGAGCTCGGCTTCGAGCCGCTTGCAGTAGGGGCAGTCCGGATCGGAAAACACCGCCAGCACCCGTTCGCCCTTGCCGTGCACCGTCTTGATGGCATCGGGCAGCGGCAGTTGGGCGAAATCGATGCGCTGCTGTTTTTCCATACGCTCGGCCGTTAGGTCGCGCTGCGTCTTCATGTCATAGAGATGGCCGAAGACGAAATAGCGTCCGGTCGAATCCGTATAGGCCGAGTTCCTGCCCATCGTCACCTCGAAGAGGGCCGGAATCTCCGCGGGTTGGACGCGCTCGATGCGGGTTGCCGGATACATGTCCTTGAGACGTTTCTCCAGGCTGCCAATGCCGTCATCTGCCTGCGCCGCCAGCGCCAACAGCAATGCGCATAGCATGGGCAGCCGTTTGAAAGGTGGTCGGTTGAACTGCATGGGTCACTCCTTGTAGGGTTCGATGGATTTCTTCTGGACTTCGCGGCCGCGACGCCAGATGTCGGTGTACGAATCGGGCTCGCCGCCCGCGCTGTCGGTGTCGAGAGAAAATCCTTTGGTGAACACCACGTCGACCGTCCGGCCGGCGTCGACTTCGATGATCGGGAACATCTTTTCGGCGAGCGTGATGTAGTACTGGGAGAGACGGTCGAGCGCCTTGCCGACGCCGGTACCGATCCCGGCCTGGAATTGCTTGCCGGGATCCACCGTGCCGATAGAACCCAGTGGGTTGGTGGACACGGTGGTGGCACTCTGTTGGAAGGCCTGGCCGATACCGGCGCCAATCCCTGCCAGCAAGGCATTGGCCAGGACTTGTCCCTGCTTGCTGACGAGCCGGCCGCGCATGCCGGCCTTGCCGTCTTCGCCCACGACGTAACCTTTCACGGGAACGTCGATGGCCTTGCCGTCATGGCGTACACAGGAAAACGATTCGAGCCGGATGTAGGCGCGCTCGGCGCTGATGTCGCCGTAGCTCGCCCCCAGCGCGAAACACTCCTTGACCTTGAAGCGGTAGCGGTTGGGCAGAAATGCGTTGTCCTGCGCCCGCATCAGGACAGGGTGCGGATTGCTCTGCGCTTGGCCGCCCGTGGGCGCGTCCAGTCCGCCCAAGAGCGCCGCCCGGAAAAATGAACCCGAGGGCACATAGCTGCGGCCATCCTTTTTCTCGGCGGCTTTGTGAACCGCTTCAGGGACGATCACCTTGCCCTCGCTCACCTCGAACGAAGCCATGCCCGGTGGTCTTGGCACCGGCGGCGGCTCGCTGGCTTTGCTTTCCGCTTCCGGATTCACAAGCGGTGGCGGCGGCAGGACCATCGATCGGGCCTCGGGAGGCATGGGGGCCGGTACTGGCGGCATGGGCATCGCCGGGAGCTGAACGGAGTTCGCGGTCGACGGCTTCTTCTCGATGGTGTCGACCTGCTGGCGCAACCCCTGGATCATGTCCTCCATCTGCCGCATCTGTTCCGAGGACTTGCTCATCCAGATGTCTCGGGGATCGGCTTGCGCGCCGGGCGCATTGATGGGCATGGGCTGCGGACGGGCCTGGGGCGTTCCCTGCGGGAGTTGCACCGGCTTGTCCCAGATCGCCACGCCGCCAAATACCAGCAGCAGGAAAACCGACGCACCGAGCCCCAGGATCAGGTACTGGCGGCGTTTGGGCGACAGGTTGGAAACAGCGGTGGCGATCCGGTTCTTGGGCGCGTCAGCCATCGCGCCCCTCCAGCACCACCATGACGTTGGTCGCCTCGCCCGGCTCCAGTTCAAGCGAGTCCACCATGACGGCCAGGACACCGCGCCGGTACAGTTCGCGCTCGTCAATCACCATCCGGGACGAAGAGACATTGGTCAGTTGAAATTTTTCTCCGCGCAAGGCGCCCTCCAGTGTCCTTACAAGGACAAAGCGGGCCTCGTTCCAGAGCGGGACGATCTCCAGCGTGTCTCTGGCGGTCATGTCTTCGGGTTCGGCATCCCGCGCCAGGGCCAGCAACACACGGCGGATCGCGGCATTGCGCGAGTCGTCGGCAAGGAATGCCTTGCCCTCGGCGCGCAGGTGGCTGCGGTCGCGAATGACCAGCGTCTCGGCCGGCACGTCGGCGACCTTGAGCATCAGCTTCCAGTGGCGGCCGGCATCGTCGGCCACAAAGACGCTGAAGATCGGCTTGTCCGTATTCGGCTTGAGATAGGCGGCGCCGGTCTCTTTGTCCGGGGTGACGAGAAACTCGCCCTCGACGCCCTGGATGCGGCGAATCTTGCGGCCCTCAACCCGAATCAGGTTGGGCTCGCTGCGCGACACGGTGGCGATCAACCCGTCATCCGGACTGCCCTCAAGATATTGCCCGGAGAATGTCGGCATTGAGACGCTACCGAGGAGCAGCGCCAGTGCCATTGCCGGCGCCAAACGGATCCTGGTCGCCGGTTTCCTTGAACTCGGATACATGGAGTCTCCCATTGAGATAACGAAAGCCGACCACATAGGAGGTCTGCTTCTCGGAGGCTTTCTTGTCCCCGACCCAGGTCAGGAGAACGCCGGTGAGTGCCACTTTCATGGCGGCCTCGTCAGCCATCACCGATTGCGGCGAGAACTGGGTCGAGGCGTTGTTCTTGCGAATGAAATCCGTCCGCGCACCGAACTCGGCCTGGAGGCGGCCGTATTCGCTGGGGGCGGCGTATTTCAGGAAGAGGTTCTTCTGGTATTCCGCGACATGAGGCGTAACGTTGAGCGCGAGCCCGGCATACCAGTAGGCCATCTCCTGGAGGTACTCTGTGGAGACCTTCTGGTCGCTGACCCAGAAGGTCTTGTGCACCTCGGGAGGTACCAGAATGGTTCTCTCCGAACCCGCCACGCTGAGCGATGCGCCGGCGTTGGCAAGCAAGGCCAGCACGAGACCGCCCACTGCAATTCGCATGAACAGGATTTCTGCGCGCTGGTTGTCCCGCTCGGCGGTGAATTTGCTGAACTTCATCGCTCAGCCCAAGAAGAAACGATGATGAGAAGGCGGCGTCGCGCGAGCGCGAATCACGATCCAGCTCGGCAGCCACCAATAGAGCGCGTGCAATGCGAACTTGGGGTGCTTCCCGGTCTTGAGCCGGCCGTACTGCCAGGCCACCACTCCCCCGAAAACCATTCCCGCCATCATGGCGCCGGAGACCACCCCCATCCCCATGACGAGCAGGAACAGGATGGCTTGGTCGAAGTCCCACCACAGGAAGCGCTCCTGCGCTTCCAGGGATTTCGGGATGTAGCCGGTCTCGTCCACGCAAGCTTCCCCGGCCTCAGATCGTCGCGGTCAGGATGCCTGACGCGATGGTCGGAGCGTATTGCAGGAACACGGCGAAGCCGATGCCGGAAAGAATGGCAATGGGATTGAGCCGCGCCAACGAAAACAGCGCGCCGAGACCGATGGCGGCCACCGCGGCGGCTTTGCCGAAGTAGCCCTGTACCAAGCCCGTCAGCCAGGTGTAGAGACTCTGGAATTCGGTGCCGGTGGTCCCCGCCAGCGCGCCGGTGGCGGCAGTCAGCAGAACGAGCGCCAGTGCGCCCTTCATCCATTCACGACGGCTTTGCATCATTGCTCCCCTTGAGATCGACAAAACACTTGATGAGCCATCCCAGGCCGAGCCCGACCGAGATGCCGCCCAGATGGGCTTCGAATCCGTTTTCGATGGGCGACCCCGGGGCGAGGATGCCGATGGCGACAAATCCGCCAGCGATGGCCACGTCGCGGATGAAGCCGCGGGTATGAGGTAACTTCACGTCACTGCGCTCCCTTGCTGTTGCTGACCGCGTCTTGCCGATCGGCAAGACGCACCTCGACGCGCCGGTTGTTTCGGCGTGCCGTTTCGGTAAGTGCCGTATCGAGGTAACAACACAAGCCCTCGGCACGAACCACCATTTCTGCGTCGATCCCTTGCTTGAGGAACCATGAACGGACGAACTCGGCACGCCGGCGGGCAAGGCGGTCGTTGTAGGCTTTGCTGCCGATGTCGTCGGTTCGGCCGTCAATCTCGATGCGCTGAAAGTTCGCAGCGATGGCCGTGAGGCGCTGGAGTGACTGCTGTCCGTCGGCGGAGGGCGCGCTTTTGCCGAACTCGAATAGAACCGTTGCTGTTACCGGCTCGTCGTGGTGGGCGACGAGAGCCACTGTCTCGGGTGCCTTGGCGATAGGAGGCGAGGGCTCCTTCTTGGCGACGGGAAGTTCGACCAGCGCCAGCGTCTTGCGCGTTGGCGTCGGGCAGTCCTTGCCGCTACAGGTTTTGAACTGACGTTCGATCCAGGCGATGCCTGCGCGTGGCGCCAGTGTCTGCGATGCCTCCGGCAAACTTCCGCAACCCGGCAGGATCGAGGTCGCGAGCAGAAGAACAGCGACGAGTCTCAGGATCGCCATGGCTTGACCTTGGCGGCGACCCGACGGGCATAGGCTGCGCGCTTTACCGGCGAGCGGGCGTTATAGGCGCCCACGGCCTCCCAGTTATAGCCGAGGCGGCTGATGTTCTGCGCGAGAATCCAGGCGCCGACGTAGGTGTTGATGCAGGGATCGAACAGTTGCTCCCGGCCAATGCCGTAGGACGACAACACGCCCAGCCAGCGGCTATTGATCTGCATATGGCCGACGTCTTCCGAACCATCGGCATTGCGATTGCGCGCGGCCGGATTCGACCCGGACTCCACGATCGAGATGGCCTTGAGCAGGGACGGAGAAACGCCATAACGGGCGGCGGCCTGGTCGAAACAGGCGGCGTTGCACGTTGATGCCAACGGCAGAACAAGGATGGCGAACAGGACACGAGACATGGCCGCCATGGTAGAAATCCAGGCGGTAGCTGCGCATCCGAAATGCGACCTTTACGGACGGATTTCAGCAGCCTTGTTCGCGGATACTGGGCTTATGCGTCGCGACTGAGAATCATCGAAGCGTATTCAGCAGTCCTGGAAATTCATTGCCGCGGAACTCTTCGATCACCTTGCTGGAAAGTTTCCAGGGATCGCCCTTGATGCGGGCAATCAGCGAATCCCAGACGCGCTCGAAGGCGGCCAACGCATGCCGGTCGCCAAACTCGATACCAACCGGCAACAGCGGTGCGATGTCCTCGGTCAGGCTCCGGGCCAATTTCTCCAACATGCGTTGTTCCGCTGCGGCCCGGCTGATGGGTTTGCCTTCCAGCGCAAGGTAATGCTCGAAGCTGGCGATGAGCATGTCGAGATCCATGCCGAGGTGAACCAGCCCCTCGTTGAGGTCGAATAAATCGCGATTCTTGCGCCGCTGCAACAAGGCGCGCAGCTTTGTCCCGAAAAGTTCTTCCGGTGCGAAGGACACGATTTCCGTCCTGGCCGAGTGCCACGGGCTGGCAACTTCAAACGGGTACTTCCTGAAGCCATGCAGGCATTCGTGCTCGCGCGTATTGATCTCCACTTTCAACTTGAGCTTGGCATCCGGTTCGGCTTCCGGAGAAAAGCGAAAGACCAAGTGCATCGAATGCCCTGCCTGCTCCCGCTTGCAAGGGCCCAGCCATGCCAGCGCTTTGCGGATCGCATCCACCGTGGGACCGATGGGTTCCGCCAGAGTCTGAACGAGATCGATATCCTCGGAGTAGCGCAGAGGCCGCGCGAACAGCAGCTTGTTGATGGCGGTACCGCCGCGGAATGCAATCCGCTCCGCGAGGAACGCATCGTTGAACAGATCGCACAGGGCGCGCGAAATAATGAGGTCTTGCTCGACCTGTCTCAGGTCGGGCCATGGGGTGTGGGCACGCCAGGCTTGCAGGTGGGCGGCAGGGATCAAGCGTCAATCTCCACGGTTTCGTTCAGTACCAGTTTCCATTTCGAGTTCTTCTCGTGGAGGTCCGCTTGTATCGCTGCCAGGGCGGCAGGCAACTTGACGGAAGGATCGAGCAACTTCATCGACTTGGCCGCCTTGGCGAAAGGCATGAGCGCATCGGCTTGCCGTTCATGGCCGAAATGCTCCAGCAAGTACCCCAGTCGCCTGACGGCCGAGTTGTCGTAGGCGACGGCAGCCTTGACCAGCTTGCGCGGGCTGGCCTTGGCACCTAGGTCATGAACGATCTGTGCGGCACCACCGATCCCTGCCGCCTTGTGGAAGTAGCGCACCGAATCCAGCAACGTCAACTCGACACCGGCAACCTTGGCAAACCCGGTTTCGCTCTTCAGTTGCGCAAGCCACTCCGATTCATTGACTTGAGCGAAAGCGTCGGGCGCCTGATAGATAAACTGGACCCGATGGCGGCCTATATCGAAGGAGCGTATCTGGCGGGGGACGATGACCTGGAACACCATCGCCGACTGATGAGACGAGCCGTGAAACGCCGCGGCCCTGAGCAGAGAAATCCGATAGTCGACGCCAAGGTGACGCATGAACGAGTCGATCCAGCGCACCGGATCGGGAGCGCCAGCCGCCTGGTCCTCCGGACGGAGGATCAAATAAAATCCACGTTTCGGGCTGGCGAGACGGTGGTTCTTGGCCAATCTCGTTGCCGACTGGAACCAGGCACTTTCCGAGCAGCCAAGCGCCATCGTGGCCGCTTCGCTGGAGAAGCAAAGCTGGCCTCGCGAAAGCTGTTGTTCGAGAAAAGAGACGACTGAGCCCATGCCCCGTTTATATACGCAACTCGACATAAAGTAAATAGTTACGCATATGAATGGGGAACATCCTAGAGCCGCTTCTGCAAGTTACTGACCCACAGCCACAGCGAATAGGAGATCGAGACAATGAGCATGGGGGCCAGCAGCGATGGCATCGGCACCGGAACCACGATCCATCCGGCCAGCCCTGCCAGCACCATCCACATCACCCGAATTCCGAGCTTGTGCCGAATCGGGCTTTGGGCAACAAAGGCGTACTTGCGGATTTCCCGAACGAAATGCCCGTCCAGATAGGCCGCCAACATGAGGGGAATTCCCGGCAGAAGCCACCCTGTCAGCACTTGTAGCCGGTAGGCGATCAATCCGATCCATAGCCAGGTTGCCATGATCCGGTCCTGAGTCCAGCGGCTGAACCCTGCATTTCCCAGCGAGCCCTGCCCTATGGCTTCCGCATCGCGGATGTACCCCCGGAAATCTCCGGCCAGCGACTTCTGTAGATCATCGAAGGTCCGGCCATAGACGGCGCTCTCGCCCTTGCCGGCCATGGCATAGACTTCGGCACGTTCCGCGATCCAGGCACTTCGGATGACGCCCGGCGGAATGAACACCCATATCGCCACGATCAGGATGAAGGCCGAGATGGCAATGAAGGTGCTCAAGCCGGTATCGGCGGTCTTGGCCATCAGCCCTCGGCCAGCAGGATGGGAACGCGCCCCTTGAGCGTTCGACCGCCCGACAGACGCGCAATGAAGTGGAGCGGCGGCAGTTCTCCCAGCATCGCCGCCGGAAATAGTTCCGCCTCTTCCTCGAGAATCTGCTCCTGGTAGGAGGCGGTGTATTCGTCATGGATATGGGTATCGACATTGTGCCCGTACCGCAACATCATCGAACGTACCTTTATCGGCGGCATTCCTTCGGCGATGTATTTCTGTGTTTCGGAATCCAGAACGCGCAGGGCAATCTTGTTGTTGGTGTTGGCGAGCACCTGCCGTGCCTTGTTCTCATCCCCGAGCCGGCTGGCGAAATCGGCGAAAGTCTGCGTCGCAATCGTCACCCGAAAATCCGCCCCGCCGCCCTTGTTCATGAGCTGGATGGCCGGTTGGTTGAGCACTTCGGCCGCCTCGTCGATGAACAAATTCACCGGCGTCAGTGAATCGATGCCGTAGTTGTAGCGGTCGCCGGCAACGGCGGCGAGATCGGCCAGCATGATGGAGCCGATGGCGCTGCCGACCGTGGAATCCGCCAGGGAATCGAGGCCGATATAGACGACCTTGTTGCCCCGGATGATCTTCGACATGTCCGTCACCAAACGTTGGTGCCCCGGCTCGAAATCTGGGGACAGCAGTTCCTGTAGTGGATCGCTGGTCAGCATCGAGAGGATCGGGATCAGCGAGGCCACCATCTTCTGGAAGTGGTCTCGATTGTGTTCATAGGTCGAGATCAGGCCATCGAGGTCGACGGACTGCGCTTCGTGGATAGCAATATCCTGGTAGAAGGTAATGTAGGCTTCGAGCAAGCGATCCTTGTAGCGTCGGATGTATGACGCGGCGCGGGATTCCCAGTCTCTGACATGATTGTTGAAGTGAATCTTCAATACTCGCAGGAGGAGGTTTTCCGGGCCGCCTTCGACGTAGCGCCGAAGCTGTACCAGGTTGGGCCGATGACCGGTGGCGATCATGCCGTTGGTGATGTCGTTGAGCACCTTCCAGCCGAAGGCCGTGAAGGGATCGGCGCCGGTCTCCGACGGAATCAAGGCCGCCACGCGACTGGCCAGTTCGGTCTTTCGGTTCCAGTTGCGCAGCGGGTCGATGCACGCGGAACGGTCGGGATGGGCCGGATGGAAGTACACGAACCGATCGCCTGCCCCGCAGGCTTCGCAAGCGGCACGGGCATTGCGGGCCAGTGCATGGTCGCCTTTCGGGTCAATGATGATGACGGTCTCACCCCGGAAGATCGCCTGCGCGATGAGCAGGTCGAAAATCCGGGTCTTGCCGACGCGGGTTGTCCCGACAATGAGGGTATGTCCGACCAGATGGGCAAGCTCCGAGTAGAGATCACTCTCCGGAGCCAGGCCATGAATCCAGTAAGCGCCTTCGGTCTGTTGGGCAGCTTTGCCTAAGGTTCGGACAACGCCCAGCGCAATCAGGGTATGGAGCTTGGTTGCCTCGATGTCGGTCCAGGGGAAACCCTTGCCAAGCCAGAAGGCGCTTTGCTGAGCGGACTCGCGCGCTTTCTTTGCCAGCGCCGCAAGATCGATGAACTCTTTGCCGAACAGTTTGAGTCGGGATGCCTCGACCAGCCTCCTGTAGGCCTGATAACCCCGCCACGCCGCGACAACAGCACAGCCGATAGCGAGGATGGCGGCGAATTGCGAGAACAGCGGGATGGCAACGGCAAACAACAGGATGAGCAGCGCCCCACTTACCCAAACGAGCGCCATTCTCGCCTCGAAATTCGGTCGCCAGGGAAGCTCGAAATCGTAGGGTGAGGACATCGCCGATCACAGGAAATTCGCTATCAAGCCCCTGCCCCGCCGCTTGCCTTCGACAACAAGTGCATCACCGACACGCCGGACCAGATCGCCACCGGCCACTCGACCCCGGGAATCCAGATCGAGAGGACTAGCAGTGCCTGGATGCCAATCGACAAAACTCCCAGAGCGCCGGCGAGGCGACGATTGAGCCTTCCATCCTTCCTCGACACGGCAAGAATCAGCCCCAGCCAGACGAGGGTAGTGACTATCGCCAGCACCCAAGGGCGACCCCGCACAAGTTGCTCCGCCAGACCGCCCAACAGCGTTCCCGCCATGGCGATCCCAACGAAGCCCATCGAGTCCGGCATCCGGCGCCAGTCTCCCCGGAAGCTCAAGAATCTCCAGCAATGCCATGCGACAGAGGCCATCAGGCCGGATTTTGCTGCTTGTTGCATACCTTGCTCCCTACTCAAATCAAGAGGCGCCCCGTTTCGTGGGGCGGCCGATGCGATCTGCCGTGATGGAGGCACCAATTTCTGGGCTTGCACGACCTCGCACTGCCGGTGTTGAACCTGGGGCACCGCCGGCTGGCCCGCGACATCCAGATCAAGGCCTCGCCTCTATCCGTTTCCTGCCGCGATCCATCTTACGGATTTCGAAAAATATGCAACTTTCGAAATCCGTCCTGGCAGGGCACATTTCCGAACGGGTTATCCACAGCGGCCACTGCGGAGCTACGGTTATCCACGTGAAAACTGTCTCATCGAGATAATTCCGCAATCGACCGCCAGCAGGGCTTCGGGCAAAACGACGAAAGTTATCCACGTGAAATCGGTCTCGCCGCCATGTGAAATCTGTCTCACAAGCATGTGACAACTGTCTCGCCGACATCGCTGAACGCCTTGCGTGGCAAGGCATTCAGGCCATCCCCAAGTAGTGGCAGGTAATCTGCATGTAGATTTGCAAGTAGTACCGGAGTACCAACTTGTGGATAAGCCGGCGGAACCGAGAAGCGGCGAATCAGGATGGCAACGAAGAAAGCCTGGCCCCACCGGTATGGCGAAGACGCAAACGGCTGGCCACCACAAAGAGCCCGGCGTCCTGCGCAGTCACGTTGGCCTCCGGATAGAACAACAGCGCTTCCTTGAGTCGCTGTAGGAATCGCTTCTTGAAGTCGAGCAACCCGCGCGGCGTATTGCCGTAGTCGGCGCCGAACTGAAGCTTCAACGACTGCCAGGGAATGAGAACGCTGGAGCGATTGGTGACACGCAAGAGGAATATCCGGTACACCAGCCAAGCATAGACATCCATCGCCAGCGGCGACTTGGAGAGCGCGTGCAAGACGCGCATGTCGATCGGCACGGGCGATTCCGTTACGTTACGAAAGAACTCGCTCGATAGCTTCAGGGTGCTTTCCCAAAGCATCCGGTCATCGGGACGATGCGGATCCCAGAGCACAAATGCCTCGTCTGCAATCGGCATGTTCTTCAGTCCGAAGCGCCCACGGCTTTGGTAGGTAATGGATAGCATCGACGAAAACAGCTTAAGTGATTGCGCACGCAGCCGCTGGCAGTCTCGGCCATCCGTGCGCATCCCGAGTTTGCGCAGGAATTCGTTCTGGCTTTTACCGAGACCAAGCATCGGCGACTTGGTCTTCACGGCCTCGGTGCAAATCCATGCCAGGAGAAGTCGCGGGACGGTCCCGAACGGGAGGCCAATTCGCGGGTTGGCGATGATGGACAACGACACGGAGCCACTTGTTCTTTCGAAGAACGGCACGCCGGGATCGCTGTGGGGTAAGGTCGTTTGAACCAGCGCCTGCCCCATGAAGGCAAGCGACCGGACGTCGACTTCGACGTCGTTGATTTCCGAAGCCAGGGCAATCAGTTTGCCGGCCCGGGATGCCCCGGTCATCGATGCTCCCCGGTAACACCGGGGCAATGCAGGAATAAGCGGAGGCCAACAAGAAAGGCTGCAACAGAGAAAAGCATGCCCAATCTTTTAGCATCGGGACTTCCTCACACGCTGGTGAAATACATACTTTTCGGCAACGTCTCACTCGTTCCTCGGGTACTGATGAACCATCCAAACCGCTGTGGTCTCAGTAGATGTACTGACGGTATTCCCGCAAACAGTATTCCATCTAATGATGGCTGGTTTGACAGTCGGGTACGGGATAACTCGAAAATTGCCTTGAGCATCGCTATCCTGTCACCTTCAGGGAGCTTGTCATATGAATCCGCAAAATCTGTGGAATGCCGCCATCCATGGAGCATTCCACCGCACGATTCCATCACCCTCTGACATGCCACACTTCGTTTCGTCGAGACTCCGCGAGAAGTCGGCAAGCTTCCTTTGCTGGTCTTCGGCGAGCAGCGATCTGACCCTCCCCCTTGGCGCAATCCGGTAAGCCCGGGCGAAGTGCTTCAGGCACAGGCCGTAACCGCGGCCGAAAGCGTCCCGATACTTTTTTTCATGCAGCATGTCGAGCAGATTACCCGTGGTTCGCTCCGCGGCGATCTCGATCCGCTCACAGCCAGAACATCTCGCCAGCCGAGGCACGGGTATCTTCGGTCCCTCCGTTTTCTGCCGGGTTCGTTTCCTCTTGTGTGCGGCCCACACCTCGGGGCCTTCGGCCTTGATCCGGGCTTCCGCCTCCCTGAGTTCGGCCGCGCGGACCAGAGCGTAGATTTGACTCCGAGCGTATCGGACGGCGACGGACAGCGTGTGCGCAACCACGACGGCTGTCAGTCCCGGCGTTTCAAGGCGGGCAACCGCCCACAGGTGTTCGGGGCAAGTCGGAAAGAAGAGCCAGGCATCCAGATCGAAATCGGCAGCCCGTTGCACGTTCAGCAGCCAGCGCTTCCGGGCGCGCTCGGTCTCGACGCATAGCGGGCAGACATCGGGGAGAGCGATGGCCTCGACCAGCGTCGGGCACTCGGACATAGCATCGGCAAGTGTCCCGTCCGTGGAGAGCGATTCGAACATCGGCCGACCGGCGACTAGACCGAGCGCACGATTCAGCGCCTCCGCCGCGTCTTCAAGTGCCCAAGGATCCGTTTCTCCATCCCTTCGCAGCAGCGCCTTCATTTTCCGCGCCGTCTGTTGCAGATGCTCGGCATAACCGGCCAGAGCAGCCAGACGGGGCTCCGGCGCCAGATTTCCCGCGAGCATCTGAAAATGTCCAAAGCAGAGCGCATCGGCCAAGCCGAGCCCGGCCTGATCTTCCGCGCCGGACAACTGCCTGGCAAGACTCGCCGCCTGTCGTCCGACCGCACGATTGGCATAGGTGCAAGCGGGACAGGCGCTGTCGGCCCCGAACAACGCCTGTTGCACGTGGGGCTCGCGCAGATAGTCCTCGTTCAACATCAGTGCGAGACGGGGAATCGCATCGCGCAACACATGGGCAACACCGTCCGACCAGCTTTCCTGAGAGAGGAGACTGGCGCCATGCCGCGGGCAGAATCCGAGGGCGTCGCTCATGGCCTCGCCGGTTGCGGCGAAGAGGCGCGGCTCGCCGAATGCCCGCGCGAAATATCCGGTGTCGCTGTCTGCGGATGTCTGGCACAGTGGACACGCGCATTTCCGGAGATCGCAGGCCACGGGGTTCACTCCACCCCCGCCACCGGGGAAGAACTTCGCGCCGACACCCGAGTCGGCATCGCCGAGCAATGCGTCGGCGCAGGGGTAGGTCGCGGCCAGGCGATCATGTCATGCCTGGACGTCAGGACATGGCGTCGGAAGTCGTGGCCGGCGCCAAACGCATCGTCCCAAGCATCCCCGCCGATATCAGCGCCAGGATTCCGGCGGCGGCGAAGCCCGCATTGGGCGATACCAACGTCCACAACACCCCCATGGCTACGCTCGACAGGAAGTCGCCCAGGCCATCGACCGCGCTCATCAGGCCGAAGCCGGTGCCGTGCTGATCCTCGCGCATCAGTGTCGAGGCCAGAGCCGGCTGCGACGATTCGATGATGGCGGTGTAAATGCCGGAGAGGGCGAAGAGCAGCACCAGTATCCACTTCTGGCCGTCGGCAAAGGTGAATCCCAGGCACAACAAACCGAACAGCGCAAAGCCGATACTCAGGATGACGCGCTTGCTCATGCGGTCGGCCAGTGTGCCAATGGGATAGGCCACCAGCGCATAGACGATATTGCTGAATGTGTAGAGGCCGATGGCGAATGCCGCCGCGGCGATGGCGCCCAGCGACGGCGTCAGGACATCCTGGGCACGCAGAATAAGCAGGGTTGGCGCGAAATTGGAGATGCCGAACAATCCGACGGGCAGGAGAAATTTCCTGAAATCACGCGGCAAGGCTCTGAGGCTTGCCCAAGGCTGGCTTTCGATCTTCCGGCGCGGCCGTTCCTTGACCAGAAAGGTAATGGCCAGAACCGCGCACAGCCCAGGAATCAGCGATACGACGAAAATCGTCCGCAGCGAGACGTGCGCCACCAGAAGCGTCGCGGTGAGCGGACCGAGTATGGCGCCAAGCGTGTCGAGCGTGCGGTGAAAGGCGAACGCGCGGCTGATCGTGGCCGGCGTGGTGGATTCGGTCAGTAGGGCGTCGCGCACCGGCGAACGAATCGACCAGCCGATCCAGCCCACTGTGCGGCCGATCAGCACATGCCACCAAACCCCTGCCAGGGCGAAGGTAGCCTTGGCGCCGGCGGTGATGGCATAGCCCAGGATGGCGAGTCCCTTGCGCTTTCCGATGCGGTCGCTATACCAGCCGGACCAGATCTGGAACAGGGTCGAGATGCCGTCGGCCACGCCCTCGATCACGCCGAGTGCGAAGGCCGGCGCCCCGAGCACGGTGGAAAGGAACACCGGCAGGATGGCGGTCGCCATCTCGTGATTCCAGTCGCTGAACAGGCTTGCCAGTCCCATGCCAAGGATATTGCGGTTCATCCAGCCCTTCGGTGCGGGCTCGGCGTCCGGTTCGACTCGGTCGGTGGTCATGCGATGATCTCCTTCAGCATCTTCTTGATTGCGGGTGGCCCCGTTCCGAGGTGCCAGTTTCACCCTATGACGACAATCTGCGCTTGAGCCCGGCAATGTCTGCCGCAGCCCGCTCCAGCGCCTCCCGCCGCTGGTTCACTTCGGCCTCGCCGCCGCGGCGCAGAGCTGCGCCCTGCTCGATGGCGCGTTCGATGCCGGTGCTGGTCGCCGCCATCCGCTCGAGCATCTCGCGGCGAAAAGCCATGACGCTCTTCTTCAGTCGCTCGTCGAAGTCGTAGCGGACGCGCCCGGACTGGGTCTCGACAAGGTCCACCGTCGTCTGCGTCAGCCGTTCGCGTAGCAGATGCTCGGCCAGGAAGCGCGGCAGCGCCGCGATCAGGCCGGACGTAAAGTAGTAGAGCGCGCCCGGTTCGTTCCAGAACTTGTAGTAGAAGTGCGATTCCGACTGCCACAGCGACTCTGCCCGGATCGCCTCGAAGGGGATCGAGAACAGCTCCGCCGAATAGCGCAGCAACTCGTCGGCTGTGGCTTGCAGGCTGGCGGCGAAGCGGGCGCAAAGGGTATCGAAGCTGTGGGCGGTTTCTGCGTCCATGGCTGCCCGCCAGCGGTCGTAGGCGCCGCGCACCTCGGCGATGGCGCGCTGCTCTATCTCCGCCGACAACTGTTTCGCCGGCAGATCGCGCAGTTCGTCGAACCATGCGCCGACGCGCTGGGCCGCCTCCGCCTTGAGCCCGGCTTTGAACGCTTCGAGCTGCGGTTCAATGCGTTCCTTGAGAAGTTTTCTCGCCTCGCCTTCGAGCAGGATCTCGAAGTCGGACTTCGCTTGCAGACTTTCCTGCTTCTTGGCGGCGAAGCGATGCAGTGCGTCCTCGATGCGCGCCAGCGGCTCGGACAGGGACTTGAGTTCGATGCCTACGGCCAGTTCCGCCTGCGCCAGGATGCGCAGCAGGTTGCGGCGCAGGGAGCGCAGCCAGACCTCCTGCTTCTCCTCGACGAGGAAGCGCCGCAGTGCGGCATCGAAGACGGGCAAGCCGCTCTCGGCGACGAGCCGCGTATCGCCTTCCACTTTGCCTTTGAGCGCCTGCTTGGCCGAGACGGCGAATACGGGTACCGGCGCACCCAGCGCCTCGCGCACGGCATGGGTCGAGAAAGCGACCGACTCGGCGAGCTCCTCGGGCGACAGGTAGTCCGATTTGTTGAGCAGGCAGAAGATGCGATCAGAATACTGGCGCACGCCAGTCAGGAAATCGGCCTCGGCGCGGCTCACCGGCTGGTCGACCGAGGCGACGAACAGCACGGCGTCGGCCTGGGGCAGATAGCGGAAGGTGACGTCGGTGTTGTGCTCGAACACCGAGCCGATGCCCGGCGTATCCACGAGGCGGATGCCGCCGCGCAGCCACTCGGACGGATAGGCGACGGCCACCTCGCGCACGCCCTTGGCATTCTTGGGGTTGCCCCGCTCGGTGGCGTAGTCGGCAATGTCGCCGTGCTCGACCTCGACCGTTTCGCCCGAGTAGAACATCACAGACACGCGCGGTGTCTCGCCCCATTGCAGCACGGTGATCACCGAGGTGAGCGGCACCACGCCCACCGGCAGCAGCGGTGCACCGAGCAGGGCATTGACCAGGCTGCTCTTGCCGCGCTTGAACTGCCCGGCAACGACGAGATGGAAGACATTGTCGCGCAGTTTGCGGGCCAAGCTTTCGCAGGCTTCGCGGTCTGCCTGTTCCAGGCGCGCCGTCTCCTCCAGGCAGGCTTGCAGTTGGCGCAGTTCGGGATGAGGGGCGATGGTAGTCATGAGTTCGTCATCCACGCAGCGTGGCGATCAGTCGCATCGGGTTGGACAGCAGGTCGAGCGCGTCATGGATGCTCGTCGTCACGACATCGGCTGTCAGCACGGCCGCTCTCGCCGCGCCTTCCTGCTGGATCACGGCGATGCCGAGCGCCGCCGCTTCGAGCATCAGCAGGTCGTTGCGGCCGTTGCCGATGCAAACGGTGGACGCCGCGCCGATCCGTTCCAGATAGGCGAGCTTCGCTTTTGCCTGGTGCTCGGTGTCGAGAATCGACAACTCGCAGGCAATGCCGCGCAACTGTTTCTGCGCTTGGCCGAAGGTGTCGGCAGTCACCACATGCAGCAACAACTGCGGCGCCAGCAGCTTCAACCGTTCGCGCAGTCCCGGCAGCAGCATGCCGTCGCGGGCGAGCGTGCCGTTGTAATCGAGGACCAGGTGGGAAAGCTTCAGTTCGCCGAAGCCTGGAATCTGGATTTCAAGCAAGTTCATTCTCCCCGGTAGTTGCTTTCTTTTCGTCCCAGCGCAGCAGCCGCTCCAAGTCCTCGGCCAGCGCCGGCGTTGCTCCTTCGGCGTTCGGCGCCGGGCTCATGCGGGACTGGATCGACGCGGCCGCGCCGGCCGCATCGAACTCCTCCTCCAGAATTTCCAGTTCCCGCAAGGCCCAGCGTTCGAGGGCATTGGCGTAGATACGCAGGGTGTGAGCCAGCGGCTCCGCCAACGATGTGTCGAGGCGGCGGCGCGCCTCGGCATGCCTGGCGCCATCGCCGAACATGCCCCACAGCCCGCGTTCGAGCGGCACGGCGCCCAACAAAGGCGTCGGATCGAACAAAGGCCGGCCGCCGGTGCCGGGAAGCACGTCGATGCTGTCGGCAAGCCGCTGTTTCAGTACGTCGCGCGTTTCAGCCAGCACGCGCTCGAATTCGGCACCGAGGCTGTCTGCGTTACGGGCCAGCGACAGCCCTACGACTTCTTGGAGATTACGGCCTTCCGGCGGGCCACTGTTCCAGGCGCGAGCCAGTTCGAAGGCGGCGGCGCCAAGCAGCGAGGCCACGTGGTCGCGCGGCAGCTTCCAGGCCAGATCGCGGATTTGCGCGCCTGCACGCACAATGGCCACACGGCCCTCGGCCAACGCCGATTCAGTCGCACCGGCCGGATGGAGAGATCGCCTGGGCGTTTCTCCCATGCGCCGCTTCAGGGTCACCACCACGGCCTCGCGCAGCGCGCCGACCTTACGCCGCAAGGAGGTGGCGAACAATGTTCGCCGCTCGTCTAGGCGCGGCGCCAGGCATTCCTCGAACCACGCCAGCGCTTCGCGGCCATCGCTCGCAATGGCGCTCACCGCCGACACCGGCACCTCAAGTGTCAGCGCAGACGCGAGTTCTCGTCGCACGTAGGCAGACATGCGTTCCCGCTCGGCCGGCGCGAGCAGGTCGGCCTTGCTGAGCACCGGCACCAACTCGGCGCCGGATTCGAGGAGCTTTCTGGCGACGGCCACGTCGTCGCCGCCAAGCGTGCCCGCCGCGTCGACCAGCAGCACGCCGAGGTCGCTGCGGGGCAGATAGGCGAGCGTCCGTGCCGCGCCAGCGGTGGCCAGCGAACCCAGCCCCGGCGTGTCAACGAAACAAACGCCCTGCGCAAGCAAGCGGCACGGCAGCTCGACGACGATGTCGGTGACATTCTTGGCGTTGCCGGGATTGCCTTCCTCGGCGGCGAATTCGCCGAGCCGATCGAGATCAACGCGCTGGGATTTTTTGAGGGCGAAATGGATGGTGGCGCCCGGCGCGTCACCGGGGATCACGCGCGTCGGCACCGCCGTTACCGGTGTGACTCCCACCGGCAGCACCGACCGTCCGAGCAGCGCGTTGAGCAGCGAAGACTTGCCGCAACTGACCCGCCCGAAGAACGCCACCTCCAGCCAGCCGCGCTCGAACTTGCCGACCAGCCAGTCCAGCGTCGCCCGGAACTCGACCAAGCCGTGGGCAGCAACGATCCGCTCCAGTTCATGTAGCAGGGCGACTTCGTCGCGCGTCCGGTCCAGTCGTGCCAACCGCGTGGCGATGTCGCCGCCGAGGCCGCGCTCCAGATATTCGGAGAGTTGGCGAAGGATCGCCTGCAACTCGGCCAGCGCCATCTCGACCTCCCTTGCCGCCGCCGGGTCTACCTCTCCATAGTCCGCCAAGCGCTTGGGTACCGTTTCCTCCAGCCCCGTCATCGCATAGGCCAGGGCGGTGCGAAACGACCACAGGGCGCTGATTTGCGGCCGCTCTTCCCGGATTTCCTGCGCATCAAGAAAACGGCGCGCGATGTAGCGGAAGCGAGCCAGGTAGTCGGCGACGGTCTGGCGCTGGGTCGGGCTGGCGTCGGCGACGCAGGACGGGAATAGTTGCGCCGTATCTGCGGCGCCGAGCTTCTCGTAGGCTTCGGTCAGCAACCGGTCGACATACTCGAAGCTGCCGAGCAGGTGACGCTTGTGGTTGTCGCTGAACGGCATTCTTCCTCCGTGACACGCCCCGCATCCGGCCGTGCGGTAGGTTTCGGGGCAGCGCAGGGAAGCTTGCGGGAGGAACCTGCCGCGAACGCCTACACTGCTCCCTTCCGGGAACCCATGTAGGCATCATCAGCCGTGGCGGCGGTTAAAGGAGGAATGCCATCTCCGTTGGCAAACATCATACACGAAGGGGGCTTACGAATTTCCGAACGCCGTTACGCGCCGCGCCGCTCAGGCCGCCGACGTCTCTTCCGTATCGGCGGCAAAGACGCTCCGGTACAGGTCTTCGCCATGGCTGGACTGCCGCGGCTCGCCCTCGATCAGCTTGAAGGTACGCGTGCCGTCGGGCAGCCGCTCGGCGCGCAAGAAGTAGCCGGCGTCCCGCTCCGTATCGAAACAGCGGTGGGCGAACTCGTAAAGATGAGTCACGAAGAAGACCTTGATCTCCTTCTCCAGCAACGCACGCACGACCTGGCGCGCAATCTCCGACCCGTCGCGCTCGTTGGTCGCTGCGAAAGACTCGTTGCATAGCAGCAGCGCATGCGGCGCAAGATGGTCCACGATGCCGCTCAGCCGCGCCAGTTCCTCGTCGAGCTTGCCGCGCTCCATCGTCGTATCTTCTTCGCGTTTGTAATGCGTGAACAGGCCAGAGCACAGTTCGGCCGCGAACGATTCGGCGGCGACGAACATGCCGGCCTGCATCATCAGTTGCGCCAACCCGACGGCGCGCAGGAAGCTCGACTTGCCGCCTTGGTTGGCGCCGGTGATGACGATCAGGCGCTTGCCCTCGGCATCGGCGGCATTTCCGACCACCGGCGTCCGCATGTGCAGCGCGAGGCAGGCGTCATAGAGCCCGTCGAAGCGGTGGCGGCGCGTGCCGGCGGGCAGCGGCTGCGGCCAGCACACAGGTGCGCCTTGCGCCGTCAGACGCTCATGTAGGTTCATGCAGCCGATATAGAAGGCCAGCTCGGTGCGCAGCATATCGAAGAAGCTTTGCACGTGATCCGCGGATTGGCCGAGCACGTTGGCGACGGAATTGATGCTGCGCTCCCGCAACTCGCCAAGAATCTGTGAACCGGCCTGATCGCGCTCGTGGATACGGAAGGTATGCGCCGGCGGCGCCTTGCCGAGCAGGCGGTCGAGCCAGGTCGGCTTTTCGCCGTGCGGCCGGCGCAGGACGAACCGGATGCCTTGGTTGCCTTCGGCGAGTTCGGCGCTGACCAGCATGCCGTCGCGGAATTTCAGGGCCGTCAGGTGCTGCTCGACGCTGGACAGGTAGTCGTCGCCCAGTTCCCGGATCAGCATCGCAAACAGCGTGCGGAAGCCGTCTGACTCGAAGCGGCCGGTTTCGCGCTGCGCGATGGCGCGCAACTGGCGCAGCAGCCCCGTCAGCATGCGCAATAGGTCGACGCCACTGTGCAGGACGCCGGCCGGATAGTGGCTCATTACGCCCAGCCAGTTCTTGCGCCGGTTCTCGCGGGCCTCGACGGCAAGGCCATAGAGTTCCTTGACGACGTCGGGGCGTGCGAGGCAGTCCTTCAGAATGGCTTGCCGGTAGCGGATGGTATCGACGTCGTTGGCCGATCCCGTCAGGATGGCCGTGCGCGCGACGCCATACAGGAACTCGTCCTGCCCGACCATGGCCCGCAGCAGCGTTTCCAGTTCGAGGTCCTGCATCAGATCGGCGGCCAGGGGCGGCATCTCCTGGTACGATTCGAAATCCCGTTCCGGATGCATCAGCAGGACTTTCATGGCCCGATCCGTCCCTTGATTTGGTTGTAGGTCACGCCGTGCTTGCGCGCGATGGCCAGCGCGTAGGAGAGTCCGTTGGCGGCCTCGCGCAACACCTTGTAGGTGCGCACCACCGGATCGTCGGGATCGATCTGGCTGACGTAGCTCACCGTCTTCGCGTCGAAAGCAGCGAGTTCCGTCAGGAACGTCACGCAGACGCCCAACGCATCGAGGCGCGAAATCTTGCCCATGATCCGCCGACCCAACTCGATAGCGTCCGTGAGGGTCGTCGACGAGAAAATTTCGTTGATGACGATGAGGCTGTTGGGACTTGCCGCATCAAGGATCTGCCGTATCCGGAAGAGGTCGTCGTGCAGCTTGCCGCGCAGATTGGCGATGTCCTCTTCGCGCTCGAAATGGGTAAAGATGCGGTCGCACAGGAAGAGTCGCGCCTGGCTGCCCGGCACCGGGAAGCCGAGGCTGGCGAGGTAATGCAACTGACCGAACATGCGCGCGAAGGTCGTTTTGCCACCCTGATTCGGTCCCGATACCACGAGCAAGCGTTCCGGGCCCGTGAGCGAGAAGTCGTTGGAAATCACGGCGGTTTCCGTGCCGGCGAGCTTGGCGGCGAGCGCCAGATCGAAGGCGTCGCGGGCTGAGACTTCCTTGGAATCGGTCGAAAGACGCGGATAGCAGAACGACAGCCCCGTCTGGCGCGGCGCCGCGATGTAGTCGAGGCAGGCGACGTAGAACTGGATCTCGCGGTCGAAACGCGCGACCGTTTCGTCCAGGTAAGCGGCATGTTCCGCGCAAAACGCCTCGAGACGGCCGAAGACCTCCGGATGCAGGCGCGCAATCCGCTCGACGATCTGCGCCATCACGTGATTCATGCCGGTACGCTCTGGAATCTTGCTCAGGTAGTTCTTCGCCGCAGCGCGCCGGAATTTCTCGAAGGTCTCGGTGACGGTGGCGCGGTAGTCGTCCTCGCCGTCGTAATGGCGCACGGTGATGCTGTCGCCGTCGATGAGCAGGCAATAGCGAATCGCGGCAAGGTCCTCCCTGAGCCTGTGCGCGGCATCGATCGGACGCAGGAATGCGGGTGAAGCGACGTGGTGCGCCAGAAAGTCGCGGAAGGCGCGCAAACCGCGGGATTGCAGTTCAAAGGACGACAGGTCTTCGCGCAGGCGCGCGACCGCGTCGCCATAGAGGGCGGCCGCGTCGAGGAACCAGCGCTCGCGTTCCTCCTTGTAATAGCCCTTCTTGGCATGGTCGAGATACGTGCGCATCTCATGCATTTGCACCGAAAACGCCTTGACCGCGGTCATTACTGACTCGCCTTCCAGGTCGCGCATGACCTCCTGGCGATAGGCAATGGCGTCCAGACCGCGGAGCGGCGCGGTCAGGAACGGCATCAAGTCGTGGTCCGGCGAGCGCGCCGCGACGCCTGCCATGATCTGATCGAGATTCAAGTCGCCGAAGTAGTCGGTGACCGCATGGCTGTCCGCTCCTGCGTGCATCCCCGGCAGGAACAGGACGCTGGGGAGCGGCATAGCGCGAGCGCGGTTGGCGCCTGCATGGAGCGGCGCCGGCGACTGGCTGGCGATGGCGCGGTCGTCTTCTAGCATCACAGCAACTCCTCGGTGCCGTCGGCAAGGCGGCGGGACAACTCAGCCAGCATGCGCATGCCCCAGGCATTCACTTGCTCGAAATACGGGTTCATCACGGCGGCAGCCTGCGCGGCCAACCCGGAACGCATCAGCGCCTCGCGCCAGCATCGGCGGATCCATCGCAGGCCGAGAAAGCTTAACGGCGGTTTATGAAGCAACCATGTCGCGGCAGGAGGAAGGCTACCCGCAAACGCCGGCATGCCTTGAGGTCGTGGCAGATTGCCGGCAGCGCGATCGCCGGTTAGCGCGAGCGCATTGGCGCACTGGGCGCGCAGGCTCAGCAGCTCCCTTGATGCATCGTTTGCTACACGACGGCAGCGCGCGTCCAGCGATGTCAAGACCAATGTCGTGACGTCGATCGTCGCGTCGTCGCCCGCCTTCCGCCAGAGCACCGCGGCGTTATGGGCCACTTCGTCAACCAAAGCGGCGGCCTGCCGTGCCGCTTCGTGCTCCGGGGCAAGGCGATCCCTCTGCGCGGCATCGATCGACGCCTGCGCGCACCGAAGCTCGGACTTTCCGCCGGCGTGCCCGGCAACACCGCGCGACGCGATGGCGTCACGGCCGGATGGCTCCGGTGCGGTTCGGCTGGCGCGGGTTCCAGTGGCGTGAGCCTCTCCAAGGCGAAAGTGGTGCAGGCAGGGATCGAGTCCTATTGCAATCCATTCGTTGCGCAACGCGGCATCCACATTCTGCGCAGTGCTGGCAAGGTGGATCGGCAAATCCATGCCCGTTCTCGCCTTGATCTCGCGGCAGGCAAAGCCATACACGCGCCAGCGGTCATCGGACGTCAGCAGATCGGCCTTGGTGAGAGCGACGACAATGGCTACGCCGGCGCGCCGCAGCGCTTCGATGATGCATGTCTCATCGAGCGACAGGCTGCCGGTGGCGTCGATGGCGACGAGGCCGACATCGCAAGGCGGCAGATTCTCTGGCAAAGCGCCGTGTTCCATGCCGGGGGTATCGACAAGCGCGATGCCGTCCCGGAGGCGCCGCGCCGGCAGTTCCAGGCGCAAGTGAGTCACGTGGCGGCCGTTCATCGGGTTGTACTGTTCCGCCGCGAATTCTGCCAGCCGCCCGAGATCGAAGGTCTCTTCCGCGCCATTGGCGAATTGCGCGAACCCGATCGGCTCGCGGCCATAGGCGATACGGACAGGCACGGCAGTCGCCGGCAATGCGCCGATCGGCAGGAAGTCGCCCTCGAGCAGGACGTTGAGCAGCGACGACTTGCCGGCGTTGACGCGGCCGAAGACGACGATCTCGACGCCACGGGCTTCATGGCCTTCGCTTGCGCTGGGCCGTACGGCCTCGCTCGCCGCGAGATGGTTCTCCATGTCGAGCAGCCGGTCGAGGAGGATGGACACGATGCGATTCAGTTCGGCTTCCTCATCGTCCGTCAGCGCGTCATCATCGCCTCGATGATGCGGACTCAATGCCTCAGCCGCGATCACTGCGCGGTTGATTGCCGTCAGCCAAGCCGCGCTCGAACTCGCACCCGGCGTCGGCAGCACGATGCCTTGGCGCGCGAGAATCGAGCGCATCTGATCGTGCATGCGGTCGACGTCTTCCGTGATCAGTTGCCGCCGGATCGGCGTTATGTCGTCGAGCCGTTGCGCAAACGGCGAACGCAGTGCCATCGCGTCGAGGCGACAGTAGGCTTCGGACAGAAAGGCGTCGATCTCCATCAGGCTGGAAACCAGACTCGATTGGTGGCGAGGCGCAAGCGTGGTCATGCCGGCTGTGCCTCGGTTTCAAGCGCATGTCTGAGATGCGCCGTTTCGTTGATCCTTCCCGCTCGACATTTGCCGCCGGAAAAGATAAGTTCGCTGACCGCGCACTTGTCCTGCCTCAATCGCCTGAGTCCGACCAGCGGCCAGCCCAGCGCCTGCAGGACGATCAGTCGGTTGATGGTGTTGTGGCCGACGATGACGATCGTCTCTCCGGCGTGGCGCGCCAGGATGTCGTCCAGGACGGCAGCGACGCGGGCGGCAACAGTCTTCAGCGATTCTCCGCCGGGAATGCGCGCTCTGTGCGGCCTGTCAAACCAAGCCTCCAATTCCATCGGCCAACGCGATCTGACTTCGGCAAGCGTCAGCCCTTGCCAGGCGCCGTAGTCGATGTCGATGAGTTCGGCGAGGGATTGCGCCGCGACGCCGAACGGCGCGCCGATGACCTCGCCCGTCTTCAGGCAGCGCTGTAGCGGACTGGTCAGCACGGCCGATGGCCGCCAAGTCGCGGCGATGCGGCGACTGGTCGTCCTGGCCTGTGCCATGCCGGTCTTGCTCAGCGTCAAGTCGGCCCGTCCGTGAAATCGCGGCGGCCGGTTCGCTTCGGTTTCGCCGTGGCGCGTCACGATGAGGGTCGTTGTCCGGTCGGGGGTCATGGACTTCGCCTCGCCGCCGGATTCACGTGGCGCAGCCCCGCCAATGCCGTCATGGCGCGCTGGTCGGCATAGGTTTCTTCCTCGTCGATCAGGTTGCGGCGGATCGCGTCGCGCTTGGTCGCGTAGCGCCGCATATCCTCTGCCAGGCGCCCGAGCAGCGCCGCTTCGCGTCCCATCAGGCGGCGCAAGGTATTGGCGTCGTCGACGGCGGCAGCGAGAAGCCGCAGATGCGGAATGCAGACGGCGGAGAAGGATCCCCAAACCTGATCCGGTGTGTCGTTGAGCTTCGCCGCGAGTCTGGCCACGGCTTCCTTTTCGGCCCGCGTCTGTTCGACGCACAGCACGCAGGTGTCGGCCGTGGGCAGTTGCGCGCCGATCTCGGCGGCCAGACTGGAGCCGGACTGCTCGCTCGCGGCCAGCGCAACGAAGGTCTGCGCCAGCTTTTCCAGCAACGGTGGGTTGCCGATGCAGAAGCCGTGCGACGAAGCCAGCGTGCCGTATTCCCAGGTGTGCTGGGGGCAGAGGCCGCCGCGTGCGGCGTGGGCGGCCTGGACCTCGGGCGAGATGCTGAGCCGGTACTGATAGTGGCGCAGGAATTCGAAAGTGGCATGCGCGACGTGTGCACAAACGGCACAGGCGCGCCACGCTTGCGCAACGCCGGCGCCGGGATAGTCGCGGGTCGGCGGTTCAGCGCGCAGCGTCGTGGCCGGATGGTCCTCGGCAATCCGGGCCGAGAGTTCGGCGACGTTCGCCGCGAGACGCTCCGTGTCGGACGATGGCGGCAAACTGCGGGCGCGATCGGCAATCCGGTCGCACAAACGCAACAGGAACTCGCCGCGCTTTTCCGAAAGCAGGAAGCGCGTCAGTTCCGTTTCGAAGGCCGGTAGCCCGCTTGCCGCCAGCCCGTCTTCGTCCCTGTCGAGCCGAGCCGCGAGCGCCTGGCGCGCGGACACGGGAAACAGGCGCGGCGTCTCGCCATTGGGCGCGGCATCCAGTTGTTCGCGCACGTAGCGCAAGGCTTCGTCGCGTTCCTCCGGCGCCGCCATGTCCTGCTTATTGACGACGACGAAGACGCGCCGCGCCGAGGCCGCGATGTCGCGCAGGATGCGCAGTTCATCTTCGGACAGCGGACTTTCGAAGCTGGTGACCAGAATGAAGGCGTCGGCCTCGGGCAGGAAGGACTCGGTGGTACGGGTGTTCTCCTGGATCGGCGAGCCCAGTCCCGGCGTATCGACGAAGTAAAAGCCGCGCCGCAGCACTTCGGCCGGCAGCTTGACCTCGGCCACGCGCACCTGGCGGACGTTGGCGGGATTGCGCTGCTGGGTGATGTAGTCGGGCAAGGACGCCAGCGGGACTTCCTCGGTCAGCCGCAGCCGGTCCTGATAGCGGATCACCGCCTGCTCCTTGCTGCCGTAGGCAACGCTGGTAATGACCGACGTCAGCGGCACGATGCCGACCGGCAGGCGATCCATGCCGAGGATCGCGTTCATCAGCGTGGTCTTGCCGCGGCTAAAGCGTCCGACCACCACGAGGTTGAAGCGGTCCTCGGCCAGCCGCACGAAAAGCTCGCGCAGCCAGTCGGGGTCGTCGTCGCCGCCGTTGTTCTTCGCGCAGAGGGCCAGCGCCCGCAGCGCTTCGGCGAGTTCGAATTTGGTCCGTTCGTAATCGGCCAGGTTCATGCCGCCGCCTCCGCTTGGCCCGCAGCACCCAGCAGGCTGCGCCATCCCGCGCACCAGCCGGCGGCTGCGATCAACGCCGCGCGATCCTCCGCGGTCGCACTACCCCGGCGTTCCCACGAAAACGAGCGTTCGAAGCGGGCAAGCCCGGCGGCGATCCGCTTCATATGGCCTGCGTGGGCCTCGATGTCGACCTCTCTCCCCTGGTCGATGTCGTCGAGCAGATGCCGGCGGCAACGAGCGAAGCCCTCGCCGGCACAGCGGCCGCAGACGTATTGCTCCCAGTGGGGCCGGCAACCCTCGATAAAGCGATGCAGCGGCCGGACGTCGCGCCCGGTGTTCAAGCGGATTTCATTGACGAACCCGTCGGAATCGGGGCCGACTTCCAGTGCGCAAAGCAGGCACGGACCCGCGGGGCGTAGATGCCGTGCCAAACGCCGGGCGCGCATCGGTCCGTTGATGTCGAAAGCTCGTTGCGCTTGGCCCATCAGGTCGTCGTACATCACCACGGGACCGTGGAGGTAGCCGTTGCGGAAAGCCGCCTCGACGACGAGCCAGGCGAACGTGTGCCGCTCGCAGAGCCCCCAGCCTGCCAGCATGGCCTTGCGAACCTCGGCCGTCATGATGCTGCCCTGGATGAACCACCAGAGGAAGCCAACTTCTCCGCGCGAGAATGGTCTTGCGCCAGCCAGTGGCGGCGTTTGGGGGGCAATCGGCCGGGCGACACTATTGAGCATGCGAACTCCTTTCCGCCGCAGCGGCCAATAAAATGGCCCCTGCCTTTCGGTAGGGGCCATCAGCCGTTTGCCGGCGTTCGCAGCGGGCTCCATCGCTTTGCCTATTCGACCATGCGGGCATGAGATTGATTCCCCTAGATCATGGACTGGGGCCACGAATCGAACGGCACGATCTCGGCGAAATGGAAGCCGAAATCTCCGTTGCGGCGGTCTTCGAAGTAGCGTTGCAAGGCGTTCTGGGTCGTCGCAAAGGCCAGTTGGTCCCACGGCACTTCCGCTTCCTTGAACAGTCGCGCCGCCAGCGTTTCGGGACCGGCGACGACGTGCGCATCTTGCAATCGCGCGAGGTAAACCAGCAGCGTCTGGTTGATGTGCGGGATGTGGAACAGCGCGTAGAGACGTTCGAGGTCAATGGCGACATTGGCTTCTTCCAGCGCCTCGCGCGCCGCCCCGTCTGGGGCGCACTCGGGCATCTCGATAAAGCCGGAGGGCAGGTTCCAAAGGCCGTAGGCCGGATCGACGCCGCGCTGGCACAGGAGGATGCGGTCGTCGATTGCCGCGATGCAGCCGGCAACGAGGCGCGGACTGTGGTAATAGATGCGGCGGCACCGTATGCAGACATAACAAACCATGGACTTGCCCGGCGATCTGCTAAGCGCGACGGCGGCGCCGCATTCGCAGCAATACTTCATTGCGTTTTCGCGGATGGCAACGGACGCAGCGGCATCAGCGCTCATCGCCATCCCCTTCCGCCGGATACCATTGCTTGGCCGGTATCACGCCGCGCACGCCGCCGCGTGGGTCGGCGCAATCCCCGTGGTAGCGCGGAATCAGATGCACATGCAGGTGCATGATGGTCTGCCCCGCGACTTCGCCGATGTTGATGCCGACGTTGTAGCCGGCCGGTGTGAAGCGCTCATCGAGCAACCACTTGCCCTCGTCCAGCAGACAGAGCAGCGCCGCTTTCTCCTCCGCCGTGGTCTCGAACCAGGTCGCCACGTGCCGCCGCGGCAGGATCAGCAGATGGCCGGGGGTGACCGGGTTGATGTCGAAGCAGGCGAAAGCAAAATCGTTCGCCAGCGCTGCGCCAGCGGCGACTTTGCAGAAGGGACATGCGCGCATTCGATGCTCCTCCGTGCCAAATTCCCGACGATCGGAGGATGGAGTTGCGCGAAATGGAAGCCGCTTCGACGCCTACATGCCTCCGAAACCTCCGAAGATCCTGTAGGCATCATTAGCCCGGCATTTACGGGGCGGTTCGAGGAGGAATGCCATCTCCTGAAACACAGTGTACTCGGACTGACGCACTGCCGCCACCGCGGCCGAGCCGGCTAGTCGCCAGTCGGCGAAATGCGAAATGCCCTGACGTCGGCGATCTGGCGCAGCGCGACCGAAAGTCTCACGACGTTTTCGGGATCGACGGTGCGTATGACCATGCGGTATTCGAAGGTGAGGCCGTCGTCGGCAAGACGATGTGCCATGTTGGCGATCGTGAAGCCATATTCCGCGAGAAAGCTTTTCAGTTCCGGTTCGGACATCACTTTGTTGCGATCGAAGCGCACGAAGTGATGGGCATAAAAATGCGACGGCACTTTCGCCTCGATCCAACGGAACAGCGAAAGGATGGAAATCGTGAAGAACGTGGCGAGAATGGCCGGGCTGTAAAACCCGATGCCCATCAGGATGCCGATCGCGGCCGTCATCCAGATCGATGCCGCCGTCGTCAGGCCGCGGACCGACAGTCCCTCCTTGAAGATGACGCCAGCGCCGAGAAAGCCGATGCCCGTCATGATGCCCTGTGCCATTCGGGTGGGATCGGTCCGTATGGTGTCAAGAGGGATGCCCGGCAGCCACGCGCGCTGATAGAGCGTCACGAGCATCAGCAGGCTCGACGCGAGGCAGACCAGCGTATGCGTGCGAAAGCCGGCCGGCCGGCCGTGAAAACTTCTTTCGAGCCCGATGATTCCCCCGGCGACAAGGGCCGCCGCCAGGTGGACAAAGATGGCGGAGAAGTCTGCCTCCATGGTTGCGGGCTCCATATAAGGAAGAAAAAACCATACGCTAAGCGCTACCTGTTCGCAACCAGCGTGTTGATGATCGGCACATTTCCAAACGTCTGACTCCTATGCACCAATCGGCCAGGCCAGGATCAGAACGCCGGCTACGACCAGTGCGGCTCCCGCCGCCAGGTGCAGCGTCAGCGGTTCGCCGAGGAACACCAGCGCCAGCACGATGGCGAAGACAACGCTGAGCTTGTCGATCGGTGCAACGAGCGAGGCCGGCGCCATCTGCAGGGCGCGGTAGTAAAAGAGCCACGACAGCCCCGTCGCCACCCCGGAGAGCAGCAGGAACAGCATGGGCCTCAGTTCCGCGCCGCGTGGCCATAACCATTCGCGGCGCCAGGTGACGATCGCCGCCGTGACGAAGAAGATCACCACGGTGCGGATCAAGGTGGCGAGGTTCGAATTGAGTCCCTCGACGCCGAGCTTGCCGAAGATGGCGGTCAGGCCGGCGAAGAAGGCCGAGGCGATGGCGAAGGCTTGCCAGGAAGTCATGATCGACTCTCGACCGACGCTGTCGCCGCTACCAGGTACGCATCAACGGCCCGCCTGACGACGAGGACAATGGGCGCAGCGATCACATAGGCGCCGGCAATATCGGCAGGGAAATGGGCGCCGACGCTGATGCGCGCCAAGGCCACCCATGCGAGAAACAGAACGCCGACGATTCGCCAGCCCCGATCGAACAGCGGCCACAGGCTGGCCACCAGCACCATGGCGAAGGATGCGTGACCGCTGGGAAAGCTCAGCTTGTATTCGGCTTCGCCGAGGATGCGCAGGGAATCCGGCGCCAACGCAAGCGGAGGTCGCGGGTAGGCGAGCGCGGTCTTGATCCAGAACACCAGCAGGCTGTCGATGAGGTACGCCGCGCAGAAGACCCCGATTGCACCGATCCAACGCAAGCTTGTGGTCGCCGTGTCGCCCGGACGACGAGCGGCACGATGGACCTGCCACAGCGCGCATAAGGCAATGGCCGCCATGTAGTATGAAAAATTGCGGTTGCTGCTGATCAAGGTGCCGAACAGCATCAACGCGTCGTGAATCGGACCGCCGATGCCGTTGATCCAGTGGAACAGCGCCTCGTTGGCGCCGTTCCAGTCATAGAGGACCTGCTTCATCGGATCACTCACCCCGCAGTCCGTCGAGTTGCTCAAGATTGCGCACGGCGCCCCGGTCGGCGGAAGTCGCCAAGAGCGCATAGACCTGAAGTGCGGCCGACACGGCGCGGACTCGGTTCGCGGGCTTCCAGGCTTTCTGGCCCTTGGCGCCCATCGCCGACCGGCGCCTGAACAGTTCGTCGTTGGGAATCGCCAGATGAATGCGGCGCTTCGGGATGTCGATCTCGATGGTGTCTCCATTTTCGATCAGGCCGATGGCGCCGCCGTCGGCCGCCTCCGGCGAAACGTGGCCGATCGACAGGCCGGCGGTGCCACCGGAGAAGCGGCCGTCGGTGAGCAGCGCGCATTGCTTGCCCAGCCCCTTTGACTTCAGGTACGAGGTCGGGTAGAGCATCTCCTGCATGCCGGGGCCGCCCTTCGGCCCTTCGTAGCGGATAACGACGACATCGCCGGCGACGATCTGGTCGGCGAGGATTTTCTCGACTGCTTCATCCTGCGATTCGCAGACGCGGGCCCGTCCCTGGAACTTGAGGATGCTGTCGTCGACGCCCGCCGTCTTGACGATGCAGCCGCGCTCGGCAATGTTGCCGAAGAGCACGGCCAGCCCGCCGTCCTGTGAATAGGCGTTGGCCTTGTCGCGGATGCAGCCACTGCTGCGATCAAGATCGAGCGAGGGACGCCGCCGGTCCTGCGAGAAGGCCGCGAGCGAGGGCACGCCACCCGGCGCGGCGCGGTAGAAGTCGCGCACCGGTGTGTCGCCGTTGCGCCTTACATCGCAGCAGTCCAGCGCTTCGCCCAGGCTCGGGTAGAGCACCGTCGGGCTGTCGCGGTGAATGAGGCCGGCGCGGTCGAGCTCGCCGAGGATGCCCATGATGCCTCCAGCATGGTGCACATCCTCCAGATGGTAGTGCGACGACGGCGCGACCTTGACGAGACACGGCACGCGGCGCGAAAGGCGGTCGATGTCCTGCATGGTGAAGGCGATGCCGGCTTCTTGCGCCGCGGCGAGCAGATGCAGCACGGTGTTAGTCGAACCGCCCATGGCAATGTCCAGCGACATAGCATTCTCGAAGGCATTGAAACAGGCGATGGAGCGCGGCAGAACGCGGGCGTCTTCCTCCTCGTACCAGCGCCGGCACAGATCGACGATGAGACGGCCGGCTTTGACGAACAGCTTCTCGCGGTCGGCATGGGTCGCCACCAGCGTGCCGTTGCCCGGCAAGCTGAGACCCAACCCTTCGGTCAGGCAGTTCATCGAGTTGGCGGTGAACATGCCGGAGCAGGAGCCGCAGGTCGGGCAGGCGGAGCGTTCAATTGCCGCCACCTCGGCATCGGTATTCTTGTTGTCGGCCGCCTCGATCATGGCGTCGATGAGGTCGACGGCGCGGGTTGCGCCGTGCCACTTGACCTTGCCTGCCTCCATCGGTCCGCCGGAAACGAACACGGCGGGGATGTTGAGCCGCAGCGCCGCCATCAACATGCCCGGCGTGATCTTGTCGCAGTTGGAGATGCAGACCATCGCATCCGCCGTGTGCGCGTTGCACATGTACTCCACCGAGTCGGCGATGAGGTCGCGGCTAGGCAACGAATAGAGCATGCCGCCGTGGCCCATGGCGATGCCGTCGTCGATGGCGATGGTGTTGAACTCCTTGGCGACGCCGCCGGCCGCCTCGATCTCGCGCGCCACCAGTTGGCCCATGTCCTTCAGATGTACATGGCCCGGCACGAACTGGGTGAAGGAATTGACGACGGCGATGATGGGCTTGCCGAAGTCGCCGTCCTTCATGCCGGTGGCACGCCAGAGGGCGCGGGCGCCGGCCATGTTGCGACCGTGGGTGGAAGTGCGGGAACGGTATTGGGGCATGACTAAACTCCGAAGGTAGCTGCGCCGGGTGGCGCCAACTGTGAAATAGAACTTTCAGCTTGATCGCTGAGTCGATCGTCTTGATGCGATTTGGCAATCCTAAACAGAACGATAGTTCTGGGCGCTCTGGAGAATCTCCTGTTCCGCTGCCGCCACTCCTTCGAAACCACCGACGCGGGCGAACTTGCCAGGCTCCAAATCTTTATAGTGGGCGAAGAAATGCTTGATCTTTTCCAGCAGCGGCGTCGGCAAGTCCTCCGGCCCTTTGACGCTGCTATACAGCTTCGTCAGCTTGCCGAGCGGTACCGCCAGGACCTTGGCATCCTCGCCGTTTTCGTCTTCCATGCGCATGAGACCGATCGGCCGGCAACGAACGACGATGCCGGGTTGGAGCGGAATGGGCGATATGACCAGCACGTCGACCGGATCGCCGTCCGCGGAGAGCGTTTGCGGAATATAGCCGTAGTCGCAGGGATAGTGCATCGGCGTGGACATGAACCGATCGACGAACAAGGCGCCGCTTTCCTTGTCGACTTCGTACTTCACGGGCGCGCCGTGCATTGGGATTTCGACGATGACGTTGAACTCCGCCGGCAGGTTTGCGCCGGCGGGCACATCGGACAAACTCATACTGCTGCTCCTTCTTCAAAAAAATCTGTGGCACATGGTAGGGCCGCGGCTGCGGCCCGTTGTGGTGCATCAGGCTCCGAAAACCGCCACCTTCCCCAGTTCCGTCTCGATCTCCAACAGCCGGTTGTACTTGGCGATGCGCTCGCTGCGGCACATCGAGCCGGTCTTGATCTGGCCGCCGCCCATAGCCACGGCAAAGTCGGCCATGAAGGCATCCTCGGTCTCGCCCGAGCGGTGCGAGATGACGAAGCCCCAGCCGGCCTTGCGGCAGAGGTGGATGGCGTCGATGGTCTCGGAGACGGTGCCGATCTGGTTGAGCTTGATCAGCGCCGCGTTGCAGGCTTTCTCGTCAATGGCACGCGCGATGAACTTGGGATTGGTGACCAGATTGTCGTCGCCGACGATCTGGATGCGGTCGCCCAGTTCGGCCGTCATGGCCTTGAATCCGACCATATCGTTCTCGGCATGGCCGTCCTCAATGGAGACGATGGGGTATTTCTCCACCCATGTCTTGAACAGGGCCACCATGTCGGCGGGGCTCTTGTCGCCCTGGCCGCTGCGGGTCAGGCGATAGCGGCCTTCCTCGTAGAACGAACTGGCCGCCGGGTCAAGGCAGATGGCGATGTCCTTGCCGGGCTTGTATCCAGCCTTGTCGATGGCCGCCACGATGAGTTCGCAAGCTTCCTCGTTGCCGCCCTTGAGTTGCGGCGCGAAACCGCCTTCGTCGCCGACCGACGTGGCGTAGCCCTTGCCGTGGAGTATCTTCTTGAGCGCATGGAAGGTCTCGGCGCCGTAGCGCAACGCCTCGGCGAGCGTCGGGGCTCCTTTCGGGAAAATCATGAACTCCTGGAAGTCGAGGCTGGAATCGGCGTGCTTGCCGCCGTTCAGCACATTCATCATCGGGATCGGCAGGTGCCGCGCGCCGACGCCGCCAAGCCAGGCGTAGAGCGGCACGCCGCACGACTGCGCCGCCGCCCGCGCCACGGCTTGCGAGACGCCGAGGATGGCGTTGGCGCCGAGGCGCGATTTGTTCTCGGTGCCGTCGAGCTCGCACATCAGTCGGTCGATGTCTGCCTGCTGCCTGGCGTCGCAGCCGACGACGGCTTCGGCGATGTCGGTGTTGACGTTTTCGACCGCCTGCAAGACCCCCTTGCCGTGATAGCGGGCCGGATCGCCGTCGCGCAGTTCGGTGGCTTCGTTCTCGCCGGTCGAGGCACCGGAGGGAATCGAAGCCGTGGCGATCGTGCCATCGTCGAGAGCGACATTGACGCGAACCGTGGGGAAGCCTCTGGAATCGAGGATTTCCAGGGCACTGACGGACTGGATGCAAGTTTTCATTTGTGGCTCCTTCAGGTTGGCGTTGCGACGGATTCCTGCACTGCGAGATTGCAAGGCTCCAAAATCCCTTCGAATGTTTGCGAGCGTTTCAGCCAGCGCGCAGCGAGCGGCGGGCCGTAGTTGGACTTGGTGAAGCCGACGCGTACATAATCGCGCCGCTGCGCTGGCGCCACGCCGTATCGGACGGCTTCCTCCAGCGACATACCGTTCATGTTGACCACCCAGCGTGTCGAGTTGATGAAGGCGCTCGATCCACGGGCGCCTTCCGGCTCGCCTAGGTCGGCCTGAATCTTGGGTTGGTCGACATGGTGGGCAAAAACGATGGTGCAGCCGGTCGTCGCCGCCATCGTCGAAAGCACGCCGAACAGCAGCGCCATGCGGCCGTAGTTCTGTTCGTCGCAGTGGTGGAAGCGGCGAATCGGGTCGAGGATCAACAGCCGGGCGTCGCGGGCGAAGGCTTCGATGCGGTCGAGGGCGCTCGTGCTCAAAGTCGCGTCGTTGAGCAGGATCGGCGCCGGGCCTTTCAGACTGTAAATATGTAAGTTGCGTTCGAGGCGCTCGACGGTCTCATCGCCATGCCCCTGGGCAGCCAAGCTGCGCACCAGATGATGGGCGCGGCGCATCAGGATCGGGTGCGGGTCTTCCATTGCCAGGAAGGTGACGGAGCCTGCCTTCTCCGGCGCCGGCAGTAAATCGCCGGCCACCGGGATGCCGGCCGCCACGGCGGCGCCCATCTGCATCAGCAGCGAGGTCTTACCGATGCCGGCCGGCGCGGCGACAACGCCGACGGTTCCCGCCAGCAGGTTAGTCAAGCAAAAGTCGATTTCCGGCGCGGCGCCGTCGCGTGCGGCGAGAAAGGAAACACGCTGCCAGTGGTCGGCGCGCATCGCGGTTCAGCGCGCGACCAGCACCGCGCAGTGCGCGTGGTCGATGACGTGCTTGGCGACCGAGCCGACCAGCAAGCGCTCGAAGAAGGTGCGGCCGCGATGACCGACGATGATGAGGTCGGCGCCGGACTGCTCCGCATGACGAACGATCTGCTCGGCCGGGTGGCCGACCGCGACCTCGAAATGGACGGCGACGTTCGCCGCCGCCGCGATGTCGTGCAGTGGCTTGAGCACGTGTCGGTAGTGTTTTTTCGAGTTTTCGGTCACGGCTTCTGTTTCCACATCGCCGCCGAACTCGGGCGGGCGCGCGACGGCGAGCACGGAAAGCTTGGCGCCGTACTTGCTGGCGAGATCGAGGGCGAGCGAAAATGCTTTCTTGGCGGATTCTGAACCATCGTAGGCAGCGAGGATGAGTTTCATGGCTTTTCTCCTTCGGTCAACAGGTGGTGCGGCAAGAAGAAGGCGTTGGCGATCAGCGTCGGCACCACAGCGCTGGCCACCACGGCAGCCACTACCGCCGAATACTGGGCCTGATCGATGATGCCGTGGGACAGCCCGAAGAGCGCGGAAATGGTGCCGAAGGTGAGGCCGGTGGACATCAGCAAGGTCGTATACATCCCCTCGCCGTGGGGCGCCCGATAGAAGCGGGTGGTCGGATACACGCCGGCCATCTTCGCCGCCATCTTGGCGATCAGAAGAATGACGAAGCCCAGCGGCGCCGCCGCCAATGCCGGCAAAGACACCAGCGAGCCGGCGCGGATGAAGTAGAACGGCGTCAGGAATCCCAGCGTCAGGGTGCGCAGGCGCCGCACCAGCGCGTGATCCTTGCCCACCGTGCCGGCCAGCACCATGCCCACCAAGTAGGCCGGCAGCACCGCCTCGCTGCCCGCCCATCCAGCCAGCGCGCCGAGCGCGAACAACCAGAACATCAGGAATTTCGCTTCCAGTTCCGAGGGCCGATTGCCATAGCGCTTGAAGAAGCGCGGCGTGATCCACGGCAGGACGACGAACGCCGCCGCGCCCGCCGCCACGAACGCCAGCGTCTTCCAGGTAAAGGGCGCGAAGATCAGCCCCAGGGCCAGCACGGTGACCAGATCATTGACGAAGCAGGCCGCGAGCACGGTTTTGCCGTAATCGGTCTTGTTGAGGCCAAACTCCAGCATCACCGCATACACTACCGCGACCGAGGTGGTCGACATGGCGACGCCGGCCAGCCAGCTCTGCTGCTCGCCCCAGCCCAGCAACCAGTGGGCCGCCGCCGCGCAGACCAGAAACGGCGCCGCGAAGCCCACCAGGCCAACGCCGCTGGCTTCCTTCCATTGACGCCTGAACACCACCGGATCGAGTTCCGCCCCGGCCAGGAAGGTCAGCAGGATGGCGCCCGCGCCCGACAGGAACTTGACCCAGGTCGCGTCGCCGGCCAGCAGCGCGCCGCCGAGCGCCGCGCCGATCGCGAGCTGCGCCACCGTGCCGACGACGATCTCGGAGAGCGCGGTGGCGACGCGCAGCCGAATCGACAGCAGCGTGGCGACCAGGGCGAGCCCGAGCCAAAGAGATGTCTGCGCCCAGATTTCGGTCATGATTCGGCATCGCCCAGTGTGCCGAACTCGACCGCGTTCTTGACATAGAACAGATGCACGCCCTCGCTTTGCAACCTTGAGAACAGGCGTTCGGCATCTTCTTCGCTGACGGCCATCTGGATTTCCTGCGGCTGGTCGGCGAGTTCGAAGAAGTGCGCGGAATGGATACGGCGGTGATGGCCGAAGCCTTCGCTGCCGGCTATCAGCGTCGCGCCGGGCAAACCCATTTCCTGGGCAAGATGCACCAGCCAGTCGGCCAGCGGTTTGCCATGGTGTCGCTTGTCCTGTTGGGTAAAGAAAGTGATCTGGTAGCCTTTCATGAAGTTCTCCTCAACGTAGTTTCAGCCATTGCCAGGACGCAAACCCCGCCAAGGTCATAACAAGCGAGCCGCTGACATGGATGGCAATCGCTCCCATCGCCCATGTCAGTCGCCCCTGTTGCAACAGCGTAACCACCTCGGCGGAAAAGGTGGAAAACGTAGTGAGTCCGCCGCAGAAGCCAGTAACGATCAGCAAACGCCATTCCGGAGCGATGTCCGGCGCCTGGGCGAAATAAGCGACGGCCAAGCCGATGATGTAGCCGCCGACAAGATTGGCGGTCAGCGTGCCGGGGGGTACCGTGGGGAAAACGCTATTGAGCTTGGTGCCAAGAAACCAGCGCAGCAAGGCGCCCAGAGCGGAGCCCAGTGAGATGGCGAGTATTGGTTTCCACATGAACCTGTCCTTGTTCTGTTGTTCGTGGACAGGTGCGCAAAATACCTACGCGACCCGTCCGGGCCATGCGTAGGCATCATCGGCCCGAATGCCGGGCGGTTCGACGAGTTATTTACTTATCGGGAGGAATGCCATCTCCGGTAGAAGATTTTGCCATAGCGAGCAAGAAAATGTGGGCCGTTTGTATCGGCAATTGGGATAAGTATCCGAGGGTGCATCAATCCGTCAGATCAACTCAACCGCATATCTCGACTCGCGCCCACTTCATCACCGTTCCTTGATCCGTCTCCACAGGGCGAGCTACGAGCAGGATAGGGCCCTGCGCTACCAAACTCGCTGCCAACCGGCTATTCACTGCGTCCGCCCATCCGCCATGAAGTCCGAGTTGTTTCTCGCGCTCAGCTTCCTCGATCAGGTGGCACACCTCGTCAAGAGAAATCTCGGTCAGCGCAATATTCGCGGTCAGCGAAGCCAGCATTCCAATGTCAAACTGGTCGGTCAGCAGGTAACGAGGCGCTTTGTTCATGCCGGCACCTCTATCTGGGCCTCTTGTTCAACTCCGGCCATGAATCGCTCCAGCCTGCTCAACGTGGTAAGCATGTCCGCGATGTAATGCGCCTGGCGTCGATATTGAGCGGCCTCCGCCTCGACTTCCTTGACCAGATCGTTGTCCCATCCCGACGTATGCCGAAGCAGGTCGTTCATGTTGTAGCAGTAGACCTGAGCATCCCTTCTGGCGCTTTTGTTGCGCTTGCGGATGTAGTCCCTGACCATGACGCGGCCATCCTTTTTCGTGTCTTCCCATTTGATGAAATACCATTCGAGGGCCAGGGCATTGCCTCGCTGACGCACCCGGAATTGAAGCGTGTTTTTGTCCTTCCACTTCTTCCCCCTGTTGGCATCCATGACTTCTTGCAGGTAGCGATTACCAAGGTCTTTGGCATTCTCGAAAATTTCCTTCAGCAACGCTTCCAGCAGCGTGCGAGCTTCTCCAATCTGGCCTTCCATACGTAGCTCTCTCCACATCTTAAAGATCAGGCTTCGTCGCCCACCAAATCCTTTTGCAGCTCGCCTCCGCGATGGAAGCCAACTGCCCGTCCCTCATCACCGATAAATCACCAGGCTCAAGCCTCTGAATCCTGTCTGAACGCCGACCCGGACCGAATCAAGAGCCTTTTCTCGCTGTCGTGGCCATGCCATGAAGAGGTCTTGCCTTCTCGCTAGGCCAGCCCGGTGATGTTTCCCTCTGTCGATAAGGATTCAAGGGCCACATCGTATTCATCGCCCCGCTCCTCGCGCGCTCGAAATGCGTCCATTTCGGGCGCATTTCGGCATCCAATATCAGCCTCATGCCAATAGGATCAGGTGCTCTGGCGGTGCGCGCAACATCAAAAATTGCTACAAATTGACGTTGCAACCTTGCAGATTTGCTGCGGTGTCACTGCCGGTCGTCGCGCCCGGATTTCGGGCACGACGGATCACTGAAGTGCTACTGGAGACAATCCGCAATGAATGTTCTGGGAATCGATATTGGCTACTCCAACCTCAAGCTGGCCTATGGCGAACAAGGCGGCGACCCCAAGGTTTTGCTGCGTCCCGCTGGCGCGGCGCCGGCCGACCGGCTTGGAGAAAAAATCGGTGGCGGCGAAAACGAAGACTTTCTGCGCGTACTGGTGAACGGCTCGCCGTTCGTCGCCGGGCTGTCCCCCGATCGCGCCGAGCTTTGGAGCCGGGAGCTGCACGAAGATTACCCATCCACCGACTCGTATCGCGCCCTCTTCCATGCCGGTCTGTTGCTCTCGGAGCGCGACCAGATCGACCTCGTCGTGACAGGATTGCCGGTCAATCAGTACCTCAACCCCGAGTTGCGCGAACGCTTGTCCGGGCAAATGCAGGGCGAACACCAAATCACTCCGCGCAGGAAGATAACCATCAACAAGGTCAAGGTCGTTCCACAACCGGTGGGAGGATTCGTCGATTACGTCTGGGGTCTGCCGGATGCGGCGGAAATTGAAGACAGCCGAGTTCTGGTGCTCGATCCCGGTTTCTTTTCCGTCGACTGGGTTTTGATCAGCAACGGCGAGTTGCGGCGCCAGTCCTGTGGCACCAGCCTGGAGGCGTCATCGGTGATCCTCGACGAGGCCGCTCGGCTGATCGCGGAGGATTTTGGAGGCAACGTCGGCAGGGAGCGCATCGAACACACGCTTCGGAATGGGCATGCCCAGGTGCGGCTATTTGGCGAGCGGATCGATGTCGCCCCCTATCTCAAGAAGGCTGCCGACAAGGTGGGCCCCATCGTGACTACCCGGCTGCGTGAATCCTTGCGCAAAGAGAACACCAGTGCGGACATGGTGCTACTGGTCGGCGGCGGCGCCGGATTTTTTGAGTCGGCCGTCAAGGATGCCTTTCCGCAGTTGAAGGTAACGACGTCAGAAGCGCCGGTGTTTGCCAATGCGCGGGGATTTTGGCGCATGGGAGCATGATGTGTCAGCGCTCCGGATCGTCGTAAAGATTCCCGCAGGCACCTACCCGGAACTGTGTGCCGACTTGTCTCAGGTCAGCCCGCGCGAGCGGGCGGAGCGCATGCGCCTGCTGGCGATGATCGGGCTGATGAATCTCACCGAGACCGGACAACGAACACCCCATGCCGGGGTGAACAGCACGCCGTTGCATGGTCAGTCGCCACCTCCGCAACGGCATTCAGCCGCATCGAGGCTCATCAAGAAATTGAGCGCCGGACTTCAAGATTGACGAGCAGTCCTTCTGACAGCCACCGTCCATGCCGGAATGCCGCAGCGATCAACGTCGTCGGCTGAGCGCACAAAAAGGACATGATCGGGCGTGCGACTCATTGGGTTCGTAGATGAATCCGGCTTGGCAATGAGGGCAACGCTGCCAGACCACAATTTTCGCCCGCACATCCCGAATGGCATACCAGGCTGCGTTGATGTCGAGATCGCCACTCCCGACCCGGTCGTGCATTTTCCAGGCCCGCAGCAGCATCGACGCCGTGACGGACTTTTCATCGCCGTCGTCGAGCCGGTTATAGAGCGCGACAAAGCTCGATAGATTGGCCACCGACATCGCGTCGCTGATGAAGGATCGAACGGAGTCGGGCAACTTCCCATTTGGCGGACTCTCCTTGTGAAGCTGCCGCCAGCGCAACCGCAGAGGCTTCGAGTGGATATCCGTCAGGTAGTGAATGATCGGCACCCTGAGCTTCAGGCGGATCAGCTCATAGGCGACCCGGCTGTTTTCAAGCTCTTCAGGGGGAAGTAGCGCCGCCATGGCCATTACCTACCAAGGTTGCCTGGGCATAGGTACTTTTCGCATCCCGTGGCATAAGGAGCAGCCTGTTCAAGGCTGGATCGGTCAGCCTGAGCGTGTAGAGCGAAACGCCCACCTCCTCGGCCAGTTCCTCGATTTCATCCATATCGAGCGAGGCAATCCGCTCGATAGCTGACCGGGGAAGTCCGGTCATGATTTCCGCTGCCTTCCCATCTTGCGCCAGTTGGCGCGTAAGTAGCAGGAATTGCCGGTTGATCTTCAGTATGTCGCGTCGCACCATAAGACAAAAGTAATAAAGTTGACAATTAGTGCGCATAGTATATTACAATTATCAAACCAATAACAACATAACGCATAAATTATGTCCGACACCGAAGCGATGACCGCATCGAGGAACAATCCCGTTGCCGAGATTCTGGAAGCGTTGATGACCAAGCATCGACTGAATCAGACGGCCCTGGCGCAACGCTCCGGGGTTTCCCAGCCCGCCATCAACCGAATACTCAGGGAACGCACCAAAGCCAAACACCCACGCAAGGAGACGCTCCAGAAAATTGCAGCAGCCCTTGGGGTGACTCCGGGCCAATTGACGGGCGAGGAACCCATCGCGATCCGAACGTTCGCAAAAGGAATGGTCCCATTTGTTCAATGGGAAAACCTCACGGGATCGCCCGTTAGCGGCGAACCCGGTCAGCACAGCTCGCTCATGATCTGCCCGGTCGAACACGGCGACCTGACATTTGCCCTCCCCGTCGTTGGCGAGGCGATGACAGGAGAAGACGGCTACCGGGAAGGCGACATTATTTTCATCGACCCCAGCGCTCATCCTGGGCACGGCAAGGATGTCGTCGTCGTCAAGGGTCAATCGGCCTTTTTCCGCCGCATGGTGATTACGCCGGAAGGTCAGTTCCTCAAGGCCCTGAACCCAAGTTGGCCAACTCCGATCGTCCCCATGACGAACGATGCCATTGTTTGCGGCACCATCGTGTTCTCGGGACGAGTTCGATAGCCATTACCGCGAGAATCCGCACAATGTAATTCTTATTACACTTCACGAGGCGACGAGCGCATTGCGCTTTGGACAAAAAATACCCGCCGTAACTCTGGCGGGTATTTTTTTGGATCAGATCAGTCCTTTTTCTGCAAAAGACATGACCGTGGTGTCGGCCACGATAAAGTGGTCGAGTACCTTGATGTCGACGAGCATCAGCGCCTGCCGAAGTTGGTTGGTGAGTGACTCGTCGGCGCGTGACGGCTCGGGACTGCCGGATGGGTGGTTGTGCGCAAAAATCACGGCCGAGGCATTGAGCTTCAACCCGATCCGCACGACCTCGCGCGGATACACCGAGGTTTGCGTCGTCGTACCGCGAAACAACTCCATGCCGGCAATCAGCCGATTCTGAGCATCGAGCCAGAGCGCCACGAAGCTTTCGTACACCTGCCCACCCAAAAACAGCCGCAGGTAATCGCGAACGGCCGCCGGTCCAGCCAGACTCACCGCATCGCTACTGAGTGTTTCTTCAAGAGCGCGACGCAGCAGTTCCCTTGCTGCGGCCAGGCGGTCGGATACGGCGTAGGAGATAATTTCCTCTCGCACGCCGGGAACGTTGGCCTGTCGAACAGCGCGCAAGCCGAACAGCTCCGCTAGCGAATGCATTGGGAACGAAGCATTCTCTTCTCCAAGCAGGATGGAAAGAAGCTCGCGGTCGGTTGATCTAATCATCTTGGGTGCCTCCAATTGAAAAGCGGGGCGGCACCGCCCCCTTGGGGGCGATGGCACGCCCCGCGGGGTTGAATGAATAAAAATTACTGCGTTACTTCCGACTGACTGACCGGCTTTCCGGCGTCAAGAATCTTCTGGCTTGCGCTGAAAATTCTCTGGGCCGACTTCTCCGGCAACTGCCCGTCGTCAAGCCACGATTGAATGAAGCCTCGCGCCTCAACCTGTCCCGGCAGATCGAGGATGGAACACAGCAGGAATGCCACGCCCTCCGCCTCGACCTCCTGAATGCTTCGTGGGATCGATGCGGCGTCATGACAATCGGCTTCATCGGTGTGCCCCAGAACGACGTGGGCCAATTCATGAAACCGGGTTTTGTGGGGATACTCGGCCAACGGATTGACTGCGATCCGCCGCTTCACCGCGTAGCCCTGCACATTCCCGTCCATGAACTCGAAACGCTCCAGCGTGATGTCGAGCGCATTCAATGCGGCATCGGCATCCCACTGCGGCGACTCGATCGGCTCGACGTAGTCTTCGCCTTCGGTCTGTTCCAGACTGAACCAGCGCGGCGCCAGCTTGAACAGGGTGAATAGGTCCCCGCCGTCGCTGGATGAGTCACCGTCCGGGTCTGGGTTCCTGCGCTTGACCGTGATCGGCATGCAAAGGGAGATTGCTTTCTGCCCCTTGCACACCGAACGTCCCAACTCCTTCCATCGGTTGAAACTCGCAATGGGCGACAGGGGCATGTCCCGTTCCAGCAGTTGCGTGGCGGCCAGAATCTGGTTGCCGATGCTGAAGCGATGAAACCTGCCATACGCCGCGCTCACGATCCCGGGCTCGGTGAGAGCTTGTTCGAGTAATGGCGCAAATTTATCGTGCATGGTGCCTCCAGGAAATATCGGGAAGGCACCGTCCCCATCGGGGGCGATACGCTCCCCGTGGGATGGAAATTCCGGCTGAGGCCGGTTTGTGGTGCTGCTGTTACTTCCGTTTCGACGACCAGATGGACAACGCGAATTCCTTCGCCTCGACGGCATTCGGTCCCAAAAACTCGCTGGGCTTGCCCTCGATCTTGCGAAGAAGAATTCGGCCGACCACGGCGATCTGCTGGCGCGCGCCGATGTCGCCATCGAAGCGTGCTTTCAGGAATTTCCGGTAGTCGCCCTGCCATCCCGCCGGCGGAGCGAACGGCCCGAAGCCGCCGGGCATGGTGTCGATGAGGCTGAAATCGATGACGCCGTACATGGCCATCTCCCCTTCACGCCGCCCGGTTCAGCGCCAGTTCGACGCTACCGAGCGCGGGAAACCCCGCCTTGCCGAGAAGATCGAACACATCCAGCCAATCGACGCCTTTTCTGCCGTCGGGAATGTCGAGGGCAGGCGCAATCGCGCCCGCTCGAATCCCCATTCCCCATAGCCGGGTCACCAACGTCCGCGCCGCTTCCTGTCCGTGGCCGGACGGATGCTGCCTAGATGGCCGGTCTTTGTCGGCGAAGACAAGAACCTGCTCGACGCCGGGTGGCGGCGTGAAGGTTTCCAGCAGATAGGCATTACCCGTCGCCCAGGCCGGGAGTCCCGTGGCTTCGATGACGGCCAGGGCCGTTTCGATGCCCTCGGTGACGGCCAGACGGTGGCCAATCGGCACCAGTCGAACAGCACCTCCTGTCAACTGACGGGCCACAGGATGGCGCATCAGCTTCTTGGGGGCATCGACCGGCGCCTTGTGACCATCAGGCGTCAGGTAGGTGCGATGGATCGTTACAGCCTCACCTCCCTGCCCCGTCACTTGTGCGATCAGAGTCGGGTAGTGGGCCATGAGACGATTGTCCGCGTAGTAGCCCAACTCAGGATGAAACCGCAAAGACTCCGGCACCTTCAACGACAATCCGCGTCGGGCCAAGTACAAACGAGCCGGTTCAGCCTGCGGGTGGGACAGGGACAAGGATTCTCGCCAGGTGCGATTGAGATGCTCCCGGCGAACCTCGTCGTCCGACTTCCCCGCGCTGACCTCGCCATGCTTTGCCGACGGCAACCGGATCGGCTGGCTGCCGACCTGCTCGGCCACTTCGCGAATCGCACGGCCAAAATCCCAGTCGTTGATCCACATCAGTAGCGCAAACCCGTCGGCAAAACTGCCGCAGGTGTTGCAGATGCCACCGCCCGTATCCGCGACGTCCCGGAAAACTCGAAAACCATCTCGACCGCCATGAACCGGACAGGGCACATGCTTCCCCTGCCGATCCAGAGCGGATTTCAGCGGTGGGGCCAGGTCGAGCAGTACCCGATCCCAGCGTCCCCGTACATCCTCTTTGACGCGATGCGTCTCGTACTCATGCTTCATTGCAGATGCCTCCATTAAATTGGAACGCTCCGCACGGCATGGAGATACCCCGACCGGGATACGCTCCCCGGCGGGGTTGATGAATGCTGTTTGTTTTCTCGTGGCCAGCTACCACACGTCCACCCGATGCCTTACGGCGCCGGATTGAATTCTGTGTTCCGAACTTTTCGCAGGAGGCTCGATGAACCTCCTGTGAAAAACCCCGGCACGTCGGCCGGGAAAAATGACACAGGGGAGGATTGACGGCCATGCTACGCAGCCGCGCTACCCCATGGGATTTGAAATGTGACCTTTTCGGATCGACTTCGGCAGCCAATCAGATTGCATGACGTGGCGTCAGGCGGCCTCTGCTTCAGCCTCCATCGCGCCGGCGTTACCCTTGTCGAGATCGAGCGCTGCATTGATCTCGCGTTGGCGCGCCAGCAACTGCGTCAGCCTGTCCTCCTTGTCGAACGGCTTGGACAACTCCATGAGGATGTCGGCGAAGCGCTTTTCTGCCCGGGCCATGTCCTCAGAGGCTTCCGCCACTCGTCCTTCAAGGCTGTTGGCTACGTTCTCGACCACCCTGACCATCCCTTGCGGGTTGTCGGAATGGTGAGCCGTATAGACACGTCGGCCTTTCAGGACGAAACATGGGCCATCGCCGGATATCGTGGGGATGGACACGTCGAGTTCGAAGCCGGCAAACTGCCCAACCAACATCGCTGCTGGTGAGGATTTCCAGTTCCCGAACTTTCGGGTTCTGGACGTGGCCTCGATGTAGTACCGCTGAAGTGCCTCTCCCGCCGCCGATCGCTCGCTGTAGCGCTTTCCGTCGATCACCATGCTGAAGCGGTTACCCCGCACATCCACTCGGTCGGCAATGTCGCCTTCGATCGATGCGATCCGTTCCCGGATCTTCTCGATTCTGCCGGGCAGCGTCGCCGACTCCCGCTGGTTCGCCCATCGCTGGTTGTCCCATTGGGATTTCAGCAAGGAGAGCTTCGCGACGTCGGCATCGATGCCCGCCTTTTCCATCACCAAAGGATTGCCCGATGCCAGGGCTTTCACCTCGGCATAGGACAGCGCCGCCAACTCCACGTCTTCCGCGCTGCGCATTCCGGTATCCCCCCGCATGACCTGGGCGATGAAGCGTGCCTTGGTTTCGAGGGTCTGCCAGATGTACGCATCAAACGAGGCCTCCGTCACATAGCGGATGATCCGCACTTCTTCGTTCAGGTTGCCCTGCCGAATGATGCGTCCTTCCCGCTGCTCGACGTCGGCCGGCCGCCACGGAGCGTCCAGATGGTGCAACGCCGCCAGGCGCGTCTGGATGTTGGTGCCGACCCCCATCTTCAGTGTGCTGCCCAGAAGGACACGAATCCGTCCTTCCCTCACCGACTTGAACAGTTCTGCCTTGGCGGAATCGCTGTCGTAGTCGTGCATGAAGGCAATCTCCGTTCCCGGAACGCCCATTTCGACGAGCTTTGCCCGAACGACGTGATAGACGCTGAACCGTCCATCGTCCGTCGGTGTGCTGAGATCGCAAAACACGACCTGTGTGCCCCGGAACGCTGCGGTTTCCCGCCATATCCCAAAGACTTTGTCCGCACACTGGCTGACCTTGCCGTCCTGAGCTTCCAGGCTTGAAGGATCAACCAACCGCATATCCAGCGCGGCCTTGCGGCCATCGTTGGTCACCGCCAGCATGTTGTCTTCGCTGGGCGTCACATCGCCGTTGCGTATTGCTTCCGCGCGGGCGACCAGCGTTGCCACGAACGCCTTCAGTTCCGCAGTCGGCTTGGCCGTCACGGTTTCCAGACGGTATCGAGGCACCGGCAGCTTCAGCATGTCCGCGGTGCGGATATCGGCGACCTCCCGGAACATGGTCATCAGTTCCGGCAGATTGACGAAGCGCGCAAACCGCGTGTTCATGCGGTAGCCACCGCCATCCGGCGACAGCTCCAGGGCAGTTACCGATTCCCCGAAGTTCCCCGCCCACGTATCGAACTGCGACACATGATTGGCGCGCAGCGTGATCGGCTGCAGGTAGCGTTGCATGGTCCACATCTCGGCCATCGAGTTCGAAACCGGTGTCCCGGTTGCGAATACCACTCCCGAACGGCCGCCCTGTTTATCCATCACATGGCGCGTCTTCACGAACATATCGAAGGCGCGCTCCGAGTTGGAATTCGGCAGCCCTGCCACCCGCGTCATTTTGGTGAAGCGGTACAGGTTCTTGAAGTAGTGCGCCTCGTCGATGAAAAGGTAGTCGATGCCCAGTTCCTCGAACGTGAGCATGTCGTCCTTCTTCGACTTGGCCGACAGCTTCTCCAACCTTGCAAGCCAAATCTTCTTGGCCCGCTCCAACTCCTTGACGATGCGATTGCCCCGCTTGGCCGATTTCGAGGCCCGAATGGCGCACTCGATTTCGTGGACTCGCGCTTCGATGAACGACTCCATGGCTTCGTCGCTCATCTTGATCCTCTCGAAAGAGGCATGGGTAATCAGCACCGCATCCCAGTCGCCGGTGGCTATCCGGGACAACAGCGTCCGGCGTTTGTCGCCGACCAGATCGTCCTTGCTGGCCATCAGGATGGTTGCCCCCGGATACGCCCGCAAGAACTCCGCCGCGAACTGCTCAAGCATGTGATTGGGCACCACGTAGCACGGCTTGCTGGCCATGCCGAGACGCCTCAACTCCATCCCGCCGCAGATCATCGTCAGGGTCTTTCCGGCGCCGACCACGTGGGCCAGCAACGTATTCACCCCGCCGGACACGATTCGCCAGATGGCGTCCTTCTGGTGCCGATGGAGGTTGTACACCTCGGAAAACCCCGGCAAAGAGAGCCTGGAACCATCGAACTCCCTCAGCCTGACGGCATTGAACTGGTCGTTGTACATCCTGACCAACCGCTCGCACCGTTCGGGATCGGCGAACACCCAGGCACGGAAGGTCTCCTTGAGCGCCTGCTGCTTTTCCCTGGCGGCAATGGTTTCCTCGGTATTCACGAAATATCGGTCAGTGACCGGATCGCGATCCCGAATCGTCGGAACCATCTGATTCAGCGTGACGACAAACAACTCGCCTGCCGAAATACGCGCGGTGCCGTAGGTTTGGGTCGAGGCTACCGACCGCTCGCCTTGCCACGGCACATCGATGTTCCAGGCACCCGCCTCGGCGCTGAACTCCACCGTGCAGCCATCGCATTCCAGAAGATGATCGAGGAATGCCGCATAGTCGCGCGCCGGGATCCAGGTCGAACCAATCCGGGCATCGATTTCACCCGGCCCCAAATCCGGCGGTATGACCGCCCTCAGTGCGTGGACGTTGCGGACATAGTCATCCCCCGCCGCTTCCGCCATTTCGAGCTTGCTGCGCACGTTGCCGGAAAGATAGGCATCGGAGGTTTCCCATTGAGAGGTTTCCGGGTTGAGGAAGATCAGACCGCGATCCGCCATGTCCGGAAGAAACTGCTCCCTTTCCTGCCCAAGCAAGGACTCCATCAACGAAACGTCGACGCGTCCACGCTCGTGCAGGGATACCAGCAACGCCTCGTCGGCAGACGCGCATCGATCCACCTTGCGAACAACACCCACCGTTCTGCGGTAGAAGATGTCCGCCTTTTCCGCCGTGCCGCTTTCCGAATCGAAATTCTCCAGAGAGAGCAGCAGCGGCAGATCGGGATCGCCCTTGAATGCGAGCTTGTTGGCCTTCGCATGCAGGTAGCCATGCTTTGCCACGAAACCGTCATAGGCCACGTTGAGCGCCAGCCGGTAACTACCGAGCCGACTATCGTCCGCAGTGACATGCTGGATGTGGAGTAGCATTCGCGCCGCATCACGGATCGCCATCAAGCCGCGAATCCGCTTGGCTACCGTTGCCGACACCGACCCGTCGATCACCAGCAACTCCTGCCCTTCCGAGACGGCCAGTCGACCATCCGCGGTCAGGCAGTACGCGCCCGGCTTCACGAACTCCGGCGCCGCGACACGAATGTCCCGCCGTGTTGTGAGTGACGGTTCGACCGCACGAGGCGCGTAAATGCCCTCGGGCAACCTGGCGACCCGCTCCGCCAGCGCCGCGTTCACATCACCGTCGAAGATCGCCGCATTGGCGAGGCCAAAGCCATTCGACTTTTGCCCCATGCGACCGATCAGCATGTCCGGGTTCTGGACATACCAATTCGACACGAACAAGCGCCGGTATCCCTCGCACATACTGTGCGGGGCTTCCATGACGCCGATCCAGTCGTCGGACGCCTTCTCGCCCTCTGCCAGTTTTTGCAGGAAGACGATATCGGTCGTGACTTCGGTGTTGGCGAGGTGCGAGAACGTCCCGGACGGCAGACGAATCGCACCGAGGAACCGGGCCTGCGCGCTGATATGACGCCGCGCCCGGTCGTCCCACTTGTCGAGCGTGCCGGCAGACGTGATGAACGCCACCAGTCCGCCGGGGCGAGTCACTTCCAGCGCACGGCCGAAGAAGTAATCGTGGATTAGGAAATCCGCGAAGGGCACATTCCGGTTGTCCGGCACCTGATAGTTCCCGAAGGGAACGTTCGAGATCACCAGATCGAACCAGTCCTTCGGCAGCCTGGCCTTCTCGAAACCAACCGTCAGCGCCCTCACCCCGTGATGCCCATACAAGCGCGACAGGAGGCGGGACGATAGGCGGTCGATCTCGATGGCCGTGACTTCCGACGCTTCCGCCAAATCCTTCGGCATAGCCCCGATGAAATACCCGACACCCGCAGAAGGTTCCAAAACACGACCACCCTGGAACCCCATCCGCCGGACCGCCGCCCAGATTGCTTCGATCACGAAAACTTCCGTGAAGTGGGCGTTGACGACACTGCCCTTGGCACTCTCGTAGTCCCCACCGAGTAGATCAGGCAGGGATTCGGCTCTCGCCTTCCACACCAGATCATCCTGATCGGGATTGAATGCCTTGGGAATACCGCCCCATCCGGTATAGCGGTTCAGGACGTCACGCTCTTCATCCGTCGGCGGACGCTTGTCCGCCTCAAGACTGGACAGCAGCGAGACGGCGGCCATGTTCGCGTCGAACTTGGCGACATCGCCACGCAGCATCGAGTGCAACGCCGGATTCAGGCTGGGCCAAAGCGTTCGGGGCGACTTTCTCGCCTCGATCACCCGCGGCACAGGGGATACGTCCTGCGCTGCTTCCTCGTTCGCTGGCACGATGTTCGATACCGGCGCGATGGACGGAAAAGCAATGATCTGCGCCGTTTGAATGATGCCGGGAACATCCTGAAGGGGATCGTCCGGCGCGAAGCCTGGCAGCCACATTGTGGCCTCGGCAAGTTTCTTGAGTTTCACGTCTATCTCCTGAAAAAGCCGGAGACACGTGCCCTCATCCGGGGTGTGTCCCCGGATGGGTTGAATAAAACGACTGTCCGTCATGGAGCGCCAGCTCTCGCCAAGCGCCACAAGACTTGATGCCTCTATGCCGTGACGTCCCTCAGCAAGTCCCGAGACCGTCGGCGCGGTGCTGATCGAAAAGCCGTTTCACGCGGCATGCCGCAGTTGCCTTCTCGGCAGCCCGTGGCGATACGCTTTGCGGAATTTCGACACGGCGACGCTCAATGGCATCGATTCCGTGAGCAGACGACTCGTCCACGCACAACTGCGACGCGTAACGGTCTTGGCGCCGACCGCATTGATCTCTTCTTCGATGACAGAAATCAGCAGGTCGTCCAATGCGTCCATCTGCATTGACGACGCCGTAATGAAGCGCGCTGGCGTCAGGCCGTAACCGGATACGAACTCGGCACGACTGAGGTTGGCGAGATCGCAATCCTCGTCGGCTTGTTGAACCGGATAGGTCACGACAGCCAACTTGGAGATTTCAACCTCCTTGACGGCCACGCGAACCCGCCCGCACTCCAGCAACGGGAACATCCTTTCCGTTCGCTCCAGCGGGTTCATCGACGCGCGATGCCCGTACCGAAACGAGTCGAAGGGAATGCCGTGTCGGATCAATACGGACGCCGTCCCTTCCAGCGCACTCACCACCGTCGCCAGCTCGGAATCGTAGGACTCCTGGAGGTGGGCGTCGTAGCTGATATCGGCATCGATTTCACCGGACTGGACGAGTTTGGAAAACTCCTTGTCATCCACCCAAGAATCGAGATCGACGTAAAAGAGGCGATGCGTCCCGCGCGGAAGCCAGTTACCTACTCCCATGATGTGTCTCCTTGAAATCGCGGAGACACCGCGCCCCTTGCGGGAGGTGTCCCCGCAAGGGTTGTGGCCGCATGGCCGGAAAGGGTTACAACTGTTCTGCCTTTGCCTGAGCGCACAGATACAGCAGGCAACTGGAATCGCGCGGTCCCCACCAACGACGCCAGCGGGTGAGAACTTTCATCCTCTGCTCCGCAGGCAAGCGGTAGTAGCTCTGCCGTGCGATACGCCACCATTTCGCCTTGAACTTCCGGCGTTCCACCTCGAAGGCATCGGCCTGCAAAGATCGCTTGGCCATGACCTCTTCCACCGACGGTTGCATGGCTGCAATCTGCTCGGCAAACAAGGGCAAGGCTTCGCGCTCGATGCGTTGCTTGCGCAGTACCGCCGAACGCTTTCTGGGGGTGTCGCGAAATCCTTCGTAGCGGGGATAGTGATCGAACCGCATCACGCGCTCCCCATCGAAAGACCCTGATCGCTCGTCATCAGCCCAAGATGAACCAGGTAATGCTTCAACCCGGCCAGATCGTGCTTGTGACGCATCCACCCATCCTCGAATATCTCAAAGCCTTTGATTTCGAGAACCGTGCGGTCGCGGGTATTGCGAACGTCCGCATAGAATTCGCCGCGTTCGTCCAGATTGATGAAGTACCGGTAGACGGCACTCCTGAAATGTTGCCTCATGACGCCTCCATAACAAATGTGAGAGGCGCCAGAACCCCGATGGGGACTGTTGCCCCACGGGATTGGATGAATGTTGCTTGTGCTGTTTATTTCGAGCGGCCAGCTACCGCCTTTCTGGCTCTGCCCTATGGGCAGCACCGGAATCCGCTTTCCACAGCGGGCTCGTGTTTCATGGAGTAAAACCCGCTCTGGAAAGCCCGGCACACGATCTTGTGCGTGCGCCGGGGAAAAGCCCTGCCCTCATCCACGCTTGCTACCGCGCTTACCGCCGCGCTTGCGTTTCGGAAAGCCAAACCGGGCCCACGCCTCGGGATCGACGGGAAGCGGTGTCGTCCGGGCGGTCTTGAGATTCACGAATACGCCGTGATAAGTGATCTGTCCGTAGCGGAATAGCTCCCACAGCAGATTCAAGGCGTACAGCGCCACCCCGCGATTGACGAAGAGCGACTGTTTTTCCAGCGCATCGGCCAGACTGCATGACGGTGTGTCGTCATCGGCTTCCTGCGCCGCGTCCGCGATCTCCGGAAGAAGATCCACCGCATGCGGCAGCCGCTCTGCACTCGGCTTGGCCCAGCGTGCCGGCACCTGGCCCAGAACGACTTGGCCATCGTGCAAACGGTTGCCCAGATCAAGCCAATAGCCGCCACCGCCACGCGATACCGAATCGAAAATCGCTTTTCTGGCGAGGCGGTTGTCCACACATCCGATCGCAAGATCGGTGCGCAGATTCTCGCTGGCCGTCAAGCGCCTCGTTTCAGCGTGCCAACCGGTACCCATCGCCATGTTGATGCGATTGACGAGTACCGTTGCCTTCGGCAGTCCCACATCGGACGGATAAAACATCTGCCGCCCGACATTGGCTTCCGACACCAGGTCGCTATCGATCACCGTCACATCGAGGCCCCCGGGATGTCCGAGGGCCATCATCGCCGTATGAAGTTGCGCCAGGCCCATCAGCATCTGCGAACCGGTCCCGCCGGCGCCGATCACCGACACGCGAACTTCCCGAGTGAGAAGTTCAGCAGAGAGTTGAT